>Ga0105047_10020645_pt1 | contig 10111 bp, 7 predicted proteins | sample MAT04_FD_78384 | JGI IMG/M metagenome (GOLD analysis project Ga0105047, IMG submission 78384) | Freshwater microbial communities from Lake Fryxell liftoff mats and glacier meltwater in Antarctica - MAT-04 (megahit assembly) | ecosystem: Environmental > Aquatic > Freshwater > Ice > Liftoff... | reverse complement strand
CGAATACTGGGGCATGGCCGCGTTCTTCAGCAAGGTGCAACCGCAAAACCCGAAGAACACGAACAAGGGCGGCGACAACTCCCAAATCGGAGTCCAAGAGGGGAATGCCAAGAGCAAACTTAAAGACTTCTTCCCCGAATCGGCGAAGACCGTTCCCGCCAAGTTCCTCGGCGGCCCGGAGCCAAAACTCAACGAAAAAGACCCGTACCGCCCCGCTCTGGCCCAGTGGATGACGAGTGCGGAGAACCCCTACTTTGCCAAGGCGATGGTGAACCGGACGTGGCACCAGTTCTTCGGGGAAGGGTTCATCAACCCCATCGACGATATGCACGATCAGAACCCCGCGTCGCACCCGGAATTGCTGGCGGATCTGAGCACGATTTTCGCAGCCAGCGGTTTCGATGTGAAGCACCTGATCCGCGGCATCTGCCTCAGCAACACCTATCAGCGGTCCAGCAAGCCGACCGCCGGGAACGACAAGACCGAGGAACTGTTCGTGCGAATGACGGTCAAGGTCATGATGCCCGAACAACTTTACGACAGCATCAAGGTCGTTTCCGGAACGGGGACAACTGCAGACCCGAAGGACAAGCGGGCCGCGGCCATGGCAGCCGGCAAAGGGGGACCAGTGACCGATCGCGACCGCTTCGTGGCGTTCTTCCTCGCCGGGGCCGATGAGGCCAGCATCACGGATTACGAAGCTGGGATTCCCCAGGCGTTGAAGCTGATGAACTCGAAGATGGCGACCCCCGCGAGCCTGCGGACGCTCATCAAGCCCGGCACCAAACCAGCCGAGGCGATTGAGACGCTTTACCTCGCCACGCTGTCCCGCCGACCCAGCGAGAGCGAACTGAAACAACTGACGGACTACATCGCCAAGGCGAGCACGCCCGTGGAAGGCTACACTGACCTGATGTGGGCTCTTTTGAATAGCAGTGAATTCACGATGGTACGCTGATTCTCAAAGCCCAGGGACGGCCGTCCCTGGGCTTTCTTTCCCTTACACAATCACAGGAATCCAAGCATGTTCAACATTCCCGAAAAGACCCGCCGGACGTTTTTGCAACTCTCCGCCGCGGGCGTTGGCACACTTTCCATGTCCGGCTGGATGAAGGTCCTCGCGAATCACGCCGCGGCGGCAGAAACACCCGCCTCACCAAAAGTCAGCGGCCCCGCGAAGAAGCACAAAAGCTGTATTCTTTTGTGGATGGACGGCGGCCCGAGCCACAAAGACACATTCGACCTCAAGCCCGACAGCAAGGGTGCCGGCGAGTTCAAACCCGTTCAAACGAACGCACCCGGCATTCAGATCAGCGAGCATTTGCCGAAACTCGGCCAACTGATGAACCACGGCGTGCTCGTTCGCGGCATGTCGACCCCCGAAGGAGCTCACCCACGAGCCAAGTACCAACTGCACACCGGCTACCGCGAAGGTCAGGGCGGCCTCGTCTACCCGAGCATCGGGGCACTCGCGTCGTCCGAAATCGGCGATCCGAACTCTCCGATTCCGAGTTTCGTTGCCATCAGTAGTCGGAGCTATGGCTCGGGCTTCCTCGGTGCCAAGCATCAGCCGCTCATCGTTACCGACCCCACCCGCGGCGTCGAAGACTTGAAGTCCACGGCGAGCGATAAGCAATTCGGCAACCGTCTCGGGCTGCTCGAAAAAATGGACGAAGCGTTCAAGGCCGAGTACAAGACCGAGGTCATCAGCGATCACAAAATCGCCTATGAACGGGCCGTTAACCTGATGCAGTCTAAGGAAGGCAAAGCGTTCGACCTCACGCAAGAACCGAGCGCGAACAAGTCGAAATACGGCAGCGGCAAGTTCGCCGAGGGCGTGCTCATGGCTCGCCGGCTCGTCGAAGTCGGCGTGCCGTTCGTCGAAGTCGGCCTCGGTGGCTGGGACACCCACCAAGATGTGTTCGAGAAGGTGAAGAGCCTGTCAGGCCAGGTCGACACGGCGGTGAGCGCGCTGATTAACGATCTCAAAGACCGCGGTCTACTCGATAGCACCCTGATTGTGTGGATGGGCGACTTCGGTCGCACCCCGCACATCAACACCCGCGGACCGAAGCCAGGCCGGGATCACTATCCGAAGGCCTGGACCCTCGCCATGTTCGGCGGCGGCATCAAGGGCGGCCAGGTTATCGGCAAGACCGACAAAGAAGGCGCCACGGTCGAAGACGGCAAAGTCAATACGCAAGACTTCCTCGGTACGGTCTGCGAAGTCATCGGCATCGACCACACCAAGAAAAACGAAACCGCGGGCGGCCGGCCGATTCAAATCGTCGAAAAGGCCAAGCCGTTCACGAAATTGATTGTCTGAGCTCAATAGAATGCTGGGAGCGGGCCGCGGGATCGCCCGCGGCCTTTTTATTTTGTTTCTTTAGCCGCTTGCAGCTTCGCGAGCGAACGCGAAGCTGCAAGCGGCTAAAGAAAAACCAAATACCGACGTACCGTTTGTCCGGTCTGCTTGCGGGACTTCTAGGGACCCGATAAAGTGGGATAGTTTACCGAACGGGCCCAATAGACTATATTTCACAAATACCCCCCGGCCCTCCTGCCGTGGGGCATCCCTCGATCGGCCCGGCCAGAGAGTCCCCGGCGTGAAGGCGATCATCAGCGATATCCACAGCAATCTGGAAGCCCTCCAGGCTGTGCTTGCCGACATTAAATCCCAGGGCATCACCGAGATCTACTGCCTCGGCGACGTGGTTGGGTACGGACCCAACCCGCGCGAGTGCATCGACCTCGTGATGGACTGCAAACTCGTGCTCATGGGCAACCACGACCAGGGGGCCATGTTCGACCCGGATGGCTTCAACGCCTCCGCCGAACGCGCCATCTTCTGGACGCGGGCCCAGCTCGAATCCGGATCGGAGCCGAAACCCCTGCGCGAAAAGCGCTGGGAGTTCCTCGCCGAACGGCCGCGAAGCCATCGGGAGAACGGCTACCTGTTCGTCCATGGCTCGGCTCGTAACCCGCTCAACGAGTACGTCTTCCCGGAAGACATCTACAACCAGCGGAAAATGGAGCGCATTTTCGCGCTCGTCGAAAAGAATTGCTTCCAGGGCCACACGCACGTCCCGGGGATCTTCACGGAGAACCTGCAGTTCCTGAGCCCCGAGGACATGAACAGCACGTACAAGCTCGACGGCCGTAAGACGCTGTGCAACGTTGGCTCCGTCGGACAACCGCGGGACGGTAACTGGAAGGCCTGTTACATCACGCTCAACAACGAAGTCATCACGTTCCGCCGCGTCGAGTACGACGTGGATAAGACTGCGAAGAAGATTTACGACGTGCCGGATTTGGAGAACTTCTTGGGGGATCGGTTGCGCGAAGGCCGGTAGTGTCGACGAATTGAATCTTTTAAGATTTCCACTTCGGGTCCGAATACCTTCCCAGGAATTCGGACCCGGTTTCGTTTCGTTCACGAGAATTCGCCGTTGAAGTGACGAGACCCTCGGGGCTCGATTCGTACGATGAACGAATACCGCTCGAATTTACCGTGACCGGGGGCGGCCGCTCGGGCCAAGAACTATGCGCAATAACCTTCCGAACATCGCCATCTTCCTGCTCCTCGCCGGGGCGATGGTCGGCGGCTTTTGGTATTACGACAAGACATTCAACCCGAAGGTGGAGCCCAAGCCGCAGGAACCAGCGAAGCCGGCGAAGGAACTCGTCGGCGCGGTCACCGGGTCCGCGGCCCTTGCCACAGGCCCGGGCGATGCACTGCCGGGGATCCGATTCCCCACGCCCGTGACGCAGTCGGAAGTTCGCCAGACCGTGCTCGGCGGTGTCTACGAAGTCGCGCGGACCGTCAAAGTTAACGCCCCGATCAAACCCGTCGCTGTTACTGTTGAAGCCCCGAGACTGATCGCCCTGGGCGACCCGACGTACTACAAAAAAGTCTTACTCTCCACCCGCGGCGGGGCGATTCAACAAGTCATTCTCATGAAGTTCGACGAGGGCAACCGCCTCGGCCGCGAAGTCAAGCAGGCCGACGGAACACCCCAACCGCTTCGGATCATTCCCGGCGTCAATCGCCCGCTCGATCGCAAAGACATTCGCAACGAGGCCCCGTTCCCCGAATTGATCGCGGGCAAGCCGGTTCCGCCCGAGGTCGTGCCCGATCTGGCGGAACCGTCGTACGCGATGCTGCACTACCCGGCGAACGAAGACCCGCTCCGGCAAATACCTGGTGCCAAGGAGATGAACGACGATCACCCGTCGTTGCTACTTGCCGTTGAGCCCTGGAAAGTCATCGAAGAATCCACAGATAAGGTCGTCTTTGAAACCGATCTTCTGAAAGGCCCACCATACTTTTTGAAGATTCGCAAGACCTACACTCTCAATCCCAAGGAATACCACGTTGGGCTGAAGATCGATTTCATCGCACTCCCAGGACGGGTCCGAGGTAACGGGAAATTCCGCTATCAGATCGTCGGGGCGCATGGGATGCCCGTCGAAGGCGAGTGGTACACACCGACCTACCGCAATGCCCTCGTCGGATCCCGAACCCCCGGTGGCGGGGCCAAGCGGACCTACGACGATGCCAAAACGATCAACGAAAAGCACGGCAGCGACAAGATCACTCGCGGCGACAACCAGTTCACGTACGCCGCGGTGGTGACGCAATACTTCGCCAGCGCCATCGCCGTCGACGACACGATGACCGGCCCGGCCCAATACCCCTGGGATTACGTTCGCGCCACCCGCGAGCCGATCCGCCCACGCGGCGACCGCAGCCGGGAGGAGATCGAAGAGGAACGCAAACTCGAAGACGAACAGCCGTTTTTGAGCGACATCACGGTCCGCGTCGTCTCCGTTCAGCTCGACCCCGCACCCGAAGAGACTCTCACGCACCAATATCTGATCTACAACGGCCCCGTGAAAGTCCGCCTCCTCGGTCAGCTCAAGGGGGATAAGGCCGTCGACGACGCGCTCGTCGATCGCTACCTGGATAACCTCACTCTCAAAACGATGACGGATTACCACTCGCCGAACTTCTTCGGTCGCGTGGCCAATGCCATTTACTGGACCGACGTGGTCATCATGTTCACAAACGTGATGCACAGCGTTCTCGGTTGGTTGCACGAAACGACCGGGCTCCCCTGGGGCGTCTGCATCATGCTGCTGACAATTTCGGTCCGCCTTCTGCTGTTCATTCCAAGCCGCAAACAGCAGGCGCTCATGGCGAAGATGCAAGAGCGCATGGCCAAGATCAAACCGGAAATTGATAAGCTTCAGGAGAAGTACAAGAACGATCCGCAAGCATTACAGGTTGAGAAAAACAAGCTCATGCTCAAAGCGGGCATCAGCCCCATGTCCACGATGAGCGGTTGCTTGTTGTTGTTTGCCCAGATGCCAATCTTTATGGGCTTGTATTACTGCTTGCAGGAAAGCGTATTCTTCCGGCTCGAGCCGTTCTTGTGGTTCCCGAATCTTTCGGCGCCGGACATGTCAGTCTTTTGGACCGAGGAAATCCCGTTCCTGAGTACCCCCCAAAACATCGGCGGGTCGGTCTACCTCGGGCCGTTCTTGAACATTCTGCCACTCTTAACGGTGGCATTGATCTACACGCAACAGCGTTTGACGATGCCGCCGCCGACGGATGAACAACAAGAAATGCAACGGCGAATGATGAAGTTCATGATCATCTTCATGGCCTTCTTCTTCTACAAATCGCCTTCCGGATTGTGTGTCTATTTTATCTGCAGTACGAGTTGGGCCCTGGCGGAACGCAAACTGATTCCAAAACCGAAACCGAAGATCGACCCCCCTGCGGTTGCAGGCGGCCCGCCGGGGACAGGGCCATCACCGAACGGCACAACGGAGCCGGGCGAAGGCGGCTTCTTGAGCCGACTGCGCGATAAGATCGAAAAGATGCAAGAATCGGCCGAGGGCCAGCGGCAAATCCGCAACGACAACACCTCGAAGCCGCCACCACCGGGCGGGCCGCCGCAAGGTAAGAAAGACAAGAAGAAGAAAAAGAATAAGTAAGGGAGACCTCAATGGCCGCGAAGAAAATCCTGATGCTCGTGGGCGACTTCGTGGAAGACTACGAAGTCATGGTCCCGTTCCAGGCACTTATGATGGTCGGGCACACGGTCCACGCCGTCTGCCCCGGTAAGAAAGCCGGCGACAAAGTCCGCACCGCGATCCACGATTTTGAAGGCGACCAGACCTACACGGAGAAGACGGGGCACAACTTCGTGTTGAACGCCACGTTCGATGAAGTGAAGGCTACCGAGTACGACGCACTCGTGGTTCCCGGCGGCCGATCTCCGGAGTATCTTCGCTTGAACTCGGCCGTGTTGGAGATTGTCCGCCATTTCTTTACGGTGCAGAAACCGGTCGCGGCAATTTGCCACGGCCCCCAGTTGCTCGCCGCGGCCGGGGTGTTGAAGGGGCGAAGTTGTTCCGCTTATCCTGCCGTCGCGCCTGAAGTAACCGTTTGTGGTGGCACCTTCATCGACATCCCCGTCGACGCAGTGCATGTCGAAGGCAACCTTGTTTCCGGCCCAGCGTGGCCCGCACACCCCGCGTGGCTGCGCGAGTTTTTAAAGTTGTTGGGGACGAAGATCGAGTTGTAGTTCAGGGTTTCTTCGCGGCCGCGAGTTGGGTAACGAAGGCAGCATGCTCGGGGGTTGCAAGTCCTATATCCAAAACGGTAAGTAAACGACGAAGATCGCGGGCGAGGAGGGCCGTGGAGTCGATCCATAAGCCCGGGAAGGTCCTGATTCTGTAGACACCGTCGGCTTCCGGCGACAGTTCTCGATCCGATGTAAGATCAAACCAGTGCAAGCGACGATCTTGGAGATTTAGAACTAGATACTCCTTCAACCCAGCAGCAACGTATTCGCGGTGTTTCGCACCGAAATCGATTGATTGACTCGAAACCGAAACTTCCACGATGAGTTCGGGCGGACCTTGCAAGTAGTCATCGGCCGTCGTGGTAGACTGTCCTCCAAATTCCGGGCATATCCGAAGTAACAGATCAGGTTCGGGCTCGTTGAATTCATCGAGCAAAACAGTCGTGCAACTCGAAGATTCTGTGCCAAGAGTTGCGTTTTCGTAGGTCAATAAAGCCACACCAAACAAAACACAATTCGCACCATGTTGCACTTTTGTGCGTGTCTCAACGTAGACAATTCCACCAACCAACTCAGCCCGAAAGTCCTCGGGCATTTGCTCGTAGATGACGTGGTATTCCTTCCGAGAGAGCCATTGACCGCTTTGTAGTCTTTGAGATTGCGTGACCATCTTCAGCGACCTCGCACCTATGCAATCCGCGGAAACAACGGTTTCACTTTACCATCGATCAACTCCGCCGTCACGCGAAGGTCCTCGGCCTGCGGCGTGAGTTCCGCGGCATCGGCGTACGTCACTTCAGCCCAGGGTTTGGGGAAGTTGAAACTTGTGTAAATCGCCTCGGCACTGCGGGGGATGAAGGGCTTGAGGAGGATGCTAATAATGCGAAGATGGGCAGCCATTTCAAATAGTACGACTTTCGCTGCCTCCTTATCCGTTTTAACCAGTTTCCAGGGTGCTTGAGTGTCGACATATCGGTTAAGAGGATCGAGACAATCCCGTAGTATTCCTGCTATAGCCATATTGTATTGACAGTCTTCGATAAGTCGTTTCAGCCTCGTGACTCGCTGCAATAAATCATTTTTTGGTGCGTGCTCGTCGCTTCCATACAACTCGGCAGCAGTGTTGTCATTTACCGGGAGCACGGAATAGAATCTCGACACTGGTGTCAAACCCTTGGTATTATCTAGAATTCCGCCGAAGTTTTTAGTTATTAGCGTAATAACACGACTCAAAAGGTTGCCCAGATTATTTGCCAAATCGCTATTATAGACTGCCACGAACCGTTCCCAGCTAAACTCTCCGTCACCTGGATATGGACAGGTTCCCAAAAAATAGAATCGAAAAGCATCGGGACTAAACTTCGAGATCACGTCCATGGGCTCGACAACGTTTCCGAGAGACTTACTAATCTTCTCGACAGCGCCCGAATCCTCGTTTTTGATGTAAACGAACCCGTGGCTAAACACTTTCTTCGGGGCCTCTTCCCCAGCCGCCCACAACATGGCGGGCCAGATCAGCGTGTGAAACCGTGTAATATCTTTGCCAATGAAGTGCATATCCGCGGGCCAGTTTTTGCGGAACAATGCTTCGTCATCTCCATACCCGATTCCCGTGATATACGTTAGAAGTGCATCAAACCAAACGTATATGGTGAACTCCGGATCGAACGGCAACTGAATGCCCCACGCTTCGCCGTGGCGAGAGATATTGAGATCCTGCAACCCTTCGGTTTCGATGAAGCCGATCATCTCATTGCGGCGAGTCTCGGGTTGAATGAACTCCTTGTTCTCTGTGAGAAACGCCAGCAACCGGTCCTGAAATGCAGAAAGTTTGAAGTACCAACACGGCTCGCTGCGGCGAATCAAAGGCTTCTTGTGATTCGGGCAAAGCCCGCCGTTCTCGGCGTAAACTTTATCGCTCTTGAACTCCTCACACCCAGCGCAATACCAGCCGCTATACTCGCCCTTATAGATGTGGCCGTTGTCGTAAACTTTTTGCACGAACTTCCGGCAACACTCCTTGTGCCGTTCGTGGCTGGTTTGAACGAAAGTGTCGTAGGAAATATCGAGTGCATCCCACACTTCGCGAAACTGCCGGGCCATGTCGTCGCAATACGCTTGCGGCTCCATGCCGAGTTCCTTCGCCCGGTCGGCCACTTTCAGCGTGTTTTCGTCGTTGCCCATCAAAAAGTAAACGTCGTACCCTTCCATCCGCCGGTAGCGGGCTTGCACGTCGGCACCGAGCTTTTCGAACGCCGTGCCGATGTGCGGTCGACTATTCGGGTAGTCGATCGCGGTAGTTTGAAACCAGGTTTTCTTGGCGATCACGTGCAATCCTTCTCATCGGCAACGGGTCTCGAGCCGTCGTTTTACAAGACCGAAAGGCGTCTCGGCAGGTTCACAGAACTCCGTTTGTCCCCGGGTCCAGACCGGCAGCCCGAAGTTTCGCCATGAGACGGTTAATTTCGAATTGGGCGGCATCGATTTGCTTTTGTTGGGCGTCGGCCCGTTGCTTCTCGGCGTCGGCCCGTTCTCGATCGATTCGATTCTGTTCAAACATCTCATCGTAACTCAAAAACGGCGTTCCATCGGGCATGAACAGGGCTAGTTCCGGGCCTGTCCTATCAAATCGAATTCCGAGCAGTGGGCTAATAAACTGACTGAAGATTGTGAACTCCTGCAGCAGGCCGTTCGGCTTTCGCCAGTAGCCGAGGAGCGAAATTCGATCGGGGTCATAAACGTAGTACTCTTCGGCCCCGTATCGCTCGTAAAAAAGCAACTTGCGCGACATCTCCCGCGTGCGATTACCGGGAGCGAGAATCTCGAAAATCACCTGGGGAAAAATGTTCTCTTCGCGCCAGAGCTTGTAACTCCCGCGATCTCCTTTGGGCCGTCCGAAAGCGACATAGATGTCTGGCGCCCGGCGCAGTTTGGGAAAGCCTTCCTTGACGTAAATTAAGTGATCGGCCGCGACGTAAACGTCTGGTCGATCTTTGAAAAGAACGCCCAAATTGCCGCGGATCGTGACGATCCAGCGATACTGCAAGTCGTTTTCGGACATGCGTCGGCCATCCGAATCGGGGTATTCGATATCGGTCTTCGGGTTTTGTAGGACCACATCCATCGAGCACCTCCCAGGAATGGTATTGTACCCGAACGCCGTTCGATTCGGCAGTGGCGTTGGAACTATGGAAAAACGAGCGACCCGCTCATGCCCCACGGTTGGGTGTTCAACTCGAGGTTGCCGCCGTTAGTGGCGAAGAAGTGCATGCCGAGGAGGATGAAGTGGTCTTTGAAAATGTCGTGGCGAGGTTGTTGTACCCACTTCGCGAGTAAGGCCAGCGGGCCGGTCTGCTCACCGGTGGCTGGGTCGATGAGGCGAACGTCGAGTTCCACGAGTCGGGCTGGCGAGTGCTCCCATTCCAATAGCGACGATTGGGGAACTGTGCCGCTCGGGTGGCCCGACTGATATTTTGGGAAGGGGTTGTTTGTAACCGTCAGAAACCGCATTG
>Ga0105047_10020644_pt1 | contig 10111 bp, 5 predicted proteins | sample MAT04_FD_78384 | JGI IMG/M metagenome (GOLD analysis project Ga0105047, IMG submission 78384) | Freshwater microbial communities from Lake Fryxell liftoff mats and glacier meltwater in Antarctica - MAT-04 (megahit assembly) | ecosystem: Environmental > Aquatic > Freshwater > Ice > Liftoff... | reverse complement strand
CCTTTTAAATGCCGGTTGGCTGCGCTTAATTGTTCCACTACGCTCCAGCTATCGTCGGTGCTGCCATCGTCAATTAATATTACTTCGTAGCTGAGTGTGTCGGCCACGCACACACGGTCAATCCATGCGCACAACTCGGGCAACGACTCTTCTTCATTATACAATGGAACAACTATTGAAACATCCATTAACTATTGTTGGGCTGGTTGTTGAAACGGATCGACCGGTTTTTTTTTGGCTACTGCTGCACCAATAAGCGATGAGATAACCCCTATGAGCAGGTAGGTGAACATTACGCCTCCTACAATAAATACCCAAAACATATTTTTTAAAAATCCCATTTGCTTTTCTATCATATCGTCCGACAGGCCTTGTTTTTCTGATTCCTTTACTGCCACATCAAATACACGTTGTTTTAACTCGGGCAATACTAAAAACATAAGCACCGTAAACAAAATGGTAAGGCAGGTAATTACGGCGGTTGTTTTAAACCCATCGGCAAACACATTGCCAAAGGTTACGTAGTTGTTTTTTTGGTTGCTATACACAATGCACGAACCTATAATTGCCCCAACCAGTAATAGCGACGATAACCAGCGGAACCAGCTTTGAGTGTCAAACTGAAGCAACTGGCTTGCTACGCTTAATACTACCAATACAAGACTGATTATAACACCTTTAACTATTGGCGTGCTCACTTTTATTTCCATAAGGTTTTGTTTAGTTGGTTCAAATATAATTGGTCTTTATTAATAATACCAATTACCTGGCCTTTTAGCAATTGGCCCACAAAGGCATTGTTGGTGCATTTGCTTTTTATATTGTGTGGGTTAAAAATGTTTTCTATGCTTTGCGAAAACAGGGTGATGTCTGCTATTTGGCTTTCGGCAATGGTGGCAGGTGCAAGGTTAAATATTTGCCGTGCATTGGTGGTAAACAATTGAAGCAAACGGCTAATTGGTAAATCGGGAAACAAAGTATTGACGGCCATAAAACAACTTTCCAACCCTTCCATGCCCGGTTTTGCATATTCAAATTCGCACACTTTGTTGTCCCAATCGTGGGGCATGTGGTGGCTGGCAATACAGTCAATATGCCCGTCGGCCACGGCCTGCCTTAGTGCCATCATGTTTTGCCTGTTGCGTAATGGCGGATCCACTTTAAGGTTGGTATCGTAACCAGCAAGGTCTTCGTCGCAAAAAAAGAGGTGGTAGGGCGTTACGCTACAGGTTACCGCCACGCCTTTGCTGCGGGCCTGTTTAATAAGGTTAACTGCGTTGGCAGTAGATATACCTGTTAGGTGCAAGCGGCTGTTGGTGTAGGCGGCCAATTCAATATCGCGGGCTACCATTATTTCTTCGGCCACCTGTGGTATGCCGGGTAGCCCCATTTGGGTAGATATGATGCCCTCACTCATTAGCCCCAGCCTTGCCATACTTTGGTTGATGGGTTGTTGCACCACCACACCATTAAAGGCCTTTACATATTGCAGTGCTTTAAGCAACAGGCCGGCTGTTTGCACGGGGTAAAGCCCATCGGTAAAAGCTACTGCGCCGCTGTTGCGCATGTCGTACATTTCGGCCAGTTCGTGGCCTTCGGCATTTTTAGTAATGGCACCTAGTGGCAGCACTGTAACAGGCAATGGTTTAGCCCGTTGCACTACGTACTCAATCATTGATTTGGTGCTTAATGCAGGCTGTGTGTTTGGTAGGGTAAAGGCGTGGGTAAAACCTCCGGCGGCTGCAGCTGCGGCGCCGGTTTCAATGGTTTCTTTGTACTCGTGGCCGGGGTCGCAAAAATGGCTGAAAGTATCTACCCAACCCGGCGAAGCGTGTAGGCCTGCCTGCTGAACCACCGTGACATCGTCGGTAACAGTAAGGTCATCGCTAATAGATTGAATGACGCCATTTTCTATATAAATATCTTTTAATTGCCCGTTGTGCGTAGAGTGTTGGTCTGAAATGATTACCTGCTTTAGTAAAAGCTTCATGCGTGGGTAATAAATTTGGTGCAATATACCCGGTTTTTTATAAAAAGCCTTTACATTTGCCGTCCCATTAAAACACCCGGTTTACAATGGGAGTACGGGATGTAGCGCAGCCCGGTAGCGCGTTCGTCTGGGGGGCGAGAGGTCGCAGGTTCGAATCCTGTCATCCCGACTAAATAATAAAGCCCGCTGTCAAAGCGGGTTTTATTATTTAAAAAATATTACTGATGTACCAAAACCAATAATAGTCTAAATAATACTATTCTTTAAGCCAAAGGCTTCCTGCCGGCTTTGTAGCCATAGTAGTTAATTTGCAGTAAAACTATTAGTTAATAGTGTAAAACAAGTATTTGCTGTAAAGTATACAGTAAAACTGTTATTTAAAGCCTATTAAGGGTAGCAATAACTAAAAAGCACCCTACAATAATTAATTTTCGCAAGGTGTGTAGCAGAACAAATACACAAGCGATTTTGAAATTATACGGCCTTTCATAAGTCAGCTACTTCAATACATGGTTCAATCACAGCCACGCAACCAGGGTCGCAGGTTCTCCCGACAAAATAGAAAAGACTGCCTTTTATTGGGTGGTCTTTTTTTTGTAGAAGGCTTTTTGTAGGTTGATGAGTGGGGCTGGCGGCGGTCGTGACTCTTTATGCCAATAGAATACTTTCATTTACCAATGATTTAACCCCACTAAAAAATGGGCGCGGGTTTACATTGATCTACAAACTGATTGCTCTCTCATAATTATTTTTGAAAAGGTGTAATGCCGAAGTGGCTGTGATAGTTACAGAAGTCCATTAAAAATGGTTTCTCTGCTTATTATTAATTGATTGGATATTAGCGGGGTTTACATATAGAAATAAATTTGAAACTTTTTATCAAGATGGCTTTTGTGTTTCTATAATAAAAAAAAAAGTATAACCCTTTGCGCCTTTGAGCGAAAAATTTGTTATCCGGATAACGATAGATATGTCGGTAGCTAAATACCATAATTGGAAATTGGGAACGACTTTTTTTTCGGGTTCTTAAAAATTTAATATGGAAATATTTTGCCAGATTAGAAGAATATATTAATTTATACTTCAACCCGAATGATACTTTTCTTTTACTGAAGTAATTGTAAGTCTAGTTACTATGCTAAATGAGTGTTTTTGCAGAACTTGCTACAAACGCTGCGTAGATTATAGCAAAGTTGTCATTAAATAATTACGTCAACACCCTGCTTTTATTATTTCGTTTAGTGATGCTGTTATTACAAAATCGGTGATTATCGTTAACTTTTAAACAAAGTGTATGCGTGTAATTCTTTTTTATTTGTTCATAGTCTTTCAAGTATTATTCAATTGTGTCACTCTTTTTGCGCAAACAATTGATTTAAGCAAGCCCGTTGGATCAACAGATGGATCGGCTGCTGTTTCAGCTACGGGAGGGGTTTCTTATATTATACCTATTGATATGTTGAAGGGAACTAATGGTATGGAACCTACAATAAGTTTGAATTACAACTCACAGGGAGGTGAAGGTATCGCAGGCTTTGGATGGAGTTTATCAGCCTATTCGGCCATCGGCAGGCAAGGCAAACGACAATACTATGACGGAACGAATACTCCCGTAATGTATACCAGTGAAAACGATGCTTTCGTTTTGGATGGACAGCATCTTTTTCCGGTTACCGGTTTGAATGGGGCCAATGGAACAGTGTACGGCACAGAGAACGAAAGGTTTTCTAAGATCGAGTCGTTTGGAGGCAGCACCATTAATGGTCCTGACTGGTTTAAGTTGACAACCAAAAACGAAACAGTTTTAGAATACGGCTCAGGGTCGGGCGCTAAGCTTTTTACCGAAGGTTCGCAAATCAATATGTTGTAACTGCTAAAAAAAGTAACAGATAAAAGTGGCAATTACCAGGAATACAATTATAACATTAATCAGGTAGACAGAAATTTTAGTTTAACAGATATTAGTTATACTGGTAATGCAAATGCTGGTTTGCTACCATATAATAAAGTTGAGTTTAGCTATACCTCTTTTCCTAACTGGCAAAATAAAAAAGTATTTGAGGGCGTTTCAATAATATCGCCGTTGCTCCTTGACATTATCCGAATTAGAAATAGTGATGGAGTAGTAGTAAAAACTTATCAATGCAGTTATACTACTATCAATAATAATTATTTTTTATCAGCCTTAAGCGAAACCGGATCTAACGGTACACAATTAAATCCTATTTCATTTCAATATGGTTCAAATACAACCGCTCAGGATGTAAGCATCTCGCCTTCTTATTCTAACTTTCAAGGCAATAACACTTATACCGGAGAAGTTACCGGAGATGGCAAACAGGATGTTATTACTGCACATTATTATATTGACAATAATGGGTTTAAGCACTACGATTATTACAAGGTGATTGATAATTTAAGTACTTATGGCGGGCAGGCAGCTATTTCGTTCGCATACACATGCCCCATAACAAATAATTCCTCAACTGCAATTCAGGTGCAGCAATTTCAACTTGTAACTAAAGCCAGTGCTAATATTATTTTGTCGAACAATAGAGGAGATAAAAATTTCTTAACATCTGATTATGATAATGATAGTAAACAAGATGTGATGATGGTGTCCACTATTACTTCTGGAAGTTCACAACAGTTTAATGGAATTAAAATTAACTACTCCAAAAATTACAATATTTATTCATCTACTTATCAACCTGTAGATTATCCACAGGTACCATATAGTACATCTTATGGACAATTCACTTATCTGTATAATCAGGGATCCTATTATATCCCCGGTGATTTTGACGGTGATGGGTCGCAGGACTATATTTTGATCTTAGGACTTTCAAGCACCAATTCATTTAAAGCATTTTTTTCTTCCCCGGCAAAAAATATCTTTAATCAGGAAATAATAAGTTTTGGAGTTGGAGGAAACACTAACGATCCGTTTTATGCTACAACTGTGGCAAGTACGGCTGATGTAATACCTATTGATTTTGATGGAGATGGAAAGTTGGAAATTTTGGTTCAAAAACCAGGAAATAGTTATGTCTTATCTGTTTTTCCATTAGCACCATCGACAGGGTACAGCTATGCAGCGTCTGTCAAGTATACCTTTACAAATGTATTGATTGGATACCGGGTGTTTCCCGGGGATTTTAATGCAGATGGAAAAACCGATTTGTTGGTTAGGTCATCTGCTAACAGTTCATACGGTGCATGGAATATTCTCTATAGTACCGGAACGATTTATAAGTCCTATCCATTTATTTTTCAGAACCGTCCTTACCTTGATGGGGATAATGGAGGCAGTGCACATCACGTTGTTGTGGCCGATTTTAACGGCGACGGCAAAACAGATATTTGGCATGCATTAGACGAAAGTGCAAGCACTTCAAAACACACCCTTTTTATAAGCAAATGCGTCCCGCTCGACAATAGTAATTCTGCATCTGCTTTCACCTATTATAATTACTACGCTAATAGCACCGTTAACCGTAACCAGTCGGTTCAACAGGTAATGGGCGATTTTAATTTTGATGGTAAGCCAGATATACTTAGTATCAACGGTACCTCAGCTAAAATTGTGTACACAAAGCCAGACAAGGAAGAAAACCTGATGGTAAATGCCACAAATGGGGTGGGTGCACAGACCAGGTTTTTTTACACAAAGGGCACAAACCGCTCTTCGTTATACCAGCACGACAATTCATCAGTACCTATTGGTCAGGGGGCAAATGGAAATCCGTACACGGTTATAAAAGCGCCTATGTATTTGGTTAATACATTACAGGAGCCAAATGGCATAGGTGGGTACAATGCTACCTCATTGCAGTATGAAGATGCCATGTTCCACCCATTAAGGGGGTTTCTTGGGTTTAAAAAAGTATCTTCTTTAAATAACTCCACTGGTATTTCCTCTGTTTCATATTCAGAAATGAGCGCTGATTTTTTTGTTCCCCTGCCATTCAAATCAACTACCGACTATTACGGCACTGTACTTTCGGAAACGTACAACACGTTTAACCTTGTTAGGGTAAACCCCGGAAGTGCCTCCGATAAAAGATATGTAACCAAATTTACAGCGGCTAAAAGTTTTAATTACGTAAACGGATCAAGTACTGAAACAACAAATACTTACGACAATTTTGGAAATATTACTAACACGACGTCATCTGTAGGGTCGTTTTCAGGTACAACAATAACACCGATAGAAACGGCAAATACCCTTACCAGCTACGTTATCGCCAATACCCCGGTTGCCGCATTGCCATCAACTACTACAGTTACAAAAACGAGGGCGGGTAAACCGGTTGTAGGCAAAACCAATAACTATAATTACAATGCAATTGGTTTACTGTCTTCAGCCACCGATTTTGCTGGTACAACCCTTGCAACAACATCCACAACCAGTTACGATAACTTCGGAAACGCACTAAGTGCTTCTATGAGTGCACCAAACACACTTACACCGGTTATTACCAACACTTACGACAGTAAAGGAAGGTTTTTGTTATCAAAATCTGTTGCCGGTAGCGGCGTTACAAAAACTGAAACCTATACGTACAATTTAATCAACGACGGGTTATCTGGTTCAACAAGTAGCGATGGGCTTACTTCCACATATACTTATGATGGCTTTGGGCGGCTTATCCAAACCAATTTGCCAGATGGAAATGCATTTGTAAGCTCGTTAGCCTGGGAACCAACTACTGGGAGGTATTCAGTTACTAATGCAAGGCTTGTTGATGGTGGCAAATGGAGTAAGAAGTATTTCGACCTAATTGGCAGGCCAATCCGCGAAGAAAGTAAGGGGTTTAATAATCAGTTAATATTTTCTACAACTGAGTACAATCAATTGGGCCAGGTGTATAAACAAGCACAACCCCGTTATGCCACTGAACCCCTGGTAGAAGTGACCAATACCTATGATTATTTAGGCAGAATAACCAACACCACAAATGGAAGTACCAGCACCACTACTGCGCATAACTTAGTTACCGGCGGGTTATTTACCACAACTGTTACCAACGGGGCCAGCCAGGCAACCAGTAAAACTTTTGATGCTTCTGGTAAAATAACCAGGTCGAATGACAATGGCGGTCAGTTAGCTTTTACCTACGATAGCTGGGGTAATCAATTAGAGGTGAAAAATAGCAGCATCAGCCTGATTGTAAATACCTATGATGCTTATGGCAGACAAATAAACTTGACCGATAAAAATGCCGGTACTATTGCGTATGAATACAATGCGTTGGGTAAGCTTACAAAACAAACAGATGCTAAAAACAACATTCATACATTTAGCTACGATGCATTTGGCAGATTATTAAATAAAACTATCCCGGAGGGTGCCACAACCTATACTTATTATAACGACGCGGCAACAGGAAGGTGTAACGACAACGTGGTAACCATACAGGGGTTTGGGGGCGATACAAAATCATTTCAGTACGATAATTTGCAACGGCTGACTACTGAAACAACTGCTTTAGACGTAGGAACCTACATAAAAACCTATGCCTATAACACACTTGGCGATCTTACCAGTACAACGTATCCCAATGGAATAAGCATTAACGACACCTACAACGCCCAAGGCATACTTACCCAAACATCCATGACCAATGCGGGTGTAACCCAAACCTTGTTTACAGCCAATGCCGTTAATAGCATGGGGGTATACACATCTTACGCCTATGGAAACGGTAAAACTTCTACTGTTGACTACGACATGACGAAGGGCGTGCCTACCCGTTACTACACCCAAAATTTACAGGATCTTAATTTAAACTTTAATGCCAATACAGTTAACCTGCTAAGCAGGCAAGATGCTATAAAAGGGCTTACGGAGACCTTTACTTACGACAATTTAAACCGGTTAACCGGTGCGGCAGTAAACAGCATACAGCAGTTTACAATGGCGTACGATGGCAACAGCACCAATTCTTTAGGAAATATTCAAAGCAAATCAGATGTTGGCAGCTACAGGTACGATGCGCAAAAAATAAATGCTGTGCGCTTCATAACAGGCAATTTTGATCCCTTGACCGTTTCGCAAAGTGCCTTGTCAGTCAATACCCAATCTATAACCTATACCAGCTTTTTAAAGGCAAAAACCATAAATGAAAATGGTTACCAAATAACCTACACATATGGGCAGGATGAACAACGCATAAAAAGTTCATTGTCCTTAAATGGTGTTTTTCCCGAAATTAAAGTTTACCTGGGCGCTTATGAGGAGCGGTATAAAAGCAGGTCGAGAGACGAAATTATTTACGTTAATGCAGGCAATGGCTTATGTGCCATTATTGTAAAAACAATGTCAGGAACCGTTACGCCATACTTTGTTTACACCGATCATCTCGGTAACCTGCTTACCCTTACCAACACCAGCGGTACTGTAGTAGCCGAACAAAATTTTGATGCCTGGGGCCGCAACCGCAACCCTGCAAACTGTACCTATAGCGGCGTACCCAATAACCCTACCTGGCTATACCGCGGCTATACCGGCCACGAGCATGTAAAAGAGTTTGCCCTTATAAACATGAATGGCCGCATTTACGACCCCGTAACCTGCCGCATGCTTAGCCCTGATAATTATGTGCCGCTGCCCTGGAATACACAAGGGTATAACAGGTATGGGTATGCTAATAACAATCCGTTGATATATACGGATCCGGACGGGAATATCTTCTTTGTACCGATTTTATTAGCGGCAGCCAAAGGAGCTGTTATAGCAAGTGCAACATACGTCACTTCCAATTTTATTGCTGGTAATACATGGAAAGATCTGAATGCACGGGACTGGAGTCGGGCAGCGGGTGCTGGCGCTTTGGGTGGCGGAATTGGGGGAGGGTTTAGTTTGTTAGGACAAAATATAGGCGCTTTCGGGCAGTCTGTTAGTTATGGTATAATGCAAAATATGGCAACCCAACTGGCAGTAGATGTTGCATTTGGTAATAAGATTACAGCCGGAAGTGTATTTGGTGCTGCAATAGGTGGAGCAATTGACGGATCTTTTCCACAATTTAAAGGGATACCTTTTGAAAAATATGGTTTTGGTGCGGCATTGGCGAATGCAGGGGCAGAGTTATTTATCAATACAGCCAGAGGTGATTAAATTGGAGGCATTAGTTCTGCTATTGGAGGAGGTTCTTTCGCCTCTGGAGCACGGAGTGGCGCTGTAGGTGGGTTTGTACGTTCAGCTTATAATATCGCAGTTTTAGGACCAACAATTCGGCCAATAGGTGATGTAAGAACTGCACTGAATAAAATGAGTGCCGACTTAGGGATAAATCTTACGGGGCCATACGGACCAACGTATAGGGCAGGAGGTTTGTGGACTCAGGGGCTCACAATTGGTAGATCGTTGCAAATAAATGATTTTGGTAAAGGAGTTTCAGATATTGATACTTGGGTGCATGAATCATATCATTATTACCAGCAGTTAACACAAGGGTGGGCTGGACAATTTACGCGGGGAATTTATGAGCAGTGGTATATGCAGGGTATTAGAGGTATCAATCCTTATTATACTCATGGAACTAATGAATATCGTGCATACCGATATGAACTTTACCCAATTCTGGAACATCTACCTAAACACTAAATATGTCAACGCAATATTGTAAAATATTTATAACTTCTTGGATACTGTTGGCCATATCAGGTTGCTGTGGTGGCATATTACATTATTCTAAATTTAAGTATTACAGTATTATTAAAACTTATGGCACAAATGAGCATGAAAATAAGCAATCAAAACAATTAGAAGTTTCAATTTCCGAACGAGCATATTCACAAAGATGGAGAAATAGATATTATGTCGTAATTAATTTTAATTTTCATAATATGGGAAGTGATACTGAAATTGTCAATAAAAATATAATAACACTAAAAATAAATTCTGATTCTTTCTTTGTAAGAGATGACTATGCTCCGATCGATGAGACTGGTAAAGAACATTATTTTAAATTGACTAAGCTACCACAGATTTACGTAATTCCACCGAAGTCGATTTTTCTAATACCATTTCAATTTGACAGCTATAAACATTATTCAGAAAAGGCTTATCAGGATTTATTTACAAATGATACTATCAAGGTATTAGTTAATAAT
>Ga0105047_10020642_pt1 | contig 10111 bp, 9 predicted proteins | sample MAT04_FD_78384 | JGI IMG/M metagenome (GOLD analysis project Ga0105047, IMG submission 78384) | Freshwater microbial communities from Lake Fryxell liftoff mats and glacier meltwater in Antarctica - MAT-04 (megahit assembly) | ecosystem: Environmental > Aquatic > Freshwater > Ice > Liftoff... | reverse complement strand
GTGCTTTGTGTCCAGCTATTTTAAGCAATAGGCGTTTAGTTTCCAGAAACTCGTCATAAATAATTTGCCAAAATACACCAAACTCTTCATCGTCTTTCATATACGACGTTAGTGGAAAGAAGCTTTTTGCTAGCGACATGGCACTGTTTTCTAATAAAGTTCTAAAAAATAAAGAATGATTATACAGATTTTGAACTGCATCCCATTGACCCTTTTCTTCAAATTGTTTCAAAGCAGCTCCTACTCCAAAAAATCCAGGAACATTCTGTTTCAATTGACTCCATGCACTCACAAAAGGAATCGCACGCAAATCAGAAAAGTTCAGTTTATCATCTGAATTTCTTTTAGATGGACGGCTTCCGATATTGGTTTTGGCATAAAATTTTAGCGTACTTATTTGCTCTAAATATGGAATAAACTTTGGATGCGACTTGAAGTCGAGATATTTTTGATAACTGATATTTGCTAATTCATCAATAATTGCATTATCCGCAGCTGACAGATTATTTTCACCCTTATGAAAAATCTCATTTGCTACTCCAGCACTCAGCAGATTCTCTAAATTATATCGACACGAATCCAAAGTTCCAAAATTAGAACTAATCGTTTGTCCCTGAACCGTAACTTGTATCGCCTGATTCTCGATTGTTGATCCTAATGATGCATAAAATTTGTGTGTTTTACCACCACCACGAGCCGGCGGTCCACCTCGTCCGTCAAAGAAAATAACTTTGACCCCATATTTTCTAGAAACCTCAGTAATCATCTCTTTGGCTTTATAGATTGCCCAATTTGCCATCAGATAGCCGCCATCTTTCGTTCCATCGGAAAAACCGAGCATCACGGTTTGCTTTTCATTTCGTTCAGAAATGTGATTTCTGTAGACTTCATTTTCATACAACTGCTCCATAATTTTATGAGCTTTGTGCAAATCAGCAACCGATTCAAACAATGGAACGATGTCAACTGTTGGGTTTTCCCAATTTATTAATCTAAACATTGATAAAGTTTCGATAACATTTAACGCACTTTCGTTATTGCTAATAATATAGCGGTTACTTCCTTTTTCGCCATTGTTGATCTGAATTTCGCGCATTAATTTTATTGTATCAAAAGTGGAACGCGTTATTTCATTTTCAAACGAATATTCTCTCAAATCGAACTTTAATTTTGAAATGACTTCCATTTTCTGATTTTCAGTAAATGAATCAAAATCTTCTGGAAAATGAGCTGCTTTTTCATTTTTCAATACGTCAATTATCTCATCAAAAACTTGGTTGTGAATTCTACTATTTTGTCTAATATCAAGCGATGCGAAGTGATATCCAAATTGATTCACTTTCTGCAAAAGCAAATTGATATCATCTAAATAAAGTGAATTGTGCTCGTTGATGATTATTTGTTTGACAGTATTCAATTCGTTTTTAAATTCTTCTAGAGAAATGAAGACTTCTCCTTGTGAATAAAAAACAGAACGATATAATTTATTTTCCAAAGTGAAAATCATTGCATCAACTTCGTTAAATGTCAATTTTCGACGCAGTGCTCTAACATCAAAATAATAACATTTTAAAATAGAAGTTCGCAATCTACTAGCCACGTTCTCCGTGATTTGCGGCGTTACAAACGGATTTCCATCGCGGTCGCCTCCAGGCCAAAATCCTAAATTGATGATTGGGTTTTCGATGATATTTCCATCAAAAATGTTCTTTTGCATGTATTGCATCATGTCGCCAATGGTTTGGTAAAATACATTTTCGAGATACCAAATTAGACTTACCGCTTCATCAAATGGCGTTGGTTTTTCTTTTTTAAAAAAAGGAGTTTTCCCAAGTTGCGCTAATAACTGTTTGATTTTCAGTAAATCGTTATGGCGAATCGCTTCCGTTAAATCGGTTATAATTCCCAAAACTGAACCAGGATAAAACTGTGTTGGATGAGCTGTTAGCACGGTTCTAACATTAAAATTTCCTAAAAATTCAATCAACTCATTGCGCTTGTCCTCCGCTTCTGCTTTATCTTTAATGTCACGCAACGAACCAGTTCCCTCCAAATTGTTCACTATCGGAAAAGCAGCATCTTCAATTGCATCAAAAAGCACTATTTGTCTTTCTACATATTGGATAAACCGAAACATTAAATCGATTTTTTGTTCTTCTGAAGCTTCGTGTAGATATTTATCGGAAAAGAAATCTACAATCTCTTTTGGTGACCAATTATTCTTAAAACCAGCATCACAAACTTCACTAAATAATGGCAATAAAACTCCGGTATTGTCAATTGCGTCGAACGGTAATGTGATAAAAACACTATTGTAAATGTGGTATTTTGACAATACATTTTGATTGAAACGCTCGATTTTTGGTAAAGTATACATGGTTTATTTATTTTTTGTAACTGCAATTATAACTCCGAAATCTCCATCGGTTTGAATCCAATTTTGGTTTGGACAATACGTTCTAGAAACAAATCCATCCAAATATAAAGCATTTTTGCAACCTTTTTCTTTGAAGAAAGAAGCAAAATTATAAAAGTTAATTTCCTTTTTAGACATGGCAAAGATGACTTGCCCATTGGGCAAAATCCCCACTCCATTACGAATATTTACATTAGTTGAACTTTTATTAAATGCAGCGTGAATTTCGCCATTAATAAGCAACATTGGTCCAGATTGTGTTGCAAATTTAATATCTGTATTAGCTATAAATACTTCTGTTGCAGCAATTTTGGCTTCCTTTTTATTTGTTATATGAAAAACGCCATTTGGTTTAAGATAGAAGTTTCCTTCGCCGCTTGCTGTATCTAATTTAACTATAGTTTGTCCTTTTTCAATATACAACCCTTGCGGCGATTTGTCCTTTTTATACATTCCGCCATTCATAGCGAAAACCAGCTCTGTAGAACTAGAGCTAAACCATAGTTTCAAATTATTTACGTTTTGAAAGTTAGTTTGCTGATTATTTTTATAGTGAAAAGAAATAGTTTCTTTTTTGGGATCAGCAACATAACATACGAAATCTTCATCTAAAGATTTCCATACAAACTGAATTAACAGCGTTGAAACTACCACAACAAATAAAAGTGCAAGTAACTTGTTTCTCATAAAATTATTTTGGCATTAAAGTAATAAAAAAAACCCCAAGCTTGGACTTGAGGTTTCATTTAAATTTTCAACTTATAACTAATCTAATTCTTGAAAAATAGTGTGCATCAAACGCTTTTTGTCGTTGATACTCTCTTCTAATGAAATCATAGTTTCTGTTCTATAAACCCCTTCAATATCATCAATCATAAAAATAACATCTTTAGCGTGTTTGGTGTCTTTAGCTCTAATTTTACAGAAAATGTTGAATTTTCCGGTTGTTACGTGAGCCACGGTTACATAAGGAATATCATTGATTCTTTCTAAAACAAACTTGGTTTGAGACGTGTTGTTCAAAAATACACCAACGTAAGCGATGAATGAGTATCCTAATTTTTCGTAATCTAAAGACAATGAAGAGCCCATTATAATTCCTTGATCTTCCATCTTCTTCACTCGGACGTGAACGGTTCCGGCTGAAATTAACAGTTTTTTCGCAATATCCGTAAATGGAATTCTCGTGTTGTCAATCAACATGTCTAAGATTTGGTGATCTACTTCGTCTAATTTAAACTTGCTCATAAAAATGTATTTTTTAATATCTTTTTTAAAATTAAAAGTGTCAAAAAAATTAGTTACTACATAATGTTACCGTTAACTATTCTGATGTTACCTAAATAAAAATCGGCTTTTGCATCAATTTTTGGAAAATTATCTCGATTGTCATGGTAATCTTCTCCTTCGGCATCAATTTCTAAATGACCAAAATAATTTTCTAAGGTGTCAATATTTGAGATAAAAGCTTCAAAAACGATTTCTCCATTCACTAAAACTTCTTTGAACTGCGATGCAAAATTGATACATTTTTCGATATTATCATAATTAATTTTGATATTTTTATAAACAAAATCATAAAAAGCCACTTTATTTTGCGGAATTTTCAAGTAATCCTCAATTCCGTTGTGAACTATATCGTTTTCGTAAAAATTTTGAAGACCTGAAACCAAAGCAATGAAAATATATTTTCTTGTTATTTCGCGTTCGTAATCATTAGGAAAATGTCCGGCTTCAAAAAGAATTGTCGGAGAATTTAAATATTGGAAGGTATCGCCAATACAATTTAAATTAAAAGAATCATCAAATCGGCCAATTTGATTTGGAATTAATTCTTGTAAAACGTTGTTCATTGCTACAATCACGCGCATTGCTTTAATTCGGACATCGTTTACCTCTCTATTTTTATTGTAGGCTGGCGCCAAAAAAGAAACCGTTGCGGGATTTCTGCTATTTCCAGCAGCAAAGATTGTTCTTTGATCGTGTAAATTATAACAATAATTAGGATTGAATTCGTTGAAGGCATTTCTTAAAAGTATACTTTCTGGTTGCGAAAGATTTTGTGCATCGCGATTTAAATCAACAGCATTAGCATTTTCACGTGTATATAATTCAGCACCATCAGGATTTAGCATTGGCAAAATACAGAACGTAAATTGGTTTTGCAGTTTTCTACCTAGTTCGGTTTGGGAATGCACCACATTTATAAAGTCAAACAACGCTTTAGTTGTCGTACTCTCATTACCGTGCATTTGTGACCACATTAGGATTTTTGTTTTCCCAGTTCCAAATTGCATTTTGTAAATTGGTTTACCCAAAACAGATTGTCCAACAACTTCTGTTTCGTATTTTGCTAATAAAGGTTCAATATGGTGCAACGTAATGTATCTGCCAAAAATTGATGCTTCTTTATATGTTGTATGTAATTGTAGATAATCCATAGTTGCTTGTTTATACTTCGTAACCTCTCTCTGCATTCGTACCTTTTACATCTTTAAAGAAAGGAAGAAAAACGTTCATGTCTTCTTCGTAATTTCCTGTTACATAATATGGTGCACCAACTTTGACTTCCTTTTTACCATAATCAAAAGCGACAGGAATAATCGGGACATTTGCTTTTAGTGCAATATAATAAAATCCGGTGCGGAGTTCAGTTACTTTTTTTCGTGTGCCTTCTGGTGATAGTGCAAGTCTAAAAATTTCGTGTTTAGTAAAAACCTCCGCAGTTGCATCTACGGTATTTTTACCACCACTTCGGTCTAATGGTGCGCCGCCAACGCTTCTAAAATAGTAACCAAACGGAAAAGTAAACAATTCCTTCTTTCCGACAAAATTGATTTCAACATCCATAATTCCGCGCACCAGCAAGGCAATAAAAAAATCAACGTTGGCTGTATGTGGAATAACGGCAACAACACATTTTTTAACTGAAGGATCTATTGTACCTGTCAATCTCCATCCGAGTAATCGAAAAAAAATAAATTTGTAAAGTTGCTTTTTCATGAATGGTATTTTGTGTAAATTTAGTATTTCTGTCTTACTTTTGAGAAAAATAATTATTTGATGGTACGAAAACTGCTCAGCTATTTTATTCCAATTAACGTGTATAAAAAAAACTCGTCAGTTAGCAAATCGATTGAGGTTACTTGGAACAATGGCGAATTGGTTTTGGATAGTAAAAGCACTAATTATTCGTATGGTAGTTTACAGCGAATCCTTAGAAAAGGTTTGAAATATATAGGTTTTGAACGCATTCGAAACTTTGAAAGTATCTTAGTTCTTGGAGTTGCTGGTGGAAGCGTCATCAAAACAGTAATAGATGAAATCAGATTCAAAGGACAAATTACTGGTGTTGAAATAGATGCAGAAATTATCGCTATTGCCAATGATTATTTTCAATTAGATAAAATTCCGAACCTTGAAATCGTTATTGATGATGCATTTGAATACGTACTCAAAACCAAACTCAAATACGACTTAATCATTATTGATGTTTTTCAAGACACAAAAATGCCAAATTTTTTATTTGAAGATTTCTTTATCAATAGAATCAATTCTTTGCTCAATGTAAACGGTTTTATATTATTTAATACAATGGTAATTAACAAAAATCAGGAAGAACGAAATCGTATGTACAAATCGAAATTTGATGAATGTTATTCTTGTAGAATGTATCCCAAAGTAGAAATTCATAATGAACTATTTACTATAAAAAAACTAGCTTAATGAAAAAATTCTTTAAAAACCTTTTGTTAGGCAAAATTTCCAATAAAGACAGAAAACGATTTAGCATTACGCCGGTTCAAAAAAGAATTTTGACCATACGTTCTATTTGGAATAATGATCACGAAGATGACAATGGCATTGAGAAAATTGTTCGATTGCTTCTTTCAATTTCGCACTTGGTTTTTCCCGGAGTATACATCAAGCATTGTTCACACAAAATTGGTTATCAATATCAAGATTTAACTATGGATGCTTACGTATTGGCAAAAGTGGCATTTCCTGTTTTTATTTTAGTAAACCATTGGGAAAACAATTATTATGTAGTAGGTTTAATGGTTTATCTTTTGTTGGAAACTGTTTTATATATTCCGACACTAATTTTTGCTTCTGATATGTTATCACGCCCAAGATCTTATAAGCGTTCGATGCTGCTATTATTTTTCAATTATATTGAAATTGTATTTTCGTTTGGAGTGCTTTATTCTTGTGGCGATAATATGAATAAACCTTTTACGGGTTGGTATGATCCCATTTATTTTAGTATGGTTACCTCATCATCAATAGGTTTTGGCGATTATGTTCCAGTAACAACCTATGCTAAAGTTTTGGTAAGTATTCAAGCGTTGTTCTTTTTGTCATTTGTGGTTTTGTTTCTGAATTTCTTTTCGAATAAGGTTAAAAACAAAGGCTATTTTGACAACGAAAGCGAGGAGTTTTAAAACAGTTTTCTAGCCTTTTCCAAATCTTCTGGCGTATCTATGCCGATACTTCCTTGATTGGTTTCGACCATTTTGATTCTTTTTCCATATTCTAGATAACGAAGTTGCTCTAATTTTTCAGAAGCTTCTAGCGATTTCATTGGTAACCGATAGAAATCTAAAAGTGCTTCTTTTCGAAAAGCATAAATTCCGATATGTTTCATATAGCGAACTCCAGCAGTTGCATCTCTCGGATACGGAATTACTGAACGCGAAAAGTATAATGCAAATCCGTGGTGATCGGTTACTACTTTAACGTTGTTCGGATTATTGATTTCATCTTCCTCTGTAATTTGAAACATGAGTGAAGCCAAATCGACTTTTTTATCGAAATCATTTCTAAAAACTTGCACTACTTTTTCCAATGGTTCTTTGTTGATAAAAGGCTCATCTCCTTGCACATTCACAACAATATCAACATCGAGATTTTCAACAGCTTCTGCAATTCGGTCGCTTCCGCTTTCATGTTCTTTGGTGCTCATAATGGCCTTTCCACCATTAGTAACAATTTCGTTATAAATCAGTATAGAATCGGTAACAACAAAAACATTGGCAAACAATCCAGTATTTACAGTGGACTCATACGTTCGTTGAATCACGGTTTTGCCACCCAAATCTTGCATCAATTTGGCAGGAAAGCGTGTGGAAGCATAACGGGCTGGAATTACGGCGATGATTTTCATTTGTTTACTAGCGAAGTTTCGTTTCAAAGTTAGACCAAAATTATTGTTTGATAAATTATCGACCAGAAATATTTATTATTTTTCTGCTATTTTTGGAAAGATTGATTAACTAACTACTTCAAGATGCAAACAAAACTACTAGTGCTTTTTTTGGCATGCTTATTTTTTAAATACTGTTAATTTGCAAACAACGATTCGGTAATACAGTTATGAAGCAACCTAGGCTAATTTATATAAGGTTTTGCGGTAATTTACTCTAAAGCTTTTTCTAATTCTCCTTTTTTATTTGCTTCGATAAGTTTCTTTAATGTTGGCGAAATTGTGACGTTGTTTCCTGATTTTTCTGCATACGAAATCACTGCTTTCATACCATTTAGCTGTACTAATTTCATGTCATCCGCTTTTGTCGGATTGTCTAAACTGTACTTTGTCATGCCTGCATAAAAAACGCCTAATAACGCTTCATTCTCTTCTACCAATTTACTCATGGCTGAAGAGGCAATATTAAAAGTATAATCTGGCGTTCCTTCCATCCAAGTTAGAATGAATTTAGTGGCTTCCGCGATTTTTTGATCCTTGGCATTCAAAGGTTTAGAAAGTACGTAATTGCTGGCTTCCAAGGCATATTTATCAGCAACTTTGTAATCGGCATCGGTTTTCATTACAATCGTTGAATAGTCCGTTTGCGCGAACGAAGAAATTCCTACAAAAACAAAAAGAATAAAGAACAATTTTTTCATGATTAGGTTGGTGTTTAGTTATTTAGTTCAATTATACAACTAATTTTTCATTCTTCAAAACTCTCATCCTTAAAACCAATTAAATACAATTTATCTTTTGCTCGCGTAACTGCAGTGTAAAGCCAACGTAGATAATCTAAATCAATGCCGTTTGGCAAATAAGGTTGTTCAATAAAAACGGTGTTCCATTGTCCGCCCTGCGATTTGTGACAGGTAATAGCATAGGAAAATTTCACCTGAAGCGCATTGAAATATTCGTTCTCTTTTACTTTGAGAAACTTGCGGTACTGTGGCTCGCCTTCATAATCTTTCATCACTTCTTGATACAAACGGTTGCTTTCTTCATAAGTTAATGATGGCGATTCGCTTGTTATTGTATCTAATAGCAAAACCGTTTCAAATGGCTTTTGGTCCAGATAATCTACCATTCTGATTTTGACTTTCGCAAATCTAAATTCGTATAATTCCTTGAAACCAAAAATTTCCAAAACTTCAATAATATCACCATTAGCAATGAATCCTGCTTCATCCGTATCTTTTAACCAAAAATAATTGTTCTTCACTACCATCAAATAATCGCCCACAGACAAATCGCTTTCTTTATCTAAAATTCGAGTCCTAATTTGCTGATTGTACTGATTTGCTCTTTTATTGGAACGAACAATAAAGCACGTATCTTCAATACTATAATTACTATATGCGCTCTGAATAGCATCTTGAATATCAAAACCATCTGTTAAACGAACAATATCTTTGTATCCTTTTACATTAAATTTAAATGTATCCAGAAAACTACTTTTCATCAATTCCCGCAATTCGGTGGCATTAAACAAAATCCCAGAATGTTCTTCCTGACGCATTACTTCATCCAATTCAATAGAATAAATTTCCTTGTCGTAATTAATGGCTAATTTTTCTGTATCCAATGCCGGACTGACATCCAATTGCACTGGCGGAAGCTGGGCCGTATCGCCAAGCAGAATCATTTTGCATCCATTTCCATTATAAACATAGGAAATCAAATCATCCAACAATGAACCGTTTTCATATAATTTTCCTTCCGTATTCACATCTGAAATCATCGAGGATTCATCCACAATAAAAATTGTGTTCTTGAATTTGTTTAGCTGCATCGTAAACGAAACGCCACCCGATTTTCCTTTTTTTGGAAAGTATATTTTCTTGTGAATTGTAAACGCAGGCTTGTTCGAATAATTGGCAATGACCTTTGCGGCTCTTCCTGTTGGTGCCAGCAAAACATACTTTTTGTTGATGTGTTCCAGATTATTGACAATCGTAGAAATGACCGTAGTTTTTCCGGTTCCGGCATAGCCTTTTAAAACAAAGATTTCGTTCTGATGTGAATTGGTCAGGAATTCGGCAATTTTCTGAAAAAAAATATCCTGCTTTACAGTCGGCTGAAACGGAAACTGTCTTTGTAACACACTGTAAAACTGGCTGGAAGTCATTTGGATTTATTCTGAAAAATGAAATTCAAATATAAAGGTTTCAGTGGCAATGACAATGAAAATTGCAATTTTAAATACCGTCAATAACTTATGAAATTGATATTATATTTTGAAATTGATATTGAATTATGAAATTGATATTGCATTTCATTTTCGTAAGTTTGCCATTCCTATATATAAAGGACAAACTATGTGGCAGAATACGAGTGTTATTGATAAAATGTACCAAAAACTGGCTATTCAGGTTTCGCTGAACGGTTTGTCATTTGCTACGTTTGACACGTTGATGAACAAACCACAAATATTGAAGAAAATCGAT
>Ga0105047_10020641_pt1 | contig 10112 bp, 6 predicted proteins | sample MAT04_FD_78384 | JGI IMG/M metagenome (GOLD analysis project Ga0105047, IMG submission 78384) | Freshwater microbial communities from Lake Fryxell liftoff mats and glacier meltwater in Antarctica - MAT-04 (megahit assembly) | ecosystem: Environmental > Aquatic > Freshwater > Ice > Liftoff... | reverse complement strand
TGATCCCCTTGGCCGTCTCCGCGAAGGTCCCGTCGCCGCCGAGGTAGATCACGCGGGCGATGTCACCGCGCTCGAGCCGCTGGGCCAGCGCCGCCACCGTCGCGCCGTCCGGCAGCGTCGAGAAGAACTCCGGCTGCAGACGCGCCTCCGTCAGGCCGGCCATCGCCGCCTCGATCGCCTTCGCGGCCTTGCCGGAGCGAGCGGTCGGGTTGCCGACCAGCAGCGAGATGCGAGGCTTGGGCACGGGGGGCCCGTAGCCTACACCGCCCGCCGCGGCCCGGTCGCTGCGGTCGGCCGCGAAGCGCCCCGGGGACCTTGCTCACGGTGCTACACGCCGAGGACCGGCCGATAGCAGCCCGGCGAGCGCGAGCGAGGCCAAGCGAGGTAAAGCGAGGGCAGGTGGCAGCACCCGCGTCGCGCAGTCCGGGTTTCGCGCCGGCCCGGGCGGCGACTCACGGGCGCGGCCCTGCCCGGCGCAGGCGCAGATCTGATACCCCTGGGGCCCATGCTCCGCGCGCGCCTGTCTGTCTCCCTCGGTCTCTCTTCGCTGTTCGTGCTGGCCTGTACGGGGGGCAAGGCCGACTCTTCCACGCCGGGCGGCGGCGACCCGGCCACCGTCACGGACGCCTCGCAGGCCTTCAAGTTCGAGAACCCCGGCGGCATGTGGATGCCGCGGCAGATGGCGTTGCACGCCGACACGCTCAAGAAGCTCGGCGTCACCTACGACCCCAACGCGCTGACCGACCCCACCGCCTTCCCGCTCGGCGCGATCGTCAGCCTCGGTGGTTGTACGGCCTCGTTCGTGTCGCCCGACGGCCTCCTGATCACCAATCACCACTGCGTCACCCGCTACCTGCAGCACAACAGCACGCCGGAGCAGAACCTGCTCAAGAGCGGCTTCCTGGCCGCGACCAAGGCCGACGAGCGCTCGAGCGGCCCGACCGCGCGCGTGTGGGTGACGACCGCCTTCACCGACGTCACCGACAAGGTGCTCGGCGGGCTCGAGAGCGTCACCGACGACAAGCAGCGCTACACGCAGATCGAGGACCGCCGCAAGGCGATCGTCAACACCTGCGAGGCCGGTCGCCCCGAGATTTCCTGTCAGGTCTCGAGCTTCTTCGAGGGCGCCCAATTCTTCCAGGTCGAGCAGGCCGAGATCCGTGACCTGCGCCTGGTCTACGCGCCCGCGGCCGGCATCGGCAACTACGGCGGCGAGGTCGACAACTGGCGCTGGCCCCGGCACACCGGCGACTTCTCGTTCCTGCGCGCCTACGTCGGCAAGGACGGCAAGCCGGCCGACTTCGCCGCCGACAACATCCCCTACAAGCCCAAGCACCACCTCAAGGTCGCCACCGACAAGGCCGCCGCGGGCAGCTTCGCGATGGTCGTCGGGTACCCGGGCCGCACCCAGCGGCTCAAGACCGCCGCCGAGGCGCAGCAGGCCGCCGACTGGTACTACAACCGCCAGATCGCGCTCTTTGAGGAGTACATCGCCTTGCTCGAGACCCTCAGCAAGGACCGCCCCGAGATCGCGATCAAGGCCACGTCCCGGCTGCGCGGTCTGCATAACACGCTGACCAACTTCAAGGGCGTGCGCGACGGCCTCAACAAGGGCGGCGTCGCCAGCGACAAGGCCCGCGTCGAGGGCGAGCTGCAAAAGTGGATCGACGCCGACGCCGCGCGCAAGGCCAAGTACGGCGACGTGCTGACGAAGATGGCCAGCCTCAGCCAGGAGAAGGCCAAGACCCGCGAGCACGACATGGCCCACGACGAGCTGCTGCGCAGCTCGCAGTTGCTCGCGATCGCCGACACGATCGTCAAGCTCGCCGACGAGCGGCAAAAGCCGGACGCCGAGCGCAAGCTCGGCTACCAGGACCGCGACGCCAAGGACATCGAGCAGGGCTTCCAGGCCATGCAGAGCTCGTTCGACCCGGGGATGGACCAGGCCGTGTTCAAGCTGTACCTGCAACGGGCCGCCAAGCTCCCCGAGGCCGACCGCCCCGCCTTGCTCGCCGCGATCGTCGGCCCCGGCAAGACCAGCGACGCCGACATCGACAAGGCGCTGACGGCCCTCTACAAGGCGACCAAGCTCGGCGATCCCGCCGCGCGCATCGCCCTGCTCAAGAGCGCCACGCCGGCGAACCTCAAGGGCAACCGCGACCCCTTCGTCAAGCTCGCCCTCAAGGTCAAGCCGCTGGTCGACACCCAGAAGACCCGGCAGGAGGCCCAGGCCGGCGCGATGGCGGCCTTGCGCCCGCGCTACATCGAGGCGCTGCAGGCGTTCTCGGGCGGCAACCTGGCCCCCGACGCCAACAGCACCCTGCGCATCACCTACGGCACGATCCGCGGCTACAGCCCGCAGCCCGGCGCCGCCGAGTACGCGCCGTTCACGAAGCTCGCCGAGGTCGTGGCCAAGCACACCGGCGAGGAGCCCTTCAACGCCCCGAAGGCGCTGCTCGACGCCGTCGCCGCCAAGAAGTTCGGCCCCTACATCGACCCCGCGCTGGGCGATGTCCCGGTGAATTTCCTCGCCGACCTCGACATCACCGGCGGCAACTCCGGGTCGTCGACCCTCAACGCCCGCGGCGAGCTCACCGGCTTGGTGTTCGACGGCAACATCGAGTCGATGGCCAGTGACTGGGTGTTCATGCCGAAGATCACCCGCTCGATCCACGTCGACATCCGCTACGTCTTCTGGGTCATGGACGCCGTCGACAACGCCGACCACCTGCTGACCGAGATGGGCGTCACGCCCGCGATCTGAGCGGGCGCGGTCCGCCCGTCTTGCATGAGTCCGGCGCGCCCGCTATGTAGCGGGCGTGCACATCCGCTGCCCGATCTGCAAGCGTGAGATCAAGGACGCCCCGGACGACTTCGCGGAGCGCCCGTTCTGCTCGCCCCGCTGCAAGACGATCGACCTCGGCAACTGGCTCGGCGAGGCCTATCGCATCACCAGGCCGCTCGGCCCCGACGACGTCGACGCTCTCGAGAGCCTCGACGGCCTCGACATCGAACGCAAGCCGAACTGATACGCACCGCTGACGTCGCGCACGCGCGGCGTCCTCGGGTCGTGTAGGCTCGCGGAATGATCACTCGTCGCGGCTCATGTCATGTCCTCGGGATCGCAGTGCTCGGCCTGAGTTGGCTGGGGCCAGCCACTGCGCAGGCGCACTTCGTGTTGCAGTCGCCCGCCGCCCTCACCGAACAGAACGGACTGGGCGACCCGCAGAAGGCGCCCCCGTGCGGTGATAACGGCAACGCGGTCGCCACCGGCATCGTGACCTCCTACCAGGCCGGCGACGTCGTCACGATCACGATCGAGGAGACGATCTTTCATCCCGGCCACTACCGGGTCGCCCTGGCGATGAACGACATCAGCGAACTGCCCGAGGAGCCGCCCGTCACCCCGAACAACACCGACTGCGGCACCGCACCGATCGCTAACCCTCCCGTGTTCCCGGTGCTCGCCGACGGCATCTTCCTGCACGACCAACCCTTCGCCGGACCCCAGTCATTCGACATCACCTTGCCCGCCAACGTGAGCTGCACCAACTGCACCCTGCAGATCATCCAGTTCATGTCCAACCACGGGCTCAACAACCCCGGCGGCTGTTACTACCACCACTGCGCCAACATCTCGGTGGTGGGCGGGCAGGGCAGCTCGACCACCGGCACCGACGAGTCCGGCGGCGAAGTGACCACCACCGCGTCGACCACCTCGACCACCATGACCACGGCGACGACCTCGCAGGACGACACCGCGACCCCCCAGAGCACCGCGGACGCGAGCACCGGGAACGTCACCGCCGGGGCGACGGGGAGCGAGCCGACCACGGCAGCGACCGGCTCCGCTGGCGAGAGCTCGTCGGGCACCGCGAACGACGCCGACGGGGCCGGCTGCGGCTGCACGTCCGGAGGCCACGGCCCCGCGACGCTGCTCGGGCTGCTCGGGCTGCTCGGCCTCGGCGCGCGCCGCAAGTTCCGTGTTGCACGCTGAGTGCCGAGGTAGCACCGTTACTGTAAGGCCTTCGAGTCTCGAGAATAACGCGCGCCTATGTGAACTCCGGGCCATCCGCCACGGGAGACCCACTCGCCGACGGTTCGATTACGCCGAATGGGTTCAGATAAGCCAGCAGGTCACCTCTGGTCACTGTGGTGTCATTGTGCGCAACTACATGCCGCCAGGTTTGCGGCAAAAAGCGTAGTGCGAGATGCACTCCGCCGGCATCTCCCCGAGTGATTTGGATGGCACGAGCAACAAGCAATGCGTCATCCTGCACTCTGGCTACCACGGATGGAGAATGGGTGTTTATAATCACTTGCCGAAGGGGGTTATCTGTGTCCACCGGTAGATCAACGTCGACCGCGAGATCGAGCAGTAATTCGATGACCGCGGGGATTCGGAGCGGGTGCATCCCGTTCTCGGGCTCCTCTAAACAGAGCAGGCGTCGGCTTTTGGGGTCGGCCTCCATCACAGTAAGGGCCAAGAAGCGCAACGTGCCGTCAGATAGGGCGCTCGCAACGTGTTCAGTGTCGTGGCGATCAGTCATCACAATGTTGAGTAATTGACGCTTCTCATCCACTTCAACGGTAAGGCGTCGTACGTTTTCCACCAGTTCGGAGAGCCTATTGGCGACTTTTGCATACATATTCTCCGCGCCCCCTGGTTGTTCGCGCTCTGCGGATTGAGCGAGATCATAAAGAGTTGCGGGCAGGTGTGCTCCATTTGCACCAATTGTTCGCGGTGCTGTGAATCCGTCCGGGGCCCGTAGCGCTGAAGGCTCAAGTTGCAACTGCGTCCAACTCATCATCTCTTGCCGAGCCAAGACCAAGGTGCGGTGCTCCGCCGCATTGTTAACTGACGATAGCATCGTGCGGGGCAGATTCGCAGCCAAGACACGCCGAGGCGCCCCTCCGGAGCCACCCTCGCTGTCGCCATGCAGAGCGACGACTGCCGAACCTTCGTTGCTAATCTCGGTAGAGATGTATGCGCTTGTGCGGCGTCCCAGAATGACTGATTCGCGCCATGCCCTCTTGTGCGGGAAACCGAGGGCGCTCTTCGCGTCTCCCTTGTTAATATGTACCATGCTCTCTCTGGCGACCTCAAGCGCGCCCATCGACTTCACCGCAGGATCAGGTCGATAGCGAAGCTCCAACTCGTAACGAAGGTAAGTCATCGACGCTTTGGCTGGCTGTCCCAGTGCATCCTCACCCTCACTCGGAATCACCATTTCCGCCGAAAAATTCATAATCTGCGCGGTTTTCTCGCCGATGCGACGAAATAAACCTTGCACATCACCACGGCGTGCTTCACCGCCGCGAACAGCTAGTGCAGCCTCCATGAGAGGCTTATCCGCCAAGGCTGAAAGAAATGCAATGGCGTCAAATAAGTTCGACTTACCGACGCCATTTGGCCCTGCGACACAAGTAAAAGGCCCGAACCGAAGATCGACTCCGTCTAAGTTCTTGAAGCCGTCTACCTTGAGCCTGGTGAGCATTGGCAGCGCCAATTTGCCAGCCGAGGGTCTCGAAGTAAAGGCGCCAAATGCGCGTCGCGCAGCTTTACTTCCTGCGGTTCTTCTTGCGCGCCAGCTTCTCCGCCTTGCGCTTGGCCGCGATCGCCTTGTAGTCGATGTTCTTTGCCGGGGCGCCCGAGTGCCCGCCCATGCCGCCGTGACCGCCGAGCTGTGGCACGCCGCCGGCTCCAGGCATGCCAGGCATCCCACCCATGCCCGGGAGTCCGGGCATCCCGCCCATGCCAGGCATCCCGCCCATCCCGCCCATGCCAGGCATCCCGCCCATCCCGCCCATGCCGGGCATACCGCCGCCGCCGAACATTTGGCTGAGCGCCTCCGGGTTCTGGGCCAGCTTGCGCAGGGCGTTCATCTGCTTGAGGCTGCCCATGCCGGGGATCTTGTCGAGCATGCCGCCGAGGCCGCCCTTCTTCTGGTTGCCGCCGGGCATGCCGGGGATGAGGCCGCCGAACATGTTGCCCATCATGCCGAACATGTCGCGCATGCTGATGAAGCGGGCGATCAGGCCGCGGACCTCCTCCTCCGTGCGCGCGCAGCCCCTCGCCACGCGGGCGATGCGGCTCTGCACGAAGTCCTCGGGCTTCATGTTGTTGGGGTCGGGCAGGCCGGCGGCCGGGTCACGACGCTTGCGCCGGCTGAGCTTCGACGCCGCCGACTGCTTGGGCTCCTTGTCGAAGAACACCTCGGGGTTTTGCCGCTCCTCCTTGGTCATCGAGCGGATCATCGCCTCGACCTTGCCGAGCTCCTTGTCGTCGGTGGCCTGCTGCAGCGCCTCCGGTGGGATGTCGACGCCGAACATGCTGGCCAGGGGTATCTTCTCCATGATGTCCTTGAGGCTGCCCATGCTCTGGATCGTCTTGATCTGGGTCAGGAAGTCGTCCATCGAGAAGTTGCCCGACAGCATCTTCTCGGCGTCCTTGGCCGCCGTCTCCTCGTCGACGACCTCCTGGAAGTCGTTCATCAGGCCGACCAGATCGCCCATGCCGAGGATCCGGCTGGCGAGGCCTTCGGGCCGGAATTCATCGAGCTTGTCGAGCTGCTCGCCGATGCCGAGGAACTTGATCGGCTTGCCGGTGACCGCCTTGACCGAGAGCGCCGCGCCGCCGCGAGCGTCGCCGTCGAGCTTGGTCAGGATCACGCCGGTGACGTCAAGGCGCTCATCGAAGGTCTTGGCGGTGGTCACCGCGTCCTGGCCGATCATCGCGTCGATCACCAGGAAGATGTTCGACGGTTGTACCCGCGTCTTGATGTCCTCGAGCTCCTGCATCAACACTTGGTCGATCGTCAGGCGACCCGCCGTGTCGTAGATGACGAAGTCGTAGTTCTCCGCGGCGGCGTTGTCGGTCGCGTCGGCGCAGATCTCGACCGGGTTACCGCCGTCGATCGAGAACACCGGAACCCCGAGCTTGTCGCCGAGCACCTTGAGCTGATGCACCGCCGCCGGACGATAGACGTCTGCCGCGACCAGCATCACCTTGTAGCCGGCCTTCTGCAGCTTGCGCGCGAGCTTGCCGGTGGTCGTCGTCTTGCCCGAACCCTGCAGGCCCACCATCATGATGCCCGTCACGCCCTTGCGTGCGCGCGACAGCGAGGTGTCGACCGGACCCATCAGCGCGATGAGCTCGTCGTGACAGATCTTGACGAAGTGGTCCTCCGCGCGGACCCGCAGCGTCTCGTCCTTCTTCTTGGCGACGAGCTGCACCCTCTCGCCGAGCGCCTTCTCCTTGACGTTTTGCAGGAAGCGCTTGACGACGCCAAACTCGACGTCCGCCTCGAGCAGACTCAGACGCACGTCCTTGAGCGCGGCGTTGACCACGTCCTCGGTGAGCTCGCCCTTGCCAGTCAGGCGCTCACGCGCAGCTCGGAATCCCTTCGAAATGGTCTCAAACACGGCGGGGCGTTTTACCACGCCCCGGCCCCGCGTGCCCCCTGGTGAATCGCTGCCCGCCTTGTTACGTTGGAGCCCGCCCATGCGAACCCCCCAAACCCCTCCGGACACCTCGCAGCCGGCCTCCACGGGCACGCCCGCGACGCCGGTCGGGGGGCCCGAGACCCAGGGCCAGACCCAGGGCTGGGGCGTCAGCCTGCACTTTCGCGGTCGCTCGCTGATCGAGCGCAGGGTCCGTGACGGCGGCCCTGTGCGCATCGGCGAGGATCCCGCGTGCGCCCTCGTGGTCCCGGGTCTCGGCGACGCCAGCATCCTGGCACTCGCCGACCGCCTGTATGCGCTACCCGGCCTGACCGGCGTGGTCCACCGCGCCGCCACTGCCGGCAGCGTCGAACCCCTCGACCGTGAGCTGACGCTGGAGACGGGCGACCGCGCCGCGCTGTGCTTCGTCGATCACCCGGAGATCACCCTCGAGCTGCGCCGCGAGAGCTTCCCACGCCTGCCGCTGTCGACGATCATCAACTTCCGCGAGCTCGGACAACAGCTCCTGATCGGCGCCGGCCTGGTCGCGGGCCTCGTGCTGCTCGTCCGCCACGAGATGCCGATCAATACGCTCGAGGTCAAGGGCGACCCCGACGCAGACGAGGACTCCGCCCTCGTGCGGGCGATGTTCGCCGTCGAGGTCCCGCCGAGCGAGCTGCGCTTGCGTGAGCTCTGGGCCCCGATCCCCATCGTCCCCGTAGTCGTCGAGCCCATGCCGCTGGCGCCCGAGGCCGAGGCCCCGCCGGTGCCGCTGCTCGCCGTGGCCGAGGCGGTCGCGGTCCCACCGGCGCCCGCCGAGGCCCCGCCCGGCAAGCGCCGGCAGCGGCCGCGAGACCCCGAGATCGCCGAGATGGCGCTGCTCGGGGCCCTGAGCGCGTCCGAGTCCGACAGCGTGTTCGTCAGCCGCCTCGAGGGCGCGCCCGACGGTGTCTTTGGTGGCGTGGTCGGCGGCACGATCGGCCAGGACCTGCTCGCCGAGCTCAAGACCGACGTACCCCTGCTCGCGGAGGACGGCCTCACCAACAATGCCATGGTCCCCGCGGAGGAGGTCGCCGACCAGGTGGTCGAGGAGGTGGTCGAGGAAGTCCTCGGAGAGCGCGTCGACTTCGTCGAGGGGATCATGGGCCCCGGCGTGCTCGATCTGCCGGCGCTGCCGAGTCTGCCCGACCCGTCACCTGTCCCAAAGGACATCTCGAGCGCGCCGGGCAAGCAGAGCCACACCAAGGTCGGCGAGGCCCAGACCGCCCGCGGCGTCGCCGACGGCCTCGCCGCGGTCACCCCGGAGGCGCGCTGCGAGGACCCGGGCCTGGTCCGCCAGCGCCAGCTCGACGTCGTGTTCGCGGTCGATGTCTCGACGACGATGACCTTCATGCTCGAGCGCATCGAGAAGCAGATCGCCAAGGTCGACGCCGAGGCGCGCGCGCAGGGCCTCGACACTCGCTACGGCCTGGTCGTGTTCGTCGATGACATCAAGCTCGGCAACGCCGGCCAGCCCTACGCCGACCTCCCCGCGTTGCAGGCCGAGCTGGCCACCTGGCGGGCGTTCACCGCCGGCAACCGCCAGATCAACAGCCCGGACCTCAACCTCGATTGGCCGGAGAACACCCTCGACGCCGTGCACGCCGCCGCGACCGGGTTCGCCTGGCGCCCGGCCGACACCACCCTGCGGATGATCATACACGCCACCGACGACGACTTCGGCGAGGCCCCCGCGATCCAGAGCGGTCAGACCGTCAAGCACAGCTACGCCGACACTATCGCCGCGCTGCGCCACGCCGAGGTCCGCATGTTTAGCTTCGCCGCCAAGATCGGCGGGCAGTGCGAGTGCCTCGACGTGCGTCCCGGCTTGTATACCCGCTTCCACGGCCGGCCCTCGCTGCCCGACGCGACCGGCGGCGCCGTGTTCGACATCGACGATGTCGCGAGCGGCAAGCTCGGCTTCGCGGCCGCGGTCGGCGGGGCGATCAAGGCCGGCGTGTGTACCCGCTACCCGCTCTCGCCCTTCGGCGACCTTCAATGATCCGTTGAAGCCGGGGTCGCCGGGTCGCTTCCTGCGGTCGCGGCACTGCGATAGGGTGCGGCATGCGTCTCGCCCCTGTGGTCTTCTGCTGGCTCCTCGCGTCCCCCGCCGTCGCCGCCGAGACCAAGCTGGTGCTCGACGGTGATGTGCCGCCAGATGGCCCCGATCACTTCTTCGTGCCCTTCGACGTGCCGCCCGGCACCGTCGAGATCGAGGTCCAGCACGACGACCTTTCGGCCGACAACATCCTCGACTGGGGCCTCGACGATCCCGCCGGCTTTCGCGGTTGGGGCGGCGGTAATAGCGAGCCCGCGCTCGTCGGCGTCGACGCGGCCTCGCGCAGCTACGTCGCCGGACCGATCTCGGCGGGTGAATGGCGGGTGGTCGTCGGCAAGGCGAAGCTGATCGACGTGCCCGCGACCTACGAGCTGGAGGTGATCCTGCGCGACGCGCCGACGCTCGCGCCGCAGCCCGAGCGCGCGCCCCACGACCCCACGACCAGCCTCGGCGGCGCCGCGAAGTGGTACGCGGGCGACTTCCACGTGCACTCGCGCGAGAGCGGCGACGCGAGCCCGACCCTCGACGAGGTGGCGACCTACGCCCGCGGCCGCGGCCTCGATTTCGTCGA
>Ga0105047_10020637_pt1 | contig 10112 bp, 9 predicted proteins | sample MAT04_FD_78384 | JGI IMG/M metagenome (GOLD analysis project Ga0105047, IMG submission 78384) | Freshwater microbial communities from Lake Fryxell liftoff mats and glacier meltwater in Antarctica - MAT-04 (megahit assembly) | ecosystem: Environmental > Aquatic > Freshwater > Ice > Liftoff... | reverse complement strand
TCGAATTCTGTTTTTGCTTTGGAATGATTTTTCATTTTATAAATATAAAGGATTAAAAAATTTTGTTTTATCAAAAATGCAACTACTGATGGTATCGATATTGTAAATGATTTATAGCAGGCGTCATTCTTTAAGATTGTTCTGCTTCATGGTGAAATTTAATGCGCATGTATCGTACTATTTTCTTCTATGGCAACACCTAATCCTTATGCAATAGTCATGCCCGGTTGACTATCGGCATGGAAAAAATTGTATACCTGTGAGATTATTTTTTTCGTTTCTCTTTTCTTGCGATTTACTGCTCAAATCGCCTACTATATTTCGGATCAAATTCTTTCTCAATAGGTCATTCAAAGTTTTTTGGAAAAATAAACCAGGTTGCGTGTAATGGTGATTATCATTGTAATTGCGATTGAGCCATTCGTAAATATTTGAAACAAGTTCCATTGCAGTTCCTTATTATTTTCATCGGAAATGATATTATCAAAACTATTCTGTTGATAATTTGGATGGAAATCTCTATTATCTGTGATTTGCATTTGGCAAATGCGTTAGTAATTTGCAATAAGATATGGGTAAATATTTACCGATATATGTTCATAATTTGAGTTAATCTGTATCGTTGATTATCTGAATTGTAAAGAATTCGGAATTATTAAGGTATGAAAGGAAACTATTCGATCCGTTGTTCAGGAAGGATGAAGATACTTAATAAAATAAATGTGCGGGAGTTTAATTTATTTTGGTTATCATAATAATTCTATTTTATTTCTTCCTAGTTTTACTAAGCCTTGCACCTCCATTTGTTTAAGCAGCCGGGAAACCACTACCCGTACAGTGCCTAATTCGTTTGCCAATTGTTCATGTGTAACAATAATGGTTTGACTTCTGGCAAGTGCACATTTCTTTTTAATAAAATCCAATAAGCGTTCATCCATCTTTTTAAATGCAACTGCTTTCACCACTTCCAATAATTCTTCAAATCTTTTGTGATAAAGCCGAAAAATATAGTCGAGCCATTCGGGGTATTCCTTTAAGAGAATACTAACTTTCTCTATAGGAATAAATAGTATTTCTGTTTGTTCTTCAGCAATTGCATTTACTTTACTCGTCTCGTGGTGAATTCCACCTAAAAACGACATAATACAACTTTCACCTGATGTGATATAGTATAACAATATCTCACGCCCCTCTTCATCTGTTCGCATCACCCTTATACTGCCATTAGTAACAATAGGTATCGCTTTTATATAGGCGTTTTCATTTAATATTATATCTCCTACCTCAAAGGTTTTGGAGAAACCATAACCTAATAAAACCTCTTTCATATAACTTGTGGTGTTCAATTCGGATAATTTGTTTTCTTGCATGATGCAAATTTACAAATTGTTACTTATTTAAAGTGAACGAGATATAATACCAAAAATTCCACCTTCTGAATTCATTAACAGCTTGTTGATCGAATTTAATCTGCACTGTAATGGTTACTTACAAATGCTTCCATTTCATTATCGGTCATTTTTTCTGATTGTTTAAGCTCAAATTTTATTTTTTCATAGCGGCGATCAGCCTTTAAAATGTTATGTAATTCAGATTTTGCGTTTGTAGGTCCAAATAACAGTACACTATCGTAATTTAGAATTATCCGCCCAATTTTTTTATAAAAATCAGCATGTTTGTTTTGCTCTTTATTGTGCATGTGTGATTCTCCTTTTGTTAATACCTCTTCTTTATCCTCTTTCGTAAATTCGGATTGCAAAATCTGTAATTTCCTTGTTTCATCAGTATATTCCAAAATATGCGCACTCGCATGATCCATCCAAATGCCTGTTTTTTTAGTTGGTTTCATTTAGTTAAATTTAAACGATGGTGAAGGTGTGAAAAGTTTATCCTATAATAAATTTTAAAATTCTTTTTGTTTTAAATGTCGATTTGCTAAGTTAATAATTACTTTTGTCAGGCAGCATAACAAACATTTAATGTAATTATTAGTGTTTCAATAGAGTATTTTATATTTATAAAGTTTTTTATACTTTACAGTTATAAAATATTTCGACATATATTTTTTATTTTATTGTGATCCATTCTGATGTAAGTATGTTGAATATTGATCATTGTATATTGAAACAGAGTCACGTCATGTTCATTTTGATCTAGTATTTTGGTGTAAGTTTTCACCGCTGCATTATCGCCTATTTCGCAGGTAGTGAGTATAATGTTACGGTCTTTTCCATGAAATGCTAATTTTAAATCCATCCATACATTAAAAAATTTTCCATTTAGTATTGAACTTTCCATTGCGGCTATTCCCATTTTGTTTATTTCAGCCATAAGATCAATTTTGCATTTTTTACTGGTTTGAATAAAATGTGCAAATAATTGTTTAAGATCATATTCCTCCGTTGCATCTAATGCAATTTGATATCCCGCAATTCGATCGTTATTTATCCCGATAAGTGTATTTAACACTAAAACTGAAGACATTTTGTTCATAATAAATATTTTTATTTGATAAATTTTGATTTATAATTGCGTGTTTATTAATATGTGATTTTACATTTCAGGATCAATTTTTTTGAGATCGGAAATGGCGGGGCCATTGATTACTTTGCCTTCTGTTGTAAATCGTGAACCATGCATCGGGCAATCAAAGGTCTTTTCATCATTGTTCCATTGAAGTATAGCACCTAAATGCGGACAAACCGCGTTACATACATGCAACTTATTATTTTCATCCTTAAATATTGCAAATTTTTTAGTTCCGGAGGTGAAAATTCCGCCTTCGCCTGAGATTAGGGTATTTGTTTCTTTTAACCCGTTATTAGTCAACCAATCGGAATATTGTGCAACCATATTCCCCACTTCCTTTATATATTTCAGCGATTTTTTTAAGGTTATTCTGGACGGATCATAAATTTTGATCCAGGGATTTTCTTTTCCGGTAATAATATCTGTTATAATTATGCCACCTAATGTACCATGGGTCATCCCATTTCCGGAATCTCCTGTTATTATATAGATATTTTCATCACCCGGATTTTTACCGATATATGCTAATGAATCAATAGGTTCCATTACCTGGCCCGACCATTTAAAATCAATATTTTTTACAGCTGAAAAATGTTTTTTTCCCCATGTTAAAAGGTTTTCATAACGATCTTCCTCTTTTATTGTTTTATCGTCTGTCTGCCCTGTTTTATGATCTTCACCTCCTATTATTATTACATCATGTTCACTATCAAACGGCTCCAATCTTACATAGTGATAGGATTCTGACTGGAACTGACCTTGTTTACCGCCGGTATCCCACCACAACGCATAAGGCATTTGCCCCTTTTGAATTTTGGAACCAATAACATATGTGCGGTATGGCCACTGTTTAGTATGTATTTTTACCCAATCGTTGACTGGTGTATTTGTTGCTACAACAATATGGTTTGCTTTGATATTAAAACCGTTTGCAGTGGCTCCGTCTTTGTTGATATTTTCTGCTTTTGTTTCAGTAAAAATACTTCCACCCAAACGCAAAAATGCAATTGCCAATCCATTTATATATTTAATTACATGAAATTGCCCCTGATCATAAAATTTTAGAGAAGCACTGTTGCCTTCTATTTGAATTGAGGGTGTATCATTTATTAATTCAGTTTTTAATCCTGCTTTTTGAGTAGCAACTAGCTCTTTATTTAGAGTTTCAATAGAATCTGAATCGTCTAAAAACAAGTATCCGTCTACTCGTTTAAAATTGCAATCTATTTTATTCGTATTTATTGTATTTGCAATCCATTCAATTGCAGCACCGTGGCTTTCTGCAGCAAGACGGGCAGTTTCTTCGTCAAAAATTTTTTCTAATTCGAAATATCTATCGTCAAGCGCGCAGGTTAAATGTGCAGTTGTTCTGCCAGTTTCACCGCTTGCTAAAAAACCATCTTCTATTAAAACCACTTTTCTGCCTTCCAAGGCAAGACAATAAGCAACAGTGAGGCCTGAAATGCCTCCTCCAATAACTAAAATATCTGTATCCAGATCATTGCTGAGCTTTTTATTTACAACAATCTCCTCTGAATGAATATACCATAAAGGGGTATTTGCTCCTGAAGTTAAATTTTCATTAACCGGCTCATTGTATTTTTTTATATTTATAGTTTCTGCCATGAATTATATAAAGTTAAACTCCCAGAAATTGTAATTTGTCATTAAAAAAATCAAATAATTGTGCCATAAGTGCTTTATAGTAGCTGAATTGATTGGTAACCTTGTAATGTTTGCTGTTTAAAACAAATAAAACATTAATCTAATTGGCTTTTGTTTGACTGAAAATTGTAAGAAGTTATGGTGAATATGAAATTATGGTTGCTTATATTTTGTTCAATTTGAACAGAATTACAATTTTCCTATTGTTTTGAATTGTAGGGGAGGGTTGGTATTATGGGTTGTATTGAATAATTAATTATTTTTTTAAACTTTACCAAAACCTTATTCTTGGTAAATATGGGGAATTTTATCAACAGATGGGAATATAAGTTTACTCATTTATCTGTCAAATTAGTTTATTTGTTTCTGCTTCGAATCCGTTTTACCCATTTTTCAAATTCCACAGCCCAAAACACCGTGGAGGAGACCGCTATACAAAATAGTAATTCATAAATAGAAAGAGCCTGAGTGTCGAAAATATCCTGCATGAATGGAACATAGATTACAAACATTTGCAACCCCAATGTAAACAAAACTGCTACTACTAATTGTTTATTACCAAATATACCTTGTTTAAATAACGACTCTTTATTGCTTCTAATGGCCATTGCATGGCCCATTTGACTTATACATAACACAGTGAATACCATAGTTTGCCATTTATCATTTTGCATTTGCATAACAACTGCTTGTGTTGTTAAACAAATAGCACCCATCAAGAGGCCAACCCACAATATATGAATCCCAATACCATTTGAAAAAATACTATCATTTGGTTTCCGTGGATGGCGTGTTAAAATATCTTTTTCTTCAGGCTCTGCAGCAAAAGCCAAACCCGGTAATCCATCGGTAACTAAATTTATATATAAAATATGTATAGGTAATAGTGGTAAAGGCAACCCCATGATTGGCGCTAGAAAAAGTGTCCAAATTTCTCCTCCATTACTCGTGAGAATATATTTGAAAAATTTACGAATATTATCATAAATTCTCCTTCCCTCTTTAACAGCTTTTATTATTGTTGCAAAGTTGTCGTCAAGTAATATCATGTCAGCGGCCTCTTTACTTACATCTGTTCCTGTAATTCCCATTGCAACACCAATATCAGCTTTGCGCAAGGCTGGAGCATCATTTACGCCATCACCGGTCATTGCAACAATTTGCCCATTTTTCTGGAGGGTTTTTACAATCCGTAGTTTTTGTTCTGGGGACACGCGTGCATAAACTCTTAAATTATTTACTTTTTCCTCAAATTCCTTATCTGTTAATTTAGATAATTCCTCTCCTGTAATTACGGCATTTGTTTCCTCCGTTATTATTCCGGTTTCAAAGGCAATGGCTCTAGCTGTGATAGGATGATCGCCAGTAATCATTACGGTTTCTATGCCTGCAGTTTTGCAATCCAATATTGCTTTTTTCGATTCTTTTCTAGGTGGATCTATCATTGCAGTTAATCCTAAAAAAGTCATTTCAGATTCTATAGTTTCAATGTTGATCTCGTTCGGCAATTTATTCAACAGTTTAATGGAGTAGGCTAAAATTCGTTTCCCCTGTTCTGCAAATTTTGTAGATATATTTTTTATTTCATTTGTATTAACCTTTTCACATATTTCAAGTATTGATTCCATTGCACCCTTTGATATAACTAGCCAATTTTCCTTGTAGGGGTAAATTATGGTCATACGTTTGCGTTCCGAATCAAATGGCAATTCTTGTGTACGGGGTAATTTGGTGTCAAACACAAAATTATTATTCTGATGCTCACGTGAATATTCCACTAATGCAATTTCAGTGGGATCACCTTTTAAATTATTTTTTTCATCAATAACCACGTCGTGATTCAGTTCCATTGCAAGCAGAAGCAATTCGTCAGCGGTTATTTCAGGAAGATTAAAATTTCCGGGTAAAAGCCATATATCTGTTACTGTCATTTTGTTCTGCGTGATTGTACCGGTTTTATCAGTACAGATATAGGTTACCGAACCTAATGTTTCGGTTGCCGGTAATTTGCGAATAAGAGCATTAACGCGGACCAAACGTTTTGCTCCTAAGGCTAAGGCAATGATAATTAAAGCAGGTAGCGCCTCAGGAATTGCTGCAACTGCAACCGAAATTGAGGTTAAAAGCATTTGCATTGGTTCTTCACCACGTAACCTTCCAACAAAATACATTAATGCGCAAATGGCGATAACTGCAAGGGATAATTTTTTTCCAAAATCAGCAAGCCTTTTTTGCAAAGGCGTTTGAATTTTTTTCGTATCCAATAAAGAAGCTATTTTGCCAATTTCTGTTTGCATACCTGTTGCAACAACAACTCCTTCCCCTCTGCCATAAGTAACAACAGTGCTTTTAAATGCCATATTTATCATATCGCCTAACGATACGTTTTCTTCGTTTAATTCTTCAATATTTTTATCTATAGCATTTGATTCTCCTGTAAGTGTAGCTTCTTCTATTTTCAGAGAATGAACCTCTGTGAGTCGTATATCTGCCGGTACTAAATTTCCGGCTTCTAAAATTACCATATCTCCTGGAACAACATCTGCTGTTGGTATTTCCTTAACAATACTATCCCTTCTAACCATAGTAGTAGAAGCCGACATCTTCTTTAATGCAGCCATTGCTTTCTCGGCTTTATGCTCCTGTAGGAACCCAATTATTGCATTTAATAAAACTATAATAATTATTACATAGGCATCATTCACTTCACCAATATAAATGGAAATTGCAGCAGCTATCAGTAAAATAAAAATCATTACATCTTTGAATTGCCTCAGAAAAATGATAATTATGGATTTCTTTTTTTTAGCCGCTAATACATTCTTGCCAAATTGTTGCAAGCGCTCCTCTGCAACAGAAACCTGCAAGCCCTCATACCTTGTTTTTAAAAGTTGATCAATTTCTGCAATTGGGAGCAAATGGTAGTTCATAATTATTTATTAAAGTAAGACGAGTATTTAGTATGGCAATTAGAATACCATCTTAATTGTAATATTTCTTACGGATTAGGTTGTAAAGGGATTTTTAAACATAATGCAAATGATAGTATATTTTCGTTTAAATATAAATTTTCATAAGTATCAGATAATGAGTTAGTTATGAAAATATAATTAAAAATACTACTTTTTGAAAATAAACTTACTTGTTACTTTTTCTACTGATAAGGTCGAATATTTTTTTTCTGCAAAATACCATCATAAAAAACAGGATTAATAAAAAACTATATAAGTGAAAGCGTGCAAAGGATCCATAAGAATAATTATTTATTATGTTATTTTCTTGCTGTAATCGAGTCCAGACAATAAAAGCATCCGCAATTGGTAGTTTTCCTGAAAGGTATCTTTTTTGATTCTTATCGGATTTTGGAATACCGATACTTTCAATACAAGCGGAGATTTTATTTGCAGTTTCTATCTCTCCAAATTTTATAAAAGTTCCGGGTGAAACTATGGTTCCGGCAAATCCAACTTTTAATATAACAGGACCGGAATCAATATCAGCATGACCAGGTGTGCCCTTTGGGTATTCTCTGATAAAAGGCAGTCCAAACCTTGTGATGGTGAATTTATCATAAAATAGTTTGAATTGTTCTTTTGCAAATAATGAGTCAATTTCAGAAAGAAAAATTAATGTCAAACAAATAGAGGAGCCTCTCGCAACATCTATTGCTTTACCCATAGCTGGGTCAACTTCATGAGGAACTAAACCGGTTGTGCTATCAAGATTTAATTTTACTTTTTGTATCCATTCTTTTATCAGCGAATCGTATTTAGGTTCAAAAAGGAGATCGTGTTGTTTTAAAGAGGCTATTCCGACCGCGGCATCGGCAGGCCATGATGAATAAGGGTAGGATGAAGGATAGAATTTATTATTTATTGCTTCAGAAATTGTTTTGCAATAGGTTTTAAATAAAACCACCTCTGAAGTGTCTTTAATTTTTTGAGCTGCAATTATCTTACCCAAAAGAAAATTTTTCCATCCAATATAATACATGCCAAATTCCGGGGTCATTAATTTTATAAAATTCTGTTTTGCATAGCCAGAATTTATTTCTTCAAAAGCAAATCGCGCTTCACTCAGGTAATGTATTTGGTTTACGTTATTGGAATTTGATTTTGCCGCAATTTCTGCACAGCTTAATCCATACAGTGCATTGGTAAAAACAAATCCCTCCGGAAAAATCTCCTGCATTCTTTGTCCGAGTTCATTATTATGGATTTCGTTTCCTAGAAAATTTAATTGTTTAACAGCTATCTCCAGAGTTTCCGTTTTGTTTTCAAGATGTGGTCCGAAATGTAATCTTACATTCAAATAAATAACAAGGCTTAGAAATAAACCTGTTAAAATTTTAAAGAATATGGTGAATGCCTTTTTTATGGTTTCATTTGGTTTAATATGTCAATATTACCAAAATTCTGTATAAAATGAATACACAAGTTGCGCATACCAGGTAAAAAGCCTCTTTTGAATGCCAGAGGAGCCAATATAATTCTTTTTTATTTACGTAGATCAGTTTCCCGGTCCACAGAAGCCGACCTTTCGAGAATAATACGATGAAGTTCGGAAATATCTGTTTTAATAAATCCGAGATTGATCACCCAGGGAGTTTCCAGGTCGTTGATATACATTTGTGTCATTTTAGAGCGAAATGGACTATCGTTATCAAGCACTGCATAATAATCACGTAATTGAATTATCATTTGCATATTCCCTTTATATTTTTTTAGTTCTGCACCAGTTATATTTGACCATGGCACCAACTCAGGTTTTATATGACTTATATTATCAATAATACCCTTTTCTGAAATGATAAGAGCCGGTGTTCTTTTATTTAATTGTCGGATGGAGTTATTGACCAGCAGCAATATGAAAAACCCAAAAACATAAGAAATAATGAGAAATACTAAATTACCTTCTCCACCGGATTTATAATAGGTTATAATATTTCTCGAGATGAAAAATAGAGAAACAACACTTATAACCAACATGCGGTAGAATAAATTGTAGTTTCTTTTTATAATAATTTCTTCCATACATTATTTTTTATAGAAAAGATGCCCGGTTTTGGGCTTCCATAATTATTTATCATCAACTTTTTTATTTTTTGGATCCGTCATCTCCATTAATTTCAATCCGAGTAAGCCATCCAGTGCAGTTCCGTTACTATTTGTTCCACTGAGGAGCACATCAGGAATTAATTTAATATGTTCTTTAGCTAATTCTTCCGGGATTTTATACCTGGTAAAGTTTTATCCTCCAAGTGCTTTAACCGGTTGGATTGCGAAACCATCTTTAGCCAATACAAGTCCGATCTGACCTTCAGGAATTAGGGCAAACCTCTCCATGGTAACATCAAATTGCCATACCCATTTCCAAAAATAGAGTCCCGGAGCAAGGGTTTTACCCTGAAAACCAGCTTCACCCAATGTTGCAATAATGTGCCCGGCAGGTAATTCTTTATTGTCGCCAAACAAAACGAATTTTTTGGTTACCAATCCAATCTTATCTTCCGGTACGATAGCCATTCCGAATAAAAACCGGAGCATGTATTTATACAAAACAAGACAAAGAATGATGAGCAGTATCCACCAGGAATCGTAAAACAGCTGTTCCATAAGGTTTATATTTAATGACGTAAATTAATAAATGGTATTGTTCATAATATTGCATTTAATATTTGCATTACAAAAAAACCGTTGCTGCAAAATGTGGCATAAAAGTAAGGAAAGTTTAGGAAAGTAAGTCAGGAAGGATAATCGCTGCTAAAAATTGGTGACCCTTTTTACAGGTCTTTAAGTTTTTTCTTTGCATTGGCTCTTTCTTTATCCTCCTTTATTTTATACTTCACCATTTTGGTAATGAGTGCAATGGGTAGGGGTTCATTTAAAGGGAATTGCACAGCACCCTTCGACCATTTG
>Ga0105047_10020634_pt1 | contig 10113 bp, 8 predicted proteins | sample MAT04_FD_78384 | JGI IMG/M metagenome (GOLD analysis project Ga0105047, IMG submission 78384) | Freshwater microbial communities from Lake Fryxell liftoff mats and glacier meltwater in Antarctica - MAT-04 (megahit assembly) | ecosystem: Environmental > Aquatic > Freshwater > Ice > Liftoff... | reverse complement strand
TGACGATTGCAAGAATCGTCCGGGGGCATCTTCTGGTACTGGATCGGGCTGCACGGAATTTACGAACAAATCCTAATCAAGGATAAAGCCCGCGTAGCTTCTTCGCTTCCATCACCCGCTGAATACCAATCGCCAAAGCGGCGCTACGATGGGAGAAGCCGCGTTCTTTTGACAGCTTGAGCACGGCGGCGAAGGATTGTTCGAGCAGGCGGACCAGGCGGTCGGTGACTTCAGATTCGTTCCACAGGAAATTTTGTAGGTCCTGCACCCACTCGAAGTAGGAAACGATGACGCCCCCTGCGTTGCAGAGGACATCCGGGATCACGAAGACTTCGTCCTGCCTGGTATCGAGGATTTCATCGGCATCGGGGGTGGTCGGTCCGTTGGCGGCTTCTGCGAGGATGCGGCATTGGATTTTACCGGCGTTGTGTCGATCAATCACGCGATCCACGGCGGCGGGCACCAGGATTTCGCAGGGCAAGGTAAGGAATTCGTTGGGGTCCACCGTTTCCGCCCCAGGGAAACCAAGCAACGAGCGGTGTTCACTCACATATTCCGTGGCGGCTTTGATATCGATGCCTTTGGGATTATAGAGCGCACAATCGGCGTCACTGATCCCTTTCACAGTGATCTCGCTTTTGTAAAACATCGATTCCGCCACGACGGCGCCGACGTTGCCAAAACCTTGAATGATCGCGCCGCAATTTTTGGCGGGAAGTTTGAGGATACCAAGGGCGCGTTCGATGAGATAAAAAACGCCGCGTCCCGTGGCTTCGCGACGTCCCACGCAACCGCCGAGCGAGATGGGTTTGCCGGTGACGATTTCGCCGACGGTATGCCCTTGATGAGTGGAGTAAGTATCCATGAACCAGGCCATGACTTGTTCATTGGTGCCCATGTCCGGTCCCGGGATGTCGGTGTGGGGGCCGACGAAAGGGATGAGTTCCTGCATGTAACGCCGGGAAATGCGTTCGAGTTCCCCAAGGGAGAAAGTGCGTGGATCAAATGCGATTCCCCCTTTTGCGCCACCGTATGGCAGACCGGTGAGGGCGCATTTCCAACTCATCCACATCGCCAACGCCGCGACCTCGCCGAAGGTCACATCCGGATGATAGCGCACGCCGCCTTTGGTGGGGCCAAGCGTGAGATGATGCTGCACGCGATAACCGAAATAAACTTCCGTGCGGCCGTCGTCACGTTCGATGGGCAGAGCTAGCTGCACCATGCGCTTGGGGTAGAGCAAGCGGTCGTGGAAATTCTTTGGAATTTCCAGCAATTGCGCCATGCGACGGAATTGCTCCGCAGCCATGGCGAAGGAGGGATTGGCGAGGAGTGCTTCGTGCTGGGGGCCGGGAGCGGTCATAATGTTAGAGAGGAACGAGCGTGCTGAGTCCGGTGGTGATGGCCCAGGCAGAATCCATGGGCATGCGTTTGAGTTCGTGGCCGGCGCCCCAGGAATCGGTGTAGAGCAGCTCGTTTTTCTCAGTGTTGTAGCCGATGATCAGGCGCATATGACCGCCTCGGGCTTGCGGCAGGGCGGGGGTTTCAGGCACTAAACCTAGCATCACCGACCATAGAAGAGGATAACCCTGGTCGATTTGTCGGCCGAGTTCGCGTTGAAATTTGCCATAATCAGAGCGGCTTTTCATTCGCGCCTCCAACAGGATCTCACCTTTCATTTGACCGTAGATCTGACTAATATCGATCATGCCGCTGGTCGGGACATTTAACTCAGGACTTTTCTGACGTTTCGCGACGCGATTGTAATCTTCTGTCATGCCCAGGAAACTTTTGAAATCGAGGTCGTAGAATTCATTGACCCGAACGCCAAGCCGCCCGGTGAGCTTGCGGAGTGCGTCCAGCATCGCCTCTGAACTGGTGCCCTCATCCGCATCGCTGTTGCCGATTTGTGCGAGTTCATGTTGATCGACCGCTGCGCCGTAATAGCGAAGCACGCGTTCCACGCTGGCCGTCACACAATAACCTTTCTGGCCTTGATCCACCATCGGCACACTTCGAAGGCGGGTGTCGCCTTCCGGGGTGCGTTCTACATTTTCGAGTGGGGTGGCTCCGGAAACAGCACGTTGATTGCGCGGTGGAGTCGCACTGGATGCCGTAGTGGGGTTTGGGCTGACGTTAAGGCGGACGAATTCCGCGCGAAAGGGTTGGTCGCGCCCTTTAATCTCCCGTTGCGATGACCATTCAAGCAGGAAACGGCGGTCGGCTTTATCCCAAAACACACCTTCTGCATTTACGGCGCTGGTCGGATCGCGGGGGCGGGGCGTGGCGATGCTTCCAAGGCCGGTGTTGACCGTGGTTGTGATGCGCGCGAGCAGCGCTTCGAATTCCTCACGCTTCATCGTGCCGGCATCACCACGGTTGTAAAAACTAAAGGTCACTCCCGACAAACCCTCTGTGTCGAAGCGAGTGATCGCCTCAATCACTGGCAGACCGGCAAAGGTCATTTCTTTGCGGGCAGCGCGGGCGGCTTCTTTATTTTCCGAGACCCATTCGAAGCCAGCCCCTGGTGCCGCTTCCATTGCGGCCTCTCGGGAGGTGCCCCAGAGAGGTTGCAAACCGAGAAGGGCGTCAAGCGAAGCTGGCTGGGCTTGGAGCGCAGGCGCGAGAAGGAAAGCAAGAGCGCAAATCAAGGGAAATGTTCGCATGCCTTGAGACTATCCCGCATTTCACCGGAGGGGCAAGCTTGAGTAGGAATATCATCTTCGGAAGATTCTGAGAACGGACTTTCTGAGGTGAGTATTGAAAATTTTAATCGCCGATACTTGCCTCTCCACGTTAAGTGACGCCGCGTTCAGGAGGAGTTTGGTCAATTCGCCCGCGTGCGCGCTTCAATGACAATAGGACATCCGCGCAAACAATACCTCTGGATCTGGCTGATTTGGCTGGCGGCATTTTATACCGTCTGGGCGGTGCTTGTTTTTGGTTACGGATATTGGGAAACGGCGAAAGCCCATTGGCCGATGGCGCTCTCGATGGCGCTTGGTAGTTATGTGGCCGGAGCGACGCCGATGGGGGGCGGCACGGTCGGGTTTCCGATTTTGGTGCTATTATCCAATCTCCCCGCCACGTTGGGACGCGATTTTAGCTTTGCGGTGCAGTCGATCGGGATGACGAGTGCCAGTATTTTTATTTTATGCCGCAGACAACCTTTGGCCTGGTCTATGTTGAAAGGGGCGATGCTGGGTTCGGCGGTGGGAACGACTTTTGGAATATTCTTTGTTGCACCCCACATTCCCGGGCTGTGGATCAAGATTGTCTTTGCGGTGATCTGGGCGGCATTCGGCGTGCTTCATCTGATGCGGATCAAGGAGATTGCGTCACACGAAGGAATGACGGAATTTGATGAACGCTGGGATTTCCGGGTGGGAATTGGCGTTGGACTCGGAGCGGGCGCAACCGTGGCAGCCGTGACCGGGGTCGGCATCGATATGGTGCTTTATACGGTGCTCGTGCTGCTTTGTCGGGCGGACCTTAAAATAGCGATCCCGACATCCGTATTAATCATGGCATTTACCTCGGTGCTGGGGATCATCGTAAAAAATCTCTTTACCGGCGTGCAGGAAGGGGTCTTTGAGAATTGGCTGGCAGCTGCTCCAGTGGTGGCCGTTGGCGCTCCATTGGGGGCCTTCGTCGTCGGCTTGATCGGTCGCAAACCAACGCTCTATTTTGTGGCAGTGCTTTGCGTGGGACAATTTATTTGGACCTGTCACAACGAACGAGCAGCGCTGGGTGTCTGGGGACTGGCGGGTGCGGTTTTGGCGGTGGGAATTTGCCTGCTCGGCTTTGAAAAACTCCGTGCATGGGGTGCTGTGCTCGTCGGCGAAGTGCGCCGTAAAAAGCGGGGCGAAATCAAGGGCTGAAAATTTTCGCCGCAGTCGGGGGCTTACATCCGACCCAACAACCAGGCGTGCAGATCTTCCGCGCGGATGAGGCCTTTGGGCGGCAGCCAACCGGTGCCGTTGGTCATGAAAAGTTGCACGGTTCCGATCTCAGGCGAGGTGGCCGGAGCGTTCCATTCCAGAAACGGCGTGCCGGCCGGATTGTTGCCCAGCAATCCTGCACCGGTCTGACCAGGAAAAGGTTTGCCGTTGAGAGCAAGCCCGCCCGTGGTGCTGGTCCCCGCGACGACGATGAGACTGTTTTTTCCGGCATACAACTGCGCCACGCGAACGGCATCGTCGAGCGCGACTATTTCATCGAGCAAATCGACCGGACTGCGCTGGATGGCCCCGCGCCGCACCAGACCGGCATCCACCACGAGCAGATATCCCCCGGCTCTGGTCTGCATGATTTGAATCGACTTACGAATGAGATCGGCGAGGCGCGGTTGATAACTTGCCGAACCGGCGTCGCTGCGGAAAGCCATGGGTCCATCAGCAAACAAGCCGAGCACCTTCGCCCGTTTCCACGCTGGAATCGCCTCCAGTTCATCGGCATTCCGCGCTTCTTCGTATCCATCGCGCTTGGCGTTTAATAACAAATCCTCGGCATCCTGGCGTATGCCACCTTTTACTTCAGGGAAAAATGCGGAGCGTCCCCCGCCCAGCACGAGATCGAAACGAGCGCCCGCAAGAAGACCCTGCGCTATTGCGGCGGAATTGTTCCCGTCGGCATCTTGCATGGAAAATGCCGCAGCAACCGGTCCGGCGACGGAGTCGTTACTTACAAATCCGATGACGCGTCCAGAAGCTGTAGCTGATTCCGTGAGGAGCATTGCCTTTTCGGGAGGGGTCGATCCCCATGCGACCGGTATTCCACCGCTCAAAAGAGAGGCAGCGGCAGCGCTATCCACGACCGGTGAATCCGCCGCCTGATATTGCAACAATCCGATCTCGGGCATTTCCTCCATTTGCAAACGATGCACACCGGCATATTGTCGTGCTGCCTCAAGAGTCCGTGTATCCAGGCTGTCGCTCACAAATAAAATGATGCCAAACGGTTTTTGTATCGCCCATTTTTTGAAAACCACAATTCCGCCTCCCACAAAAAGTAGAATACAGAGCAAGGCGATGAGACGGTCTCGGGACTTCACAAGTAGTTGGATGCGGGTTGCTTTTTGGGGTTGATCAAATGCGCTTCAAACCCGATTAACCAGAGCCAACATGCCAGCACCAGTTATTTTGATTATTAGGGACGGTTGGGGAATTAGTCCGGCGGGTCGCGACGCGGCCGAAGCCGAGGGAAATGCGACGCTCCTGGCGCACACGCCGTTTCACGATGCGATCTACAAAAAATATCCGATGGGCACCCTCTCGGCGAGCGGAATGGACGTCGGACTTCCCGAAGGTCAGATGGGCAATTCAGAAGTGGGCCATCTCAATCTCGGAGCCGGACGCATTGTTTATCAGGACTTGACGCGGATAAATAAAGCCATCGCCGACGGCGAGCTCGCACGGAATCCGGTGCTTCAAGAAGCCTTCAGCAAGGCCAAATCCAGCCGTTTGCATCTTATCGGACTGGTCTCTGACGGCGGTGTGCACAGTCATCTCGATCATCTCATAGCACTCGCCAATATCGCTAAACAAGCCGGGGCAGGGGATATTGCCGTGCATGCGATCACCGATGGACGCGACACCTCGCCAAAAGGTGGCGCGCATTATCTCGCGACTTTGCAGAAAGGCTTGGAGACGAGTGGAGCAAAAATTTTTACAGTCATTGGCCGCTATTTTGCGATGGACCGTGATGGACGTTGGGAACGAAACAAACTCGCGTGGGATGCCATTGTGCTAGGTCGCGGCGAAACGCCACACTGCACGCCGACGGAAGCGGTTCAGGCCCGCTATGAATCCGGGGAGACGGATGAGTTCATGAAGCCGATGATCTTTGAAGCACCGGACTGCCAACGCATCCGCGACGGGGATGTGGTGCTTTGGTTTAACTTCCGGGCCGACCGTGCCCGACAGCTCACCGAGGCTTTCCTTGATCCAGAATTTACTGGATTTGAGGCCGAAGGCAAACCGATGCTTGAGGGCTACTACACGCTCACCGAATATAAAGAAAGCTATGCTGCGCTTGGCGCGAAGGCGGTGCTTGGTCCAGCCAGCATGAGCGAGTTGCTTGGGGAAGTGGTTGCAGGTGCGGGGATGCGGCAATTGCGTGCGGCGGAAACGGAGAAGTTTCCACACGTCACTTTTTTCTTCAACGGCGGCAGCGACAAGCCTAACCAAGGCGAGGATCGTTATCTGGTCTTGAGCCCGAAAGATTTCAGCAAAGATGGAAAACAAGCGCCGCTGCCGACTTACGATTTCATGCCACAAATGAGCGCGCCCGATCTGGCGTTTGAAGTAGCGCGGCGGATGGAGCAGTATGACCTGGTGATCGTGAATTTTGCCAATCCCGACATGGTCGGCCACACGGGCGTGGTCAAAGCCGGTGTGCACGCGGTGGAAACCATCGATCTTGCCGTGCATCTGCTTGTCGAGCGGGCACTGGAACTCGGTGGTAAATGTCTGATCACCGCCGATCACGGGAATTGCGAGAAAATGCGCAACCCCGACGGCACACCAAATACCGCGCACACGACAAACCTCGTTCACGTCATCTACGTCGCCGCTAATGCGGATCAATATAGCGTCGAGGACGGGATTCTAGCAGATGTCGCTCCCACTTTGCTCGATATGCTGGGCGTGGAGCAACCGCGCGCGATGACAGGGCATTCGTTGCTGAAAAGACGCGGGTAGTTTTCCAACTTAGCAGGATAAGATGAGCGATCACGAGGTGGTAGGGATGCCTGGCCGAGCGGTCCGTTGAGATAAGAGAACACCCTTGATAATCCCGCCCTACCGATATTCGTCTCACTCACTTTCCCTACACCCAGAATGTCTGAAAATGCGTTTACGCCGCGAAACTATCGACTTTCATTTATCATCGCGGTAGACGGAAAAGTGCTGGCTATGACAGAGGAAGGTGTGCTGGTTTTCGAGAAAGTGGAGAAATAGTACGGCGCGCCGGACCTTTGGTCGTAGCAACTTTGTCGCTGTGTTCGAAATCCCCTCAAGTCCCGGGCAAATTTTTAAGATCATCCGAAAAATGATCGCGGTCTGCCAGGGCTTTAAGCAGCGGACCATGCTTGCCGAATTCGACGATGGAAACCGAGCCGACGGGGCATCCGAGCCGATAACGAAAGCGACCGACATCAACCCCAAGCAAGGAACACAGCATAATGCGAATCGTGGCTTTGTGCGAAACCACCAACACATTTCCTTCATCATAACTCTGCTGGATTTCTTCTATGACCCGCATGGATCGATGGGCAATGGACATCGCCGCTTCCCCTTCCGTGGGTGGATACCACGCCGGATCTGCCGTCCATCGGATGTAATCGTCATGAAACTCCGCGTCGACTTCCTCAACCGTTTTGCCTTCCCACTGCCCATACCCGATCTCTTTCAAATCATCGCGCAATTGCGGGGTGATGGCCGTTACGTTGCAAATGGGGTGGCTGGTCTGAATCGCGCGTTTTAATGGACTCGAAAAAATCGCCTGCCACGGCATGCTCGCGTAGGCTTTTGCAAAACATTCCGCCATTTTTTGTCCCTCGTCGGTGAGGTCCGGGTTCAGGCCAGCGCCGCAAAAAGCATTGGTACGGCTGAACGTGGTTTGACCATGGCGGAGGAGATAAAGCGTAAGCATGCGAAGTGAAACCGTGCACGATGTACCCCCGAAGGAAAAGCTTCAAACGCTATTTAGCCATCATATCCAACAAGAAGAGCACACCTGCCTCGTTAAGGAATTATGGCAAATTCATCCGCGTAGAAAATTTATACGCGACGCGCCACATAGATAGTGCTGGATGATTCCCGCATTTGGATCGGGTTGGGGAAAGTGATCGTATGGGCGTCGGTATGAGCGAAAATTTCGCGCAGCAAATTGAGGAATGCGGCGTCTGCTGCTCCGTCTGACCACATTGCGAAGATTCCGGAGGGCAATAGGTATTTCGTCAATTTGCGCAAGCCATCTTTTGAATAAAAGCCAGCGTTGCGCGGGTGAAGCCAGTGCGTCGGTGTGTGATCGATATCCAACAGGATGGCGTGGTATTGTTGATCGGATGTGACCGGATCAAATCCCCTGTCGCCAGTTGCCAATGTGAAGAAGTCGCCTTGCACAAAGTGCACGCGGTCGTCGTCCGCAACTTGCGTCCCCACGGGCAGCAGGCCGGCATGATGCCAGCGAATGACAGGTTCGAGCATTTCCACCACGGTGATGGATCGGACCTTCGGATAGGCGAGCGCCGCTACCGCCGTATAACCGAGCCCAAGACCGCCGATGACAATATCGAGAGATCGCTCCGTGCAGGCTGCAATTCCCAGATCCGCCAAGGCATCTTCCGCTGCGTGAAACAGGCTGCTCATCAGGAATTCGCCATTGAGAATGACCTCATGAACGATCGCATTTTCCAGCATCGGAATTTTACGGCGTCGCAGGATCAACTCGCCCAACACGGAGTTTTGGTAATCCAATTCCTCGAAATTTTTTTCCACGGATTCACGGTGCTGGCTTCTCCAGGCAAATGCGAGCAGCATGCAGCAAATCCACCAAATCTCCCTTGACCTCTTTTACACTCCGATAAAGTCTCCCACAGCACCAGAAAAGCGCGCCATTTCACAACAGGCGACACGAATCCTATCCTTCTCTCTTGACGATGTTTGCCGAACGTTTCATGGCGTGGTTTGCGCTTAATCTCTACCTTCCTTTTTCGCACTTTAGTCGAACGATTCGCGACGGGAGGCCATCCAAGAAACGTCTGCGTAAACCCACGAACCTGCCCGTGGTCGGATGGCGGGATGTGTTGCCGGTTGATCGGCCATCCGTGGTGGAATCAGAAAAACGCAGCGGCAATGTGCGGCTGAGTGAGCTCGCCATCCTGGCGCTCGCAGCGAAGCAATGTCCATCGGGTTCCACGCTTTTTGAGATCGGAACTTTCGACGGTCGAACCTCCTTGAATCTCGCTTGGAACGCGCCAGCGGATGCCCGTGTCTTTACCATGGATTTGCCGGCAGCCGCTGATCCTTCGTTAGAAATTGAACAGGGTGAAAACTACCTCGCCACCCACCGGATCGAACCCGGCGCCCGCTTTCGGGACGAACGTTTTGCCGGCTCGGATACGGTGCGAAAAATCACGCAACTGCGCTGCGATTCAGCGGATTTTAAAGTCGGCGAACTGGCGGGAAAATGTGCGCTCGTTTTCGTTGATGGCTCGCATTCGCATGAGTATGCGACAAGCGACACCCAGCTAGCCCTTGATTTACTGGCAACGGGTGGAATGATCATCTGGCACGATTATGGAGTGTGGCCCGGGGTCGCCTCGGCCTTGGAAGCATTTGAAAAAGAGCGAAGGCTGGGTCTGAAACACATCCGCGGCACCAGCTTGGTGTTTTGGAAACACGATCCCGCCATGGGAGCAGTGCCGCTGTCGGAGTAGACCCCCGTGGAGGATCGCACCATAGGATAAGGAGGGGGGACATTATTGTCCCTTTTTTCTTCTTTTTGAAGAACGGGACAGGAATGTCCCGACTCCTAGTTTACAAACCCACCGGGGTGCTTTAGCAAACGGCCATGTCGGATTTCCTCAACGACGCGGATGAGATTCTGAAACACGGGGCCAAGCTGCCACACTGGCAACAGGGAGAGGTGATGCAGTTCGTCACTTTCCGGCTGGGAGATGCGATGCCCGCCACAAAGCTCCTCCAATGGAAGGATGAATACACCATTTGGCTATCCCATCATCCCAAGCCATGGAATTCGGAGCAGGAACAGGACTATCACCGGCGTTTCACTTGGAAGATCGAAGGCTGGCTGGATGAGGGAGCCGGTTCCTGTTTACTTAGGAATCCTGCGCATCGGGAAGTGATGGAGGAGATTCTCATGCGCTTCGAGGGAGAGCGGGTGGTGCATCACTCGTGGGTGATCATGCCGAATCACCTGCATCTGCTTTTCACGCCACTGGTCCCCATTGAAAAGCTGATCAAGGCGTGGAAAGGAACCTCCTCGCACCGGCTGGGACAAGGAAGCATCTGGCAGGCGAACTATCGAGATACCTTGATCCGAGATGGCAGACATTTTGCAAACGCTGTGCGCTACATCCGCCGGAAT
>Ga0105047_10020633_pt1 | contig 10113 bp, 8 predicted proteins | sample MAT04_FD_78384 | JGI IMG/M metagenome (GOLD analysis project Ga0105047, IMG submission 78384) | Freshwater microbial communities from Lake Fryxell liftoff mats and glacier meltwater in Antarctica - MAT-04 (megahit assembly) | ecosystem: Environmental > Aquatic > Freshwater > Ice > Liftoff... | reverse complement strand
CTTTCGGTTCTACTTTCTCTTCTGCTTTCGGTTCTACTTTCTCTTCTGCTTTCTCTTCTGCTTGCTCTTCTGCTTTCTCTTCTGCTTGCTCTTCTGCTTGCTCTTCTGCTTTCTCTTCTGCTTTCTCTTCTGCTTTCTCTTCTGCTTTCTCTTCTGCTTTCTCTTCTGCTTTCGGTTCTACTTTCTCTTCTGCTTGCTCTTCTGCTTGCTCTTCATGAACCACTAACCCATGCAGATCTTTTGGTAAATCATCGTTCACATCATCAGTTGTTATAGAACTTATGAGTTGAAGAACAGTATTCCAATTTTTCAATTGCTTCTTAAGTGAGTCCAATTCCTCGGATTCATTCCCATTAACTTCTAAAACTTCCTCTTCGATACGCTTATTATTTACGTCACCACTTTCAATTTTTTCTTTCATAATTATCTTCCAATCTTAAAAACCAGCGCCTATTGTATGCAAGATGTGATAAAAAAGCTCGCGTAAAATTGAAAAGATCAAGTTATTTTTTATTTCAACATTCTGTTTAATAAGTAATCAGCCCTAAAGAGTGCTGCAGATACTGCTTACAAGTTGTGGCCCTTGATAAATTAAGCCACTGTAGACCTGTAGCAGGTTGGCTCCGGCATTTAGTTTTTGTCGGGCGGTCTCTGGCGAGTCAATGCCGCCAGAACCCATTAACACCAACTCATTTCCCACTACTTCGCGAATGATGGATAAACAAGTGGTGGATCGCTGCATCAATGGCCGACCACTTAAACCACCTGATTCATTCGCGTGGATTAAACCCTCAACGCCTGTGCGCTCATTGGTGGTATTGGTGGCAATAATACCGTCCAATCCTTTTTGGTGAATAATCTCGGTCATCCGTTTAAGTGCCTCATCTTCCTCATCGGGAGACACCTTCACCAGTAACGGCACATAGCGTTGATGTTGGTCAGCCAGCTTTCTTTGCTCATTAACCAGTTCACTGAGCAAGAAAGGCAAATATTCTTCTTGCTGCAATTGCCGCAAATCAGGGGTATTTGGTGATGAAATATTGAGTGTGATATAGGAGGCGTGCGGATAAACTTTCTGCAGGCAAAAACGATAATCGTTAACCGCATCATTTAATGACGTCTCTTTGTTTTTGCCAATATTGATCCCTAAAATGCCACGATAAGTTGATCGTTTAACATTACTGATTAATTGATCAACGCCAGCATTATTAAAACCCATGCGATTAATCAACGCTTTCGCCTGCGGAAGGCGAAAAAGACGGGGATGAGGATTTCCCATCTGAGCACGAGGCGTTACCGTGCCCACTTCAATAAATGAAAATCCCAGTTTACTCAGCGCATCAAGGTACTCAGCGTTTTTGTCCAGGCCTGCGGCTAATCCAACGGGATGATTAAAGGTCATGCCCAATAATGAAAAAGGATTTGCTTTTATTTTTTTAAAACAAAAATCAGGCACATAACGCAAGGATTTTAAAGTCAATGCGTGTGCTTTTTCTGCATCAAAATGAAAGAGGAATTGCCGAATCAGAGAATACATTTGAACTCCTTATACTCCGCGAAATTGAATGTGTTGGTTTTAGACTTTTAAGGTCGCTAAAAACCAATACCTTCAATTCCGAGGGGTATATAACCTTAACGGGCAAGCATAACCAACTTGCCTCAAGCAAACAATATTGTGCTATGGCAAAAACTTGCCTAAGCTAAAAATTGGAGCAAAACAAAAGGAGTTGTTATGGCTAACCAACAAATAGAAATTGATCCAACAAAGCTAAATCAAAAGTCCAAGGTTATTTTACAATACTTGATGTATTGTAATGGCAGCAATTTTTTGGCGAAAGGCGCCTATGAGTTGCCCGATATGCAACTCACTGCCCAGTTAAGTCATAGTCTGGTTTGTCGTCCTTCCTCCAAACGCCCTTTTCAACAACGATGGGAAATTGTAGGAGATAAACTGGGGTTTGGTGCTTTTAGTAGTGTTTACACCAATAAAGGAAAACTTAAATCCGAACTGGATCTCGCCTATTCACCTCCAAAAAATGAATGCCCCTCAATCATTAAGGAAATCAAGTTTGGCAATGAAACAGGCATGCAGATCAAACCAAAACACATCGTCAAAGAAGAAATTAAAACACAGGCCAGTAGTGATTTTCTACATTGTAAATCGGCCTTTTTTTCTCCGGATAAAGGTTTTTTAATTATGCGGCAAGCACCGGGAATGGATTTGATTGATTTTGTAACCCTGATGCGTGCAGGGAAGTTATCCGTAACCTATTATGATTTATTACAATTAACGCGATCCATTTTAAGTGAAGTTCATGCGCTGCATAAAAAAGGCATTATTCACCGCGATTTGAAACCGGATAATATTGTTGCTAACCCCCAAGACTTCACCGCAAAATTAATTGATTTCTCTTTTGTAAAACCAATTACTTTTCCTAAACAACGCTATAACTCCCTAAGAGGCACACCCGCTTATATTGCACCAGAATGCTGGTCTACCAAATGTGTTTCGACTGCTTCTGACTGGTTTGCAATAGGCTGGACGCTTGCACAATTATGGGGTGACACAGCCCTTAGCAATCAGGATTTAACGATATACGCAGCGGAACCATTTACTCAGTTATTACAGTTTCTGAAGAAAGAGACGTTTCAAAATCTTTTCCATCACCTTCATGTCCCCCTTGATGCAAAATTCGAGCTGCAATCTATTCTGCAAGGGCTCATTATTTGTGATGAAAGCAAACGTTTACGAGGAGCACAAGCTCTTGTACGTGTTGAACAGTTGATAAAAGACTATGAACAAACTGCCCTGCCTGTCGCTACCATGGTCTAACAAATCTCACATTGCTGTGCCCAAACCCTGAGCATAGCATTGCCTTGTGGTTGTAAATGATAGGGACAGCTTTTTACCTCAACACCAAAATTATTTTCCTGCAACGCCAGCAGTACTGGTCCTAAAAATGGCGAGGGTTGGGTGTTACGATCAATTAAGGGAAATATTCGTACTTCTTTGGCAATCCGCGCCAGCTCGATAATCACATTGACATGAAATTCAGTGTCTTGTTCATCCAGGCCTGCAAAAAGGTAATGAGAACTTAAAGCCATATCAAAACTAAAATCATTAAAAGGAAGACGAAGTTGGGTCGCAGGGACGTAGCGCTGCTCCTTTTTACCGATATTATAATCGGCAAAAAATTCCTCCATTCCCAAACGCCGCTGCTCGATGAGCGCGTCAAGACCACCGTAGCGGCTAAAATCGTACTTAAACTGCTCGCGCGTGACTGTTTCCACCATGTCAGCAAATACAAGCAATGCTTTGCTTTTTAATGTCGCCCGGTCAAGGCCAAACAGAGGATCCACACTAATACAATACCCACCCGTTTTGGTGATTTCACTGTTAAAAGCACTGGCACCACTGCCAAAATCCAATAGTTTTCCGGCTAAATCCTCGGAGGATAAATCAAACATTTCCTGATAATCGCTAATATGATGCCCCCACAATACCAGCTTGCTCATTAACCACTCCTTTATTACAGGACATATTATTGAAAGCAAGTATATACCCAAGTTCCTTCAAAAGGCTATTTTGGTCTGTTGACAATTGCAAAGAGACAAAGAAGGCCTCATGGTAGTCCGTCCACAAAACTTTAAGTCCGACACAACAGTTGATTTTGCAACCGGGTATAGTCTAATCTATTTGTTTAAGTCACAGGACGTTACCATGCACACCGGTCTAAATCATCAATTGGGTGAAACCCTTGATATGCTGCGCGACAGCGTAGAGCATTTTGCCCAGCACGAAATAGCCCCTTACGCGGCGCAAATTGATGCTGAAAATGCTTTTCCCAATCATCTATGGCGAAAATTGGGTGAAATGGGGTTGCTCGGTATCACCGTGAGTGAGGAATATGGTGGAGCGAATATGGGCTATCTGGCTCACGTTTTAGCCATGGAAGAAATTTCTCGTGCCTCAGCCTCAGTGGGTCTTAGTTATGGCGCTCATTCCAATCTTTGCGTTAATCAAATCTATCTGAATGGCTCTGATGAGCAGCGACAACGATACTTGCCTAAATTAATCAGTGGCGACTACATTGGTGCTTTAGCGATGAGTGAATCAAATTCCGGTTCTGATGTGGTCAGTATGCAGTTACGTGCCGAAAATGCTGGGGATCACTATGTGCTCAATGGCACAAAAATGTGGATTACTAATGGCCCCGATGCCCATGTACTGGTGGTCTATGCCAAAACGGATAAACAGGCCGGCAGCAAAGGGATTACTGCTTTTATCATTGAAAAAAACTTTGCCGGATTCAAAACCGCTCAGAAACTTGACAAGCTTGGCATGCGTGGATCAAACACCTGTGAACTTGTTTTCGAAAATTGTCAGGTTCCCGTTGAAAATATCCTCGGTAAAGTCAATTTGGGTGCTAAAGTATTAATGAGTGGTCTTGATTATGAGCGTACCGTATTGGCTGCAGGGCCAGTTGGTATTATGCAGGCGTGTATGGATGTGGTCTTACCTTATGTCCATGAACGGCGTCAGTTCAATCAGGCCATTGGTGAATTTCAGTTTATTCAGGGTAAACTGGCTGATATGTACAGCGAATTGAGTGCTTCAAGAGCTTATTTGTATGCAGTAGCCCGTGCCTGTGATGCAGGCCAAGTATCTCGAAAAGATGCTGCAGGTGTTATTTTGTACACAGCAGAACGCGCGACTCAAATGGCCTTACAGGCAATTCAAACGCTGGGAGGCAACGGCTATATTAATGAATACCCTACTGGCCGCTTGCTTCGTGATGCCAAACTCTATGAAATTGGTGCGGGAACGTCAGAGATCAGACGGATGTTAATCGGCAGGGAACTTTTTAACGAAACTCTATAAAGGAAAAATTCAAATGGATCAGAACGATATCGTCATTGTTGCTGCAAAAAGAACACCTATGGGCAACATGTTAGGTTCGCTGTCTTCTTTATCAGCCCCTGAGTTAGGTGCGGTCGCCCATATCGCGGCTTTGAAAGAAGCCGGTTTGGATGCTGCAGAAATTGATGAAGTCATTAGCGGCTGTGTCTTGCAAGCAGGCATTGGGCAGGCGCCAGCCAGACAAGCCGCAATAAAGGCCGGCATTCCTGACTCAACAACAGCAACCACTATTAATAAAATGTGCGGTTCTGGCATGAAAGCGGTGATGTTGGCTCATGATCTGATTAAAGCTGGTTCAGCCAATATTATTTTGGCCAGTGGTATGGAAAGCATGAGTAATGCCCCCTACCTTCTTCCCAAGGCTCGTGCCGGTTATCGTCTGGGACATGGTGAGCTTAAAGATCATATGTTCCTTGACGGTCTTGAAGATGCCTATGATCACGGTAAATTAATGGGACATTTTGCCGAAGCAACAGCGGCTCACTTTAATTTTACCCGAAGTCAGCAAGATGAATACGCCATTCAATCGATGACCCGTGCTATCCAGGCGCAAAAAGACCATGCTTTTGCAGATGAAATTGCACCGGTTAAAATTGCTGATCGTAAAGGTGAAGTCATCGTTGATCAGGATGAAAGCCCCGATGCTTCAAAACTTGCCAAAATCCCGCAATTACGAGCAGCATTCAAAGCCGATGGCACTGTTACAGCAGGTAACTCCAGCTCGATTTCTGATGGTGCTGCAAGCGTCATCTTAATGACTGCAGCCCAGGCAAAAAAACGCGGCATTAAACCTTTGGCACGCATTGTTGCTCATGCAAGTCATGCGCAAGCCCCCCAATGGTTTACTACAGCCCCCTGTGATGCGATGCGCAAAGTTCTGGAAAAAGCCGGCTGGCACAGCAATGACGTTGATTTATATGAAATCAATGAAGCCTTTGCCATTGTTGCCATGGCTGCAATCCAGCAGTTGGAACTTGATCCTGCAAAAGTCAATATTAACGGCGGAGCCTGCGCTTTAGGCCACCCCATTGGTGCATCAGGTACACGCATTTTAGTAACCCTTATCAATGCCCTGCGCCGCAACCACAAAACCCGTGGTGTTGCCTCCTTATGTATTGGTGGTGGCGAAGCAACCGCAATGGCCATTGAACTGGTGTAATGAAATGGGTTCATTCCCCTCAAGCCATGATTAGCTGATAGTTAATATGTTGATTTATTGGCTAAATAGATGCGCTAAACTAGCGTAAATTTAAAAAATCCACGTACCGCGGCTTGTCCGCGGTACGTGGGCATTCGGTGAACGTGGTGAATAGAATATTGCTTTAAAAACAAGCGACTATTCGATACTATAGCCAGCTAATAATTTGTTGTTGAGAAGTTCATGTTCAGACAAAGTCTTATTTTTTTACTGTTAAGTATTCTGGTCGTGGTGTTTGCCAAATACGCGCATCTGCTGATTGTCTATATTGATATGCTCTATACCTGGATTAATATTAAACTGACACCCATTTTTAGTCAGACCGGGGTTGGGATTATTATTCGCAAAGTGATTTTATTAGTGCTTATTCCCATTTTGATCGCACTCATTCCTGCGGGAATATATCGCCTGATTAAAGGAAACTCAATGCCTCACTTCCTGGAGTTGACTTGGTGCTTGTGGTTGGTTATTGTGCTTAGCAACGTATTGATACATTAAGGATTTTTCATGAGTCGATTGGTCAGTCAGCTTAATCCTGCAAGTAGTGATTTCAAACACAATGAAGAGATTATGCTCGGCCTGGTAACTAAATTACAAGAGACCATTCAGATAATCGCTCAGGGTGGTGATGAGTCCGCTCGCGAGCGCCATCGACAACATGGAAAATTATTGCCACGAGAACGGTTGCAGCAATTACTTGATCCGGGCAGCCCCTTTCTTGAACTGTCACAGCTTGCAGCGTATCAAGTCTATGACGATGTGATCCCTGCTGCCGGAATTATTACCGGTATCGGACGCATCAATTCAACCGAATGCATGATCGTCATCAATGATGCAACGGTTAAAGGCGGCACTTATTACCCTTTGACCGTAAAAAAACACTTACGTGCTCAGGAAATTGCACGAGTAAACAACCTACCCTGCATTTATCTGGTGGACTCAGGCGGTGCTTTTTTACCGCGACAGGATGAAGTATTCCCCGATCGCGAGCATTTCGGTCGAATCTTCTATAATCAAGCCAATTTGTCAGCCGCCAATATTCCACAGATTGCGGTAGTTATGGGCTCATGTACCGCGGGCGGAGCTTATGTACCAGCAATGGCTGATGAATCCATTATGGTTGAAAAGCAAGCCACCATTTTTCTTGGCGGCCCGCCGTTGGTTAAAGCCGCAACCGGTGAAGTCATCACTGCCGAAGCACTTGGCGGTGCAGATGTTCATTGCCGTGAATCCGGTGTTGCCGATCATCTGGCAAAAGATGATAGCCATGCACTTCATCTGGCACGCGTGGCAGTAAGTCATCTAAACCGTAAAAAAATCGATTACCCGCAACGAATTGCCAGTCGAGAACCTCTCTATGCAGCCACTGAATTAAACGGAATTGTCCCTGCTGATCCGCGCAAACCCTTTGATATCCGCGAAATTATTGCACGCCTGGTCGATGCTTCTGAATTGGATGAATTTAAAGCCTTGTATGGCACCACGTTAATTTGTGGTTTTGCCCATCTTCATGGTTTCCCCATTGGAATTATTGCCAATAATGGCATTTTATTTGGCGAAAGTGCGTTGAAAGGTGCGCATTTTATTGAACTGTGTTCACAGCGGCGCATTCCGCTGCTGTTCCTGCAAAACATCACCGGTTTTATGGTCGGCAGCAAATACGAAGCAGCGGGGATTGCCAAACATGGGGCAAAAATGGTCACAGCAGTGGCTAACACCAAAGTACCCAAATTTACCGTCATTGTTGGCGGCAGTTTTGGTGCCGGCAATTATGCCATGTGTGGCAGAGCCTATGATCCTCGTTTTTTATGGTCTTGGCCCAATGCGCGTATCTCGGTGATGGGTGGAGAGCAGGCAGCCAATGTGCTGGCGCAAATTAATCACGATAAATACAACAAAAAAGGGACTCCATGGCCTGCAGCTGAAGCCGAAGCGTTTAAGGAAAAATTGCGTCAGCAATATGAATCTCAGGGTAATCCTTATTATGCCAGCGCCAGATTGTGGGATGATGGGGTAATTGCGCCTCAAGACACCCGAACTGTCCTTGGCCTGGGTTTATCTGCCGCTCTCAACGCGCCAATTGAGGCCACGCAATTTGGTGTGTTTAGAATGTAAAGCGTAACGTCTCAATAAGTCCTTAAAACGTCATCCCGAACACCATGAGGGATCTCCTGGAAAGTGTGGCTGTGCCTGCATCTGCAGATCCTCACGGTGTTCGGGATGACCTAATTTCCCGAGGCTATTGAGAAGTGACTGTAAAGCGGTACAACCATTTGGAAATATATACGGAATGAGAACACAACTATGAGTGACTTAATCTGCGAAACGAAAGAAAACGTCTTTATCATGTCACTTAATCGCTGTGACAAACACAATGCATTTGACGACAAACTCATTTTCTCCATGCAAAAAGAGTTGGATGATGCCATCGATAATCCTAAAATCCGGGTGATTTTATTACGCGCCAATGGTCGTCATTTTTCAGCAGGCGCTGATGCCAACTGGATGCAGCGCATGTCACGATTTAGTGAGGATGAAAATCATCAGGATGCTATGGTGTTGGCAAAATTATTGCGCACCCTTCATCAATGTCCCAAACCAACTGTAGCGGCAGTTCAAGGTGCGGCCTATGGCGGTGGCGCAGGACTGGTTGCCGCCTGTGACATGGCAATAGCGGCGCACTCAGCCCGCTTTTGTTTCGCAGAAGTCAAGTTGGGTTTAATCCCGGCAGTGATTAGCCCCTACGTGGTTAAAGCCTTGGGCGAGAGAGTCAGCAAGTGGCTGTTTATGACCGCTGAAATTTTTGATGCCACGCAAGCCAAACATTATAATTTAGTGCAACATTGTGTGGATGACGAGGCGTTATTCGATTTTGCTGTGGAATATTCCCAAAAAATAACCCGCCTGGCTCCAAAAGCCGTGGTCGATTGCAAAACGCTTGTGGAATTGGTTAATGGCCGACAAATTGATGCCGCCTTGATGCATGAAACCGCACAACTTATCGCCCAAAAGCGTGTTTCAACAGAAGGTCAGCGAGGATTACTTGCTTTTCTGGCCAAAGAAACACCTCAGTGGAATTAGGACCCTTATGTTTACTAAAATTCTGATTGCCAACCGCGGTGAAATTGCCTGCCGCATTCTTCGCACCGCCCGAAAAATGGGTATTGAGACCGTTGCTGTTTATTCAACCATCGATGCAAACAGTGTGCATGTGCGCATGGCCGACAGTGCCTGGTGCATCGGCGAGCCTCCTGCAAAAAACAGTTATCTGAACATTGACGCTATTATCAACGTCGCGCGAGAAACAGGCGCTCAGGCTATTCATCCAGGTTATGGTTTTCTGTCTGAAAATCCTGTTTTCGCCCAAGCTTGTGCTGATGCAGGCCTCGTTTTTATTGGTCCATCAATCGCTGCAATGACCGCCATGGCTTCAAAAAAATTGGCGAAACAGTTATTGGAAAAAAGCAATGTTCCATTAACACCGGGCTATCACGGTGACAATCAAAATGACGAACATTTGCTGGATGAAGCAGAACGCATTGGTTTTCCTGTTTTGTTGAAAGCGGCGGCCGGAGGTGGTGGTAAGGGGATGCGTGCTGTGAATAGCCGTGAAGAATTTACTCAGGCATTAGCGGGTGCACGCCGAGAATCCATGGCAAGTTTCGCTGATGACAACATGATCATTGAAAAACTGGTGCAAAATCCTCGCCATGTTGAAGTACAGATTATGGCGGATAATCATGGCCAGGTCGTACATCTTTTTGAGCGCGACTGCTCCATTCAACGCCGACATCAAAAAATTATTGAAGAAGCCCCTGCCCCCAATCTTGCCCCTTCCTTACGCCAGTCATTGGCTGACGCGGCGTGTGAAGTTGCGCGATCCATTGATTATCGCGGCGCAGGCACGGTAGAGTTTTTAGTCGATAGCAAGCAGCATTTCTACTTTATGGAAATGAATACCCGGCTGCAGGTTGAGCATCCAGTGACTGAAATG
>Ga0105047_10020632_pt1 | contig 10113 bp, 5 predicted proteins | sample MAT04_FD_78384 | JGI IMG/M metagenome (GOLD analysis project Ga0105047, IMG submission 78384) | Freshwater microbial communities from Lake Fryxell liftoff mats and glacier meltwater in Antarctica - MAT-04 (megahit assembly) | ecosystem: Environmental > Aquatic > Freshwater > Ice > Liftoff... | reverse complement strand
GCGAGAGCAACATTGCCGGCGACTTTCGCGGCGAGGTAGACAGTGAGATGGGCGATGCCGGCAGAGACGGCGGTGGCGGGTGCGGACGTGCCGACCAGAGTTGAGACGGCGGATGCGGCGGCCGAGGCTTCACCGGTCGCGATGGCAATCATGAAGTCGTCGTCGGGGCTGGTTTTTTCACGGCCGACGGCGGCGACGAACTCGGGGATGGTGCCGGCCGCATAGTGCATGGTCGATTGCAGCCGGGAGCGTGCGAAGGCCAACCCCTCATCGGAACCCAGGCGCGAACTGGTGAACGTGTTGATGTGTTCGCGAGCCTGATCGGCCTTACCGGCCTGCACGAGCAGGGTGACCCTGGCAAGGGCGGTGTCGAGAGCGTCGGCTTGCGGGTCGCCTGAGAACATCAGCGAAGCCAGAGCCTCGTCATAGCGGCCCAACCCCTGCAGCGCTGCAACGCTGAGTTCATTGATGCCGTTCATATCGGGGTTGATCTCGCGCGCCCGAACCGACCATGTGAGGGCGGCCTGATTATCGCCGGTGAGGACGCCGTGATGGGCGAGGGCTCGGGCGGCGAGAGCGAGGGGCTTGCCGGGCGCATCGGGACGGCAGGCCTGCTCGTAGAGCGCGGCGGCGGCGGGCCACTCGTGGGTGACGCGGCCCAGGAGGTAGGCGGTTGTGGAGGTGCGTGTTTCCTGGTGGAGTTTGGCGTATTCGGCGAGGAGCGCGGACTGGAGCACTGGGCCTTTGCTGTGATTCTGGTATGAGCGATGTGCCTCGACCAGTGGCGGCCGCTTGGCGAGGAGGGGCTTGAGGGTTTGGAGCGCGGCTTCCGGCTCGAGTATTGCGTCGAGGGCAATGAACCAGAACTCGCTCTGCGGCTCGAGGGTGATGGCGCGGCGAACAAGATCCTCGGCGGCCTGCTCGCCGTGCTGCGACGCGGTGATGGAGGCGATGTCGAGAGGGCTCACATCCTGAAGCGCCACGAGGGACGTTCGTGTTTTGGACTCATTGCGCTTGAGTTTGAGTTGTTGCGGCGGCGGTGTGAAGGGGAAGTCGATCCCGCGGAGATCGTGGAGGAGTGCGGGGGCGAGGTATTCGTCGGCGGGCGAAGGGGCGGTGTTGGGAGTGTTGGAATAAGTGTGGACCTCTTTGAGGAGCACGACGAGCTGATCGGGGTTGACTACGAAGGTCGCGTTGGTAAACGGGCGAGCGAAGAAGTTCGTTTCCATGGCGAACGACTGCTCGCCGAGGGGGCTTGCCGGATCGACAGGAGTAATGGTGTGTGAGCCCTCGGCGAGTTTGATTCTGACGGGCGTGAGGGCGCGGAGGACGACGGGTTTACCGCCATCGATGAGGTAGCGAGTATCCTGCGAGAGGCCGGAGATGAGCCAGACCTCGCGGCTGCTGCCGCGCGAGAAGGCGGTGGCGAAATAGACGATGATGACGAGGGCGGCGATGGAGGCCGCGATGAGGCGCGGGGCCCAGAAACTGCCCTTGCCGGATGCGTTCTTGGGGGCATCAGGGCGGATGAGCGCGGAGGTGATCTTCTTGCCGCTGGATTCGTGCTTTGTCGAGAGTTTGTAGTAGCGCTTGTAGTCTTTGCTCGAGGCGTCGACGAGGGATCTGGCGGCGGCGGACTCGAGTTCCTGGCGGGCCTCTGCGTGTCGGCCCTCGGCTTGGAGGGCTTCAACAAGGAGGAAAAGGATGCCGGGCGCGTCGGCGGGTGAGGCGTTGATCACGGCGCGGGCGAGCGGGGCGGCTTCGTCAACGTTGTGATGCTGGAGGAGATGGATGGCGAGATCGTGCTTGCGGGGGTGGGAGGAAGGATCGAGCTGGACGGCGGCCTCGGCGGCGGCGCGGGCGGGCGCGATCATTCCGAAGCGCTCCATGCCAACGTGGAGCACGCTCTGCACGTCGGCGTTGTTGGTGACGGCGGGGCTGAGCGACGAGGCGAGCCCGAGAAACTCGTCTTTGGCGGTGAAGCTGACGGCGGCGGCGAGGGCCTTGCAGGCGAGGTCGGGGTTGTCTGGATCATCGGCGAGCGCGAGCGCGCCGTCGCCGATGCTCTCGGCTTTGGTGCGTTCCCACTCTTTGAGCGACATGATGCGGTGCTGCTTGCACGAGGGGCAGGAATCGATGATGCGTTTGGTACCGAGGGGGATGACGGGAATGAAGACCACGACGATGTAGAGCGTCGTGTCGTATGAAGCAAGGTGGCCGGCCTTTGCGCAACTATCGCACACCCCGTGCCGGGTGGTGAGGTTGCGTTTGCCGTAATACCAGGTTCCGATTCCGTTGACGACCGTTGGCATGATGCCGAGTTTACGGCGGGCCGGGCGCGGTGTCCTTCAGCGCGCTTCAGAAATGGCCTGGTGGAGCATCTCGGCGAGAACGGCCTGACCGCCGGCAAGGAGGTGGATGTCGTCGCGGTACGGCTCGCGACCGTCGCGCTGGGCCTCGCGCATGGCGTTCAGATCGTTGACGACGGGGACGGTCATGTCGCGCAGGAGTGAACGTATGGCGAGGGTGCCGGGCTTGGGCTGGCCTTCGAGTTCGCTCTGGGCGGCGTGAAGAACGACGACGACCTTCACGTTGCGGGAGCGAAGCAGATCGATAAGTTCGCGGAGGGCGGCGAGGGAGGTTTGGGTATCTTTTTCGAGTTGCTCGGCGGAACGGGTGGGCGCGGCGGCGCCGGTTTGATCCGAAAGCCAGAGGGGGATGTAACGGAAGACGGCTTCTTCAAGCGCGAGGATGGGCTTGCGAGTGGGAAGGTCGCGACCGAGGGGGGCAAAGGTGGGGACGTCGGCGGCGTCTTCGTGGTTGAGGACGATGGCGGCGCAGTCGGCATCGAAGGTGCCAAACTTTTTGACATACGCGAGAAGGTTTGGTGGTCCCCAGGAGCCGCAGGAGATGTTGGCGACGACGACGGGGGTCGAGCGCTGGCTGGCGAGGACGGGTCGAAGAAGCTCGGTGGCGAGGAGGGACTGATCGGTCTGGGGGCCACCGTTGACGACGCTATCGCCCATGACGAGCATGCGGAACTCTTTGGTGTCGGTCTTCTTCTCGGGGAAGTCGCCTGAGCGCATGGACCACTGGTTGTATTTGGAGATGGCGTTGAAGCGCTCGTACTGGCTGCTGGGGACCATGCGGTATTCGATCTCCGGGTCGGCCATGTAAAGGGGTGGATCGCCGAGGCGGAAAACGAGGCGGCCGACGAGCTCGGCGGCGATGAGGCCGACAATGAAGAGTGTGGCGAGGATGATGAGCCAGCGGCGTGTTCGACGCGGGCGCGGGGCGGCGGGTTTGCTCGCGGCGGCGGTCGGGGCGGGCTGGGGGGGTGTCGTGGCCGGATCGGTCATGGGAGGAGTATCGCGCGTGGGGTGGGCCCGGTCAATAACCAAATGCGGATGTCGGGCCAATCCGGTGAGCCGGCGTCGGTCATCGTCGGCCATGAAAAAGGGCCGCCCGAAGGCGGCCCTTGAGAGGAGGAGCATTGATCGGGCGATCGATTACTTGCAGAGCGACTTGAGGGCGTCAACCTTGTCGAGTTTTTCCCAAGTGAAAAACTCGAGCTTGGGGCCGCGGCTTTCGCGCTTCACGCGGTCGTAGTACTGGCCTTCGCTGGGCTTGCGGCCGAAGTGGCCATGCCGGGCCGTGGCGGAGTAGATCGGGGTGCGGAGCTTGAGTGACTCGATGATCTTGCGGGGGGTGAGGCCGAAGATTTCGCGGACGGCCTTGCTGATTTTTTCTTCGTCGATCTTGGCGGTGCCGAAGCAGTCAACGTAGACGCTGGTGGGATCGGCAACGCCGATGGCGTATGAGAGTTGGAGTTCGCACTTGTCGGCGAGGCCCGCGGCGACGACGTTTTTGGCGATGTAGCGGGCCATGTAGGCCGCCGAGCGGTCAACCTTGGTGGGGTCCTTGCCGCTGAAGGCGCCGCCGCCGTGACGGCCCATGCCGCCGTAGGTATCGACGATGATTTTGCGGCCGGTGAGGCCGGTATCGCCGTGGGGGCCGCCGATTTCGAAGCGGCCGGTAGGGTTCACGTGCACGGTGATGCCAGAGTTCCACCAACTGCCGAGCATGGGCTTGATGACGTGCTCGACGATCTGCTTCTTGAGCTCGGGCTGGCGATCGTTCCACGAGGCATCGTGCTGGGTGGAGAGGACGACGGTGTCAACGCGGACGGGCTTGTTGCCGTCGTATTCAACGGTGACTTGGCTTTTGGCATCAGGACGGAGGCCGGGAACGGTGTTTTCGCGGCGAACGTGGGCCTGCTGCTCAACGAGGCGGTGGGAGATCTGGATGGCCAGCGGCATGTACTCGGCGGTCTCATTGGTCGCGTAGCCGAACATCATGCCCTGGTCACCGGCGCCTTCGCGATCAACGCCCATGGCGATGTCGTTGGACTGCTTGTTGAGTGCGACCATGACGCCGCAGGAATCGGCATCGAAGCGCATGTCGCCCGAGGTGTAGCCGATCTCGCGAACGGTTTCGCGGACCAGGTCGGGAATGCTCACGTAGGTGTTGGTGGTGATTTCACCGGCGACGACCACAAGGCCGGTGCAGCAGAGGGTTTCGCAGGCGACGCGGCTGAAGGGATCGTCGGCGAGCATCGCGTCGAGGACCGCATCGCTGATCTGGTCAGCGACTTTGTCGGGGTGGCCCATCGAGACGGATTCAGAGGTGAAGAGACGGTGCGCCATGGAGAAGGTCTTTCAGCAGTGGGAGCGAATAGTTCCGAACAAACCACGAATAGACAATGCGGACAGAGAACCGAGCGGCAAGGATAGACAAACACACCGCACGCGTCGAAGGCCTGCGGAGGGCTCTCATCAGGCCCGCCCGAGAATCGATGGGCAAAGGTGCAAGCGGCTTGAGAACATCGGCGAGGGCCGAAGGTGACTTGCACCTGCCGCGTGGGCGGGCGGCCGGTAGTCGGCATGGACGGTGCTGCCTGCGAGTAGAACGTCCGAGACTTCGGATCACGGGTGCGATTGGCGCGAACTGATGCAGACTTGATGGTGTCTGCCACCGCTGAGTTGTACACTCTGGCAAGCATGTCTTCACTGAAGAACAAACGCATCGTAGTTACCGGCGGCGCTGGCTTTGTGGGGCGGGTCGTGATCGATCGGCTGCACGCACTGGGCGTCGATGCCGAAAACATCTTTGTGCCCCGACGCAAGGACTTTGACCTGACGCGCGAGGCCGATGCGGCCCGGCTGTATAAGGAAGCGTTCGGCGGGCCGGGGCGGGTGGACGTGGTGATTCATCTGGCGGCCGAGGTGGGGGGGATCGGGGCCAATCGCGAGAACCCGGGGCGATACTTCTTTGCCAACATGGCCATGGCGATGCACCTGATTGAGCAGGCGCGGGTGGACGGGCTGCACGCGCGCGAGGGCGCGAAGTTTGTCCAGATCGGCACGATTTGCTCGTACCCGAAGTTCACGCCGGTACCGTTCAGCGAAGAGAACATCTGGAACGGATATCCCGAGGAGACCAACGCGCCGTATGGCGTCGCTAAGAAGGCCGCGGGGCAAATGCTCGATGCGTATCGGCTGCAGTACGGCCTGAAGAGTGCGTATGTGCTGCCGGTGAATCTCTACGGACCGCACGACAACTTCGATCCGTACTCAAGCCACGTGATTCCGGCGCTCATTCGCAAAGTGGTGGAGGCGCAGCGGGCCGGCAAGCCGAGCGTTGAGTGCTGGGGAACGGGTTCGGCGTCGCGCGAGTTTTTGTATGTTGACGATGTGGCCGACGGCATCGTGCGGGCGGCCGAAGTGATGGAAGAACCCACGCCGATCAATCTTGGCGCGGGCTTTGAGATCACGATCAAGGACCTTGTCACGCTCATCGCGCGGCTGTGCGACTATCGCGGCGGCATTGTGTGGGACACCACCAAACCCGATGGCCAGCCGCGGCGTTGCCTGAGCACGGAAAAGGCGGCGCGGCTGCTGGGGTGGCGGGCGAAGGTGGGGTTTGAGGACGGGCTCTTGCGGACGATTGAGTGGTGGAAGGTGAATGGGAAGTGAGTGGGTAGCGACCGTGGCACGATTGGTGCGAGATGTGTATGGATACCCGAGGCGAATTCCGCGGAGAATTGCCAGTCAGCGATGACGGGACGATTCATTTTCCGACGACAGCCGCTGCGCCGGGCGAGCGGGTGAGTTTAGCTGCCTCGACGCGATCTGTGGAAAGCTCAGATCCCGCGAAAGCCAAGGCCGAGTGGCTTGCGTTCATCGATGCGACCGCTGGTCGGTGGGTCGGTGAGTTCGAACGGGCATCCCAGCCCGTCGAGTTGGGCTCTCGACATTCGGAAACGCAATAAACCAAGAAAGCGTTCCGCTCACTCCTCCAAATATGTGTATCCCTCAAGCCCGTCGTCATAGAACTTGAGCAGCGACTTGCCTTCAGCAAGCGTGAGGCGGCCCTGGCGGCAGGCGGCTTCGATGTCGAGGCGCATGCCGCGCTTCATGTCGGCAATGTCGTACTGGACGTATTGCAGCACTTCTTCCACGGTATCGCCTTCGATCACTTCATCAATCATCCATCCGCCATCGGCAGAAAGCGCGATGTGGACGGCGTGGGTATCGCCGAGGAGGTTGTGGAGGTCGCCGAGAATTTCCTGATAGGCACCCAGCAGGAAGACGCCGAGGTAATAGGGCTCGACGCCGCACCCTTCGCCGGGCAGGTCGCGGACTTCGTGCAGTTCCATGGTCTTCTTGTCGATGCGTTTATCGACAAAGTGGTCGATCTTACCGTCGGAGTCGCAGGTGATATCGCCGAGGATGCCGCGGCGGGTCGGCTGCTCGTTGAGGCGGTGGAGCGGCACGATCGGGAAGAGTTGATCGATGGCCCAGGAGTCTGGCATGCTTTGGAAGAGCGAGAAGTTGCAGAAGTAGATATCGCTGAGCATGTCGGGGAGCGATTCGAACTCGCCGGGGAGTTCGCCACGGCGCTCGGCCTTGTCGAGGAGTTTGTGGCCGATGGCCCAGAAGAGTTGCTCGGCCACGGCGCGCATGGGCAGTGACATATAGCCGAGTGAGAAGAGCGACATGGCTTCGTCGCGGGCCTGGGTGGCGTCGTGATAGGTCTCGATGAGGTTGCGGTCGGTCATCGACTTGTACGCGTCGAGAAGGTCCAGCACGGGCTGCGGCGCCTCGGCCTCGGCCTTGATGGTGGCCTCGATGATCTCAAGTTCAGGCATCTCATCAAAGCGGCTGGTTCCCAGCACGTCGATCACCAGTACGGACGAGTAGGCGACCATGGCGCGACCACTCTCGGACAGGATCATGGGATGCGGTACCTTGGCATCTTCGCACACGCTTTTGATGCGATAGACAACGTCCTGGGCGTATTCCTGGACAGAATAGTTGATGGAACTTGACCACGCGCTCTGGCTGCCGTCATAGTCAACGCCCATACCACCGCCGATATCGAGCATGGTGACGCCCGCGCCCAGACGATGGAGTTCGCAATAGATGTGCGTGAGTTCGTTGATGGCGTTTTTCAGAACGCGGATATCAAACAACTGGCTGCCCACATGGCAATGAACCAGGTTAAGACAATCGAGCATGTCGTGCTTTTTGAGGTAGTCAACGGCCTTGAGAACCTCCGAAACGAAGAGGCCGAACTTGGAGCGCACGCCGGCGCTCGACTCCCACCGGCCGGCTCCGCGGCTGGAAAGTTTGACGCGGATGCCGATCTTGGGCCGCACGTTGTAGGCCTTGGCGTGCTTGACGATGAGCTCGAGTTCGGTGAACTTCTCGACCACGGGGATGATGTTGCGGCCGAGTTTGGTGGCGAGGATCACCGTCTCGATGAACTCAGAATCCTTAAAGCCGTTGCAGATAATCGGCATGCCGTTGATGCCGGGGCCGCCGGCAACGGCCGAGAGGCCCAGCACGGCCAGGAGTTCGGGCTTGCTGCCGGCTTCGAGCCCGAAGTTGAGCGCGACGGCGAGGTTGGCGATCTGCTCGCAGACGTGGCGCTGCTGGTTGACCTTGATGGGATAAACGCAGGAGTATCCGCCGGTGTACTGCTGCTCGGCGATGGAATCGTCAAAGGCCTTGCGGATCTCGCGGAGGCGATGCTCAAGAAGATCGTTAAACCGGAGCAGCACAGGCGTGTGAATGCCGCGCTCGCGCAAACCGGCGATGACCTCGTGGAGGTCGATCTGCCGGGTCGGATCTTTGGTGGGCAGGACGGTGACGTGCCCTTCGGCGTTGACGCCGACGTAGCCCTTGCCCCAGTCCGCAACGCCGTAGAGCCGCGCGGACTCTTCGATTGTCCAGCGACCGTGAAGGAAGGCATTCTTAGCAGTGGAGATGGTGGCCATGGGGATGGAAGGATATTGCGGGAAGAAGGCGATTGCGCGCGGCGGCAGGTGGAATATGCGAGGGACGAAGTTGATGAAGGGATTGCGCCGTTGGACGTTGACCATTCGCGGGAGGGTCCAAGCCGGGTCCGTGTCGGCAAGCCCTCGCTTTGATTTATTTGGAGTGATGGGATTTCAAAGCCAAGGACACAACGGCGATGGTGACGCGCTGGGAGCCACCACTCTTGATTGGTTGATGTGGCGGTTGAGCCACCCGACCGTGAACATGGGCGGCGTTCCAGTGGTACGACCGGTCCGAAGTTCGCCAAGGGTTCTGACTACATGCGCTCGGCAACCCCCCGGAGAGGGCTCAGAATCACCGATCGGCGTTCTCCCTACTTATCCCACTCGCCAACGCCCGGTTTCTCGGCTATATTCACCTCCCAATCGGCGAGCAATCGCCGTTTGCTTGGTGTTTGTCGGGTGCGTGCCGGAGTGGCCAATCGGGGCAGACTGTAAATCTGCTGACTTACGTCTTCGGGGGTTCGAATCCCTCCGCACCCATTGATGAATGAAAAACGGCGACCCTTGCGGGCCGCCGTTTTTCGTTTTTGCTGTTGGTCGTCGGCTAAACCTGCCCCGCTCAGTCCTTCTTTGCCGCCGCGGCGGCTTGGGGGTCCCACGTGCTTTTTACATGCAGGTCGCGAAGCTGGGCATCGGTCACGCTGCTGGGGGCCTTGGTCATGAGGTCGGCACCGATCTGCGTCTTGGGGAAGGCGATGACGTCTTTGATGTCATCGGTGCCCACGATGTGCATGACGAGGCGGTCGAGGCCGAACGCGACGCCGCCGTGCGGGGGTGCGCCGTAGCGCAGGGCTTCGAGCAGGAACGAAAACTTCTCCTGGGCCTGCTCAGGGCTCAGGCCAAGGAGTGAAAAGACCTTGCTCTGCACCGAGGGGTCGTGGATGCGGATCGAGCCGCCGCCGATCTCGCTGCCGTTGAGCACCACGTCATAACCGGCCGACACGATACTCTCGATCGTCTCGTCATCATCCTCAGCGGCGGCGACAAACGCCGCGGCCTGATCGTCATTGGGCGAGGTGAACGGGTGGTGGAGGGCGACCCACTTGCCGCTGTCTTTGTTGCGCTCGAACATCGGCGGATCGATCATCCACAGGAAGTTCCACATCTTGCCCCAGGCGGGGACGAGGCCGATATCGCGGGCGACTCTTTGCCGCAGTTCGCCAAGGGTTTTGGTGGCAACGGCGTACGTGTCGGCAACGATGAGCAGCACGTCACCGACTTCAAGCTTCATGGCGGCGATGAGTTCGGCTTTCACGGGCTCAACAAACTTGGCGCAGCCGGTCTCGAAGGCGATCGCGCCCTCGGCGTTCTTGATGACCTTGGTGACGGCCACACCGCCGGCACCGAAGGTCTTGACGAACTCGCTGTAGCCGTCGGTGAGCTTGCGGGTGAGCTTGTCGGCCCCGTCCTTGAGCGGCACGCGGATGGCTTTGACGACGCCCTTCTTGCTGTAAAACTCGCGGGCCTGCGGGCTCTTGGCGAGGGCGTCTTTGAAAACCTTGAAGTCGCTCTTGGCGGCGATGGCAGAAATGTCCACCGTTTCAAGGCCGTAGCGGGTGTCGGGGCGGTCGATGCCGAAGCGCTCGAGGCACTCGCGGTAGGGCATGCGGAGCATGGGGGGAACCGTGACGCCCAGCGTTTCGGCAAACAGCCGGCGCACGAAGCCCTCCATCATGTTCATGATCTGCTCGCGGCGCACGAACGACATC
>Ga0105047_10020631_pt1 | contig 10114 bp, 10 predicted proteins | sample MAT04_FD_78384 | JGI IMG/M metagenome (GOLD analysis project Ga0105047, IMG submission 78384) | Freshwater microbial communities from Lake Fryxell liftoff mats and glacier meltwater in Antarctica - MAT-04 (megahit assembly) | ecosystem: Environmental > Aquatic > Freshwater > Ice > Liftoff... | reverse complement strand
ATATCAGGATAAAGAATCGGCTGAAGAACTTGTGTTATAAAAACACTGAAGCCAAGCAAGGCAATCCAGATCCATAAGCGGCCTGCGCAGTCTTTTTTATCTGCCGACAGAGGCCTGGTGTCCGTCTCCATTGACGGATTGAAGACTTTTTTTGAAGATTGAAAAGTTAATTCTCGGAACCGAAAAAGCATACTGGCTCTCTTGAATACATGCGGGCCGGGCGGAAGCTTGCCTCACTCCCTCCTGACCCCACGTCTGACGGGAAATTTCCATCCTTCGGTGTGCGCTTCATAAGCCAGATAATAGTGGCCGGAAGAAGTTAGATCCCTCAAAGTCTCATGCATTATCTGTTGGCCGCTTTTCCGACCCTCACGGAATCTATCTTCATGAATTTTCCAGTGATCTTCATTCAGTTCCATCTCCACCAAAAAACGCGGCCAAGAGTAGGTAATGATAGCGGTATCACTTTCGGCCAGCGTGTCCGGGCAGACATCCTAATAATGAACGAGCGAAAAAGTCGGCTGCGGCGAATCCATCAGGTAGTTGAACAACGGAAGGCAGGGAAAGGTGAAAAGTTGATCCGAGCTCTTCTTCTCCTTCTGGATGATCTCTGCAATTGTGTCAAAGTGCCTAACCGTTTTCGTATTGAAAATGTATCCTTTTAGCTTCGGTTTCTTGATTGATCCTCGTGGAGTCAATTTTGTGTCAAACCATTCGACCCAACGGAACTGGTAGGCTTGTTTTGTTGAGTAACTATAAGCCGTGAGCACGATTCAGGTCATTATTGTCAGATACCGGAAATTAAAATACTTAGAGGGCTCCCTCCCAGTTTTTATTCGGTCGATCACGAAAGCGAGAAACAGTGCGAGTCCTACGTTGGCCGCTTGAACGAGCGAAGGTGGTTCCAGCTTTATTCACACAAAGCCAATAAAGCATTAGATTTTTAAAAAAATTTAACTGGGCTAGACATATAAGACAAGTTTGGCACTGGTTATGCTTATCGAAGTTAGAACTAAAAAAATAGCTCACAAACAACAGCGCAGGACGGAACATTCCTTCCGGCTCAAAACTAAGAAGCTGAGTCATGAGCAAGAACAAATTGGGAACCGCTAGTTTCACCTCACCGCACAAATACGTGCTCCAATCTACCGAGGGTAAAGCCAAGAAATCGCACGCTCACCGTTACGAGCGGAGGCGCATTAGAGAATGCCTACGTCATTCGGACGATTTGGTGTAAGACCTTTCTTTCGCCTAAGTTTTTTTCTCCGACAAAACTTCCACAATTGTGTCGATTTTCTCACGTAGGAGAAATTCGACACTGCGCTTTTCATTTTTTTGCCACTGTCTCCAGCCCCATTGCCCTACCGCCACTTGCTCTTCACTGATTGTTTTTCATTAATTATAAGAACGTCGATTCAAGTGTTATTGGGACAAGCTAGGGTGTCATACCGTGCCTATAATAAAACCCGTACGATAGAAGCGACTAATCAAGTTAATCCCGTTTAGTATTGCACCAATTCACATGTTTGGAGGGGTTAATAAAATTTGAAGGATACATTACGTTATCTCTGGTTATTCTCCAGCCTTTAATCTATAAATTTATGCCTACGCATGCACCAGCCTTCATTAACCATTGTCATCCCCTGTTACAATGAAGCTTTGGCCATCACCAAAGTAATTCAAGAATACAAAACCGAATTTCCGGATAGCTCTATCGTTGTAATCAACAACGCTTCAGAGGATGAAACAGAAAAACTGGCTTTGGAGGCTGGAGCAATCGTTCTGAACGAGTGTCGCAAAGGCAAGGCTCAAGCCATGATAAAAGCTTTCGAGGAAGTACAGACAGATTTGATGTTGATGGTGGATGGTGACAGCAGTTATCCGGCAAAGGGCGCAAGAATACTTTTGGAACATTTTTTGATTCATCGCAGTGACATGACTACGGGAATCCGCAAGGCAGAGAACGCAAACTTGGCTTTTCGTCCCATGCATCAATGGGGAAACAACGTTTTCGCTTTGTTCGTCCGATTGGTTTTTGGTTGCAAAACTCAGGACATTTTTTCTGGTCTCAGGCTTTTTTCAAAACGACTTTATAAGAATATGCCGATTTTTTCTTATGGTTTTGAATTAGAGATGGAATTGACGGTGCAGGCTATTGACAAAGGCTTCTCTTGGAGAGAAATCGAGATTCCTTTTTGCGAGCGTGAAGCTGGAACCTCCTCTAAATTGAATACTTTTTTAGATGGATTACGCATTCTCAGAAATCTTGTAGTGCTTTTCCGCGATTACAAGCCGCTGAACTTTTTTTGTCTTTTTTCTGCGTGCTTTTTTATTCTTGGACTCGGCGCAGGATTCCCCCCAGTTAATGGGTCCCTCAAGACTGGCCTAGTGGAACGAGTCCCTTTAGCAATTTTGGCTGCCGCTCTAATGAATCTTTCCCTATTCACCTTGCTGACGGGAATGCTATCCCAGAGCAATCTTCGTTATCACCGCGAGGCTTTTCAGATTCGTATCCGGCAATACACAAAGAAAAACTCATCATGTCAGAAAAAAAAATAGTGCTGATGGTCTCATCCTTTGCTCCCCCGCATGCTGGAGGACTGGAAGTCTGTGCGGAACAAATGTTCAAACTTTTCAATTTTAGTGATGCCTCAATTACATGGCTTGTTTCAGATGTTCCAAAAATGGAGGCTTCTAAAAACACGATACGGATACCAGTTTTCAATCTTATCGAGAGAGTTACAGGAATTCCTATTCCCATCCCGACTCCCGCTGGGGTTATGAAACTTATTTCTTCGGTCAGAAAATCCCATGCGATCCATGTCCATGATATAATGTATCTTTCAAGTTGGCTCTCAGTCACCACGGCTTTCTTTTTTCGCATACCCTGGTCTGTTACTGTGCATATATGGAAAGTGCCATATCAGTCCCCGTTTTCTCTCATGGCGCAAAATATATCACATGCTATCGGGTCATTCATATGTTTGAATAATGCAAGGTGGATCTCCTGCTATAGTCAGGACGTCTTCCGTAGATTAAATAAAATTTACGGCTCTAAAGTTCACTTTATAGCCAACCCTATTCACCCCGCCTTTACCTTAGCTTCCCTCGAGAATCTTGAAGCAAGCCGTATCCTTTTAAGACAGCAACTCGACTGGAGCTGCCAACGAAAACAAATTGTGTTTGCCGGGAGACTGGTGGAAAAAAAGGGCTTATTTCACATTCTGAACTTCGCTAGGGCTTTCCCTAGTTGTGATTTCCACATCCACGGTTCAGGCCCACTTAAGCTGAACATCACAAATTTGAATAATGTGATCCTCTACGGAGAAACGTCAAAATCCGTTCTGGCTGAAAGGTTTATCGCAGGCGACCTTTTTCTGTTGCCCTCCAAGGGAGAGGGGTTTCCTTTGTCCATTCAGGAGGCAATGTCCTGCGGCATGCCCTGCTCCGTCTTCAAAGAAACCTGGGAAGCTTGGGGAGCAAATGCCGAACAGTTTATTTTTTTGGATGACTTCGAAAATCTAGATGCTTGTTTCTCATTTTTAGACACTTTGGAATTACGCCGGACACGCGCGGCTTACGCCCGCAGTCAGTGGTCTTCTGAGCTATTCACCAGTCACTATGAAAAGCTGTATAAATATCTAGTCATGGAAATTCCTCATTAGCATAACCCTCTATAAGCCTGTTAATTCCAATGAAACTAGATTTGCAAAATCTTCAAACCGCATTCATAAACCTGGAGAAGCGTAAAAAATCAAACGGCAAAAGCTCCCGCACCAACCCATCATTATGGAATTACGATTATATCGTATTATCTTTGCTGCATGACACTCTGACTCATTTACTCAAGACTAGCCATGTTCAAAAAAAACAGTATGTTGGGTTGGCTCTGGATCTAGGTTGCGACGTCAGCCCTTACAAACATTTTATCTCGGAATCCGGTTACACATTAAAAACATTGGATTTGACCATGGAGCAGGGAGCTGATTATGCAGGAACCGTAGAAGATACGGGTTTGGACAGCGAGAGTTTTGATTTGGTATTTTGCACGGAAGTATTGGAACATTCAAATGACCCTTTTCAAGGCATGAGGGAAATTTACCGCATACTTAAGCCTGGTGGCCATGCGATCATATCATGCCCGCATGTATGGTTTTACCATCCTCATCCCCATGACCACTGAAGATTTACTCAGGAGGGCCTGGCAAAATTATGTACCAACGTCGGCTTTCAAATCGCAGAACTGCATTCTCAGGGAGGCTCGATTGCCTGTTTGTTTCAGATTATCAACTTTTTAACTTTTGGAATTTTGGGAGCCCAAGGAAAAATCTTCTATTATATTTTGAACACCCTTGGCTTGTGGCTTGATCACCTTTGCCCAAATCAATTATTCTGCTTGGATTTTGCCTGTCTGGCGAAAAAAACTACCCTAAAGGATACGTGACCACAACCTTCTTCTTTCAGATGTCGGAAAGCCTCACCACGAAAAAAACTTCGAGATTGTTGGAAAACAACATTTTCATTGCACCTTTACGCAAAGGCAGACTGTCGAAAAAAAGCCACTGTCCGCCAGCCCTTTCCGCTTTCTTTTCCCATTCATTTTTCGACAGATAATTTGCTGGGACCGCAACCCCGAAACGGGCGTTGCCCAACCAATCCAGAAAAGCCAGCTGAAACCATTGCCACCGGCCAAAATAAATGTGGTCTTTGATCAAAACCGACTTCCTTGCTACACGGCAGCATTCCAACAGCAATTTTTCCGCCTCAGCCGCGTGATGCAGCACATTCGATAGCACCACTACGTCGAATGACAAATCAGGAAAGGCCAGATTGACCCCATCAAAAGAGCCGACTTGTATACTGGACGCTGCATGGGTTCTAACCTTGATTTCCACACCCTGCACTGTGGTGCGGGACCTGTATCTGGCAAAGAAACTGCCCAATACACCGTCGCCGGCCCCCACGTCCAGCAACGACAAGGCTTCGTCCCCAGGAAGAAAGCGAGCCATATGCCTGGCAAGGCCTACCTTGTAGCCGACCATGATCGACCCAAGTTTGAAATGTCTCTGGATAGATTCTTCATCCGGCAACCAAGACGGTTCGGGGAAATGGCACCATTGTTCAGGATTTAGAATTTTCATCAAGTATTCTTGGTTTGACAATAACAACACCGGTCTCGTCTATTCTCTTGATATAGACATGTATATTTTGGTCTTCAAAATATTCGTCTACTGCTCGGCGTGCGCCCTCCCAATACCCATAGTCATCAATAATCAATATTCCACCGGGAACCAAGCGCGGATAGAGCGTCTCTAATTCGTGGCGCGTTGATTCATACCAATCTGTGTCCAAACGGAGTAGGCATATTTTTTCAGGCCCTTGGGCAGGCAAGGTTTTTTCCACTGCACCAGCGACATAATGAATCTTGTCATCCGGATAATCCGCAATAAACATGTGGCTTTTAACCTCCTCTAAGGAACTCCTGCACCAATCCGACCCTTGACCACCTCGCAAGCTGGATTTATAGCCCGCATTTGCCTTGCTGCCATCTTTGTCACCCGGAGCTACCATGCCTTCATACGTGTCGAAGAGCCACAGGTCCCGCCCTGTTTCACCAAGACTTTTCAACATCATGGCGGCAGCGAGGCTGCTACCGCCTTTCCAGACGCCACACTCCACGAAATCACCGGGAAGCCCGCTTTTTGAGATATACTGGATAGCATCCAATAGCTCATAAATCCTGCGCCTTGATGTCATGGTGTATGGGCGTACACAACGGTATGTTTTTTCGTAAAGGTCGGGAACCTTGGGTATAAAACTAAGGTCGAGACTTGCAGAATAAAGAATATCTTCAACCGTTGTTCTAAACCACTTCTTCATATTCATAACTCTCCCTTAATACACAACCTAAAGCAAACTAATTGTGAATCGTGCCCGAGCCCACAACATAACCTATTCCGCTTTGCAAAATCGTCACAAGCCCAAACGGTTTACTAAACAACCATCAATCACCAGTCTGCACACCTATTTTTCGTGAACGGGCTTCAATCCGATATCCTCAAGCCCGTGAACATCCATATGAATTATCCGCCCCGTTCGGGATAGCTGCTCCAACTGCTCAGCAGATATGCGTTCTCCGAACATCAACAGCGGCTTGTTGCTGAAGTCAGGCTTGTTCCTCACAAGATCTTGGGCATACCAGCTTGTTGAAACATCCATAACCACGAAATCCGCATCCATAGATATAATTTTTTCATAAGGCTGCTTGAACATACCAGCAATCTTCTTTACCTCATAACATCTAGCGGGAAATTGCACTAAAAGAGAAAATAGGAGTGCTGCAACAGTGATTTTTTTCCAAATGACAGTTTTATCAGCGAGATGCAAGCCCAAAGCTGCAAGTATAAAAATATTACCTAATACTGGATAGATATACCGATATCCCCATCCATGACCTTGGTTGTAACGAAAGAAAAAGTAAAAAATTACCGTCAAAAAGACCCCTGCCAATAAATCAGATGCAAAAGTGTCGGTTTCTCTGGATCTAGACAAAACTATGATCAGCAGAGGTACTACAACGAAAGGAATCCAATTGATAAAAATACATAGATTCATGAACTGAATAGCAAACTGCTGGGAATGAGGGAGCATAAAAAGTGATCTTGCAACGTCACTAGTTCCAGAAGGGGACATAACCAGCGTCCATCCTAACCAAAAACCAATTGCCGCAGAATAAATCAATCCAGCATAAGCTACTTTAATCCATTCTTTTCTCAGAGCCAATCTCAGCATAAACGGACTTACAAACAACAGATGGCAAAATGGTTGATGCAATCCGACAGCCAATGCGCCGATCCATGGTAATAACAAAAAGCACCTTTTGTCGCTTCGAGTGTAAAGCCAAAGCCACAATAGATTAAAAAACAGGTGTGAGGGCATTGCATAATAAGTCATGCCATTGATTAGAATTTGGCTGCTTGTCACCATTAGCAACACGGCCCATGTAGCCATTTGTTTCTGGGCAGGCATCCATGTTCGCACAATAGAATAAAGAAGAAGTATTGAAGCAGCGGTAAAAAGTGCACCTAAAATCAATCCATCTCCCAACCAGATAAATCCTGAAAGAATCAAGGCATGAACTGGAAGATAAGCCCCCATTATAGTTCCTTGCGCTGGATGATAGTATGTAAATAAGGGAGTAATCGCTCCGTAATAAGGACGGAGCTGCGGTGGCAGTGTTTCCTGAATAAGGCCCTTGGCAAAAATTTCAGCCTGAAAACGGGCAGCAAACTCATCCATCGACAGCGGAAATCCAAGATAAACGAAATGCGCCCCCCACCAAGTCACGCCCGCAACCAAAATAGAAAGAACAATGACATGCCTCCACCCAAAGCTCCAGGAACCCACTGCTCCGGAATCAAAACTATCTTTAAACCATTTTAAAAAAAACAAAGAGCCAAAGGTCAGTCCGACAACCAATAGGCACATCCATACCTCATACTGGAAAAATAAATAATTGAACATGCTCCCTAGGGTCGCCTCTGGCAATCCCAGCCGCCTGATTTTGATGCCCCACAAAAAGCCTATTAGGGAAATGATTGTCACAATCAATAAAGCGCTCTGGTCTTTTGCCGCTTTTGTAGTTAAAACTACTTGACCAAAAGTTTTTAAAAACTTCATTTATCCTTCCCTCCAAAGGCATGTATCTTGTGCCAAAAAAAAGCAGGACTACATTCCTCGACCCATTTGCCGAGAAGTTCTGGCCAGTATCTCACGTCCATCAGATGGCTCAGGCCGCAATGCTGTATCACCAGGCCTTCGAATCCATGCCGTTTCATCAGGGATAAACAACGCCGTCGGGTGTTGACCCAATAGAACGTGGGAAAGACGTCGTTCTCTTCGTGGAAATGCCCCAGCATCTGGCGGACCTTGTAATGCAGACGGTCAGGAATAAAGGAAGCCCCGACGGAACCGTAGTGTAATTTATTCGGTGTTCTAAAACAAAAAAAGCCCCCCATCCTGAGGACTCTTACGGCCTCGCAGAAAAAAAAGTTAATGTCCTCCGCGTGTTCAACAACCCAATCGCTGTAACATAGGTCAACAGAGGCATCTTCCACTGGCCATGCCTTTTCCTTGACCAATCGAAACTCATCAAGGGCTTTGTTTTCAGAACCATACTCCATTAAGTCTATGCCAATAACATGGGATACCTTGCTACGAAAGATCTGAATATCCCTCAAAAAAAACCCTCCGATAAGTCCCTGTGAACACCATGCCCACAACCCACTTCTAAAACAACGCTGTCTGGTCGAACTAAGGACTTTAACCTGCTGTAAAAGGGCAGTATTCCATTCCTAAGCTCCAACTTGCCGAAAGCATGTTCTGGGTAAATACGGGAATAGTACCTGTCATTCATAAAATTGAAATCACGTGTTGGTCTATTCGGTTTCTTGTCTTAAACGAGTTCCTAAGCCTCCACATAAAATGACAACCTTCATTGGTTCTTGAATATCATGTAGATAAAAAGTTGCGAGTTTTATTTCTCATATGAAAAGGTATATTACATAAAAAAGCCCCACTTCTTTTTAAATTGGGGTTAAGGTGCGCTTTTGGTCGCTAGAGTTTTTACCCTTCGGAAGCTTAATAACCTGGTTTTACGGCCTCCACATAACCATACACCAGTAGGCAACACTATGGGAGAGGAAAGGATGAAGGTTGAAAGTCGAATGATGAAGTGGGAAGGCTAACCTGTTTCTTTTTCATCCTTCCGCCTTCCTCCTTTCATACCACAGCTTCTGCAAGCGGTGCGGCGATGAGTTTTTCTAAGGCCCTGGCTGATAAGAGCACGCCGGGCATGCCTGCGCCAGGATGGGTGCCCGCTCCCACGAGGTAGAGGCCATCCACATCTTCCGCTAAGTTATGTGGTCTAAACCAAGCACTTTGGGTAAGAACTGGCTCAAACTGAAAGGCTGTTCCTAAATAAGCATCTAATTCATTTTCGAAATCTACCGGGGTCATAATGAGTTTGCTGACGATGTGTTTGCGCAAGTCCGGACAAACAGATTCTAAAGATTCTAAAATAGCCTCCGCATAGCGTTCTTTTTCCATCGCCCAATTCACGTTGCCGCCTAAATGCGGGACCGGGGAAAGCACGTAAAAGCATTCATGACCAGGAGGTGCCATAGACGGATCGGTGCGCGTTGGGGCATGCAGGTAGAGGGAAAAATCTTTCGCCAAAAACTTATGTTGAAAGATGTCGTCTAAGAGTTCTTTATAGCGCTCACTTAAGATGATGGAGTGATGCGCTAAGTCTGGATACGTGCGGTCGGTGCCAAAATAAATGAGAAATAAGCCCATGCTGTATTTCATTTTCTCAATGCGCTTGTCCGTCCATTTGCGACGGTGTTCTGGCTTCACACATTTACGGTAGATGTTAGCAACGTCACCATTGGAAACGACGAGCTGGGTCTTAATTTCCTCACCTCCAACTAAGCGCAGCCCCGTGACGGCATTTTTTACGATAAGGATTTCTTCCACCTTAGCGTTGAGTCGTAGGGTGCCGCCCATTTCTTCAAAAAGTTTAACTAGCGCCTTCACCAAAGGGCCCGTCCCTACTAGAGCAAAATGCACGCTCCATTTGCGTTCTAGATAATAGATCATGGAGTAGATGGAGGAACTATGAAAAGGATGTCCGCACACCAGCAACGGGTGAAAGCTGAAGACCATACGGAGTTTAGGATCTTTAAAATACTCAGAGGCCATGGCGTGAACTGATTGATCCGCACGCAGCATCCAAATCTATACTTTGTAGGGCTTGACGGGCTCCGCAATTTCCGGAGCCGCTACCTGCGGGGGATCCGTGAGGATGCCGCTTTATTGGCCTCAATTATCGCAAAAAAATTGCTTCAATCTGACTTTTATGGCGTTCGTTGAACAACAAACGACCCTCGACTGCAGGCCTTTTGTGAGGACACACCATTTCCATTTCCTGTCACCTCAACGCTTCCGGCAACAAAATGACAAAACTCTGCGCCACCAAAAAGGCCGTCAGATAAAAAAAGGCCGCCTCTTCCCATGGCATTTTTTTGCCGATCTTTAAACCCGTGATCTGCTT
>Ga0105047_10020630_pt1 | contig 10114 bp, 10 predicted proteins | sample MAT04_FD_78384 | JGI IMG/M metagenome (GOLD analysis project Ga0105047, IMG submission 78384) | Freshwater microbial communities from Lake Fryxell liftoff mats and glacier meltwater in Antarctica - MAT-04 (megahit assembly) | ecosystem: Environmental > Aquatic > Freshwater > Ice > Liftoff... | reverse complement strand
GAGGACGGCACCAGCCACCAGGGCATGTTCACGCTGCCCGCGCAGCGCCAGCTGCCCAACCTCGTGATCGCTTCCCCCAGAGACGAGCAGGAGTTGCGCCGGCTGCTCCGCACCGCGTTCGGACAGGACCACCCGTTCGCGCTCCACTATCCCCGCGACGCGGGCTTCGACCTGCCCGCCGTGGATCCCACGCCGATCCCGGTGGGCACGGGCGAGCTGCTGCGTGAGGGCGAGGACATCCTCCTGGTCGGCTTCGGTCCCATCGTCCATCGCGCCATGGCCGCCGCCGATCGGCTGGCGGCAGATGGCTGGTCGGTGGCGGTCATCGACGCCCGTTTCGCCAAGCCCCTGGACGCGGCCCTGATCCTGGGCTCGGCCAAGGGGAAGCGGCTGGTCGTGACGCTGGAGGAGAGCGCCCTGGCGGGCGGTTTCGGGTCCGCGGTGCTGGAGGCCCTCGCGGGCACAGGCCTCTCGGACGCGTCGCTGCGGGGCATCCCGGTGCTGCGCATCGGCATCCCCGCGGACCGGTTCGTGGACCATGGCTCGGTAGGGGACCTGCGGCGGCAGGTGCGCATCGACGTGGTGGGCATCGGCGAGCAGATCGCCGAGGCGATCCTGGACCTGGGCATCACGCCCCTCATGGCTGCGGCCTACCTCGAGGCCCGCTCCGTCTGAGCGGCACGGTACGCTCGAAGGGTCGTCTGGACCAGCTGCTCGTGGAGCGAGGGCTGGCCGGGACGCGCACCCGCGCCCAGGCGCTGCTGCTCGCCGGCCGCGTCCGCGTGGGGGAGGGGGACGGCGCCCGGCTGGACCGAAAGCCCGGCGACCTGGTCTCCCCCGACACCAACGTCTCGGTGGTCGAGCCGCCACCCTTCGTGTCGCGTGGCGGTAAGAAACTGGCGGGTGCCCTGGACGCGTTCGGGGTGGACCCGACCGGGCGAACCTGCCTCGACGTCGGCGCGTCCACGGGCGGCTTCACGGATTGTCTGTTGCAGCGCGGCGCATCCCGCGTCTATGCCCTGGACGTGGGTCGCGGGCAGCTCGTGGAGTCCCTGCGGGGCGACGCGCGGGTCGTGTCGATGGAGCGCATCCATGCCGCCCGCCTCGACCCCGACGCGCCCGATCGTCTCATCCTGCCGGAGCCCGTCTCCCTGGCGGTCGCCGATGTCTCGTTCATCTCGCTGACGCGCCTGCTTCGCGGCATCATGGCCTGCATGACGCCTGACGGAGAGATCCTGCCCATGGTCAAGCCCCAGTTCGAGCTGTCGCCCCGCGACGTGCCCCGTGGCGTCGTCCGCGATGCTGCCCTGCGCGCCTCGGCCGTGGAGAAGGTGGCGGACCATGCTCGGGGACTCGGGCTCCAGGTGCTGGGCTCGATCGAGTCGCCGCTCGTCGGACCGTCCGGCAACCACGAGTTCTTCCTCCACCTGTGCATGCCGGGGGCCGCGTGAGGCGCATCGGGTTCGCCTACAACCCCACCAACGAGGCGGCCCTGGAGCTGCGCGAACGCGCCATGGGCTGGTGCGTGATGCGGGGCGTGGACGCCTGGGCGCGCGCTGCGGGTGACTACGCAGAGGTCGTTCAGGAGCTCCACACGACGGACGTGCTCATCGTGCTGGGCGGAGATGGCACGTTCCTGCGCGGCGCGCGCGCCGTGAGCGAGGTGGACGTGCCGATCCTGGGTGTCAACTGCGGCAAGGTGGGCTTCCTGTCCAAGGCGGAATCGGAGGACACGGAGACCGTCCTGGGGCAGCTCCTGGACGGCGACTTCACGCTCGAGGAGCGGATGCGCCTGGAGGCCACGATCATGCCCGGCGGGGATGCCGCCGGTGCCCGCTCCTGGGCGGCGCTCAACGAGGCCGCGGTGGTGCGTGGCTCCCAGGCCCGGGTGGTCAAGCTGGACATCAGCATCGGTGGATCCCACATGGCGACCTACATCGCCGACGGCCTGGTGGTCAGCTCGCCCACGGGCTCCACGGGCTACTCCTTCAGCGCCGGTGGTCCGATCCTGGATCCCACCAGCCGGAACCTGGTCGTGTCGCCCATCGCGGCGTACCTGTCCGCGATCCGGTCGGTGGTCGTGGGTCCCCAGCACGTGGTCACGATCCGGGTGCTGGAGGCGTTCGACTGCCTCGTGTCCATCGACGGCCAAGAGGATCTGCCGCTGCAGGTGGGCGATGAGGTCCGCGTCGCGGCCCACGATCGACCCATCCGCTTCGTCGAGCCGCGCGGCGCGCTGCCCTTCTGGGAGCTGCTGCGTCGCAAGGCGGAGCTGCTGCCCTCCTGACGTGCTCATCGAGCTCGCCGTCAGCGACCTCGCGCTCCTGGAGCGGGTGCGCGTCCCGCTCGGCCCCGGGCTGACCGTCCTCACCGGGGAGACGGGCGCCGGCAAGTCGCTGCTCATCGATGCGCTGCTGCTGGTGCTGGGCGGACGGGCGGATGCCGGGTTGCTGCGCGCGGGCGCGGCGACCGCGCGCGTCGAGGCGCTGTTCGAGCGACTGCCGGAGCCGCTCATCGCGGTCCGGGAGCTGTCCGCCACGGGCCGTTCGGTGGCGCGCCTGGATGACGAGACGGTCACGGCCGCCCGGCTCGCGACGGTCATGGCGCCGCTGGTGGAGATCCACGGTCAGCACGAACAGCAGCGGTTGCTGTCCGCCGCGTACCAGCTGGACCTGGTCGATGCGTACGGCGACCTGGACGCGGAGCGCGCGCGGGTCGCGGAGGCGGTCGGGGCCTGGCGAGAGAACCAGGCGCGCCTCCGGGAGCTGTCGCTGGACCCCGCCGAGCTTCAGCGGCGGCTGGAGCTGGCATCCTTCGCGGCGGACGAGATCGAGGCCGCGGCGCCCCGGCCGGGAGAGGTCGCGGAGCTGCGCGCCCGCCTCGCGGTGGTGGCCGCGTCCGAGCGGATCTCGCGCGGGGTCGCGGCAGCGCTGGAGCGCCTGGACGGGGAGTCCGGCGGCGCGCGCGAGACGCTCGCCCGGGCCGCACACGACCTCGCGGACGCGGCACGCATCGATGACCGGCTGGCGGCGCTCGCGGAGCGCCTGGCGGGCGCTGAGGCGGAGGTCGCCGATCTCGCGTTCGAGCTGCGTGCTGCCATGGACGGGTCGGAGGCGGACGTGGCCGCCGCCGCGGACCTCGAGGAGCGCCTGGGGACGCTGTATGGGTTGCTGCGCAAGTACGGCGAGACCGAGGAGGAGGTGCTCGAGCACGCCGCCCGGTCACGCGAGGAGGCGTCCCGTCTGGCGGACGCCGACGCGGATCGCGCGGCCTGCGAGGCGGCGGACGCGCGACTGCGGGCCGTCGCTGGGACGGCTGCGGCGGACCTGTCGGCATCCCGGCGCGTCGCTGCGGATCGCCTGGCACCCGCCGTCAGCGCGGCGCTCACGGACCTGGGCTTCCGGTCCATCGCATTCGGCGTGGGCCTTGAGCCGGCGCCCCTGGACGGGTCCGGGGCGGACGCGATCGCGTTCCTGCTGGCGCCCAACCCGGGTGAGCCCATGCGGCCGCTGGCACGCATCGCATCGGGCGGTGAGCTGTCGCGCGTCGCACTCGCCATCCGGGGTGTGCTGGCCACGGGCGAACCCACCACCCTCGTGTTCGACGAGGTGGACGCGGGCATCGGCGGCCGCTCCGCCGATCCCGTGGGCCGCAATCTCTGGACCCTCGCCCGTCATCACCAGGTGCTGTGCGTCACCCACCTGCCCCAGATCGCGGCGTGGGCGGACGCGCACCTGCACATCGAGAAGTCCGTGCGCGCCGGGCGGACGGCCACCGAGATCCACGCGCTCGACGAGGACGCGCGGATCGCGGAGCTGGCGGCGATGCTCGCGGGCGGCGCTGGGGAGGCCGCGGCACTCGCCACCGCGCGTGAGCTCCTGGCCCACGCCCGGGCGTCCAAGGTGGCCGCCGGGAGTCCCACCGAGAGTCCCACCGGGGGAGCCGCCGATGCCGCCGGAGCCGCCAGCGCCGCGTCAACGGAATGCGCATGACGCGCGGCGCCGGCGGGCCCGCCGATCTCCTTGCGGCCCTGGACGCGTACCTTGATCACCTGCGCGTCGAGCGCGGTCTGTCCGCCGCCACGATCCGGGCCTATGACGGCGACCTTCGGGGCTTCGCGGCCGGGGCGCCCAGCGTGACCGACTGGGCGACGGACCCGGATGTGCCGCGTTCCTACCTCGCTGCGTTGACCCGGCCGCCTCGCCCGCTGCGACCGTCCAGCCATCGGCGCAAGGCCGCGGCGATCCGCGCGTTCTTCCGCTTCTGCTTCGCGGAGGAGCTCATCGAGCGGGACATCGCGGGCGTGCTGGACCTGCCGCGCGCCTCCCGTCAGCTGCCCGAGACGCTCGGGGTGGACGAGGTGGCGGCGCTGCTCGAAGCGCCCGATGCGGACAACCCGGCGGGCCTCCGCGATCGGGCCCTGCTGGAGCTGCTGTACGCGGCCGGGCTGCGGGTGAGCGAGGCGGTGGGCCTGGACCGGCAGGACATCCAGCTCGATGCCGGGTTCGTGCGCGTCATCGGCAAGGGGGACAAGGAGCGGCTGGTGCCCGTGGGCGACGTGGCCATCGACGCCATCGAACGGTACCTCGCGACGGTCCGCGAACCATGGCTCGAGATCGCCCGTCAACGCGGGCTGCCGCCCGACCACGAGCGGCGCGGCGGGCCCTTGTTCGTCTCCGTCCGCGGTCGGCGGCTGGGCCGGATGGAGGCGTGGCGGACCGTCCAGCGGGCTGCAACAGCGGCCGGACTCTCGGCGCGTGTTACACCGCACACGTTGCGGCATAGTTTCGCAACGCACCTGCTCGAGGGCGGCGCCGACCTGCGCGTGGTCCAGGAGCTCCTGGGACATGCCAGCATCACCACCACGCAGCTGTACACGCACCTGACGGGCGAACGGATCCGCCAGGTCTACGCGAGGGCGCATCCGCGCGCCTGAGGGTCTGGCCGATGGCCAGGGAAGGGGAGATGCGATGGGGAACTACTCCGAGTCGCTGCTCGCACCCGGTGAGACGGTCGTCCACCGGTCGCATCAGCATTGGTTGTCCCTGATCCTGGACAGCCGCATCGCGATCGTCCTGTGGGCCACCGCGATCATCGCCATCGTCATCAGCTTCTTCACGCGCTTGGACGGCATGATCGCCCAGGCGTTCCTAGCCGTGGAGGGCATCGCCATCGCGCTGGGCGTCATCGTCGTCGCGTGGCGCTGGTGGAACTGGCGCCAGGAGGAGTACCTCATCACCACCCGGCGCCTGCTCAAGGTGACCGGCGTCATCAACAAGCGGTCGGGGGATTCGTCGCTGGAGAAGATCAACGACGCGATCCTTGAGGAGAACCTCATCGGGCGCATCCTCGGTTACGGCGACCTGGACATCCTGACCGCGGCGGACATCGCCGTGGACAGGTACCGGATGCTGTCGGGCGCGAAGGACTTCAAGAAAGCGATGCTCCAGGCGAAGCACGCGCTCGAGTCGGGCATCACCTACGGCGACGGTGCCCGCGGGCCCCAAGCGCCGGCCATGGCCCAGGCCGCGCCGGCCATGGCCCAGGCCGCCCCGGCTGCGCCCGTCCCGCTCGCAGACCCCATCGACACCGCCGAGGAGGTCACCGCGGCACTCGCGCGGCTCGCGGAGCTGCGCGACAAGGGCGCCATCACCACCGGCGAGTACGAAGTCAAGAAGCGCGAGCTCCTGGGCCGGCTGTAGCCGCCTGCACTGATGTTCGACCTGGGCCCCCAGACCGTCTACGCCCTGATCGCGGTCGCGATCATGCTCCTCGTGGGCTTCCCCGTGCACGAGTTCATGCACGCCTATGCCGCGAACCGGCTGGGCGACAGCACCGCTCGCTGGCAGGGCCGCCTGACGCTCGATCCGCGCGTGCACCTCGACCCGCTGGGGGCTGGGTTGCTGGCCATGAGCGCACTCCTCGGCGGGTTCTTCATCGGCTGGGCGCGGCCGACGCCCGTCAACCCCATGAACCTCCAGGGTGGCCGGCGAGGCGAGACGATCGTGGCCGTGGCGGGGCCGCTGTCGAACCTCGTGATGGCGGCGGTCGTGGCCATCGTGTACCGGCTGATCGTCGGGAACGCAGAGACGGTGCTGGGCATCGCCTCGGAGCAGGTCTGGAACACCATCCTGTTCGTGCTGTTCTACTTCGTGTGGATCAACGCCTCCTTGTTCGTGTTCAACCTGCTGCCGGTGCCGCCCCTCGACGGCTGGAACGCGCTGCTGGGCCTGGTGTCACCCCGGCTCAACTGGCAGCTCCGGGGCCTGCAGGCGCGCTATGCCCAGTTCATCCCGTTCATCTTCCTGGCCCTCATCCTGTTCGGCGGCAGCCGTATCATCGGCCCCATCGTGGAAGCCATCCTCGGCATCCTGATCGGCCGCTGAGGCGTGACCTGGTGGAGCGGCAAGGTCCGCCAGCTCAGGAGCCACCTGGGTGCGCGCGTCTCCCTCGCGGAGCGCGCGGCGCTCGGGGCCACCCTCACGCCCGTCCAGCTCGCCCTCTTCGACTCGATGCACGTCGCTGACCAGCGCCACGGCCTGGACGTGATGGCCGCGCTCGCCTCGGACGGTGCCGCCGCGGACGACCCCGAGCTGCTGCTCGCGGGCCTCTTCCACGATGCTGCCAAGGGACCGACCGTGGGCCTGCTCCATCGCGTCAGCTGGTCGCTCGGCGAACGCTACGGGCCCTGGGTCTGGTCGGCCACACGGCCCCTGCCCGGGTTCGCGGTCGCCCACGCCCGCCTGCGTGACCACGCGGACGCCTCGGCCACGCTCGTGCTCAGGGCTGGCTGCACATTACGGACCGCCGCCCTGATCCGCGCCCAGGCAGCGCCTGTGGACGCGCCGGGCCACCGGCTGCAGAGCGCGGATGAGGCGCACTGAGATGCCGCCCGCAATCGCCCGCCACGACCTGTCCACGCTGCCGCTCGCGACGCCCGGCGCGGCGAGCATGCACATCATGCCCGACGCGCACCCGGACCGCGCCACGCACGTCATGATGGACAGCTTCGACGGGCCGCTGGCGCTCCTCCTGACGCTCATCGAGCAGCGTCAGCTCGATGTCCTCCACGTCCCCCTCGGCGAGCTCGCCACGGCGTTCCTGGAGGCACTCACGGAGGTCACGGTCGACCAGCTGCCGCATATCAGCGCGTTCATCACGGTCGCCTCCCAGCTCATCCTGATCAAGAGCCGGGCACTGCTGCCGCGAGCCCCGAAGCTAGCCGCCCGGGCGGTCGATGACGGCATCGACCCGGAAGAGGCGCTGCGGCTCCGCTTGCTGGAGTACAAGCGCTATCGCGACGTGGCGACGGTCCTCGCCGCGCGCCTGGATGCAGGGGTCTCGTTGTTCCACCGCGAGCCGGCCGCCGCATCGGCCGCCGGACAGGCGGGCGCCCGCCCGGAGCCCGGCCCGGCCATCGACCCCGAGCGTCTGCGCCGGGCCATCGAGCGGGCGCTCCTGATCGCGCCGCCGCCCCCCGAGCCGCCGGAGGTCATCCGGCGGGTCGTGACCATCGAGGAGCGTGCGGACATCATCCGCCGCGCCCTCCGGCGCGCCCCGGACGTGGTCCTCCAGGACCTGCTGCGCGACAGCCGCGACCGGGTGGTCATCGCCGTCACGTTCCTCGCGATGCTGGAGATGACCAAGACCCGGGAGGTCATCATCGAGCAGCACGAGCCCTGGGGCCCCATCCACTGCCGCCGCTGGGTGCCCACCAGCGAAACCGTCGGCGAGCCGGTCGCGTGACCACCCCCGTCGACACGCTCGACGTGACAGGGGAGCCGCTGGACGACGGCGCCCTGGTGCCGCCCGGCACAGCGGTCACCGCGTTGGAGCTCGAGGCGCTCCTGTTCGTGGCGGAGAAGCCCCTGTCGCGCGCCGAGATCGGACGCATCTGCCGCCTGGACGCGGCGTCCGTGGACAACCTGCTGGGAGACCTGGAGGTCGCCCTGCGCGGCCGCGGCGTGCGCCTCGTGGTCAACGGCGAGCGCGTGGAACTGGCCACCGCGCCCGAGGCCGGCGCCCTCATCGCGAGGTACGTGGGCGCCGATGGCGCGCGGTTGACCGCCGCCGCGCTGGAGACGCTGGCCATCATCGCGTACCGCCAGCCGGTGACCCGGGGCGGCATCGAGCGGGTACGCGGTGTCGACTCGGACTACGTCGTGCGCAGCCTGCTGCACAAGCGACTGGTCGCGGAGCAGGGCCGCGCGGAGACACCCGGCCGGCCGATCCTCTACGGCACCAGCTTCGAGTTCATGGAGCGCTTCGGCTTGACCAGCCTGGAGGACCTGCCGCCCCTCGATGCGGAGGTCGCGGGACGCCTCGCGGAGGGTGCCGCGGAGGCCAGGGCGGGTGCCGCGGACGCCGGGGCGGACCTCGATGGCTGAGCCGATGCGCATCCAGAAGGTGCTCGCGGACGCGGGTGTGGCCTCCCGCCGATCCGCGGAGGAGCTCGTCGCGGCCGGCCGGGTGGCCGTCAACGGCACCCCTGCCGTGATCGGTCAGCGCGTCGATCCGGACGCTGACCGGATCCTGGTGGACGGCCACCCGCTGCGGCGGCGCCCGGATCGGGTGTGGCTGGCGCTCCACAAGCCCGCGGGCGTGACGTCGACGGTCTCCGATCGCCATGCGGAATGGACGGTGCTCGACTACGTGCCCCCGGACATCCGCAAGTCCGCGGCGCGCCTCTATCCCGTCGGACGCCTGGACCAGGATTCGGAGGGGCTGCTGCTGCTCACCAACGACGGCGACTGGGCACAACGGGTGCTCCATCCGCGGTACGAGGTGGAACGCGAATACGCCATCGGCGTGCGCGGACCGCTGGACCCGGAGCAGGTGAAACAGCTGACCAAGGGCATCCTGCTCGAGGAGGGCATGGCCACGCTGTCGGGGCTGCGCGCCGCTTCCGGCGTGGAGATCGAGCGCATGGAGGCGCTCGCCGGTCGCAGCCGCGGTGGCCGCCTCGTGTGGTATCGGGCGGTGCTCACCCAGGGCTGGCGGCGTCAGCTGCGCCGGATGTTCGCGGCCGTGAGCGCACCCGTGGAGCGCCTCATCAGGGTGCGCATCGGCACCCTGCGCATCGATGGGCTGGCGAGCGGCGAGCTGCGGGCGCTGACATCCGCCGAGCGTGACCGCCTGGTGCGGGATGCCGTGGACCCCGAGGGCGCGGCCATCGCCGGGGACGCGGCGCGACGGCCGGGCTCCGCCGGCCGCCGCCAGGTCGCCGTGTCCATCGACGGCCCGGGGTCGAGCGGCAAGTCCAGCGTGGGGTCGGCCGCCGCGGCCGCCGTGGGCTATCGCTTCTGTGACACGGGGGTCCTGTACCGCGGCCTCGCCTGGCTCGCGGCGGAACGCCGGGTGGCAGCCACCGACGGTGCCGGCCTGGTGGCGCTCATCCCGGCGATGCGCCTCTCTCCCGATGAGGCCGGGCGCCTGGCGCGCGTGGTCGTGGCTGACCGCGACATAACCGGCGAGCTGCACGAGCCGCGCGTGGATCGCCTCGTCTCCGCGGTCGCCGCGGAGCCCGCCGTCCGCGCGGCGCTGCTGCCGGTCCAGCGGGAGATCGCGGCGGCGGGCGGCATCGTGATGGCCGGTCGGGACATCGGCTCGGTCGTGCTGCCGGATGCGGACCTGCGGTTGTGGCTGGACGTCTCGCTCGGCGAGCGTGCCGCACGTCGCGCCCGCCAGCGAGGCCTCGATGCGGCGAGCGCGGAGGGGGCAGTCGTCCTCGAGGACCTGCGCCGGCGCGACGCCACCGACAGCGGCCGCGGGACCGCGCCGCTGCGTGTCCCGGATGGTGCCCTGATCATCGATGCCGATGACCTGTCCTTCGACCTGACCGTGGCGGCCGTCATCGCCGCCATCCGGAGCGCCGAGCGCCAGGCCGCCGCCACGGACGCCTCCCAGCGCCCCAGCGGCTCCCGCCGCCACCGGGGACGCCGCGCGTGATGCGCTCCGGGCTGCCGCTCTGGCCCCGCGCGATCGCCTGGCTGTGTCGCACCGTCCTGCGCTGCGTCATCCGCATCCACGTGGACGGCCTGGACAACGTGCCCCGCGAGGGGGCGCTGATCGTGGCCGCCAACCACATCTCGAACATCGACCCGCCGCTCGTCGG
>Ga0105047_10020629_pt1 | contig 10115 bp, 10 predicted proteins | sample MAT04_FD_78384 | JGI IMG/M metagenome (GOLD analysis project Ga0105047, IMG submission 78384) | Freshwater microbial communities from Lake Fryxell liftoff mats and glacier meltwater in Antarctica - MAT-04 (megahit assembly) | ecosystem: Environmental > Aquatic > Freshwater > Ice > Liftoff... | reverse complement strand
GCTCCCACTGCTCGTCCGACAACTCAAACCGCCGCATGACAATCCTCCTCCTTGAGGCAAAATTCACACGCGTGGTTTACCAGAAATCCCCAAATTCGCAAAGAGAATGTCAACACGCCCTAGAATTACGCGGGGCGTTTCGGGCATTCGCCCAGAGGGTTCCTGGGGCTGCACAAGAGTGGCTTGATCGGTTGCGGCTCGTGAACCAAGAGCAAATCTGGGCGATTCTGGAAAGAGTACCTGCCGAACGAATGTCGGATACTTGCAAGCGATTCACGGCAGAACTATTGCGAACCAACCAACTGCGACTTCAAGAGTAAGGCAATCGCGATGAACTCACTATACGTAGCCTGGCGGCCATCAATGCCCGACCAAACGGGTTGGCGGCCGGTTGGCCGATTGGAGCACGACGGTGACTTGTATCGATTCTGGTATACCGAGGGCGCGCGAAAACCAGGCTTTCGGCCATTCGCACAAATGGAACATCTAGACCAGATTTACGAATCGGTAGAATTATTTCCGCTGTTCGCCAATCGCTTGCTGTCCGAATCGCGTCCCGAATACGAAGCCTTCATGCGCTGGAGCGGCTTCGATTCCGACACTCCGCCAGACCCAATCATTGTTTTGGGAGTGACCGAGGGGATTCGCCAAACCGATGCGGTCGAAGTATTCCCTTGTCCCGTGCCAGATGCCGATGGATGCTACTTAAATAAGTTCTTTCTGCACGGAATTCGTTGGCTACCGGAAGCTGCCGTTGAGCGAACTTGGAAGCTGTATGAGGGAGAACGCATCAAGTTGATGTTGGACCTGCAAAACGAGCATGACCCTCAAGCGGTCGCAGTCCGAACCGAAACGGAACGGATGCAGATTGGATACGTCCCACGCTACTTGGCGCATGACGTTTGGCAGCTAGTTCAACAGTGCGACATTAATTTCATTGAACTGCAAGTCGCCCGCTTGAATCGGGATGCGCCATTGCAAAATCGTGTGTTGTGCAGAATGCACGCTTGCTGGCCTGATGGCTTTAGACCTTGTAGCGGCGAGGACTTTGCACCGATCCCCGCTGGCGTTCCGGCGAACTGCAATCGTTAAGTCGTGCACAAACCCCAATGGATTTAGGCAAAATCGCAGGGGGTTGGGGAAGCTATGGGCGGCGTCGGTAGCGGCAACTGGTATCGCTGGCAGGGGAAGAAAGCGACCGTCGAAGAATCGCTCGCCGTCGCCATTCGCGACATCTACGGACGAATGAATTCCGGCCCCTCCGGTACGCTCACTTGGAGTTGGTCCGGCGGCCACAAATCTTCCGTAGGATATTTCTTCACCTGGGGCGACGATCCGACCATCACGCTGCATTACCGCTGGCAGGATCGCGAAGACCTGCGGATTCCGGTTCGACTGCAATCCACGCCCACGCAATTCGGCGGCGAACGATGGTGGTTCACCTGCCCGCTGATTGTGAACGACGCGGCCTGCAACCGCCGGGCCGGCAAACTTTACCTACCCCCTGGCGCAAAATACTTTGGCTGCCGGAAGTCTCATCGGCTGACCTACCGAAGCTGCCAAGAGGCCCATCTACTGGAACGGTTGCTCGGCAATTTGAGAATGGATTGTGACCCGGAAATCGCCCGAATGCTGGAGCGGCAAATCAAAGGGAGCGGGTAGAATCATCTCATTCGGGACGGCGTGGCCGGGTTGCAAACCGGCTCGCCAAGCGGCTTGGCCCGGCGCGTGCTCTGCCTTTCGTAGCGCGTCGGTCCAAGCTGGCCCGAACCACGAAAGGCAACCCAATGGCGGATACTTCTCCGCTGGCCGGTCTATTGGACCGCGCCGGCGAAGTCTTCTCATTGGCCGGCAAACTCGGCCGGGCCTTCCACGAAGAACACCAAGAGAGGCGAATCGACCCCGCCGGCTGGAATCACCATGCGGTTGAATTCGACCAGTTCTGCGCCGCAGTTCTTGAACTGCGCAACGCGATGCAGAACCCGCCCGACGGCTTCGCCCCATTGACCAAACCGCTGCTGGAAGCGGCGCGCGTTGCCAAATCCAAACGAGCGGCGATGCAGCGGCCCGATGGCCGAGCCTGGGCGGAGTATCTGGAATTCTTTCCAGACCTGAATTCCATTTGCCAAGACGGATGGGAAGCGGTCAAGGAAGTAACGAAAGCTGGGCGGCTCGATGATCCGTTTGCCTTCGTCGATGAACCAGCGTATTCGCTCTTGGATCGGTTTCCCGCGACGCCGGCGGGCCATGTTGCGTTTCTGGAATTCGTCCGCGACGAAGTTCACTATGCGGCCGAAGCGAAACGTCAACAGCTTAAACGCGAGTATTCCAATGCGACCATCCAAAGCATGATCGGCGGAATAATGTGGGCCGAAGCCCGGCAACGAGTTTCCATGCTGACCGGCCTGCCGGCGGATGTGGTGCAGCAAGTGGGCCGCATGTTGCAACGAGAACTGACCGTCGGCACGGTCGGGCAAGTTGATGAACTGCTAACGCCGGCGGTGAATTCGCTGCGCGATGCATGGGAAAACCGTGACAACAAACTCGCCTGCAACAATTCAAATGATGAAGTTGCCAAAAACAGCTTTCAGTTGCCCTTTGTGACCGATTCGTCTCTGACCGATGACGAAAGAATTCGTTTGATCGCGGCTGTGATCAGCGATCAGCGAAAAGCGGGCGGAAAATGGGTTAACGCCGATGGTGTCACGTGCTGGGAACAGCAAAATCCCCAAGCGATTCCGTGGCTGGCCGAACGGGGGCTGACTGTAGAAGATGCCTTGACGGAACTGGATTCTTGGGGGCGACGGCAACGCGCCATAATGGAGAATGCCGAGCGGATGGGGCGCGGCCCCTTGGTGCAGGGATTCTCGCCGCAAATGGAAGTGTACCGCGTGCGACCGGACGTTTCCGACGTCCTGACTGGCCGGGCGCTGCTGCATTGTCATGCTGGTTGCAAAGTTGATGCAATTTGTGTGGCAATCGGCTTGCGCATGGTGGACTTGATGCCCACGGCCGATGCGTTACCGATGTCGAGCAAGCACAAAGGCATGCCCCGCATTGTGGCCGAGTACGATTACCGCGACGAGGCCGGCAACGTTCTGTTCCAAGCCGTACGCTACGATCCGAAGGGCTTCCGGCAACGGCGGCTCGATGGCAAGAGCGGCTGGACGTGGAGCGTTAAAGGGATGCGGGTGGTTCCGTATCGCCTGCCGGAATTGCTGGCCGAGCAGGCACGGCCCGTGGCGGTTGCCGAAGGGGAGAAAGATTGCGACAACCTGGCCCGCATCGGCGTATTGGCCACATGCAACGCCTGCGGGGCGGGGAAATGGACGGCGGAGCATTCGTGGCCAGAAATCGTTTCGTTCGACGTGTTGGACCTGCCCGACTTCCCGACTCACGTTTTGCCCAACGTGCTGCGTGAGTGGGTGGAAGCCGAATCGCACGCTACACAGACGCCAGCGGACCTGCCGGCGCTGCTCGCCTTGGCGGTCTGCTCTGCGATGATCGCACGGCGAGTAGAGGTTGAACCGCGGCCGGGCTGGCGTGAGCCGGTCAATCTGTTCGTGGCTGTGCTGATGGAACCGGGAAACCGCAAATCGGCCGTCTTCGCCGACGCCATGAAACCACTACGGGATTTGGATGCGGAATTGATCGAAGATGCGCGGTCGATTGTGGCCCGCGCTCTATCTGCACGACGTCAAGACTAAGCTCGATTGAAAAAGCTGGAAAAGCTAGCGGCAGAGAATGACGATGCGCATGCCCGGCACGAAGCGGGCACACTGGCAGAGGAACTGGCAGAGCAAACCGAACCAGTCTTGCCGCGAGTGTACGTGGACGATGCGACGGGCATTAAGGATCGTCAACGATTCGTGACGCGGGAGGAAATCGCCCGCGTGTTGGAAGCCTGCCCAGATCACCATTAGCGGGCAATTGTGGCGTTGTCCCGCTTTGGCGGTCTGCGCTGCCCAGCGAAGTGCTATCGCTCCGCTGGCAGGATATTGATTGGGAAGCCGGCCGCATCGTCGTAACTTCGCCCAAGACCGAACATCATGCCGGCAAGGCGAGTCGCACAATCCCGATTTTCCCCGAATTGCGACCGATCCTGGCCGAAGCCTTCGACCTGGCCCCCGACGGCGCGACTTTCGTGGTAGATGAGCGGTTCCGCAAGGCGGCAATGGGACCGGCGGGTTGGATGAATGCCAACCTCCGCACCACGCTGCTAAAGATCATCCGCCGCGCCGGCCTGCAATCCTGGCCCCGGTTGCTCCACAATCTGCGGGCAAGCCGGGAAACGGAACTGGTCGAAACCTACCCAGTACAGGTGGTCACAAGCTGGCTTGGCAACACGCCGAGTGTCGCCATGCGGCATTACCTGATGACGACGGACGAACATTTCAACGCGGCCGTGAAGGGCAACGGGCAGACCGCCGAAACCGCCAAACCAAAAGCGGCGCAGCAGGCGCATGTAATGGTTAGCGGGGAACCGCAATCAGATATGTCCGCACATGAAAAAACCCCGGTTTTACCGGGGTTTGCGAGTAGCTGCGATTTCTCGCAACTACCCGGAATGGCGGGGGCAGGATTTGAAGCACCGCCTGAAACGCATTTTTCAGCTAGAAAACCCTATGTTTTATAGGGTATCGTTCATTTGCATTTATTGCAAGTTATCGCCATAAGTCGCATAAATTCGGTTCCAAGAGGGGGTTTTTGGTTCCCGTGGAACCGATTCAGCAAGGCGTAGGATGTGTGCTGGAGGGAGTAGGATCAACGAAAACGCCGACAGCATGTGGCAATGTTTCCACAACCACGCCCACGGCTCGGCCCGTAAACCCTCAGGCAGATTTTCCTGAGGGTTTTTCTTGTGGCAACATTTCCACAACAGAATCTTTTGGCTTGCCCGGCCTTGTCGCGGGCCTTGCCGGTTTCCAACTGTGGCAAATCTTCCACACTTGATCCGGCCTGATTTCCTTTGCGCACCTTCTGCCGCTCTTTCGCTTCCCGCTCGTAAACGTCCTTGACCCTTGCGGCGACCATTGCCCGTTGCGAGGTGCGGAGATTTTTTGTTTTGATGAATTCGTCAAAACAGAATTGTCTCCCTTCGCGGGCGTGTGCGAGGTGCAACCAAAATCGGTTCAGGCAAACCTTCCTTAACCGATTGAAGCTTTTCGCGCACGCGTGCGAGGTGCATTCCCCAGCGTGCGTTCTCCCGCGTCGTTCTGCCGCACGATGATTGAGCCGCGGAAACAATCGCATCGCAGCACACGCGAAGTGGTGAGGTCGTTTTCAGCCGCCGAGCCGTGTGACACGCCCATAATCGGGTTCGCGGGGAATTGACCAGGCACGCCGCCTCAATTCCTCATCGGCAGACCACTCGGATTGAATCTGGCGACATGCCGCACGGATTTCAGTGGGCGTCGGCATGAACTTGATACCGGGATCGTCGTTGTAATCAGCGTGCGGAAACGGCCCGGCGGTCATCGTGCAGCCGCCGCGATTGTGCCGTGATCTCATCTTGGATTTCCCGACACGCGGTCAAGAGTTCGGCACAGTTCACCGGCGGGTAGGCTTGCAGTTCGTCCACGACGCGACGAAGTTCCGCCTGTTGAGCTTTCAGAATCCGAGCGTGAATGAGTTGCGGTGTCATGGTCAGTTCGCATCCCTCACGTTGATGGCGCGCGGTCCCTTGTCGGATTGCTCCACGTCGAACACGACGCGGCGCTCTTGCAGCGTCTCATCGAACGGCAACGATTCATGCAGCGACGAGAAGTGGAAGAACACATCCTTCCCGCATGCCGGGGTGCTGATGAAGCCGTAGCCTTTTTCGAGATTCAGTGTCTTGATGTAACCAGTTTCCATCGCTAGATGCTTTTGCTTTCGTCTTGGAATGTTCGCCGCAATTTGCTGGATGGCGTCGATGTCGATGCCGTCCAGGTTCCATTGTTGCGGCACGATTGTGACTCGTTGGAAAAACCCCCTGACCCCGCGTGAAGAACGGCTCAAGAACCCGCGCGAAGTCAGGGGACGAAAAACCGTGCGAGGTGATTCGCACGGCTGGTGCTTCGTTACGCCCCGGCATTCCAGACACCGAAGCGATAATCGCTCATGGCGATGCCGAAATCGAAGTACGCCCGCATGGCGATTCCAAGTTGTGAGAAATCGAGTTCGCCCTCCTCGGTCGTCGGAGTTTTCTGTCCGTTCAGGAATCCGACTTCCATTAGACCAGCTTCCCCTTGCGGCGGAGCGAACAGGCCCCAGCCGGTGGCCGTGTAGCCGGACAGCAGCGCATTCTCCAGCCACGGCGTTTTCACCGGCGTGAACTGTCCCGCGTGCGGGTTGCCATCGGGAACCGTCGCCGCCGAACTGCCGACACCCACCGCAATCACTTGCGTGTCACGGGTCAACAGCTTCGCGGTATTGCTGAGCGTCGGTCCGGTCAGAATCAGGTCGCCCTTCAGCATCATCGGTTCGCCGTTGGCGTCGGTCATCGAATCGAACGCCGCCACCGCCGCCGACAACGCGGTGATCGACAGAGCCGAACCGCCGCCGGTCTTGAGGTTGCCGCGTCCATTGGTGAAGAACGCCGCCCCCGTGATCGTCGTCAGCAGCAGTTCATAGACGGAGCGTTCCAGCTTCATCATGCCGTGACGCCCCATCTCGGATAACAGCTTGCTGAACGCGGACAGGTCGTCATTGATGATCGTCTGGCGATCCAGTGCGATCATGCAGCCGAACGTCTTCAACTGGTTCGAGTATTCTTCCTCGGGTTTGAATGACGTGTGCTTCAAGTGTCCGCCCGCCGGAAGTTCGTCGAACGTGTTCCCGGTCACCAGGCGATACCGTTTCTGCGCCTTGAAGTTTGGCGAACTGGTCACCGCACAGAACGAATTCCATGAGGACGGAAACGACTCGAAGCCGTTCAGCAGAATCTTGTCCGCGACATTGGACAGGATGCCCGGCAAACTCACCGTGGTCATGCCGGACGCCTTGAGCATCCGCGCCGCCTCGAACCCGGCTCGGATATACGCATCGCCGACGATACTGGAGGGCGGAGTCACGCCAGCGGCTTCCATGTTCGCCCGCAGTAGTGAATGAATCGTTGCCCCCCGATGCGCCAAGCTGGTTGCCGCGTCCACGGCTTGTTCGCCGATGTCTTTCGACTTGGCGAGCAGATCAGGCTTGACCCCCAGCGTCATTGCCATCGAAGCGGTGAGAACCTTTTCCTGCGCAGGTCCGCTGCCGCCGTGACGGCTGAAATTCTGTGTCGCGGTCGTGCGGCTTGCTTTCAACATGGCATTCTCCGTTTTGTCGAGACTCCAGCCGCCGCGAATCGCGGCAGCGGTGATTTCCGATCGACCGATGGTCATGCGTTCGATCGCGCCGATTCGCGTGTGTTCCTCGGCACGGGACGCCCGCAAATTGACCATCGCGCCAGCGGCAACAGGTTCGCCGGCTGTTTCACCACCAGCCGTGTTTTGCTGCCGGTCGTATTCTTCCGTCATCAGTGCTAGCCCGGCTTCCGTCAGGTTCGCCGCGTCGATGCCCATCTCTTGTTTCAACCATGTTTCAAAGTCCATGTTCGCGCCTTTCAAGGCTTTGGCTTTCGCAGCCAGGTTCACCGAAGTCGTGCCGTCCGCCCCCACGGGGAGAACGCTCGTTTCAAAAAGTACAGATCGACGAGCGACGATGACCGGCCCGCGAAACTGTTGACCGTTGACAACCACAAGCTGACCAGCGGGGATTTCTTCTTCGGCTTCAACCATGCAACCGATAGACGCCTGCCAATTGTGTCCGGCGTCGGCTTGTTCGATCACTTGCCGCACGCGCGGCGAGGTGCCTGTCACCTGTCCGGCGAGGAACAGCGTCTTGCCATCGTTGCGGACCGTATCGGCTTGTCCAACCGTCGCATCCGTGGTCAATTCGTGATCGAGGACGATGGCGACCCCGTTGGCACGCAACCCTTGCAGATCGACCACTACCGGCAAGTCAAACCCGGTGATCCGCATGGAACCGCCGTTATACGCCGCAATCTTGAACCGGCGCGGTTTGCCCGCAGCGGCTTTCAGTGTGATCGGCGCGAATAACTGAAGCGTTTTCACTTGTCGAGCACTCCCAGCCGTTCCAGCCGACTCTTGAGCGCCACCGCGATGACATGCCGCAATTCGGGGTTGCCGTTGCTGTCAAGCATCTGAACCATCGCACGGACCGTGAACGTGTCGGCGTCGTTGAACACCGAACCGCCTTCAACCGCCGCTTGCATCTCGGCGAGTTCCAGCGCCGTCAGCCGATGCAGGCAGCGCGGATGCAGCGGCACGAACATCCGCCAGGTGTCACAGTGGATCGCAGCGACCAGCACATCGACAGCGGACCACGCGAACCGCCCTTGCCGAATCTGGACATTGGGAACCATGCCCCGCCGTGCGAAGTCTTCCAGCACGTCGACTGACGCCTTGTAACCGTTCTCGCGAAACAGTTCGGACACTTCCGCGCTGTTCATCGGGAATGTGGGGTGCATGTCGGCATTGCGGAACATGCGGCGAAGTTTGGCCAGGCACTCGGCTTCGTCGCCGATGGCTTCGGTCAGGTTCGGTTGCGTGGTCGTTTGTGTGGTCATTGCGATTAGCTCCTAAGTACATTTTCGGGAATGGCGTCCGGCTGAGAATCCGAGCTTTCGGAAAATCCGCCGGAGTCGAGAAGTTTTCGTACAGATATCGAAGGTGACGCGGGTTTCGATGCGATGATGGCTTCGCGCGTCTGGAATCGGTTGCCGCACGCCAGGCACTTGCGATGCCGCACGGGAAGCCCCGCGTGCGTCCGCGTGGTCGTCACCTTGGATGGTTCGCCACACTGCGGACAACGCACGGAATGCTTGTTTCGTAGGGTTTTCGGCGTGGTGTCTGGCATGGCGAGCTTCGATCCGTGAAGAAATTCAGGCTGCAAACAAAACTAACCAACGCCCTGGGTAATTCCTGTGTGGTGCGGGCGAGGTGATCGGCGGAAGAACCTACCGAATTTCCGCCATCGCCTGCGCTCTTGGCTTCGCGTCTGCTGCGTTCTAACGGCGAGTAGGTGTCAGGGGTCATCTTTTCGTGACTTTCGGTTCTAGCGTCAACTGGGACTGTTCACCACATTCACGGATAGCCACGCATCGCAGTCTTCGTAAAACACTCTTGATGTGGTGTTAGACCCGGCCATTACTTGTCCGCCAATTCAGCGTCATCGACCGCAATCTCAGCTTCACCCGGCATCAGTCCGACGCATTGGAAGCCCCATTGCCGCCTTGCCGCCTTGAGGAAACTCTTGAGTCTGGCAATCGGTGGCACCGTGCTACCCGGCAGCGGTCTCAGCGTGATGATGAATGTTTCGCGGTCGCTGGTCTTCACGCTGGTGCCTTTCGTGCCGGAATCAGTGACGCGGGACACGGGACAGATTTTTTTCGTGAGGTCAGACAGATCAGCACACAGCACACACACGGGAGACGGGAGCCTATTACATAGGCTCCCAGTCCCGCTCTGTGTGTGCCCCGTGGACAGTCCCGTATATTCTCCCGTGTCTCCCGTGCTATTGATCTCACGCATGATTTTCCCCCACGCCAAATGGCAATTTGCCGTCCGGCTTGAGCCGGTAGGCGTCGCGGTCAATGCCCGCCCGCTTGACCGTGTATTGCTCCACCAGCCCCTCGGCAATCAATGGCTGATTGACATAGACGAATCGGTCTCCACTCAGCCCTGCGGCCCCTCGGAGTTGCTTGGCGGTTTCTCCGGTGGGGAATGTCTCGCGATAGACTTGCAGCAGCTTGCCCCTGTCGGCGTCGTCACGCTGCTGCTGACGCTCCGACCGCCGATCATCGGACGCTGACGCCTTGACTTGACGCGCCGCGTCGGGCGTGCTGACGGTGACATCCCACTTACGCCCGCTGAAGTCCTCGCCCAATTGCCCCTCATCGACATCGACCGGCCATAGCCCGCCGTGCCCGGCAGAGCTGCCCGCATTGAGCCAGAGTCGATGCACGCCGCTCCCATGCTCATACGGTTCGCGGCGTCCGATCAGCATCCATTGCCGCGCCCACTCCGCGAACCCGGACATACTGAGGTCTTGCAGTTCCGGCGGGCCGTTGT
>Ga0105047_10020628_pt1 | contig 10115 bp, 8 predicted proteins | sample MAT04_FD_78384 | JGI IMG/M metagenome (GOLD analysis project Ga0105047, IMG submission 78384) | Freshwater microbial communities from Lake Fryxell liftoff mats and glacier meltwater in Antarctica - MAT-04 (megahit assembly) | ecosystem: Environmental > Aquatic > Freshwater > Ice > Liftoff... | reverse complement strand
TTTTGCCGGTAGGTATCTTCCGGAACTTTAGGCAACAAATTGATGGCTGCTCTAAACTGCTGCATGGCTTTGGCCCCCTCGCCTTTTGCAGCCCATGCCCTGGCAGACCATTGCAGGGCGTTTGAGGCATTGTCAAATAACTCATACTGCGTACTGATGCGGTAATCTTTATCCAGCAATGCAATAGCTGTATCGTATTGCTTCTGAAGATAATACAACTGGCCTATATTGCCACTAATGATTCCCTGCCATTCAATTCTTTTATATAGTTTGGCATCTGCCAGCGCTTTATTGTAAAAGTACATGGCAGAATCACATTTACCGGTGCGGTGATAGGGCAATGCAATGGTATTATAAACACTTATCCGATATTCTTTTATCTTTTGTCCTTGAGAACTAGCTTCTTTCATCAGCCATTTTAAGCAGTAATCTTTACTTCTTTCATATTCTTTTACCCGGTACATTAATTCACCCGCAAAATGGTAAGAAGAATATCCAATATTGCCAAACAGCTTTTCATGTAATGCTATATTGTAAATAGAATACATGATACCCAGGTTTGACTGCAGCAACATCGGTCCTAATACAGTAACGCTTACTGTAAAAGATATCAATGGCAATATTGCAACGGGCACAGCCATCGTAACAATAGTAGATAAAACATTGCCAATTGTAATTACTAAAAATATCACAGCGCAAATTGATGCAGGTGGTATTGCAGTTATTGCAGACAGGGCTGTAGACAACGGCTCCTATGATCCATGTGGATTGGTTTTGTATCAGTTAAACAAAACAAGGTTTGACTGCAGCAACATCGGTCCTAATACAGTAACGCTTACTGTAAAAGATATCAATGGCAAAATTGCAACCGGCACAGCCATCGTAACAGTGGAAGATAAAACATTGCCAATTGTGATTACTAAGGATATTACAGTACTGCTGGGTACTAATGGAAGTGTAACGGTGAATGCAAGGGATGTTGACAATGGGTCTTATGACGCCTGCGGACTGATTTCATACGTGCTGGATAAAACGACCTTCACCTGCTATAATATTGGTGGAAATGTAGTAACACTTACCGTTACCGATGCCAACGGCAACAAAGCTTCTGCAACGGCCACCGTAATAGTAAAAGGAACCGGGGTTAGGAACTGGGTGCTTGACAACGACCTTGATGGATATTATAACGGAGCATCCATCGCTGGCTGCACTTCTCCTGGTGTTGGGTATGTGGTGTTAACCAATCAGATTACCGGCGATTGCAACGATAATAACAGAACGGTATGGGTAAATCAAACCTATTATCTGGATTTTGATAAGGATGGTTACGGCAATGCTGCTAAACCATTAAGCATTTGTTCTTCTGTCCCTCCTGCAGGTTATGTAACCAACAGGGCCGACTGCAATGACAGTAACCCTGCTATTAGCCCGGCAGCTGTAGAAGTTTGTGGCAACAAAATAGATGATAATTGCAATGGCCTTATTGATGAAGTACCATGCTCACCATGCCGGAATGCAACCAATTTCACTACCACATTTATCACCAATACATCTGCCCGGTTTAACTGGAATGCAATAGCCAACCCTGTTCAATGGCAAATACAATATAAGAGTACAAAGCCAGGTACAAAATGGGTAGATATTTTCCTAACCGGCAATTTGCGTAATTATTCCTTAACTGGTTTATTAGCCAACACAAATTACCAATGGCAGATAAGGGCAAGATGTGGTAATACCTGGACTGCTTACTCTCCATCAGCCACCTTTAAAACCAGCTCATCTTTAGTTGCAAGATCTTCAATTAAAACTATTATTGAAGTACCTGTTACGGAGCTGAGAGTGTATCCAAACCCAACCAACGGCCAATTCAATCTTGAGCTGCAGCAGCCAGATCAATCTGCCGGTATCGCTGTTGTTACTGTAAGGGACATTTCAGGAAGGATTGTAAAAACTGAAAAGCTAAGTATGCTAAAAGGCTCACTGAAAGCAATTATCAGAATGCCAGGCTCCGCCATTGCAGGCATGTACCTGGTAAATGTGATTGTGGGAGATCAGGCGTATAATACTAAAGTAGTATTGATTAAATAGTTTTCGGATGGTTTCTTTAATCCCCGTTCAAAAGAACGGCGATTTTTTTTGACCTAAGGTAAAGCATAGCCTTGCAGGTTTATTTTAGGCAAATTAATTTACCCCGGAGTATGATGCAGTTTTGAAAACCCGACATTCTATTATTGCAGTGCAACAGTTATTGTAAAAACCATTTAAACACTCTTTTAAGCAGTGCCATTTAATTTAGTATTTACTTTTTAGGGAAGCAGTATTTATTAACTGTAATGATAATACCACTTACGTTTTAATTTCAAATGCCTCTAATGTATTCTTCTATATTTGCATCTGCACCCAAATTAAAACGCTTGCGTAAACGTTGTTTTGTTTTATGAACACTGTCAACAGAAATACCCAGCATGGATGCTGTTTGGCGGGTAGTCAATTGCAGGCGGGTGAGTGCTGCCATGCGTTGTTCGGCTACAGTAATATCGGGTGCCGTAATTTTAAGCCTTTGAAAAAACAGTGGGAATATTTTTTCGAAAAGTGATTTGAATTTATCCCAGTCATCTTCGGTTAAAATTGTTTGCTCGCTTATTTCAGAAATGAGTTGCTGTTCTACTGCTGAGATAGTTTTATTATTCAATTGCTGCTCCAGCCTTTCCACCAGATTCGTTTTTTCAATGATGTTTTCAGTGAACATTTTCAAGTGGGTTTTCGCAGATTCCATCTCTTGCTGTATGCGTAAGTTTTGCTGCTGGGTAAGCTCTTGCTCATATTTTACCTTAAGCCGCTGCTTGTTTATGAGCAATAAAGCAATTGCTGCAAAAAAAAGGATAAAGGCAATTATTAAATTCCGCTGCTGTTGCTGTTCATCTTTTTCCCGGCCCAGTTTTATTATATTCAGCCTGCTTTGTTCGTCGCTCAAACGCAATTTTGTAATGCCGATACTGCTCTGGTAAATTATTCTTTCCGCAGAATCATGCAGTTTGTTGTAAAGACCTGAATAATGAATAAGACTGTCCGTGTTGCCCAATTCCCTAAAAATTTCTGCTGCTGTAAAATAAATATTTGCCAGGTAATTTGCTTTTGGCATTTTACGCAATAAGATAAATGCCTCCCTGTTTTGCTGTAGTTCCAAGATTGCATTACCCAGTTTAAGATTGGTACGGGCAGCTTATTGCAAGGAATTGGCGGCACTGCCATAATCCCCACCCCTATTGCTGTAAGTATAATCCATCTCAAAAAGTGGTAATGACTTGGCATAGCCTTGCTGTTCAAAATAGATCTGTGCCATATTACCAGAAATGATTCCCGTCCAAACAGAATTTCCGATTTTTCTTTCTATATCCAACCCTTTTTGCAAATACAGAAAAGCAGAATCAAACAAATGCATATTCTTATAAGATAAAGCAATCGTATTATAACAGCTTATCACATTCACATCCTTATCAGGGTTGTCTCTATAGGTTTGGGCGTTCAAAGCCTTAATGGCTTTCAATGCATATTGAATACTGCCTGCATATTCCCTCACATACCAGAGCATTCCACTCAATCTTATATATTCATAATAAATAAATGCGGGCCAAAGATGTATCTGTTCATACGATTCGCATGCATTCATTGTATACATAACATCGAGCTCTGTTTTTTCAAAAGCGTACATGTAATATCCGTATCGGTCACTTATCATGGCAGCAAGGTAATTGTCGTTTAACTCATAAGCCATTTGCATAGCCTTTGCCATCAGGGGACTGCCTTCATTGATCGTCTTTTTTGTCATAAGGGATACCATTTTCTCTGGACGCTTTATACATAATAACGTATGCCGTCGAACAATACGATTGAGCCAAAAAATAATTATCGGTCGCTTTTGGATACTTTTCTAACTCACTTATAAAATTATAGGCAGTAGTGCTACCTGGTTTATTCAACTTTTCGATTAAGTTGAAGTAAGCTTCGTTTTTTTATCGCCGGGGTCGGCAAGTTTTTTTGCCCATTCATCAACAGGCAGGTCTACAGATAGTGCAACGGCTACTGCATTGATAGCCATAAAGAAAGTAAACAAAATAATGGGAAGAAACTTCACGATGCAGGTTTAGAGTTTTAAATTTCTACAGTAAAGCAATTGTATTGAAATGGATGTTTTTCAAAAATTTTGTACTGATTACCGGAACTAAATTTAAGAAAGCAAATGTGTTGATAAAACAGCAGTAACCGTTAGTAAATGGCCAATATTAATGAAAAATGTTTGTAGCCTTTTGAAAAAGTAAATCACCGCTTGCCATTACATTATAGTACGTGTCAGCTAATTAAATCCATTTTACCTCATAAACTAGTACCTATAAAAAGCATGCGTAAAAATGCATCTATCGATATGATAACCAATGTTTTATATATATTGTCCGTTTTTTGTCCAGTGGTTGTCAGGTTTTTGTCCGGTGGGAAATTTTGTAATGAGCTGTCCTGTTAGTTATGTTTACCACATTAACCAAAAAATGACAATCATTAAAAAAAATGTATTGATACTGATAATTGTATTGGCAATTGCGCTGGCATTGATAGCTGCTGTATGGCTCTATTATGACTGGCGTATCGGGCAATTGCAGCTGTAATATATTAAGAAGCTAATTTTTGGAAGCATTCAAAAAAATCATATCTGAAATCAATAAAAAAAAGTCTTTATGCAATCAATACAAAAAATAAAACGGAATGAAAGGGAGTTCCTAAAACCGGGCAATATCATCAGGATTGAGGCGAAAAGCAACTATTGTAAAATTTATTTTACTGACCAGAGAGCAGTTCTCGTTGTATCAAAAGTACTCCACCTGGTTCAGGCAAACTTACCTGCTGACATGTTTGTGAGGGTCCACCGCAGTCACCTGGTAAATAGGTTATTTATAAAAAGTGTTTCTGGTACGCATACCAAAACTGTTGAACTAACTAACGGCGAGTTAGTTGCTGTAAGCCGCCGCAGGCATGCCGTTTTTCTTCCGGTAAAATCAGCATAAACAATGAAAATTTTATTATCAATAAACAAACTCCAGCAAAACTCAATTTTTTTTTAAAAAAAACTGCATCATTAATACAACAGCAAATTAACTGAACATGAAAAAATATTGGTTCTTCCCCCAACTAGTACTAACCTTCCTTTTGCCTATCATTTCAACGGTTTCATTGTTTGCACATTACACGCAAGTAATTCTTCCCAATAATAATAATGGTAATTGGAAGCCACCCGTGGGGTGTGACTCATTTTTTATAGAGATTTGGGGTGCTGGTGCCGGCGGGAATACGTCTGTTGTGGAATTGGAAAGCACAACCACTTCAGGTGGTGGAAATGGCGCAAATTACGTAAAAACAAAAATGATCCCGGTAACGGCGACTAATTTTACTAATGGATTCACTTATTCAGTGGGCAGTAGATGCACTTTTTATGAAAATGGAAAAGATAGTTAGTCATCTTAATTCTTTTTATTTTTGTTATGGTAGAAGAGTAAGAACCCTTGGCACACGCCTGCAATTCCTTAACATATTTCTTGATGTATGTAACATTGGAGGAGTAGGTGGTACTAGTATTCGTAACTTTTTCGCCACCCGGTTTTAAAGAGGTGGTGTTGGAGGTGGTGGCGGCGAAAGTAGAAATGGTACGGGGGTCGGAAGCGGTTATTCGGGAGGTGGTTCTGGCAGCCAGAATGGATTTGGCGCCGGAGAAGGTGATGGCAGTTTGGTGGTAGTTTGAAAGAAGGTTGGGGTAAAATTATGTGCAGCTATAAATCTCGAAAACCTATGTAAGACAAAAAAATAAATGAGGAAAAAAAGTGAAGAATTTTATTTTCGGTACAATCTGTTACTTTTTTTAATTGATCCATTTTTAATTATATTTTTTAATGAGAAATTTTCTTTCATCAGTATTATTCCTGTTGCTTTTTGCAACTGCCAGTGCACAATCAACTGAAACAATTGGTTATTATTATCAAGGTAAGAAAGTTTATTTTCCTGTTTCTTACGATCGTATTGTGGTAGGCGTTAAACCGGGTAATTCTATAGGTACGCTAAAAAGTAGAATAGGCGGCTCCTTTGGTGCTGAAACCGATTCAATAACAGAAAGCTTCGCTGGCAAACAAATTCTGATAAAGAATGGCAGAAATAAGGAAAAAGATATAGCGCTGAAACTTTCAAAATTGAAAAAACTAACGGGGTTGTCATTCGCAAGGCCCGTATTCAAAAGTGCATCGGGCAAGTATTGCAGCTATGGAGAGGAGTTTATTGTTGATCTAAAGGCGACAACCACTTTTGTTGCACTTCAGGTTTTGATGCGAAATAATAGTTGTACGCTCGTAAGAAAATATCCTTTTCAGGATGATATATACATATTGGCCGCAGGCGAGCAGGGCGATTATGATGGGCTTAAAATGGCCAATTTATTTTATGAAACAGGGTTGTTTGATTATGCAGAACCCAATAAGGTAGTGTACGATGCGCAAATGTCTGTGCCAAACGATTCCTTGTATAGTCTGCAATGGGCGCATAAAAACACAGGTAGTGCAGCTCAATTCAATGGTACGCCGGGTGCTGATATGAAAGTGCAGGAAGCATGGGCGATTACCATGGGTAGTCACACCATCAAAATTGGTGTAATAGATGAAGGGGTTGATCTAACCCATCCCGATCTGCAGGGTAATCTTTTGCAAGGATTCAATGGGGCTACTATGACTTCTAACCCGGGCGACGGAGCTCCTTTATTTAGCAACAGGGCACACGGCACCGCTTGTGCCGGTATCATTGCTGCCAAAGCCAATAATGGGATTGGCGTAGCTGGCATAGCACCCAATTGTAAAATTATACCGGCTGTTATTGGTGGCGGCAGCGGTGTTAAGTGGGATTATTTAGGCGATGCAGCGGTGGCGGCTTCTTTTGACTTCGTTCGACTAAATGGTGCTGATGTAATTTCGAATTCATGGGGTGGCGGTGCTGTAAGTAGTACGATAGATGCAGCTATCACCAGGGCTGTTACTTTAGGCAGGGGTGGCAAGGGGTGTGTAGTGTTGTTTGCCAGTGGCAATGATAATCGTGGGGTGGATTATCCCGCAAGTAATCCCAATGTGATAGCAGTAGGGGGTGTCAGCATGTGCAATCAGCGTAAATCTCGCACCACATGCGATGGTGAAGTTTGGTGGGGTGCCAATTACGGAACCGGACTTGATGTGGTTGCGCCTTGTGTAAAAATTGCTACTACCGATATTCAAGGAACAGGTGGCTACAATACTGCGGCAGGCGTTGCAGGTAATTATTTCAATACTTTTAACGGTACTTCATCGGCCTGCCCCAATGCAGCAGGTGTAGTGGCTCTTATGTTATCGGTAAATAATACATTAACGGCAAATGAGGTAACCTTTATACTCAAACGGACCTGTGACAAGAATCCAAATTATATATTCACCCAAAATTTGGCAGATTCCAATGGCACCTGGAACAACGAATTAGGCTATGGCAGGGTAAATGCACTAGCCGCAGTGGCCGCAGTGGCAGTGGCAACGAATTGTTCCTTTCCCAATATTGCGAGCGTAATAAATAGTAATCAGCCCGTTTGTTCGTCGCCTGCATTGGGTTCCATAGCTATTTTTGCCACAGGTAATGGTGCGTTGGAATATAGTATCAACAACGGCACCACATGGGCTTCAACAAGTACATTCAATAATTTGGCCGGAGGACCTTATACTGTAAAAGTGAAGATACAAGGAGCCCCTAATATTTGTTTCACCGATTTTTCCGGCAACCCGGTTAATATTGTCCCGGCCAATATAGGCATTAACACCATTAGTTATACGGGCCCTGTGGTAGCCATTCCTGATAATAATGCAACCGGGGTAAACATTCCAATCACGGTCAATGGAATTACTAATAATATAGAGACCCTGCAGTTTAGGTTTGATGCTGCCGCATCGGGTGTTTGCGATACTACCGCAGCAAATACCAATGCTGCTGTAGACCATACTTATGTAGGTAACCTGGTCTTCAAATTAACGTCCCCGCAAGGAAGAACCGTTACCATCATAAACCGGATACCCAGTTTGGGAAGGCCGGGCGAATTTGATGGGAACAACATTTGTAATGTTTTATTAGCTGATGAGGAAAGCTTCCCGCCCATCAATACGGTAGTTGCTGGTCCGGTTGCCGGTAATTTTAGGCCGGCCAATCCATTGAAAGTATTTGTCGGTGAAAATCCAAATGGCATTTGGACCCTGAATGTGAGTGATGCTGAAATTGGAGATATTGGTTCTGTGAGGCGCTTTTCTTTAATCATTTCAAATGCTAATGCTCAAGCAAGTGCTTGCCTGCAAATGAGAAGTGCCGGCGCCTTAATCCCTTTTATAAGTTGTGGTACCGATGCTTCCGCTTCGCAAAAATATATGGTAAATGGCTCCAATCTTACTGCCAATATGGTAATAACTGCTTCTGCCGGTTTCGAAGTTTCCAAAACAGTAAGCAGTGGTTATAGCAATTCCATATTCTTTGAGCCGGTTGCTGGTACTGTAAATGCCACGCCCATTTTTATTCGCAGGGCAGCAAATGCTACAGGTGATATTATTGGCATTATTAGTTGTTCGTCAGCCGGGGCTAGTACGCAACTACTACATGTAAAAGGATCTATAAATACCAATACCATTTGGTATGTCAATAAAGCAGCCAAAGGACTGAACGATGGTAGTTCATGGGCCAATGCCTTTGCCACTTTACAAGACGCATTAGCAGCATCCCGCGCTTGCGGATTGGTGAAACGGTTGTGGGTAGCTGCCGGCACCTATTACCCCGATGAAGGCAAACTCAATACCGACAATAATAGCAATGATTTTTTCCAGCTTCTCGATGGGCTTGAAATTTATGGTGGTTTTGCCGGCAATGAAACTACACTCGGGCAACGCAATCTTGCTGCTGAAAAATTCTCGATATTGAGCGGCGAAATTCAGCAAGATGGTAATAAGTTTAATAACAGCAATAATGTGGTATGGGCTGAAAACCTTAGCTCTTTTGCGGTACTCGATGGCTTTACCATCAGGGATGGATATTCTAATATAATACTGCCTGCTTTGAGATCAAAAGGTACCGGTCTGCTGGTAATTAATGGAACAGACCCCATTTTTAGAAACCTGGTGATTCAAAATAACGAAGGGCCTAATGGGGCAGGTGTTACCACCATTGGCAATTCCCCGTATTTTATTAATTGCGTGATTACCGGTAATCGCACAAGCTCTGCAAACGGTGCGGTTTGGAACGAAAATGCATCGCCTGCTTATTTCTATTGCAGTATTGCCAACAACGCCATTACAGGTGGTAGCGATTTTGTAGTGATGCGCAACTCCGGTACTTCAACGCCCAACATCAGAAACAGTATTATCCGGGGTGTAAGTACAGCGGTTACAGGCGGTACCCCATCCATTAATAATTCTATCGTTCAGCATCCATCGGTTTGGCCGGGCACGGGTAATAGCAATGCGGACCCGCTTTTTATTAATGAGGGTTCCAGCAATTTGCGGCTTAAGCCATGCTCTCCGGCCATTAATGCAGGAGCCTTGCTCCTAGCTGGGTCAACTGATATTGTAGGTACCGCCCGACCCGTTGGTGGTAGCCCCGATATAGGAGCTTACGAATTGCCCACAGTACCTATACTTTATGTAAACGCCGCTGCAGCAGTCGGCGGCGATGGCAGCAGTTGGGCCACGGCTTTACGCAGTTTGCAAGATGCTATCGGGTTACAATATTGCAACGCAATCAAAGAAATTTGGGTAGCCAAAGGAACTTACAAACCCACCACAAACACCAGCAGGGACTCTTCATTTACGATGAAGAACAACCTGGCAATTTATGGCGGTTTTGCAGGTACGGAGCTGGCGCTGAGTCAGCGTAACATTCGACTCAACCCAACTATTCTAAGTGGTGATATTGGCGTAAGTGGTGTAGCCTCCGACAATTCTTTTAACGTAGTTCGTAACGATAACAATGGCCTCAACAATACGGCTATACTCGACGGTTTTACTATTACTGCAGGTAATGCCAGCAGTGCTGCC
>Ga0105047_10020624_pt1 | contig 10116 bp, 8 predicted proteins | sample MAT04_FD_78384 | JGI IMG/M metagenome (GOLD analysis project Ga0105047, IMG submission 78384) | Freshwater microbial communities from Lake Fryxell liftoff mats and glacier meltwater in Antarctica - MAT-04 (megahit assembly) | ecosystem: Environmental > Aquatic > Freshwater > Ice > Liftoff... | reverse complement strand
TGACAGACCGGCTGTGACAGACCGGCTCTGACAGACCGGCTCTGACAGACCGGCTCTGACAGACCGGCTCTGACAGTCGACAGCGCCGCGCTGTTCGAGATCAGTCGCGCGAAGACGCGTGATGCGAAATCAGCGCAGCGCGGACGCGTCGACGACGCGCTGACAATACGGACACGCGACCTCGATCGCGCCACGTGTCGGGCTGAACCCGCCGCCGCAGCCGCCGCAGCGCACGACGCGCTCGCTGCCGCCGAGCGTGCCGCAGCTCTCGCACAATACCGCGCGCGCACCGTGGACCGTCGGCACCTCGGCGCGGCAGTGGCTGCATACGTGTGTCTGCACGACGAACTCGGTGAGCTCTTCGTATTGATCGGTGAGCCCGGTCGACTCGAGCGCGGCGAGCCCGGTGTCGTGCTCGAGCATAGGCATCCATGCCTGCAAAAACGCTGAGCGGCCGATCTTCTGCAGCAGCGTCAGCGGGGGCGCGTCTGGGTGCACCTCGAGCGCGCCGACGGGACGCAGCAGCGAGTCGAGCCGCTCCTGCAGCGGCAGGAACGCCGTCAGCACCGCGAAGAAGCGATCGGCGCGCACGAAGCGCCCCTCCGGGCGATCGACGTAGAACATCGTCCGCGACACGCGCGCCATCTCCGCCTCGAGCTGCGTCGCATGCGGATCGATGAGGCGCGCGGCATCGCGCATCGCGTGGTATTCGACGACCGCGTCGCGGTATGTCGCGTCCGAGATGCGCGGCGAATAGGCCGCCGGGCAGTCGACGACGTGCGCCGCATAGAGCTGACGATACGCCGCCACGAGGTTCGGGAAATGGCCGCGTCGCCGCGCCTCTTCGATCTGCGGCTGCAAATACGTGCGCAGCGCGTCGTAGTGCGGGCCCGGTAGCATCGAGCCGCGCGTCGCGTAGGCGACCGCGTGGTTCCAGTCGGTGAACGCGCCGCACCACGAGCAGTGATCGTGCGCAGTCCGCGAAGGTGTGACCTTCGGACCACCGCAGACGTGGCAGCGAACGCGACGAACCCACATCGATCACCTCGCGCAGCCGCGGCGCGCGACGCAGCGCCGCAGCGCCCATCGCAGCGCGCCGCGGTGAATCAGAGCACGCGCGTGCGTGCGTTGGTGTCGTAGACGATCGGCAGACCACCGCTGAAATAGGTGGGCGCGCCGCACATGAAGTGGGCGTTCATCTCGATGCAGCCGACGTCCTCGACCGGATATTCGGTGAGCACTGCGCCGCTCGTCGGATCGAGGTGCCGCATCGCACACGGGTTCGTCTGCGCATTGTACTCGTGCGAGTCGGCGCCCGGATTGCGCGGAATGAGCACCGCCGTGCTGGTCACGTGGAGCGGCTTGGCGACCGAACGGCCGCCGAGATCTTCGGCCGTCCATATGGCGCCGAGCGTGTTCGGATCGTGCCCGACGGCGATCAGCTTCGACGTGCCCTTGTCCTTCTCCCAGACACTCACCAGCGCGGGCGCGACATAAGCCAGCGTGCGGAACTTGAAGCCGGGCTTCGGCGGCGCGAACGTGCGCGTCTTGCATGTCTTGCCCGGCGCGAGATCGACGACGTACGCCTCGTCGTGATAGCGCGAGCCCCAGATCAGCCGATTGCCCGCGAGGATGCAGCCGCCGATGACGTCGAACTCGCCCTCGCCGAGGTTGATGCTCTTGCTGCCGCCATCGTCGTCGTCGTCGTCGTCGCTGCTGCGCTTCGACCCGCCTCCGCCGTGCTCGAGTGTCGCGCGGCCGAGCTCGTTCAGCGTGGCGTTGTCGAAGATGCGCGCCTCGTACCCCCACGCGCCGCCCTTCATCTCGCCGTGACGCAGCAGCGCGAAAAATCCTGGACCGGGCACGACACGCGCCTGCGAGTTGTCCTTCAGATCCGCGAGCTTCTTCCCGCGCGGGATGTCCCACACCTCGAGCCGATCGCCGTCGAACTCGATGCCGACGATGCCAGGCACGCCGCCGCCGAGCGGCTTCCACTTCCCTTCGCCGCTCTTGACCAGCTGGCCGGTGCGCGCGTCGACGACGTGAAACGTGTCGTCCTTGCACTGCACTGCGCACATGAATCCGCCGAGCGGCTGGATCGCACGCGCGCGATCGTCGTCGAAGTTGTCCTCATCGAGCTGGTCGGAGAGCTCGATGTCCCACAGCGTCTTGCCGCTGCGCGGATCGAGCCCGACCAGCCGCTGAGCCGATCGCGTCGATGCGACGATCACGCCGTCGACATACGAGACGCGCTTCGACACCTCGCCCGGTAGCGCACGCCAGCCGACGTTGCCGCTCGGCACGTGCACGGCGACCAGCTCGTGATCGGTGTCCTCGTAGTTGCCCGACTCCGTCGCGATCGCGACGAGATCGATGACGCCGTCACCGTCGAGATCGGTCCACGCGAGCGAGTCGTGGCACGCGTCTTTGCCGATCATGTAGCGGTGTCCGCCGTCCGTTACCGTGAACGGAAGGCCTGTGTGTGTGCTAGCCATCTGCCGCGCCATGTCGTGTTCTCCCTCTCGCGATGACCGAGAGGAATCCACGCTTGCCCGCCCCGATGCAAGTGCGTTCGCGTCCTCGGCCGAGATTCACCAGGGGACGGCGCGGTAGTCCTTGAGGAACAGGCCCCACTGGTGCTCGCCAGTGTTCAGGCCGTGGAAGATCGGATCGATGATCCGCGCGGCACCGTCGACGATGTCGAGCGGCGGATGAAATCCGTGCACGGCGACCTTGCGCTCGGCGAGCACCGCAGCGTCTTCGTCCGTCACCCAGCCGGTGTCGACGCTGTTCATGTGGATGCCGTCCTGGACGTAGTCCGGCGCGGAGGTTCGCGTGAGCATGTTGAGCGCGGCCTTCGCCATGTTCGTGTGCGGGTGCCGATCGGTCTTGTGCTCGCGGTAGAACTGCCCCTCCATCGCCGACACGTTGACGATGTGCTTGTCGAAGGTGCGGTCTCGCAGCATCAGCGGCTTGAGCCGCGCGCTCAGCACGAACGGCGCGATAGCGTTCACCAGCTGCACCTCGAGGAGCTCGATCGTCGGCACGTCGGCGAGGGTGAGGCGCCACGAGTTGAGCGCGCGCCGATCGATCTGCTGGAGATCTTGATCGAGCTCGCCCTCCGGAAAGAGCAGCGCCGTCGGCGCGTGATCTTGGTCGAGCAGCGCGATCTGCGAGAGCGCCGGCGCGTCATAGCGTGACTCTCGGCGGCCGAGCATCTCGCCGTGGCGCGTCAGCAAGTCGCGCTCGGCGCCAGGGAGCGCGCTCAGCGGGCGCTGCTCGGCCGCCATCAGGTGCGCGTAGAAGCCAGGCGGGCGGCGCACCGTCTGACACGCGTTGTGCACCATGAAGTCGAGCCGCTCGTAGCTATCGCCGACGTGCTTGGCGAACGCCTCGACGCTCGGCGTGTGGCGCAGATCGAGCCCGTAGATGTCGAGACGATCGCGCCATTCGGCGTAGTCGCTCTCGCGCGCATAACGCGCCGCGGCATCCTGCGGGAAGCGCGTCGTCGCGAGCACGCGCGCGCCCGCGCGCAGCAGCAAGATCGACGCCTGATAGCCGATCTTCACGCGCGCACCCGTGACGATCGCGACGCGCCCGCGACAGTCCGCCGTCTGCTGACGCTTCTTCCAGTTCAGCTCCGCGCACGCAGCGCAGAGCTGATCGTAGAAGAAGTGCACCTGACGAAACGTGCCCTTGCAGACGTAGCACTTGCGCGGCTCGTTCAGCTCGCCAGCGACGCGCGGCGGCGGCTCTGCGCTCGTGTCTGCGCGGCGCGCATCGGTCGCGTCGTCCGGCCGCGTGTTGCTTCCCGCGCCACCGCCGAGCGCGATGCTCGGCGTCGGCAGGCTTGGCGTCGCGAACACCGGCGCACGGCGCAGCGTGCGGATTTCGGTGGCGTCGAGCAACGCTTGGTCCTCTGCGCGAACATCGAGCCGCTCGCGCTTGCGGAACGCCTTGGCGAGCGTGCGCGCCTCGCCACGCACCGGACGCGAGACACGACCCGCCGCGATGAGCAGCCGCTGGCGTACGTCCTCTGGCACTTTGGCGAGCAGCCCGCGGTCGGCGACGAGCGACTCGAGCAGCGCGCTCGCTTCGTCGATGCCGCGCAGCAGGGCCTCCTGTGCATCGGTCGGCGGCTTCTCGTTCGGCGGGCGCGGACTCACGGGCGTGACGCATAGCAGCCCGCCGAACAATCGCACGCTGCGCCTCTCCGGCCGGCAGCGGCCGTGAACCAGAGGTCACAGCGAGAGCGGCCGCGCGTGAACACCCGGCGCATCGAGGGCCGCGCGGCGCCGCGATCGTGCGACAATCTGCGTTCCCCGCCGCTGGCATGCTTCTCGCTCTGCCTCTCGCTCTACGCCGCTCTGCCTACACGCTTCGGACAGACGCTGTCCGCCGATCCCCTCACCCCGAGTAACCGCCATGACCCGCCTCCGCACGTACTTGCTCCCCGTCCTCTTCACTGCGCTCGCGCTCGCGCTCGTCGGTGTCGGCTGCGGCGGTGACGATGACGGGCTCACCGTGCGCGGCGCGCTCAACGGCACGCTCGCGGGTGGCAGCAGCTCGTTCTCGTTCCCGACGGAGACGCGCCTGTTCGACGATCGCGTCGCGCCGACCGACGGTGCCATCGCTGGGCACTGCACGATTCGCCTCGGCCGCGCGGGCGAGCCCGACGTGATCGCGCTCGGCGTCTCGCGCACGGGCAGCAGCGCACCGGAGTTCCGCGGCCTCCGCGAAGTCTCGGTGCAGATCGACGATCCGAGCGGCCCGCGCGGCGTCGTGACCGCGACGTTCGGCGCGAGCGAGACGTTCGCGGGTGGCCCGAGCGCGGCCTGTGGCGTGACGCTCGACTACGACGCGGACGCTGGCTACGCGGCGCTCACGCTCAGCGACTGCACGATGGCGGGCTCTGGCACGGACACCGCGACGCTCGACGGCGAGCTCGAATACTCCGGCTGCGACGTCCAGGCTCCATGATCGCAGATCGGTATCAGCGCCTCACGCTGACGTCGTCGAGCGGCGGTAGCGGTCGTGCGTAGAGGTGCTCCCAGAGGCGCCGCGCGGCCTCGCTGAGCGCCGCTGGCGGCTTGGCCCGGAGCGCGAGGTACAGCGTCGCCAGCGCGCTGCGATTGACGCGCATGCGCACGACGAGCGGCTCGTGAGTGAGCTGCAGCTCGCGCGCGAGCCCGTCGAACACGACGAGCGCGGCGTACGACTCCGGCGTTCCCCAGCCGTGCTCGCGGAACAAGAAGGTGCTGAAGATCGCCAGGTTGGTCTTCACCACCGAGGCGTCGCGCGCGAGCTCCGCGACATACGCGCTGGTCTCGCTGTTCGTCTTCTCCGCGCGCACGTTGATGCGCTCGCCGAGCTGCAGCGGGCCGGTGTACGCCTCCACCTCGGCCGGAAAGTGCGCGAGCGCGTGGCTGAGATAGTCGAGCCGGTGCTGCACTTCGTGGTGCTCGATCGAGCGCTCCAGCGGCTCGGCGATCTCGCGGAACGTCGCGCGCGTCGACTGCTCGTCGAGCTCGCTCTGGATCTGCTCGAACTCGCGCCACTCCGCCGGCGCGACCAGCGCCTTGATGTTCGCGTAGCGATCGAGCTCGAGCTCGTAGTGCTCCGGCAGGCTCACTCGGATCCCGCGAAGTAGCAGCGCGTCCGCCCATTCGCGGAAGATCGACTGGCGGCGCCCGAGCATCCGCCCGAGCTCCGCCACCGCGGCGGCGTCGCTGACGTGGGCACGTGCCTCGAAGCGCGCATCGTCGCCCGCCGCCGCGCCGATCCGCGCGACCCACGGCGCATCCCGCTGCTGCGCGCGCACATCGGCGAGCGGCATCGCCGCGTCGAGCGCGAGCGCGGGCACGACGAACTCGACCAGATGGCTCTCGACGCGCGTGCGCAGGACCAGCCCATCGCGGATGTTCGAGCGCGTGAAGCCGAGCAGCGCGCGATCGAAGTTGAGCGTGTCGAGCCGACGTAGTCGGAGCGCATTCACGCGCTGCGCGCCGCTGCGATACGGCGTCGCGCGCTCCACCGCGAACGTCGCCAGCAGCACCCGCCCGCGGCCATCTCCAGTGCGCATGATCTCGGCGTCGACGTAGTAGCCGAGCCCGCGCGCAGCCACCGCGACGTTGAGCGCATCGACGGTGCGCACGTGGCTGTCGGCGGCGAGCGCGCCATCGCCCTGCACGACGGCCATCGACTGTTCGAGCACCGCGCGCATGTACGACGTGATGTCGGTGCCGAGCGCCTCGCGCGAGCTCTCGAGCGTCTCGTCACGGACGCGCTCGCACTCCGCGCGCAGCGTCGCTTCGCGCGCCGTGCCGCGGCCGACACGCAGCGCATCGAGCGCGATGACGAACGCAGGCAGCGTCGTCGCGAAGAAGTCGTGCGTGAGCGCGCTGCCTGGCAGCGGTCGGCCCCCATCGCGATACGCCGCCGCCGTCGGCGTGCCGAGATGGGCATCCGGCGCGGGCCGCAGCACTTGGACGATCGCCGCGCTCCCGAGCGCGAAAACGACGAGGAGCGCGATCGCGCCGCTCACGCGCACGCGCGAGAACACCGGCCGCCGTGCTCCGCGCGTGGCCTCGTCGAAGTCGCTGCGCACCGCGGCCACATCATTCGGATTCGCAGCTTCGCGACGACTCACCGTGAGCCAAGCGAGCCGATGCACGTGCGGCTCGTCGCCTCCGTGCTCGGTCTCGAACATCGCGTCGGCGACGGCCCGCGACACGCGCACCCGCACCGTCCCGCGCACCAGCGGATCGACCGCCGCGTACGCGCGGATGCGCGCGCTGCGCTCCTCGCCGGTCGCGGCGCGACCAATCTCTACGAGGACCCAGCGTGTGAGAGCGCCCAGCACGAGCGCCCGTCTATCACGAGGGCCCCGCATGGCCAAAGCGCGACGCGGCGGCGAGCCACAGAGCGTCGTGCAGCTCACGCGCAGCCGGACACGATCCTCGTGAGCGCGCTTCTCCGCGGACCCCCGCGCGGCTATCATCCGCCGCGCCGATGGAACCCTCGACGACCTTCTCCGACAGCGATGTGGCGGCGACCGCGCCGACGACGATGGTCAAGGTCGCGGCGTCGCTGCAGGCGTTGTGCGGCCTCTTCTGGGCCCTCGCCGGCTTGCAGAGCGTCGTCTCGCTCACGTTTCGCTCGCCTTTCGTCGGCGCGATGCCGTGGCTGATGATCGTCGGTGGCGTCGCGATGATCGCGCTCGGCGCGAAGATCTATCGCGCACACGGCACCGCTGCGATCGCCGGCGCGATGCTCGGCGCGGTCTGCGGGCTCGCCATGGCGTCGTGGTTCATCGGCACGATGATGATCGGCGTCTTCTCGTGCATCTCGCTGCTGGTGATGCCGCTCGCGCTCGGCGCCTGCGTGACGGCGGTGCTCGCGATCGGGCCGTCGCGCCAAGCGAGCGCCGCGCGACAGCGACTCGCGGACCAAGGGCTCGACCTCGGACTCTGAGCGTCGCGTGCGCGTCGCAGCTCAGTCCGCGACGACGCTCGCCGTGTTTCGTGTGACGGTCGCCGCTGTGTGGCTGGTGTCCGGTGACGTCCACGGTGCGCGCAGGTTCGCGGCGCTGCCCGCGGCGCTGCGCGCTGCGCCGCGGGGCCTCGGCTGGGCGCTCGACGTCGTGCCCGTTACGCCCACGCTCGCGACGGCGGCGTACGTCGTGGTGTTGCTCGCAGCGCTCTGCGCGCTGGTCGGTCTGCACGCGCGGTTCGCGCTCACCCTGCTCGCGCTGTGCGGCACGTATCTCCTCTACATCCCGCAGCTCGCCGGCACGGTGATGCACATGCACCACCTCGTTTGGTTCGCGGCGCTGCTCGCTGCGAGTCCTTGTGCCGACGCGCTGGCGCTCGATGGGTGGCGTCGTCGCGAGGCGCCGCGCGCGCCGTCGATCGCCTACACGCTGCCGGTCTACGCCGCGTACGCGCTGCTCGCGTGCGTGTTCTTCTTCCCGGGGATGTGGAAGCTCCTCGCGTCCGGGCCCGCGTGGGCGACGAGCGACAACTTTCGTCACCTCGTCGGGTGGAAGGCCCTGCAGAGCGGACTCGCGCCAGCTTTTCCCATCACCGACTATCCGCGGCTCGCGCGCATCGCCGCGGGCGGCGCCATCGCGTTCGAGCTCGCGTTCCCGCTGCTCATCGCGTTTCGTCGCACGCGTCTCGTAGCCGTCGGACTCGCCCTCGCGTTTCACGCCGGCACTGCGCTACTCCTGCACATCCACTTCGTCCCGCTCTGGCTCTGCTACACGGTGCTCGTCGACTGGGATCGCGTCGCCCGCTCGGTCGCGCGTCGCTCCACACGCACGCAGCGCGTGTTCACGCGGCTCGGCATCGCGACGGATGCGCCAATCGCGTCGGCGGCGGATGTGCCAGCGAGTGCACCGACGCCTCTGGATCGTTCGGCGAGCACGACGCAATCGCCACGCGAGGCCCGCCGACTCTCGCCCGTCACGACGACGGTCGCCGCGCTGCTCGTGTCCGGCGCCGCGCTCGCCGGCGCGCTCGGCGTCACCGATGGCTGGCCCTTCGCCTGCTATCCGACCTTCGAAGCGCTCACACCGCGCGAGATGCCGGTGCTGCTGATCACGCTCGAGCACAGCGACGGACGCCGCGAAGACCTGCCGCTGCCGCGCGGCTCACGCGACTGGGCGCTCGGCTGGAGGCTCGCGGGGCTCTACGGTGAGCCCGTCTCGCCGGCGCGGTTCGACGCGTGGTGGCGCGGCGCGCGGCGCCGATCGGACACCGCTGCGCGACTAGGTGGCGACGTTCGCGCCGTGCACTTTTCCTTGGTGCGCATCGACGTCGTCACCGCGCAGATCGTCCGCCGCCGCGAGCTCTACGTTCGCACCCCATGAGGTTCAGGCGCGCGTCGTCATCCAGACGTACGCGTCTGGCTCACATCTCCGCGGGCATGCCGTGTCGGGCGCGGCCGCGTGCGCGCTCGGCGAGCGCGCGATCGATGTCGATGCCGTGCGCGCGAAGCGGGGCGAGCACCTTGCTCTCGAGCGACCGCGCGGCGAGCTCGAGGTACGCATCGGTCTCGAGCCAGCCGAGCGCGTGCACATCGCCTTGCGGCGCTTTCGGGCGCTTGCGGATGTCGGCCCACGTTCGATAGACGCCGCCGACGGCGCGCGCTGCGGCGATGGCCAAGCGAAAGCGCTGCGCGTCGCTGAGCTCCGGCACGGCCCAGTCGAGATAGGTCCAGCCGAACGCGCCGTGTGCGGCCTCGTCCTTCACGATGCGGCCGAGCACCGCGCGCGTGAGCGGGTGTGCGGCGGCCTTCCACGTGCCGCGCAACATCGGGATCGACAGCGCCTCGCCGACGCAGAAATTCTGCACGACCAGCGTCGACGCGCGCATCAGCGGCGAGAGGTCTTCAGGCGGATCGCTGATGACGTCGTCCGGCTCGTAGCGCACCTCGGTGCCACCACCGAGCTCCATCGCCAGGCGCGCGCAGAGCTCGACGTGCACGATCTCGTCGAGCGGAAAGCGCGTCGCGAGCGCGATCAGATCGACCGGCGCGCGCGCCTCGAACAAGGCGCGCAGCGTCGCGGCGCACGCGACGCCGGTGCGATGCTCTTGAAAGGCCGCGCCCGTCCACGAGCGCCGCGCGGCGATCACCAAGTGTTCGGGATAGGCGCGCGGCTCGAGCGTGCCCCACGGCATCTGCTCGACCTCGGGCCGCATCTTCCGATAGCGCCGCTCGATCCCGTCGCCGAAGAGCTCGAGCTCGAATAGCTCGCCGAGCTCCCGCTTCGTACCGATGATCTCGCTCACGGCGCGATCACTTCGGCGCGAAGCCCATGTCCGGCGGCGGCAGCAGATTGCCTACCAGCCCGAAGTCACTGCCGAGATCAGCGGGCTCGGTGCCGCCATCCGTGCCGGCGTCGCTCTCCTCGCCCATGTCCGGCGGCGGCAGCAGGTTGCCGACGAGCCCAAAGTCGCTCCCGAGATCCTCCGGCGTCGACATGTCGCTCGGGCCGAGGTCCGGCGGTGCGATCAGGTTGCCAGAGGTCGTCGTGTCGTCGCATGCGGCGATCGTCAGTGTGGCGAGGCCGACGGTGGCGACGAGGAGCTTCTTGCCGATGCGCTTGCGAAG
>Ga0105047_10020623_pt1 | contig 10116 bp, 9 predicted proteins | sample MAT04_FD_78384 | JGI IMG/M metagenome (GOLD analysis project Ga0105047, IMG submission 78384) | Freshwater microbial communities from Lake Fryxell liftoff mats and glacier meltwater in Antarctica - MAT-04 (megahit assembly) | ecosystem: Environmental > Aquatic > Freshwater > Ice > Liftoff... | reverse complement strand
TTGGCCAGAGTGACGACATCGGGGCGGACGTCCTCGAAGAGCTGATGGGCGAACCACGCACCACAGCGGCCGAGGCCGGTCTGGATCTCGTCGATCATGAGGAGCGCGCCCCGTTCGTCGCACAGGCGCCGGGCACCGAGGAGGAACTCGTGCTGCGCCGGGTTCACGCCCCCCTCGCCCTGAACCGTCTCGAGCAGCACCGCGCCCACCGTCTCATCCAGGCTGATCTCGAGCGCTTCGAGGTCGTTCCAGGCCACGTGGCGAAAGCCCTCGGGCAACGGCTGAAAGGCCTCGTGTTTGTGGGGCTGACCGGTGGCGTGCAGCGTGGCGAGGGTGCGGCCGTGGAACGATCCATAGGCGCTGACCACCACGTGACGCCCCCGACCGCCGTACTTGCGGGCCACCTTGAGGGCACACTCGTTGGCCTCGGCACCGGAGTTGGTGAAGAAGACCCGGCCCAACGGCTCCTCGCCCGATTCGGGGGCGGGTCCGCCGAGCAGGTGGTCGATGGTGCGTGCCAGTGGCCCGTTGTGCTCGTTGCCGAACAGGTTCGACACGTGGGTGAGGGTGGCGGCCTGGGCCGAGATGGTGGCCGTCAGCTCGGGGTGGGCGTGGCCGAGCGAGGTGACGGCGAGCCCCGACAGCAGATCGAGATAGCGCTTGTCGTCGGTATCGAAGAGCCACGAGCCTTCACCGCGGACGAAGGTGACCGCCGGCGGTGCGTACGTGGACATGAGGGCGGAAGACGTGGCCATCCCCCGACCATATCAGGATCAGTGCATGTTCATGCAGGCTTTCGCATAGTCATGAGTTCAAAGCGGGCTCCGGGGACGCCCTCCCCCGATAGCTTTGCGGGATGCGTTGGTCGAACCTCTTCATTCCCACCCTCCGTGACACCCCCGGCGATGCCGAAGCGGTGAGCCACCAGCTGCTGGTGCGCGGCGGCTACATCCGCCAGCTGCATTCGGGTCACTACTCGCTGCTCCCGCTGGGACTGAAGGCGCACACCAAAGTGGCCAACATCATCCGCCAAGAGATGGACGACATCGGCGGCCAGGAGTTCATCCACCCCGCCATGCACCCGGCCGCCATCTGGCAACAGAGCGGCCGCTGGGAGACCATGGGCCAGGAGATGTTCCGCCTCGTCGACCGCCGCCAGAACGAACTGGCCCTCGGGATGACCCACGAAGAGGTCTTCACCATCGTGGCCAGCGAGCTCAACTCGTACCGCGAGCTCCCCCAGATCTGGTATCAGATCCAGACCAAGTTCCGTGACGAGCCGCGCCCCAAGGCCGGACTTTTGCGGGTACGCGAGTTCGACATGAAGGACTCGTACAGCTTCGATATCGACGACGCCGGGCTCGACCACGCCTTCCAGCTGCACCACGACGCCTACGTGCGCATCTTCGCCCGCCTCGGGCTGCCCGCCTTCCCCGTCGAGGCCTCCTCGGGTGCCATGGGCGGCGGGTCGAGCCTCGAGTTCATGGTGCCCTCCCCCGCCGGCGAAGACGATGTGGCCCGCTGCCCCACCGGCGACTACCAGGCCAACGTCGAACGGGCCACGTCCACGCTCAAAGAGGTCGCCACCAAGGACGGCCCCGACGAGATCGAACGCTTCGCCACCCCCGGCATCGTCACCATCAAGGCGCTGGCCAAGTTCGAGGGCGGCGCCGGCGCCATCCATCAGATCAAGACGCTGGTGATGGTGCTCGACGGCGCCGTCACCCTGGTGTGCCTGCGCGGCGATCATCAGCTCAACCTGCAGAAACTGCAGGACGCCACCGCAGCGATCGAGATCCGCCAGGCCGAGCCGGCCGAGACGCTGGCAGCGTTGGGCGCCAACCCCGGCAGCCTCGGCGCCGTCAACGTCGAGGGGCTGCGGGTCATCGTCGACGAGGCCCTGCGGGGCCGCATCCACATGACCACCGGCGCCAACGAGGACGGCTGGCACTGGCGCGGCGTCGACGTGGAGCGCGACCTCAACATCGACCAGTGGGCCGACCTGCGCGAGATCGCCAAGGGCGAGCCGTGCCCCGTGTGTGGCACGCCGCTCGAGATCGTGCGCTGCATCGAGACCGGCCACATCTTCAAGCTGGGCACCAAGTACTCCGACACGATGGGCGCCACGGTCGCCGATGCCGACGGCACCGTGCGTCCGCTCATCATGGGGTGCTACGGCATCGGCGTGGGCCGGGCGCTCGCCGCCGCGGTCGAGACCCACCACGACGAGAAGGGCATGATCCTGCCCGTGTCGATCGCCCCGTACGAGGTGGTCATCACCATCGTGAAGGTGTCCGACCCCGAATCGGTCACCGTCGCCGAGCAGCTCTACAACGAGCTGCGCAGCGCCGGCATCGACGTGCTGCTCGACGACCGCGACGAGCGACCCGGCGTGAAGTTCGCCGATGCCGAGCTCATCGGCATCCCGTTCCGGATCACGCTCGGCCCCAAGGGCCTCGCCAACGCCATGGCCGAGTTCACCCCACGGGCCACCCGCCACAACAGCGACGTCGCCTTGGCCGACGTCGCCGCCCACACCATCGAGCTCGTCCACGCCGGTCGCAATCTCGGTCGCTGAAGTCCGGTCGCGTGATTCCCCCACAGTTGTTCCGTGGGGGAATCAGGGCCCGGTCAGGACAGCGTGACCATGGTGCCGACACCGGCGTCGGTGAACAGCTCGAGCAGCAGGGCGTGAGGTACGCGGCCGTCGATGAGGTGCACCTCGTGGACTCCCTTGGCAATGGCCTGTAAGCAGCCCTCAATCTTGGGGATCATCCCGCCCGCAATAGTGCCATCGGCGATGAGCTGGGCTGCCTCCGATGTGGTCACCGTGTGCATCAGCGACGACGGGTCCGATACGTCGCGCAGTAGGCCGGCCACATCGGTCAGGAAGATGAGCTTCTGGGCGTTGAGCGCCTCGGCGATCGCCCCGGCCACCGCGTCGGCGTTGATGTTGTAGGCCTGGCCGTCGGAATCGCTACCGACGGTGGACACCACCGGGATCAGGTCCATGGCCAACAGGCGGGTGATGATCGATGGGTTGATCTTGGTGACGTCGCCGACGAAACCTAAAACCGGATCGCGCTCGGCCGCTTCGATGAGCCCGGCGTCCTGGCCCGAGAGCCCGACCGCCACCGGACCGTGAACGTTGAGCGCGGAGACGATGTCGCTGTTGACCTTGCCCATCAGCACCATCTGCACGACCTCGAGGGTCTCGGCATCGGTCACCCGGTGGCCGTCGACGAACTCCGACGACTTACCCATCCGCCGGAGCCATTCGCCGATCTGGGGCCCGCCCCCGTGAACGACCACCGGGTGAATGCCCACCGAGTGCATCATCACGATGTCTTGGGCGAACTGCTCGAACAGTTCGGGTGATGCCATGGCGTTGCCGCCGAACTTCACCACGATGGTGGTGCCGGCGAAACGCTGGATGTAGGGAAGCGCCTGCAACAACACCTCGACGCCGAGTTCGTGGTCAGTCGTCATGTCGTGTAGTCCGCGTTGATCCGGATGTAGCCATCGGTGAGGTCGCAACCGTAGACCGTGAAGGCTCCCCCGGCGATGCCGAGGTCGGCCCCGATGACCACCCGGTCGCCAGCCATATGGGCCGTGGCGGCGGCGAGGGTGTGCTCGGTCGGCGGTGCCGGGAACATCTCGGTGTCGCCGATCCACACCACCACGCCGTCGGGGGCGATGTCGGTCTGGTCGTCGCACTTGCCGATGGCCATGACGACCCGCCCCCAATTGGGGTCACAACCGTGCACGGCCGTCTTCACCAGCGGCGAGTTCACGATGGCCTTGGCGACGAGCTTGGCCTGATCGTCGTCGCGAGCGCCGGCGACGCGCACCTCGATCACCTTGGTGGCACCCTCGCCATCGGCGGCGATCATCAGCACCAGGTCGAGGGCCGCCGAACGCAGCGCCTCGGTGAAGGCGTCGTAATCGACCGCTCCGGCGAGGCCGTTGGCCAAGATGACGGCGGTATCGCTGGTGGAGGTGTCGGTATCGATCGACAGCGCATTGAAGGTGGTACCGATCACCGAGCGGAACGACTCGTCGAGGCGGCTGGGAGCCACCTCGGCGTCGGTGAAGAAGAAGGTCAACAGCGTCGCCATATTGGGTTCGATCATGCCGACGCCTTTGGCGATGCCAACGATTGAGGCCGTGCCACCGTCGAGCGTGGGAACCGAGGTTCGCACCAACTTGGAGTGGGTGTCGGTCGTCATGATCGCCTCGGCCGCAGCGGAGAAGGCGGCGCTGTCGGCGGGCGGCGGCGGCCAGATCACGGCGTCGACTCCGGCGCGAACGTTGTCCATGGGGTAGGTGCGGCCGATGACCCCGGTGGAAGCGACGACCAGATCGTCGAGAGCGATCGCGACCTTGGCCGCACAGAGACGCTGCAGTTCGATGGCATCGGCGTCACCGATGGCGCCGTTGGCCACGTTGGCGTTCTTCGAGACGACCACCACCCCTTGGGCCGAGCCGGCAGCGGTCACGCCGCGGCTCACGTTCACGCTCGGACCGGCGAACCGCGAACGGGTGTAGACCCCGGCGGCAGAGGCGGGAACGTCGGACACCACCAGGCAGAAGTCGGTCGTGTCGTCCTTGATACCGATGTTGGCGGTGTACACGCGAAAGCCGGCGGGCATCGGTGACGCAGCGCTGAGGTCGTCGTGGGAAGGCATGGGCCAACCCTAGCCGGATCAATGCATGTTCATGCACGATTACGCATGAGCATGAGGGGAGGCCCACGCCGACGGTCAAGCGGGGCAATCACCCGAAGCGACGCCGGCCGTGTTCACCCGGATCAGGTTGGCCGCCGTGAGACCGCCGGAGACCACTGGCGCGTCATACCTCCAGTAGCGCGACGTCTCACCCCATTCGAGGAACCCGCTGTTGCGAGCCCCATCCAAGCCGTCAATACCGGCCACGGCGGGGAATTCGCCTCGAAGATTGGCCGCAGCTGACGCCTGTAGCGCTGTCACAACGATGCGTTGCTCCATTCGACAGACCTGGGCCTGACTGGTGGCGTAAATCCCCCCGACGACCCACACGACAATTCCTGCAAGGATACCGAGCACCGCGAGCACTACCAGTAGCTCGACCAGAACGAATCCCTCTTGATTGCGACCGAACTTCCTCATCCAATGCCTCTCCCACCGCCGAGCAGAGTATTCGTAGATATCCGCCGCGTCGATCTGGCCGCAGAGGTGCGGCCATGAACGCGAAGAACCCGGACAAAAGGCGGACCGCGCTGAGGATCGGAGTATCGGTCGCTGCCGCGGCCCTACTCATCGGCCTCATCATCTGGCAATCCCGGAGCGACTCGACCTCGGGGTCCACGCTCTCGGCCGGCCGCCCGGCTGCCACTGATTCGCCCGACGATTCGGCGACGGTGCCCGAGAGCGAGGACACCCGCCTGGCCGCCCCCGATGGGCCTCCAGAGGATGCGGCAGACCTCTGTCCGCCGACGAACGGCGGCGCGACCCCGCCGGGTTGTCGCATCACTGCGACACTGCAGTCACCCAAGATCGCCCGCCGCTCCCCGTCGGGACCCACCAACGGGCTCCCGGACGAATTGGCGGCACGGCGGCCATCGTCGCTGGGGAGCCCCGCGCTGCAGGACGCCGCCGATCCGTTCGTACTCGTCGATGGCCTCACCTATTTTGTGTTCTCGACCTCAGCCGAGTTCCTCAATGTGCCCGTGGCCGTTGTGCCAGGCGAATCCTTGGTACCAGCCGGCGGCGGGTCGCCCGGATTCCGAATCGATGAGGCCGGGGTTCGACGAAACCCCGAGGGTCGCATCCAACGAATCGATGCAATGCCGCAGCGACCGGCCTGGGCGACCGACTCCGGTATCTGGGCACCGACCGTGGCCCAACTCGAGGGCAGGTATGTGATGTACTTCGCGGCAAAGCGCCCAAACCCTCCCGAACCCGTCAATGCCGAATGTGTGGGGCGGGCGTTCTCCTCCCGACCCGAAGGACCGTACGCTCCCGAGCCGGCACCGTTCACCTGCGGGCTCGGCGGAATCCACGGTTCGCTCGACCCCTCGTACTTCCGTGATCCCCGTGGTCCCGGGTACCTACTCATCGCCTCGGGTGGAACGAGCACCCCGCTGTGGTCCATCCCGCTCGACGACGGCGGTGGAGCGGCTGGGGCACCGAAGCCGCTCCTGCGCATGCAGCAACCGTGGGAGAGCTGGTTCCTCGAGAATCCGTCGATGGTGGCCGACGGCTCGGACTACATCCTCGCCTACTCCGCCGGCGACTGGCGCTTGGGTTCGTACTCCACCGGGGTCGCCCGCTGCAGCTCGCCGGTCGGGCCCTGCCGCTCGACGAAAGCCGGGCCCTGGCTGACAACCACCGGCGGGGTCAGCGGCCCCGGCGGGCTCAGCTTCTTCCGCGACATCTATGGCGATCTCATGGCCGCCCACCACGGCTACCCCGCCGGCGGTGAAGCGCTCTTCGGGGCGCGCTCCACCTTCGTTCGCGGGGTGAAGCTCGACCGCAGCGGCATTGCGCTCCGGTGAGACTCGGCAGTGGGTCAGGTCAGGTCAGGTCAGCTCAGGCTGAACGACCGCATCGAGAACGATCCGAGGTCCATGCCATCGACCAGATTTCGCACGGTGTCGGTTGGGCGGCGCTGGGCCGCTACATAAACGAGCGGCAGGAAGTGATCCGCTGTCGGCGCCGCCCGCAGTCCGTCTGCAAGCGCCTCGTACCCAACCAGGGGTGCACGCTCGCCGGCCTGCACGGCCTGCCACATCTGCTCGTCGAACTCGACGGCCCAAGGCGCCGGGCGGGTCGCTTGCGAATCGAGCTCGGCGAAGTTGTGGGTGATGTTGCCGCTGCCCACGATCATGATCCCCTCGTCGCGCAGGCCGTTGAGCCGCTCGGCCAGATCCCAGTGCCACGATGGCGGCTTGGTTCCGTCGATCGAGAGCTGAACGACCGGCACATCGGCGTCGGGGAAGACATGAACGAGGACCGACCAGGCCCCGTGGTCGAGACCCCAGCGGCGATCGAGGGCGACCGGCGACTCCTCGCCGGGGCCGGCCAGCGCTATAGCCAGGGCGGCAACCTGCGTGGCGAGGTCGGGGTCGCCCGGAGCCGGATACTGGACGGCGAACAGCTCGACTGGAAAGCCGCCGAAGTCATGAATGGTGCGCGGTTGAGACATGGCGGTGACCGCAGTGCCGCGGGTGAACCAGTGCGCCGACACCATCAGGACAGCCCGGGGCTTGGCGATGGTGGCGCCGAATTCGCTCCAGGCGGCGGAGTAGCGGTTGGTCTCGATCGCGTTCATCGGGGAGCCGTGGCCGAAGAACACCGCAGGGGCCGTGTCAGCCACTGGATTCTCCGTTGTTGGTCTCTGCGTCGTTGGGCGTGACCGCCGCGGCGCCGGGATGGACGGCGTCGCGAACCTTGCGCAGTAACACCTCGAGCTGATCGCGCTCCGCCGGATCGAGCGCAGCGAGGATCTCGTCATCGATCATGGCGATGTGTGCCGGCATCGACGACTCGACTGCGGTACGGCCGGCGTCGGTGATGACCAAGTGCGTGACTCGACGGTCGCCGGGGCAGGCGCGGCGTTCGACGAAGCCCATCCTCTCGAGCCGGTCCGAAACCCGGGTCACGGCGCTGGGGGTGTAGCGACTCTGCGCCGCCAGATCGGTCATGCGCAGCGACCCACCCTCGCTGCGCGCCAGGCGCAGGAGCGGGCCGAACAGCTGCCCGGTGAGCCCCGACTCGGCGGGGAGGGTCGTCTCGAGCAGGTCCTCGGCGCCCTGGGACGACTCGATCAGCAATCCCACCAAGGTGAGCAGCGGATGTTCGAGCAGATCCTCGGGAGCCGGGCGGTGATCCCCGCCCGTTGTCATCGTCTCAGTATCCATGCTCAGGAGCTTACCAGGATTTTGCTTGCACTTGATACTATTGCGCCTAGCATAGTCACTCTCGCAAGCACCCGCGAAAGCGGATTCCCGTGACCGACACCGTCACCACCACCCGCACCGTTGGATCCACCGAGCTCCCCAAGCCCGGCACCTACGCCATCGATGCGTCCCACACCCACGTGGGCTTCACCGTCCGCCACCTCATGGTGTCCAAGGTTCGTGGTCAGTTCGAGAAGTTCGAAGGAACTGTCGTCATCGCCGAGGACCCTGCCGACTCATCGGTCACCGCCACCATCGACCTCGACAGCATCAACACCAACGACGAAGGCCGCGACGGACACCTCCGCTCAGGCGACTTCTTCAACACCGACGCCAACAAGCACCTCTCCTTCGCCTCCACCGCAGTGCGCTCCAACGGCTCCAAGTGGGATGTCGACGGCGACGTCTCCCTCAATGGTGTGACCTCGCCGGTCACCCTCACGGTCGAGTTCGAGGGCGCCACGGTCGACCCGTGGAACAACCTCCGCATCGGCTTCAGCGCCTCGGGCGGACTCAACCGCGAAGAGTTCGGCGTGTCGTGGAACCAGGCCCTCGAAACTGGCGGCGTGGTCGTCGGCAAGGTCGTCAAGCTCGAGATCGACGCCGAGGCCGTCACTCCCCTGACGTAACTTCCAACCCCAGCCTCACCCCCGGCCTCGGCCCAGACGGGTCAGGGGGTGAGGCCCACCCGCGGCAGGCCCGTGGTTTCGCCCAACCCGGCCATGAGGTTGAGGCACTGAATGGCTTGGCCCGCCGTGCCCTTGACCAGGTTGTCGATGGCGCTGATGGCCAACACGGTGTCGGTGCGCTCGTCATAACGAGCGGTGACGTGAGCGCAGTTGGATCCCTGCGTCGCCTTCGTTGACGGGATGCGCTCGGACACCACCACGAACGGCTCATCGGCGTAGGCCTGGGCCAGCACCGCCAGGACCTTGTCGGTGCTCAGCCCGCTCACGGCGGCCCGCCCATAACAGGTGGCGAGAATCCCCCGGCTCATCGGCGCCAGATGCGGGGTGAACAGCACACTGGCCCCGGCGTGGATCTCCATCTCGGGGGTGTGGCGGTGATCAAGCAGCCCGTAGGCGGTGAAGTCCTCGTCGACGGCGCAGAACGTGGTGTTGGCCTTCGGCGGCCGGCCAGCGCCCGACACTCCCGACGCCGCGTCCACGATGACGCCCGTGGGCGAGATGAGACCGGAGCGAATCAGCGGCTCGAGCGCCAAGATGGCGGCCGTCGGGTAGCACCCGGGGGCCGCAACACATTGAGCGCCGGAGATCTCGGAGCGATACAGCTCGGGCAGCCCATAGGTGAACGTCGACAACAGCTCGGGGGCGGTGTGGGTGATGCCGTACCACTGGTCGTACAGCGCCGCTTCCTTGAGCCGGAAGTCCGCAGCGAGATCGATGACGTAACGCACCGTGTAGACCAGCTGGGGAACGAGCGCTTGGGAGGCTCCGTGGGGCAGCGCCAGGAACACCGCATCGACATCGTCGAGCAACGAGTCGTTGTAGGCCACGAACCGCTGGTCGCCGTAGGCGGCGGCGAGTGACGGGTAGAGGTCACCGATTTGGGTGCCGGCCTGCGAATCGCCCGTCGCCCACACCAACTCCAGCTGAGGATGCGCCGTGGCCAGGCGCAGCACCTCGGACCCAGCGAATCCCGAGGCTCCGATGATCCCGATCTTGACGATCTCACTGTTTACCGGTGCAATCTGCATAGTCATGCACTCTAGCGCATGACTATGGCCCACCCCACTCCCACCGCACTCTCGCCCCACTCCCACCGCACTCCCACCGCACTCTCGTTCTATGAGAGAAATCTCGCCCTCCTGGGCGAGATTTCTCTCACAGAACGGGGGCCTGGCGGAACGGGGGCCCGGCGGAACGGGGGCCCGGCGGAACGAGGGCCTGGCGGAACGAGGGCCTGGCGGAACGGTCGTCTAGCGGAGCTCGCCGCCGTTGGCGGCGGCGACTGCGGCAATCATGGCGTCTCGGGCCGAGCCGATCTCGGCGGCGTTGAGCGCCCGATCGGGGGCCTGCAACAGGATTCGGTACGCCAAGCTGCGTCGGCCCTCGCCGATCGCGTCGCCCCGGTACACGTCGAAGAGCTCGACCGACGTAACCAGCCCGTCGGCGCCCCGCAGCGTGGCGGCCACCTCGTCGGCACCCACCGACTCG
>Ga0105047_10020621_pt1 | contig 10116 bp, 12 predicted proteins | sample MAT04_FD_78384 | JGI IMG/M metagenome (GOLD analysis project Ga0105047, IMG submission 78384) | Freshwater microbial communities from Lake Fryxell liftoff mats and glacier meltwater in Antarctica - MAT-04 (megahit assembly) | ecosystem: Environmental > Aquatic > Freshwater > Ice > Liftoff... | reverse complement strand
TTTTGCCTTTCACCACTCTTTTGGCCAGGCTTTTTATCCTAAAAAAATGGCGGAGGGAGTGGGATTCGAACCCACGGAAGCTTGTGACTTCTCCGGTTTTCAAGAACGGTGCAATAAACCGCTCTACCATCCCTCCTTTTTTAGCTAATTGCGTCAGGAATTGACGCCCGACAGCCCCGCAGATTACCAGAGCATCCACCAAAATCAAGGAGGAGGTTGCGCCCCTCACTCACGCATTGACCCGAGCGTAGCGCACAATGCGAAATTGCTCCGTCTCCCGCATCACTTCCACCACCGGAAATTCTTCCTCAAACTCCGGCATCCAGGCATCGCCCGTCTCTTCACGATGAAGTTGTGTCACCAGCACCTCTGCGCAACGCGGGAGCAATTCCCGATAAATCTCGCCGCCGCCCACCACAAAAATCGGTCGCTCGATTTTTTCAAAATCATACGTCGCCAGGTCGCGAATCGTCTGCGTGCCCGGGAAAGTCGCGGTTCGCGAAATCACATAAGTCTCGCGCCCCGGCAAAGGACGCCCGATGGATTCATAGGTTTTGCGTCCCATCAGCAGCGCTCCTCCCAGCGTTTTTTCTTTGAACCAGCGCAAATCCTCCGGCAAATGCCACGGCATTTTACCTTCGCGTCCGATCACCCGATTGCGGGCCATGGCGACGATGGCGGTCCAGTTTTTCATACCGCGATGGGGGCTTTGATCGCTGGATGCGGATCGTAATTTTCCAAGGTAAAATCCTCGTAGCGGAACCCGAAAATGTCTTTCACCGCCGGGTTCAATCGCATCACCGGAAGGGGGCGCGGATCGCGCGAAAGTTGTTCCGCCACCTGTTCGAGGTGATTTTTATAAATGTGCAGATCGCCAAAGGTATGCACGAACACTCCCGGACGCAGCCCTGTCACCTGGGCGATCATTTGCAAAAGCAAGGCGTAACTGGCGATGTTAAAAGGCACGCCCAAAAATAAATCCGCACTGCGCTGATACAACTGACAATCCAGCCGCCCATCGAGCACGGCAAACTGGAACAAGGCATGACACGGTGGCAACGCCATCTGCTCGATTTCCGCTGGATTCCAGGCCGAAACAATTAGACGCCGACTGTCGGGATTGCGCTGGATTTGATCGACGACTGTGCGGATTTGATCGATGGAACGTCCATCCGCCGCCTGCCAATCGCGCCATTGTGCGCCATAGACCCGGCCCAGATTCCCCTCGGCATCGGCCCATTCGTCCCAGATCGTCACTTTATTTTCCTGCAAATAACGCACGTTGGTGTCGCCTTGAAGAAACCAGAGCAGCTCGTGAATGATGGAACGTAAATGAACTTTTTTCGTCGTTAAAAGCGGAAATCCCTCGCTGAGATCGAACCGCGCCTGGGCACCAAACACCGCCAGAGTGCCCGTGCCGGTGCGATCCTCTTTGGAGACACCGTTGGCAAGAACCAGCCGCAAAAGATCGAGGTAAGCTTTCATGGAAAAATCACAAATGCCACGTTGCCGCCTTGCCCCCACTTCAGGCAACGATAAAATCTCTCATCCGCAGACTTTCCCGATTCGTCCATACCGTTGTATCTTTCGTAACTTACCCGACAAGTGCTTTGCTTTCCCCGGCAAATAAATTCCGCCATAACCTTCATTTTCCCACCCGCCTTAATCATTATCCATGGACCCACAGCCTTTGGCTCCCCAAGCTTCTCTTGCCGATACGCAAAACCAGGCCGATCACCGCAACATTGCCATCGATCGTGTCGGCATCACCAATCTGCGTTATCCCCTGCAAATCCGCGATCGCGCCCATCGCCTCCAAAGCACTGTCGCCACCGCCGCCCTCACCGTCGATCTGCCGCATCAATTCAAAGGCACGCACATGAGCCGCTTCGTCCAGGTGCTCAACGCTCACGGCCCCGTCCTTCACGTCGAAAACATTCACGAAATCCTCGAGCAACTCGTCGCCAAACTTCACTCCGAGAAAGCGCACGTCGAATTTATTTTCCCCTTTTTCATCGAAAAAAAAGCGCCCGCCACCCAGGCACCCGGCCTGATGGATTACGAAGTAAAATTCGATGCCGTCTATGACAAAGGCACCATCGATTTCATCGTCACCGTCGGCGTGCTCGTCACCACGCTCTGCCCCTGCTCCAAGGCCATCTCCATCCACGGCGCGCATAATCAGCGCGGCAAAGTCACTTTCGCCGTCCGCTCAAAGACGCCCATTTGGATCGAGGACCTCATCGAATTGGTCGAATCCTGCGCCAGCAGCGAACTTTACAGCGTGCTCAAACGGCCCGATGAAAAATTCGTTACCGAACGCGCTTACGAAAACCCTGTTTTCGTGGAAGATCTCGTCCGCAACATTGCCTCCCGCGCCAACTTGGAACCGAACATCACCTGGTATCGTGTCGAAGCCGAAAATTACGAGTCCATCCACAGCCACAACGCCTACGCCCTTATCGAAAAACATCGCGAGAGCTGACCCATTCCACGTCATAGCTCCAGATTCCATCGTCACCCACCGCAGCCCCCCACCCTTCTTGCTGTTTGCAGCCGTGGGTAATCTCAGGCACGTTCCCATTCTCATGCGCTTTCTGGTTCAAGTCTGTCTGGGAATCCTTCGTCACCAGGAATACCGACGTAATTTCCTCGCCAGCCTCATCATTTCCGCACTTCTGCTCCTTTTTCTCGGTTCCACCTGGCTCTCCGCCTGGTTAAGCGCCCGCCCTTTTCTTTTCATCCTCTTTTGGTTTGCCTGCGTCTGGTTCACCGCCACCAGCTTTCTCCTCGCCGCCTACGACATGCTGGTCGTGCGCAAAGCCGCGCGCGCCGAGGAAAAACGTCTCCGCCAGGAAGTCCTCGCCCAACACCAGCAAAACTAACATTTTATGCTCCGCACCCGACAGGATTTCGAACGCGTGGAAATCGCCACCCTCGCTCCCTACGCTCAAAAATCCAGCCTCTCCGCCGGACGCAAATACAAGGAACCTTCCCACCCCTACCGCACCGAATTCCAGCGCGACCGCGCCCGCATCATCCATTCCCGAGCCTTTCGCCGTCTCGAATATAAAACCCAGGTCTTCCTCAACGGCACAGGGGATCATCTTCGCACCCGACTCACCCACACCATCGAAGTCGCCTCCGTTAGCCGCACCATCGCCCGCGCCCTCGGCCTCAACGAAGATCTCGCCGAGACCATCGCCCTCGCTCACGACCTCGGGCATTCCCCTTTCGGCCATTCCGGCGAACACATGCTCAATGAGTTAATGCGCGATTTCGGCGGCTTCGAACACAACGTGCAAAGTCTCCGGGTCGTCGAACTCCTCGAAAACAAATATCCCCGCTTCCCCGGCCTCAATCTCAGCGCCGAAGTTCTCCACGGCCTGCGCAAACACGAAGCCTTTCGTCCCGGCACCAAACCCGGCGACGCCCCTTCCCTCGAAGCTCAAGTCGCCGATATCGCCGACGAAATCACCTATTACAGCCACGATCTCGACGACGGCATCGACTACGAACTTCTCGCCATCGATCAACTCCAAAAGCTCACCCTCTGGAGCGCCACCTCCGCCCAGGTCGCCGAACTTCATCCCCGACTCAAAGGCACCGAAGCCGCCGGCTTCATCATTCGTTGCCTCATCGATCGACTCGTCGAAGACGTCATCATCACCAGCGCCGCCCTCATCGACCTCGCCAACCCCAAAAGTCCGGACGACGTGCGACGCCAAAAAAAACCACTCATCGCCACCAGCGACGCCATCCGCAAATCCACCCGGCAGCTTCGCAAATTTCTCTACCAAAATCTTTACGAACATCCCAAGGTCGCCGGTGCCAACCAACGTGCCTGCTCCATGCTTCGTAACGTCTTTAATACCTATGTCTCCTGCCCCTCGCTCCTCGGACGCAGTGCCGCCAGCCGGGTAAAAAAAGAAGGTCTGCACCGCACCATCTGCGATTACCTTTCGGGCATGACCGACCGTTACCTGATGGAAGAACACCAAAAACTTTTCCTCCAGGAAGGCATGATACGCGCCTTGCGCGGCAACCGCGACATCCACATCAGCCGTCTCACCGAATAACCCATCCACCCACCCTCTCCATGGCGACCCTGGCACTAACCAATTTACAAGTCGTCGGCAACGAACTCGCCCTGGCCTGGACCGATGGCGAGGAAAACTACTTCCCACTCGACTTCCTGCGCCGCTCCTGCCCCTGCGCCCTTTGCGAAGGCGAACCCGACGTGCTCGGACGCATCCTCAAACCCAACGTCAATCATACCCCTGGCAGTTTCACACTAAAAAGCCATCACATCGTCGGCGGCTACGGCTGGCAACCCACCTGGGCCGATGGACATCAATCCGGCATCTACTCCTTTTCCTATCTACGCCGGCTCGGGGAGGCCATCGAATGACGCCCCGCCTCCGCGCCTGGGTTCTCGGTCTCGCCGGCGGCCTCGTCGTCGGTGCCGGGGTCTTTCGTTACCTGCAAAATAATTCCGTCGTCCTCCCGGCGACACTCCTTCCCATCGTCGAACCCAATCCCCGCGATCTCTACCAGATCGTCGAGCTTCAGATCGCTGCCTTGCGCAAAGATGATTACACCACTGCCTACAGTTTTGCGGCCACGGGCATCCGGCAAAAATTTCCTCGCGAGCAATTTCGAGAAATGATTCGTTCCAGCTATCCACAACTCATCGGTGACACCCGCGTAAGTTTCGGCGAAACCCGTTTCGCGGCCAGCGTAAAAGCCTCCGCGCTGGTCTTCCTCGAGAGCAACGAACGCTCCACATCCATGATCTATCTTTTTGTCAAAGAAAACGGGCAATGGAAAATCGAAGGCGTGCAAGTGATTAAAACCGGCTCCCAGGAAGGCCTGCCCTTAGAACCGCAAACCTAGCCTAGCCGAAGGCAATTCCTCAGGGGAGCACACCCGACCCGGGTGTTATTATGGCCGACCCGGCCAAAACATCTTTCGATTCTTCTTCAGCCCAGCTTTTCTCCGGTTGTTAAATTTTTCATCCGGGGGCCGGAATTCTCCGACACCGTGACACTTTCTAAAGGGACAATCCCCCATTCCCGCAAATGTTCTACGCTGGAAAATACCCCACCCCGGCCTTATGTTGTCAGCAAATCCAAGAGCCGATTTTTAATAAAATCCCCTTCCCTATTCAATAAAATCAATAAGGCAATGTTGTAACCCTTCCCCTTCTCAGCCCTCGATTTCCTTCGTAAGTCACCGATTATCAGCACGTTGGAGCGGGTGAAGGGAATCGAACCCTCGTATGCAGCTTGGGAAGCTGCCGTTCTACCATTGAACTACACCCGCATTAAACCTGTTACCTCAGTCGCCTAAGTTTTTCAAAAAAAGCTCGTTGAAGAATTCAATATGCATTTTCCAATGAAGAGGGCAACTGGAAAGACCGTCGTAAATTCTCTGCCAAGATCCCTCCGCCAGCGAAATTCTCGCTAAAAACGAAGCTCTTGGAACAAAAATACCAGCAAATGCTCATTTTTCGTGCTTTTTCTGCAAAACAAAGTTGCGCCCGCCCTTCTTTCGGAGCTATATCACTCTCCATGAGATTATTCATTGTTTCCCTCCTTCTGCTTGCAGGCGCCAATTTTGCCCTGGCCGATATCCAAGATCCACCCTCTAATCGTTACGGCAAAACGCGCAAATTATCCCGCGGCATCGCCAATATCGCTTACGGCTCCACCGAAATTCCCTTCACCATTGCCAAGACCAACGATTTGGAAGGAAATTCCGCCGCAGCCAGCTTAGGAATTATCTCAGGGGTGCGCCGCACCATCGAACGTGTCGGCGTTGGCATCTTCGAAGTCGTCACCCACCCTTTCCCGGTCTATCGCGGTGGCTACAAACCCGCTTTCTTTAAGAGCCCGATCCGCGGTCATCGCGACACTTACGAGGAATTCCCTCCCGAACTGGGTTTCCGTTCGGTTTATTCCTACACGCGCAACGACTAGGCTTTTTGGCACTTTGTTTTCTTGGAAAAGACTTTCCTGATCCACAGGAAAGTCTTTTCTTTTTTTACCCCAGGCGCACTTCTTCATCATGGCTCGCATATCCTCTCCCGCCCGATCTCCTCTTCCACCGGCATTGCTGACGATTCGGGAAGTCGCTTTCGGGGGCAAAGGAGTCGCCCGGCACGATGGCAAAGTCGTTTTCGTTCCCTATGTTCTTGAAGAGGAAGTGATCCTGGCCAGCACCGTGCGCGAGCACAAAAGCTTCACCGAAGCGAAACTCAACCGCGTCCTGCAACCCTCGTCCCACCGAGTGGAACCGCCCTGCCCTTATTTTACCCACTGCGGAGGATGTTCCTACCAACACGCCACTTACGAACATCAATTAACGATCAAACACGCCCAGGTGCGCGATATTCTGCGCCGGATCGGCAAGCTCGAAGCCGCCGTGGAACCCACCGTGCCCTCGCCTCTGCCATTTGCTTATCGCAATCGTATCACCGTCCATGTGCGCGAGGGTGACGTTGGTTTTTTTGCCACGGGCGGCCAGGATTTACTTCCCATCGACCGTTGTTTGCTGGCCAGCGAAGAAGTCAACGCACAACTGGCCCGACTCCATCTTGATCGTCCGCGCGACGGCCATTACACTCTGCGCGAACATCGCGAGACCCGCACTTTTCGTCAGACCAACGACGCCGTGGCAGCGCTTCTGGTCGAGGCGGTGGGAAACGCTCTTCCCGCCGGGGGGCCGCTCCTCATCGATGCTTATTGCGGCTCAGGGTTCTTCCTTAAAAAATTCCTCCCTCGCTTCGCCCAGGCCATCGGGCTGGAGTGGAGCCAATACGCCGTGGCCACCGCGCGGGAAAGCGTCGCCGGGCACGAGACCTATCTGCAAGGCGATGTCGCTCTCCTGCTCGAGGACACCTTAACCTGGGCACCCCCCGGCACCGTGCTTTTGCTCGATCCACCCGCCGAGGGGCTGGCTCCGCAGGTGATTCGCTCGATTCTCGCCCATCCCCCTGCGCAAATTACGTATGTAAGCTGCAATCCTGCCACACTTGCCCGCGATTTGGGAAAACTGGCCGCCACTTACCAGCTTACACGGGTGCAACCTTTCGATATGTTTCCGCAAACCGCTGAAATCGAAGTTCTTGCCCAATTGACTCTCAACACCTGATTCCCAGCAACCTATGCAACACCGACGTTTTGGCCGAACCGAACTGCAAATTCCCGTCTTTTCCTGCGGCGGCATGCGTTACCAGGAAAGCTGGCAGGACATCGCTCCCGAAGCTGTGCCCGCCGCCAACCAAGCCAACCTCGAAGCCACCATCCAGCGTTCGTTGGAACTCGGCATCAACCACATCGAAACCGCGCGCGGCTACGGCTCCAGCGAAATGCAATTGGGCTTTCTTCTGCCCAGGCTCAATCGGGAAAAAATCATCATCCAGACAAAAATCGGCCCGCAGGAAAGTCGTGCGAAATTCCTCGAAACCTTCGAGCTATCCATGCGCAATCTGCAACTGGATTACGTCGATCTTTTTTCGATTCACGGCATCAATAACCGTGAAATCCTCGACCAAACCCTCGCTCCCGGCGGCGCTCTGGAATGCGCCCAGCAATTGCAAAAAGAAGGCCGTATCCGCCACATCGGATTCTCCACCCACGGCACCTGCGACGAAATCATCGCCGCCATCGCCACCGACGCTTTTAGCTACGTCAATTTGCATTGGTATTTCGTTAACGACCTCAATTGGCCCGCCATTCTCGAAGCGAGAAAACGCGATCTCGGCGTTTTCATCATCAGCCCCAACGACAAAGGCGGCAAACTTTACGAACCACCCGAAAAACTCGTGCGCCTCTGCGAACCGCTTACCCCCATGGCATTCAACGACCTTTATTGTCTCGCCCGGCCCGAAGTCCATACCCTGAGTCTCGGTGCCAGCAAACCCTCCGATTTCGACGCTCACATCGAAGCGCTGCGGCATTACGACGCCATCGAGACCACCATCGCCCCCATCGAGGCCCGGTTAAGGGCCGAAATGGTGGACGTTCTTGGCGCCGATTGGACCGCTCATTGGTGGAAGGGCATCCCCGAGCATCACGACCTGCCCAATGGGATCAATCTGCTCGAAATCCTCCGTTTATGGTCCTTCGCCAAAGCTCTTGACCTCGTCGAATTTGGTAAAATGCGTTACAATCTGCTCGGCAATGCCGGACATTGGTTCCCGGGCAGTAACGCCAAAGACTTCGATCCGCACACTCTCGCTCCTTTTGTAAAAAAATCCGCCTTTGCCGAACGCATCCCGGGCATTTTAGCCGAAGCCCATACCCTGCTCGCCGGCGAAGAGGTGCAACGCCTCAGTAAAAGCGATTAGGTCGCCGCCCAGATTTCCTCATCAGAAAGCCGGAAAGCCAGCAACACATCCAAGGGATCGTCCGACAAGCCGAGGGAAAGCCCCGCTCCCATCAGCCGCACCAGTTCGACCGCAATCTCGTAATCGTAATCCCCGTTTTCCGGGCGGCTCGCAAACCCGCAGGACGCAGCTTCCCCGTGGAAATGCACGAGAAACGCTTCTCGCGACTGATCCGCAAAGCCACGGCGAAGCACTTGTTGATAATGGCGCACGGGTAATTCGCCCACGGAAAGTGTCATCACACCTTGCGGTGCGATTCTGGCCATTATTTCTTCGACGACTGGGGCGATCCAGCGCGGGTTTACCTGCACTTTTCCCGAGCAGGGGATGTTACCGGAGAGAGTCCAGCCGGTATTGGATTCCGAGGCGCGAACCACTCCGGCGGCGGCATCCGCGCACGGGATGTGGGCCACGCTGAGTGGAAAAATCTTGCGCACTTCGTTCAATCGATCGCTGGTGGCCGAGAGCCTGCGGATGGAGGTGAACAATTGATCAAGGAATCGGGTTGTGCCCGGTTCCACAGGCAAATCAGAAAGGCTGTGGAGCAATTCTGCATTGGAAAGCACTGCGACCTGATTGTTAAGATCGTGGATCTGGCTGGTAAAATAGGCGCCTAGTTTTTCCAGATTATCCAGCGCCGAATCCCTGCTCGTGGCTGCCGCAATTAATGGTTCCAAAGCCGAATAAACCATGTGCGTCTAATATTGGGTCGAAGCCAGTGTGGCGCGAAAGGACGTTTCGATCCGATCCGCCAGCTCTGGCCCGCTGTTTTTATCGACGACCACGCCCAACGTGGTGCCGCGTTCGCTGATCATGCAAATTACTTTTACGTGCTCAAAAATCCAGCTCATGCGGGGCGAACCCAGCTTGTGTAACGATGCCACCTGGATGGTGTCGGCGAGGGCGCGCCAGATGGTCTCGTCAATCGCCAGATCGTTTGGGCTTTTGGCGTCGGCAAAAATCACTGCCCGATTGTGCAGACACACCCCGGCCCGCAACACGCCGGGCAGACGCTCGATCTTGCGCTGTAAATTGACGAATGTTTCGCGCATGGGAAGATTAAGCATGGGTAAAAGCACGGCTGGATTGGAGAGCGTTGGCCACCGCGCCGCGAATCTCGGTGAGCGGGACGTTTTTGCGTTTTACGAGACCGAAAGCACCGGTGCCCTCTGGAAATTCCACCGTGGCCGTGTAATCCAGGCCATGCACAGCGATGTATTCGAGCCTGCCCCACTCGGGACGCGCACTTACCTGGCGGACTTTAATGCTGAAAAGCTCCAATAAATCCACCCGGCGGGCTGGGTTTTCGCTGCCGCGATTTTCGATCAGACCGCCTTGCTGGGAGCAAACGACCAGCTCATCGAGTTTGAGGTTGGAGACGGCGATGACAGGTTTGTCGGCCAGTTTGATCGGGCTAAACTCGATTGGCACCGTTTCTTTCTTTTTCTCTGGAATCGGCGGTGGAATCTCCGCTTTGAAGATGAGATCGATATCGCTCGAAGCGTAATTGGGCACAGCGGGCAGGGCACCGCCATTATCGGACATTTTACTGGTAATCCTCGGTGAAGTAATGCGGATTGTCTTGGGGATGGGGATGCGCCCGACGGGTTGCGCCTGCTCACCCTCCTCGATATCGAGCGCCCCGCTTTCATCGAGTAAACGAGCGGATTCCATCAAGAGATATTCCCACGAATTGGTGATCGTGGAGAGGGGCGGTGCGGCAA
>Ga0105047_10020619_pt1 | contig 10117 bp, 7 predicted proteins | sample MAT04_FD_78384 | JGI IMG/M metagenome (GOLD analysis project Ga0105047, IMG submission 78384) | Freshwater microbial communities from Lake Fryxell liftoff mats and glacier meltwater in Antarctica - MAT-04 (megahit assembly) | ecosystem: Environmental > Aquatic > Freshwater > Ice > Liftoff... | reverse complement strand
GGCAAACTGTAACGCCGGCGGGTCGGTCATGGATCCGGCAAGCAATCCGCAAAGGCTAAGATAGTTCATCTTCATGAAAATCCGGGCGATCAGTGCCACAACCATCAGTGGTATGAAAGTGATCATCGCACCGTATGCCATCCACCATAAACCGCCGCCCTCCGTCAAAGTGGGTACAAACCGGTCGCCGGCCCTGATCCCCACGCACGCCAGGAACAGGATGATCCCCAGTTCCCGCAACGCGATATTCGCACTCGGGGGCATGAACCAGACCAACGGGCCGAAATGACCCATTCGTGAAAGAAGAATGGCAACGATAAGCGGTCCTCCGGCAAGCCCCAATTTCACCGGCGCGGGCAAGCCGGGGAGCATGAGTGGGACACTGCCCACCAGCACCCCCAGAATGATTCCCACAAACATCGGGATAATCTGCGGCGTGTTCAAATGCTTGGTGGAATCACCTAGTTCAAAAGCAACCTGCTTCAGGGCAGCGCCTTCGCCAACAATGGTCAGCACGTCGCCAAACTGAAGCCGCGGGTTCAGAGGAGGCATTTCCACCCCGCTGCGATGAAGTCGGGTGACGTTCACGTGCAGACGCTCGCGGAGACCCAGTTCTCCCACAGTTTCTCCGAGCACGGCGGAATGCGTCACCATAATCCGCCGCACTTCCAATTCGGTGGAGACCTGTCGAACATCCACTGGGGCTTCTGCGCCCACAATCAGCTTCAACTCGTCCAGACGCTTCTTCGGACCGACGGCGAGCATCACATCGCCGCTGTGGACGATGCTGTCGGCTTTCGCAAGCTGGGCGACATTGTTATGAAGGATCCGCGAGATGACCACGCCTTCACTTGCCAACGTCGGAATCTGAGCGAGCCTCAGCCCGTCCAGGTTTTGATTGCGAATTTCAAGGTTCATGCTCGCCAGAACCTCGATATGACGGTTCTGCAGTTTCTCAAGTGCGTCGGCTTCCAGTTGCGGACTGATGCGGAAGAAAGTGCGGATGAACAGCATCGTGAGAATGATGCCAATAATGCCGAAGGGATACGCCACCGCGTACGCCATAGCCGGCAACTTCATCGTCTCGGAAGGGATATTCGGAAGATCTTTCAGCGCCTGTTGGGCGGCGGCAAGGGATGGAGTATTGGTGGTTGCCCCCGAAAAAAGTCCCACCACTTCCGGGATTCCCACGCCAAAGATTTTATGAATGGCAAAGGCAATGACCGCCCCGCCGAGGACAATTCCCGCCGCCATCAGGTTCAGGGGAAGTCCTTGCTTGCGCAAGGAGCCGAAGAACCCCGGACCGACCTGCACGCCAATGGTGTAAACAAACAGGATAAGCCCGAATTCGCGGGCGAATTCAAGGACGTGTTCATCCAGCTTGATCTCGCGCCGTCCCAGCACGTGGCCGAGGAGCAATCCCGCGAACAGCACACCCGCGATGCCAAGTCCGATGCTTTTGACTTTGACATGCCCGAGTGACAATCCCATCGCCGCCACAACCGCCAGCATCAAAACGGTCTGTGCTGCGGACTGCACTGTAACTAACTGTGTTAACCAATTCATTTATCTACCCTTACTTCCTAAACCCTCCAAAATTCTGGAGGGGTGCTATGCTATTGATAGATCGACCGGGCGGAAGAAGAAAAAAGATAATTTAATCCTTTTTACTTTTTGGGATGTTTTCGTCCGCCGGCACTGCGGGTGCAACCGCCACAACCGGCACGGCGACTTTGGCGCCAATCCGTTTGTAAATATCTATCAATGATAGAGTTATCGCGACGACCACCGGGCCGACAAACAGCCCCAGGATTCCAAAGACCTGTAACCCCCCGAGGACTGCGAAGAAGATAACCAGCTCATGCAATCGAGTTCGTTCCCCCACCAGTTTGGGTCGCAGGAAGTTGTCAATTGACCCGATAACCGCCCCGCCCCAGACGATAAGAATGATCGCTTTCATCGGGTGTCCGGTGGCGAAAAGAAACACCGCCGCCGGTCCCCAGACCAGGAACGCGCCAAGCATCGGCACCATCGACAGCAGGAACATCACCACCGCCCAGAGAATCGCAGAGGGCAACCCCAGCACCCAGAATCCGATTCCGCCCAGCACTCCCTGGATCGCCGCGATTACCATCACCCCACGCACCGAGGCAAAAATCACGTCATGCGCCCGCGAGAAAACTTCGTCCGCCTGCTCCTTGCCCAGCGGAAGGGACTCGCGAATCGCCGGGACGATGACGTCCGCATCCTTCAGAAGGTAATAAACCGTGAAAAGAATGAAGAAAATCTGAACGATCACACCGAAGATGTTCCCGACGATTCCAAGCGATTTTGCCGCAACCGAACTGCCCATTGCCCTGAGTCGCTCACCCACGGCTTCGGGGTTGAGATGCTCGCGGATATTGACCCAGCGGTTAAGGTGGTTGTAAAGCGATGAGTCCGGATTCGTCACCTGCTGGATTCCGCTCTGCACCAGCCGCACCGCATCATCCACCTGCGTCGAAAGCATCACCAGCACCAAGCCCAGCGGCACGATGAAAACCAGGATGACGAACAGCGTCGTGAATAGCGACGCCATCGCCGGTCCCCACCCGCGCTTCCGCAAGCGACGGAAAATCGGATAGGACACTATCGCCAGCATCGCCGACCACAGAATCACATCCATAAACGGCGCAACGATCAGCCAGCAGAGATACAGGCAGATCAAAGTTACAGCGACAAGTGAAAGCCATCGCGCGTTGATGCGGTTCATTGTTGGGAATAGTAGTCGCGGACACAATTACTTTGAAATGCAAAAAGACGCGAGATCATCGAGATGCGAAACGGTGAAGTGAAACGAGGCTCGCATCGCAGTGTCCCCCTTCCGAGCTGCGCTTCTGGACGGAAACACTTGAACCCGCGCGAATACCGAGCGCTGCGATGCTTTCTTAGAAGCAAATCGGCTGACAGCACTCGTGAACGGCGCTGCATCTGTTGCAACGGGCGCCCGGACGGAAAGAGCGGTCAACAGAAGCCCGGCGAAACAGCAGGCGTCTCCGAAGATCGCGTCGGCTGCTCATCAGTTGCCCTTGAACGAGAACGAGAAGCGAGTGAGCTTCAGCGAGTTCAACAACGCAGCGTAACTGCCTGGGACGACATTTCCCGCGACGAGCGCGGCCGGCGATTCAAACGTCGACCGCTTTCCTTTTCACCCGCGATCTACCGTTCCGCGGGCGGGACCATCGCCGTCGCGTTGCGGAACAGCACTTTTTCCATCACCTCAGCCGGCAGTGAGAGCGTCTTCAGGTACGCCATCAGATCGCCACCATAGATGTCGCGACCAAAGAGCAGACGGTCCGCATGTCGCACAATGAATTGTGTCGAGAATTCCTTATCTCGCTTCAGCGCATACAGCGCCGAACCAGCCGACAGGTCGGCATGAAGATTGGGATACTTGTCAAACAACGGCAGCAGCCTTCCGCCGGGCGTGATCGGTCCGGGGGGATATGGCTCCGGCGCTGTGTCCGCATCGCCGCTGATCTCGCGCCAGAAACCGGGCGCATGTCCGACGAACTTCGTCTCCGGGCACTGCTGCAGCGCCCGTTCCAGGTTGCCCACCGTGCCTCCATACCAATTCTGCTGATAGACCGGCTGCCCCTTCTCATTTTTCAGATAAGGCACATCCAGGTGCAGCACCACGGGGCAGCCGAGCGATCCGGCGCGGCGGAACAGCTCGATGCACCGCGGATCGTCGAACAGCATCCGGAATTTCCACTCGCCGCAGACGCGCACATGGTGAATGTGATACGCCGATTCGAACAGCTCCGCCGCCCTTCCCGTGCCGGGATCGGGGCAATATCCAAGGATGAAACGTCCGGGATATTTATTTGCGGTTTGAATCAGGTCGCTCAGCAGGATGCCTCTGTGCTGGCCATCCAGAAAATGAAGCGGGTTAAGCACCTTGTCGTATTGGGGATCGTATTGTCCCGCAGGAATTTCCCACGACAGCAGCCAGGCAAGGTCGATGCCATGCTCATCCATGTCCGCGATCAAACCCGCATCATCGCGCTTGTGCCAGAAAACATGTTGATGTGTATCGATGATCATTGTGATGATTTCCTAAAGCAGTTTGCCCACCGCGCGTCCGACAGCGGCGGCGATTCGTGTGAAACCCAGATCGGTCGGATGAACGCCGTCCACCGTCCCCAGATTGTCATTACCCAGGAGCTTCTCACCCCGCAAATAGAAAAGCTGGCGAACCCCCGACTTCACCATTCGACGGTGGCATTCTGCAAGCGCCGCATTGGCGGCGGCGTAGGCAGACACGTGCGGCACCTGCCACATCGCCCGCTGCGACCGTGCAGCTTCCACCAGAAGAATGGGCGTCTTCGGACGCGCTTTGCGAAGCGTGCGGATAAACACCTCCGCCCGTTCATTCACGTTGTCGGCGGTCATGTTCGGGATGCAGTCGATCACATATGCCGCTGGATTCAGTTCGCCAAGCAGATGCGCGATCTCCAGATCCATCCAGCCGTTACCGGAGAAGCCCAGGTTAATCGTCCGACAATTCAAAGTCCTGCCGATGATCTCTGGATATCCCATTCCCGCCCGCGAGGCGCAGCCGCCTTGCACGATCGATGTCCCATAGAACACCACGCCCTTGCGGGCATTGCCGGTTCGCCGAGGGACGGGAAAGAGCCTGGCATCGGGAGGCAGTCCGATCGATACGCTTTCCACACCGTTGTAAAGCGGCAGGTACAGCAGGAACTCACGCCGGGACTTGGTGAGTTGATCGGCGAGCATCACGGTGTTGGATGGAAACTCTTTGGCGCGCCCGGTGCCCGTCCAGATCCATTCGCCTTTGTGCCTTGCGTAAAGATCCAGCCCGCTGACTCCGGTTGCCGGCATGTGATCCATCGCCAGTGTGGAGAAGCGCAACGTCCAGCGCGCCGAAAGCGTCGTCGCATCGGTGACGAATCGCGCGCAGATGCCGGCGGAATGCTGGCTCAGATCCCACAGCACATCGCGCACGGTCCCTTTGGCGCGGGCGGGGAGTCGATCGAAGACGCCTGCGGTATCGTCCCAGCCACGCCCCTCGATTTCCAGGCTTCGGATGTCGTGCCAGTGTTGCCCGTCGGAAACTTCGGTCGGCGCAAAGTTCTTGTCCAGTTGTTCGATCGAACGCACTCTACCTGCCTCTTTAGACTGTAAAGAATCGTCCGCGTGGCCGCAAAGTCAACTCATCATTCGTTTTCGGGCATAGCGCGCATTTGTGGCGAGGTCCTTCCTGCCTTCTCCCACTCCCGCGATCACGCCGGCGAGGGAGAAGAACCGATCACCACAATCTTGCGTTACAACCCGTTTTCTTCCGACATCGCCAGCAGCTTCGGGCTGACCTTTCCATACAGCACGCTCGTCCCAAGCATCAGCAGGCCCACACCGATGAACGAGAGGATGCGATAGCCTTGACTTACACCCGAAAGATCGACAATCACGATCTTCATCAGCGTGCCTGCAAGCAGAATCAGCCCGAAGTAGCGCATCGCCGCCTCACGGAAGGCAAACCCAACGCCAACCGACGCAACTGCGTAGCACGCCCAGAAGATCGACAGCGCCACCTGTTTCGCTAGGCGCGGATCGTTCAGACCAATCGAAGCCCCCGACGTGTCAAACCAGCGGCTGATCTCAATAGAGAGGTCGATGAGTCCGATCACGGCGATTGCCAGTTTAATCGCGAGGCGCAGATCGTGAACCGCCTTCTCCGTGTTGACGATCTTTTGCGCCATGACCACAAACGCTGCCGCCGACGCCATCAGACCGCACGCGGCGAAGGTCATGGTGTTCAGCAGCACCGGAACCTGTGTTGACGTTGAACCCAGCGTCGACCCCAGCGCATCCACCAGCAGCCATTTCACCGTGCTTACCAGCAGCAGCACCGTGGCGAGGGTGGAGCCAATTTTTTCAGGCAGGAAGCGTGCAATCGCAATGAGTCCCCAGGCAAACGCCAGCACGAACAAAGTCGCTGTGCTGGCGGGGAATTCAATCACCGACGTGACGCACCAGACGAGCGTCGCAATGACGCTCACCGCGCCGATTGCATTCCCCATCGACACGTTCTTCTGACGAATCGACGCGAGCACGGCGATCAACTGTCCGAGAATCGCGAGCCCGAAAGCAACCATCGCATTGGTGTGAAGGTCCACGCCGCCAAGGGTGCCGAGAACGGCGGGATGAGATTCGTTGCCGTTGCGGATCATCAGATGCACCAGCGCCAGCGCCCACCCCACCATGGATGCGCCCCGGGAAAGATCCTTGTTTCCCAGCACACCGATCAGCGCAAGCCCGAGTGCCAAAATCGCCCAGCCGATCTCCACATTGATGCCCGTGGTGTAGACGGGGACGGCGACGAATATCAACGCAATCGCCTGCAGTGCGTATCCTGTTGCCAGGTCGGTCAGTGCCGGACGACGCTGCGATGGCAGGATCAATCCCAGCGCGCCGCAGACGCCTGCAATGCCCAGCACCCACGTGGTTTGGACGATGTTGCTGTCGTGCTGGTGCAACCAGAGGATCGCCAGGGTCAATCCCGCGGTAACCAGCATGCTGAATGCCAGACCCGCCGCCTCACCGGCGCGGGCGCGGGGTTGCTGATCGTGCCGGAAATTGGTGATGATGAGTTCCAGCTGGTAGATCGCGGCAAACAGCAGCGTGAACACCAGCGTGACATTCTCACGGGCATGCTGCGGGATGACGCTCAGCATCCAGAAGCTAATCATTCCGAGCGAAAGCCCGCGCAGGGTCCACCATTTTCCGCCTTGCCCACGTGCGGCAAGAACCAGGGCGACAATTTGCGTGGCAAGCAGATAGGCGAGGAACGATGCGATGGGCGCGTTGGGATCGCCCAGCAATATCGGCGCGATGTTTGCGCCCAGCAGAGAGATCACACCGATCGACACCATGTCGCCGCGAATCGCCACCGCCGCGCCGATTAACGCGGATATTCCCATGCAGGTGAACGCGATGGACTGGGAATAGAGTTCGTAATAGGCGTGGCCTACATAGCTGGCGACGAACAACGTCCCCACGCCCGCCGCGAACAAACCGGCGGCAGAATGGCGATGCACCTTGCGGAACACATATTCGCCTGCGCCGATCATCGCGAATCCTGTGGATGCGATCAGGCTCAGCCATACCCAATTGGGAATCAGATCGGTAAGCCATCCCTGGTCATAGGCGTATTTCACGCCCAGCACCGTGCCGATGACAAAGACCAGTGCGCCGATCCAACCCGCCCACTTCAGGCCGATGGTTTTCTCGAAATCGCCTTGCGGAATGTCCGTTCGCTTCTGGACGCGAGGATAATGAAGCAATTCCGCCTTACGCCCAAGACCCAATGGCAGCGGCGGAGGCGGTGCGAATGGCTTCGGTGGAATAGGACTGCCTGCGCGAAGCGCGGAAATCGCGACAGGTTGATCAGGCGGAAGTGGAATGTCTCCCTTCGGAAGTTGACTTGCCTGATCATCCTGGCCCGGAAGAGTGGATGAAGCGCCTGTCACCTCTGCAAGCACTTCCCGCACACGCTGCGAGGGCATCTCCACGGTTGAGCCTGGCGTCGCTTCCGCCGCTAGCGGAAGCAGAAGCAACCCCTGCTGCCGCAGGGACGCCTCGATCTCTCCGACGCGACTTTCGAGCAGGGAAAGACGCAGATCCACGTTCGATGCAGTCATGGCGACCTCCTCAATACTCCAACAAGTTAGTTTATACTAACATATCGGTAAAGCAAAACTTGAAAAAAGGAACCCGCTCTGTCGAGCGGGTTCCTTTGATGAATCCAAAATTACTTCAAACTGGCCTTACTTTTGCACTTGCAGTTTCAATGCAGCTGCAAGCTGAACCGCTGCCTTGTCGGTGATGATCTGCTGGCTGTTGTCGAAGAAGTCGGTCCGCGTGGTACGGAAGTTAAACAAGTTCGTGTCGGTACGGGCACAAATCTCGTTCTGCATCGTCAGCGCGAGCGGCGGTGCAGGGGTTTCGATGTCGGAGAAGTTACGGGCCGCGTAAATGCGGCGGACGTAGTTCTCGTAGCTGGTGTAATCGCCGCCGGCAACCGCGTCGCCGCCGTTGAAGACGTTCTGACCACCAAGCAGCGGCGCGTCATACACGCCGACGCGCGGGTACAGTGCCTTGCCGCTATTCAGCATCGCCAGCAGCAGTGCGTTCTGGCTAGTGGTGAGCTGCGTGTGATCGTCGGCAGGCGCCTTATCGATCAGCAACTGTTGCGCCCATACCATCGTCTCGATGGTGTTGGCGAACATTTCTTCGCTGATCCCATCCACCACCAGCGCGCCGGTGTCCTGGTGGACTGCTTCGTGCGCCATGGTCGCTGAAAGGCTCAGGAACGACTCGCCCTTGAAGCTCGACTTGATGAGCGTCCGCAGGCGGCTGTTGTCGGGGTTGATGATGGTTTCCGCCACCAACGCGCTCGACGACACTTCACTGTCGCTGAAGTCGATGACGCTGTAGCGTTTTCCGGTGACGTTGGACGTTCCCAGCAGGTGCGGGATTGCGGTTTCGCCGATGGTTCCATAAAGGGAAACAATCGCCGCGCGAAGGTTCGCGTTAGGAACAGTGCTCTTGTTGGTAGTGTCGTCGAACAGCGCCAGCCCCGCCGTCTTATCTGCCGCCGCGATCGTTCCGGCGGTCACCTTCTTGTCGAAGTTTGCCGACAGCGCGGTGCGAACTGAGTTTTCGGAAGGGCTGGTGTTGGTTGCGGTGACATTCGTCGCCGCATCGTATTGGTTCTTGTTGAAATACTTCAGGTTCGTCGGTTCGAACGCCCGGCACGCCAGAGTGTAGCGTTCCTTGTTCAGACCTTTGGGAAGATTCGTAAGCAGATCGCCCGTGTTGGTGCTATCCGCCGTGTTGGTAACAAAGCCACTGTAGAACGTCAGCTTGGCGTTCTTGCGCACGCGGCGATCGGTGGTGAACACCACTTTGTTGCCATCAGCGCCAGCTTCGACGCTGGTGACATTGATGGTGATCTTCTGTTGCGCGGTGCCCGAGCCGGAGGTCGGGTTGATTCCGTAACCAAACAGGCGGATTTTGCTGGTGTCGGCGAGAGTGATGCTCTCGCTGAACTTCACAGTCAGGCGCGACGAGTTCAGCGCCGCACCGTTCACATCCGTCAGCATCGCGACTTTGATCTTCGGGCCAATCGGCACCGCCGACAGCATTTGGCGTCTTTCGAGGGGTTCAAACACGTTCCGATGTTCCATTGCTTCTCCTTACTAGAATTTCTGTCAATGTAGGCAAAATTGGTACCCGTTTGTAGCACTGGAGTAAAGAGGCCGCAGAATCGCTGCAATTTCGCTCGTTTTGCCCGGCGGCACGATTTGCCGTAAATACTTCCACCCAAGTATTTTACAGCCTGGACCGTTAGCCCGAAACGGCCTCACAAAACCGCAAAAAACCGACAAAGGTGGTCAAACCTGCCTTCCAAGCTCGCGAAGGCAGTCCGGGACCATCGCGTTGTTCAGGTTGACCGAGTCGTGTTTATCGGGCGGCGCATAATCCATCCGCGTCAGTCTCACCCACAGCACTGTTATCGGCAGACCGACAGCGCGGACTGAAAGCAAACGCGTTAAAAGGAAACTCTGCCAGCGCATTGACAGTTTCCATGTGCACAACCAAGCCGACGAAGTCACCGCGTGGGTCAAGACGTGCTGGCGAACGTCACGACGCGACGACTGCGACCGCGGATCTTCAGCTGCGCGTTCCTGCAGGTCGAAAGGTGATGGATCAAGATGCAAGCGCAATGCAAGATATCCAGTCTCAACGCGGACGTCGATTGACGCTCGATCCGTTCGCTTGGTGACGCGCCGCCGACTCTCGTTTGGTTCATGAAAACTTGCTTCTCTCCCCCTTCGCGCCAACAATACCGCCGTGGAGCTTCTCTCAGCGGCTCAGTCGCGGGCGATTGAGCAACATCTTCAGGCACTTCTGACGCGCGTCCTTCATGCGGACGGGCTTTCACAATTGAATGACATGATCCGGCGATACGTCCTAGCCGGTGGAAAACGCGTTCGGCCGCAATTGTGCGTGTGGACGTATGAAAAGGTGGTCGCAGGTAGGGAGTCGG
>Ga0105047_10020617_pt1 | contig 10117 bp, 6 predicted proteins | sample MAT04_FD_78384 | JGI IMG/M metagenome (GOLD analysis project Ga0105047, IMG submission 78384) | Freshwater microbial communities from Lake Fryxell liftoff mats and glacier meltwater in Antarctica - MAT-04 (megahit assembly) | ecosystem: Environmental > Aquatic > Freshwater > Ice > Liftoff... | reverse complement strand
CGGAATGGGGAACAAAACAGTTAACGGGTTTCTGGTTTTTAGTTTCTGGTTAACAGCAGCGCGAAACCAGAAACTATAGAACTGGAAACCGTTGTTACATCCCCTTATACCGCGGCCCGCCGCCGCCTTCGGGCACCACCCAAAGGATATTCTCATACGGGTCTTTGATGTCGCACGTCTTGCAGTGCACGCAATTTCCGGCGTTGATGCGCAGCGATCCTTTTTCGGGCGTGCCCCACTCGGCGCTTTTTGTGGGCTGTATCCATTCGTAAACGCCGGCGGGGCAGAAGTGCTGGCACGGATTTCCAAATTCAACGGTGCAGCGTTGCTTGCAGAGATCCAAGTCGGGCACGATCAGATGGCAGGGCTGGTCTTCGGCGTGCGCGGTCTCGGAGGCGCGCACGTCGGTCTCTTTGTCGAATGTTATTTTGCCGTCCGGCAGCTTGCGGGCAAGGCCCTGGAAATCGGGGTGATGGACGCTGAAGCGTTCAGTCATCTCGAAATCGGCGCGAACTTCAAGCGGGTCGCGGAGCCCTTTTCCTTTGGTGAATTGCTGCGCCAAATCGTGGAACGCGCCTTGAGCCAATCCTTTGGCGTAACCCGCGCGCCAATTGCGCACTGCATACAATTCCTCTTTGGCCCAGCTCTGTTGAAACAGATCTTCGTAGACGCCCAGTTGCCGCGCGCTGAAATCTTTCTTCCCTAGCGCCTCCGTGATGGCCTCGGCGGCGAGCATGCCCGACTTCATCGCCAGATGCACTCCTTTGAGGCGCGCGGCATTGAGGAAGCTGGCGCTGTCGCCGACCAGGCAATAGCCGTCTCCGTAGAAACGCGGCATGGAATAGTAGCCGCCTTCGGGAATCGCTTTGGCGCCGTACGCCAGCAGCCTTCCTTTAGAGAGCATGCCGTGCAGGAAGGGATGCGACTTGAGGCGGTTGAACTCGTGATGCGGATCGAGGTACGGATCTTTGTAATCGAGACCCACGACAAGACCGATCGCGATGCGCGTCTCGTCCAGGCCGTAGACAAAACTTCCGCCGAAGCTGTCGCTCGCCGTGTAACCCAGTCCCACCGGCGTGTGCATAACGCCCAGATCTTTCTCCTGCAGATACCAGCCTTCGGTCGGCCCTTTCTGCAATGGAAAGCCAAGCGTGTGAATCACTTTTCCGGCGGGGAAAGTGCCTGCGGGCAGCTCCCATATTTCCTTGATGCCCAGCGCGTAGGTCTGTGGATGGCGGTCGGCGGCGAGGCCCTCCATCGCAATCAGCTGCTTGGTCAGACTGCCGCGCACGCCTTCGCTGAGCACCGTCACCTTGGCTCGAATTTCAGCGCCAGCCTGGAAGGTTGACTTCGGCTTGCCGTCCTTGCCGATGCCACTGTCGCCGCAGCGCACTCCGAGGACCGTCTTTCCGGCCGTAACCAGCGACGCACCGGCGACGCCTTCGAGAATCTCGATGCCGCGCTTCTTCGCCTCTTCCGCAAGCCACTTCGTCAGCTCCGCAATCGAGACAATGTAGTTTCCTTTATTATGCAGATATGGCGGCACCATCGGCGGTGGAATTTGGACGTTGCTCTTCTTGAGGTGCTCCGCCATCCACTCGCCGACGATAGGCATCTTTTCAAGCGGCAGCTTCTGCACGAGCGTCTCGTTGGTCAGCAGCAGTATCTCTTCGCTGGTCACCATCTGCGTCACAGGCGCCCCGCGCTGCTTCCAATCCGGAATCAATTCGTCGAGCGCGCGCGGGTCCATCACCGCGCCGGAGAGCGCGTGCGCTCCAACATGCACGCCCTTCTCAATCACAAAAATACTGGGCTGAGCCACATCCGCCGGCCGCGAACCCGGCCCGCCGCGCGGCGTGGTATAACCCGGCCCAATGCGCCCCCTCTGCTGAATGTGATCATGCAGGTGAATGGCGCAGGCCAATCCGGCCGGACCGGCGCCGACAATCAAAACGTCACAATTGAGAATTTCGCGTTCAGGCATGTGTGGGGTGTCCAATGGCTTCCGGTTGTCTGTGCCACTATGTTAAAACAATCGGGTTAAAACGTGAAACGTAAAACGTAAGCGGCCGGTCCGTTCTGTTCACTTATTAAAATATTAACCCCAGATATCACGCATCGCTTTAAGCAGCGCGCGAAACGCAATGCTCTCGTTAGTCCCCGGCCGGTCTCCGTTTTCCAATCTGGTTTGGCGGTGCAGCACCCAACGCCCAAGCGAAGACAAACGCAGCGGAGGGCACTTCGGCCACGCTGCTGGAATCGCGCATGAACCAGGTCTTCAAGAAGGCCGTCGACCGGGCTCGCGCGGAGGCGCGCATGTTCTGGGTCTCCTGGCAATGAGATGCCGGCAATTTCCGTTTTGCATTGTGAATTCCAGACTCTTGCAATTAATAGTCATGCATGGCGCGCGGCGAGCACGACGAACGGACGACAGTGCTGGTGATCGGCGGCATGCACTCGGCCGGCTGCGTCATTCGTGTCGAACAGGCGCTACGTTCGCACGCCGGCGTGGAGACTGCGGGCGTCAATCTGCTCACGCGGCTGGCCACGGTGCGGCACTCCAGCGCGGTGGAGCGTCATGATTTGGTCCGCGCCGTCGGTGTCGTTGGGTATCAGGCATCGCAGGCCAGCCCTTTGTCGCAGAACCGGCAGCTCGTCAGCTTCGGCGACACCATCGACGTTATCGCCAGCCGCAAATCGCGCTTTGCCGCGGGCGCCATTTTCACATTTCTGATTCTATTCGTGAATCAATTCTGGCAGGCCGATAGCAAGCTGCTGCTGCTCTTTCTTTTTGCCACGCCCGTTCAAATTTTGATCGGCTGGGATTTCTACCGCGGCTTTTTTCACGCCTTGAGAAAACGCAGCTTCAACATGGACAGCCTCGTTGCCGTCGCTTCCACAGCCGCGTATCTGCAGGGATGTCTCGCGTTCCTGGGGTACGTCAGCAACGACAGCGATTTCAAAGATCTGATCAAGGATCCGCAATTCCACGCCGCCGCGATGATCCTGATTGTGTTCAGCTTCGGCAAATGGCTCGAAGCCCGCGCGCGCGAATCGACCAACCGCATGTGGGGCAGCCTCGTGGAGATGACGCCGCGCGACGCCTGCGTCTTTCGCGATGGCCGCGAGCAGATCATTCCGTCGGGCGTCGTTGCCGTCGGAGACGTCGTAATCGTTCGTCCCGGCGAGAAGATTCCCGTCGACGGCGAGGTCACCGAAGGCAGCACCGAAGTGAACGAATCGCTGATCACCGGCGAGAGCCGCCCGGTGCCAAAAGTGACGGGCGACCGCGTCATCGTCGCCAGCGTCAACGGCACGGGATTGATCCGCATTCGAGCGCAAGGCGTCGGCGACGGCTCGACGATCTCACAGATTTCGCGGATGGTTCACGATGCCTATGAACACAAAACGCGCGTCGAACAATTGGCAGACCGCATCTCGGCGAAGCTTGTCCCGATCAGCGTGGTCCTTGCCCTGGCGGCGTTTGCGCTCTGGTTCTTCGGGCCGCTACTGGTGCAGTCACTCCTCAAGGACGGCACTTTGACGCGCTCGTGGCTCGAGAGCAACGCCTGGCTGCGCTTTCTTCTGAACGAGCCGTCCTTTACTGCGGCGCTGCGACCGGCGATTGCAGTCTTGATCGTCGCCTGCCCCTGCGCGCTGGGTTTGGCCACGCCAACGGCCGTGATCGTGGCCGCCGGATTGGGCGCGCGGCGCGGCATCTTTATTAAGGGAGGCGACGCGCTTGAGGCCGCCGCGCGCGTCACCGACGTAGTCTTCGACAAAACAGGCACGTTGACGGATGGCTCCTTTGATGTTCAGGAAGTTTTGAGCGTCCCGGGCGTTGAGCGCAGCACGGTGCTGGGGCTGGCCGCGTCGATGGAACATCAGAGCGAGCACGATCTGGCGAAGGGCATCCTGAGGGAAGCGAAGAAGAGCGCTGTCGAATTGCTTGAGGTCGGCGGCGTTCATCTGTTGCCGGGCCGCGGATTGAAGGCGCGCATTGGCGAGAATCATTATCTACTGGGCTCGCACGCGCTTATTGAAGAGCGCGGCGGCAAGATCGAAAATGAGTTCAAGAAGCGCGTCGATGCCGCGGAGAATGATGGCGCGACATTGATTTTTCTCGCCGAAGACGCAACCCCGGCGCGCCTGCTGGGAGCCATCGTGCAGATCGACAGCGTCAAAAAAAGCGCCCCGATTGCGATTGCGCAGTTAAAGGCCGAGGGCCTGCGCGTGCATCTGCTTTCGGGCGATAACCCGAAGGCTGCGCACGCGGTTGCGCGGCAGTGCGGGCTGCGCATCAACGACGTTTACGCGCTGATGAAGCCCGAGGACAAAGTCGATTTTACGCGCAAACTAATGAGCGAAGGACGGCACGTGGCTGTGGTCGGCGACGGCATCAACGACGCGCCCGCGCTGGCGGCGGCGGATGTGGGTTTTGCGCTGGGTGTGGGCACCGACATCGCTGTCGAATCGGGGCAGATCGTACTGGTCTCGCCGGACGTGCGCGGCGTGCCGCGCGCGATTGCCCTCGCGCGCAAGACGGCGCGCGTCATCCGCTGGAATCTGTTCTGGTCGATCCTCTTCGGCGTGACGCTGATCCCGCTGGCGTTTTTTGATAAGCTTGTGCCGGCGCTGGGCGCAAGTTTTATCGCACTGAGCTGCGTGCTGGTGGCGTTCAATTCATTCCGCTTGATCTATGCAAAAACCAATCTGCCCTATGCCGTCGAAGCCGCTCCCGAAATAAACGCGCCGGACGCTGCGCTTGCTCAAAAATAACTTAGAGCGTGTACGAAAAGTAATAAACTGGTGCCACTGGTACGCGACCGAGGGCTGTATCGAGGGAGCTTACCAGTGCGGCCTCGGAATGATGTGCGAGTTTTTCTTTGAGCTCGATTCGGCGTTTGATCTCTTGAAGGTGCATCCTCCCCTCCGAGTCCACACTGGCCCCTCCCTTAAAGGTGGCGCGATACGGCCGCGGCTGAGCCAGTGGCACCAACTTCTCGTACACGCTCCTATCGATGCGCCTCCTGAAAATCTTCCGCGACCGCTTTGAGCAGCCGGCGTACGTTGAGCATCTTCTCCGCGTCGGCGATCTGGCCGCCGCTGAGTTCAGAGATATAGAACACGTCGGTCACCAGACCCTGGTTGGTGGAAATTTTGGCGAAGTGAATGTTGCAGCTTAAGTCCGCCAGTGCACGGCTGAGGCCATAGAGCAGGCCAATGCGGTCTCCGCAAATCACATCCACAATCGTGAATTTTACGGAGAGCTTATTGTCGACGCGAATCTCCGGCTCAATGCGCCGCGAGATGATTTGTTCACGCGGAATGCGCTTTCGGGCTGACTCGATGCGCGAGAGAAAGTCGCTCGCGCCCGAGAGCGCCGATTCGACACTAGCCACGACTTTCGCCCAGAACGTTTCGCTGGCGATGGATTCGAGCCCCGGCGAGACACGGAAATGATCGAGAATAATTCCATCTGTTCGCGTGTAGGCGAGCGCCGAGATTACGCTCACGCCCGCACCGAGGAACGCGCCGCAGATCTGCGAAAAGCGTTTGGGGCGGTCGGTCGAGACGACCCAGATATCGACCAGGTCGCCGCTGCCGCGCACAGTCGCCACGGCCTCGCGCTTCTCGATGCGCATGCGTTTCAACGTTTCAATGTGGACGATGGCTTCTTCAAAACTGACTTCGACGAGATAACGCCCAGGCACGAGCCTGCAATGCTCAACGGCCAGCGCGCGGTCCTCGTCGTTCTTCGTCCATGCAATCAGGCGCGCCTCGAGGGCAGCAGAATCCTCTGTCGCAATTTCGCCGAGTGCGACGCTGCTTGAAACGATGCTGGTGCCGCCTTTGGATGCAGGCGCAATATTCTGCAGGATGCCCTGATAAAGCTCCTGTAGCAGCGCGTCTTTCCACATCGGATACGAACCGTGCCCGACGGAGATGGAATCGCAGTACGTCAGCAGGAAGAGCAGATCGAGCCGGTCTCTGTGATTTATTTTTTCGGCCAACCCTTGCAGCAGCGTGCCTTCGCCGGTGTCGCGCCGCTGGCTGACTTTGGAAAGCGTCAGATGTTCCTGCACCAGAAAAATCAGCGTGCGCACGTCGGCGGCCGAAAGGCCGAGGCGCTCGCCGATCAGTGGCATCATCAGCGCGCCGCGTTCACTATGCCCCGGAGCCCCGCGCGATTTTCCAAGGTCGTGAAATAAACAGGCCAAGCGGAGCAGATGCGGACGCGGCAAAGCCTCGAGCACGCGGCGCCGGAATTTGTCGGAGGATTCCACCGACGCGTACAGCCGGTCGACCGCATCGACGACATAGAGCGTGTGTTCATCAACCGTGTAATCGTGGTAGGTGTCGTTGATCGCGAGTCCTTCGATCTCGCCGAACTCCGGCAGGAAGCTGCCCAGCAGTCCGACATCGCGCATTGATCGCAGCGCGCGCGCGACGTTCATGCGCAGGCGCATCAGATTGTTAAAATGCAACGCCGCCGCCGGATGCGAGCGTAGTTCATCGGACATCTCTGGCAGTCGGCGGCGAATCGCTTCGACCACATCCTGTCCGATCGTGATGCTCATTCGCGCCGCATGCAAAAACGCGCGGAACGCGGGCTCGATCCAGTCCGGGCCGCTGAATAAATCGTCGTGCGACGCATACAGATAATCGCCGATGCGCGTGAAATCTTCGTCGACGCGGCGACGGCGCAGGCGCTCAATGTCGCGGCTGGCCACCGCGCGTTCTTCCAGGTAGCGCCGCGTCACCGTGTGCGCCAGGCGATGCACGGCGGTGGCGGCGCGGAAATAATCGCGCAGCAGTTTCTCGGATGCCTTCAGATCGTCGGTGCGTTCGTATTTCAAATCTTCGGCGACGGATTGCTGCATCGCAAAATCAAGCACGTCCTGCTTGCGCCGGCAATGCGCGTGCAACGAAACACGAAACGTCAGCAGCCGTTCATAACCGGCCTGGGCCTCTTCAATCGCCGCTCTTGAAACCAGCGGCCGGTTATTCAGGCGCGGCAAATGCCCCGATAGCTGGCTGGCCTGGTCGATCCACAGCGCGAGCTGGAAATCGCGAAGCGCTCCGGGACTCTCCTTCAGGTTCGGCTGCGTGCGGTAAACGGTAAGCCCGTCCCAGCGCCGAATCGTCTCTTCAAATTTTGCATCCACGAAGGCGCGCCCGCGCCGCCGGAAAAACTGCGGCAGATCAACCTTTAGAAAATTTTCGGCAAAGCCCCGGTCGCCGGAGACGTAGCGCGCTTCCAGAACAGACGTGGCCGTCTCGACCGCGTTGGGGCCGCCGCCAGTCGCCGCATGATCCATCGCGTCGAGGCACTCGCGCGGCGTGCGCACCGCGTGCCCGATCTGTAATCCAGCATCCCAGAGAGGGCGGAGCAGATGCCCCATCAGCACCTCTAGCTTCTCGTCGGAGGTGCCTTCGGCGCAGAGGATCAGAAAATCGATATCCGAAAATGGCGCCAGTTCCTGCCGGCCATAGCTGCCCATCGCCAGCAATGCGACGCCGGTCGGCTGGCCGCCGGAGCCCTGCATTTCGGCGCGTCCGGCGGAATAGTTGAGCAGCAGATCCAACATCCGGTCGGTGGCCAGGCTGAGCAACTCGCCGGCAACGCGTCCGCCTTTGGAACGGTTGGTCTCCGCTGCGCTGGCTCGCGTCTGCACAAAAAAGTTTTTTGTCGCAACCAGGAAATTGAGTCCGGGAGATCCGCCCGGCTTCAGGTTCTTCAGCGCCGTCTCGACGGCAAGAAACGGATCCGCAGGATTGTTCTCTGTTTTTTCCAGAGGCGTTTGGGTCAACATTGTCATCGGCGCATTTTAATGCTTTGACTGCAAATCGGCAAAGAACGTATGGATTGATGCATCGAGTACTCGACGCGCCTCAATCTTGCGGCAGAGATACAGCCCGTTTTTTGCAATAGGTTTCGAATAATTGCTCGGGAGTACGTTTAAGAAAAAGATAGCCAAACATAATTTGCCAGTTCATTAATGTCGTGCGAGCGATTCCTTGCGCGAGCCAGCGCCGCGCGTCGCTTCGCAATTCGGGATTGAGAACCCGCGCGCGCCCGCGGCTGCGGAGTGTTCGTGCCAGCATCACGTCTTCCAGGAATGGCACCTCCGGAAAACCGTAGCAGCTTTCGAAGACGTTTGTGCGAACAAAGATTCCCTGATCGCCGTAAGGCAAGCCGGTCCAGCGCGCGCGAACATTATCGGCGCATTCAATGATGCGCAGCAGCGCTGACCGATGGTCGATGCGGTGTCGGAAGCATCCCCAGAACGCATCGGCGCCCAGCGCCGCGATCGCGCGCAGCGAGTCGCGGTGCGGCACACAATCGGCATGCAGAAACCAGAGCCACTCCGATTGCCGGAGCCGCGCGCCGGTGTTCATCTGCGCGGCCCGTCCCCGCGCGGACGTCAGGTATGTCGCGCAATAACGCTCCGCCGTCTGCCGGCAATCGTCGCTCGGGCCGCCGTCGACCACGAGGACTTCGCATTGCGCGAAACCATCGGCCTGCGCGAGCGCTTCCAGACAGCGCGCCAGCAGCACTGCGTCGTTGAGAACCGGGATGATGATGGACACTTTCATCAGCGCACTAAAGCGCCTTGCCTTCGCGGAAGAGCGCTTCGGCGATGTGATAACTTTCGGGCGTGTCGATGCCCAGGCAGAATCCCTCAATCACATGCGCGCGCAACGGAACACCGAGGGCGAGCAACGCCGGAAAAATATCGCGCGCCCAATCGCTCGCTTGCGGCGGCGCGGGAATCTGATCGAGCAGTTCTATATTGCAGACGTAGCAGGCGGCGTTGACGTACGTACCGCAGGCATCTTGCCTGCCAGACACATCGCCGGCAGGCTGGAAGCCTGCGCTACAATCGGCGCCTCCTTCAGTGAAGTGTGTGATGCGCCCGCTTCCATCCGCCAGAACGCGTCCGCCGGCGATGCCGGTGTTCAGACTTCGCGCCGGATCGAAGACGGCCATCGTCAGCGCCGCGTTCCGATGCGCGTCGATCAGCGTGCGCAAATCAAAGCCAAAAACGTTGTCGCCATAAACGACCAGGAATTGTTTCGCGCCGCCAGCGCGAAGTTGCTGCTCGAGATTCTTCGCCGCACCGGCCGTTCCGAGAATGGGATCCTCTTCAGACCAGTGCACGCGAAGTCCAAAAGCGCTGCCGTCTCCGACTGATGCTTTGATCTCCGCGCCGCGATGATAAAGATTGACGTACGCCTCGGAAATGCCCGCTCCGGCGAGCCAGCGCAGATTGCGATGCAGCACCGGAACGCCGGCCACGGGCGTGAGTGGCTTCGGCGCGCCGCCAGTCAGAGCCGCGAGGCGCGTCGATTTTCCGGCGGCGAGAACGAGACAGTTCATAGAATCGCCATTGATCATTTAAGAATTTGTACAGCGGCGCGATCGGCTCCGCGAATTGACAACTGAAAAAAATGTCCGTTTTCCGGATGAACCGTGTAAAAGTATATAGCAGATGAAAACGATCAGTCTCACATGCGATAATTGCGGCGCGCCCTTGGTGGTGCCTGAGAACACGCGCCATTTAACATGCAGCCATTGCAACTCGCGTTTAGAAGTGCAGCATTCCGGCGGCGCGATTTTCACAACATTGTTGGAAAGAATCGAAAAGCAGACGGAGCAGGCCGCCGGTCATCTTGCGACCATCAAGGTTCAGAACGAACTGGCGCAGTTGGATCGTGAATTTGATATGGAGTCGCGCGGCGAGATGGTGCGGGACAAAAATGGCCGGGAGTCGGAGCCTTCGAGTGTTGTAAGTCTGGTTGGTGGTGTTATGGCCGTAGTTTTTGGACTGATTTTCACCTTCACCGCAGCTCAAATGGGGACAGGAATCATGCCCTTGTTTGGACTGCTTTTCGTCGGTATGGGATTTTTTATCGCGATTGCTGGAACGGGCCAGACGAACAGATATGCGCAACGCAAATCCCGGTATCAACGCCGCCGCGAAGAATTGCTTCACAAAATCCAGAATAAGAAATAACGGTCTCGCAAATTACAAATTTGCGTTACTTACTTGCGCTGCGCCAGTCGCGCCAGTTTGTCGAGCAGCGCGAGGGCGTCGAGCGGGGTGAGGCG
>Ga0105047_10020616_pt1 | contig 10118 bp, 10 predicted proteins | sample MAT04_FD_78384 | JGI IMG/M metagenome (GOLD analysis project Ga0105047, IMG submission 78384) | Freshwater microbial communities from Lake Fryxell liftoff mats and glacier meltwater in Antarctica - MAT-04 (megahit assembly) | ecosystem: Environmental > Aquatic > Freshwater > Ice > Liftoff... | reverse complement strand
GTCCTCTAATAAAGTATGAAAATAAATTTTGTAAGGCAGCGTTGTATTTGCTGCATCTAAATGTAACTGTATAATTTGTTCCAGCGGTTTTGGGGCATATACATGCAAGTCATTTGTACGACCCAGTAAGCCCATACTTGTAAGTAAACCTATCAACCCAAAATAATGATCACCATGCAAATGGGAAATAAATATGTTGTTTATTTTACTGCGCTTTATTTTATATTTCGTAAGCTGGTTTTGTGTTCCCTCGCCACAGTCAATCAAATAATTTTCATCATTTGTTTGTAATACCTGTGCGGTAGGGTTGCGCCCATGTGCCGGTATAGCAGAGTTATTTCCAAGGATAGTTAGTGCTAACAAATGATGACTTTTTATTTTTTCTAGAGTGAATTTTAATAGAATGTGCTGCTTAATAAAAGAAATAAAAGATAAATGAAGGGTTATAAAATTTACAATTTTTAGCTGTCTCTGATAATCATTTAAAATTTGGGAGGGGAAATCTTTTTTAATTTCAAATGTCAATTGCTCATTTTAGTTGCCACTGCAAAGTGCAAACTGCTTACTGCTCAGTACTACTGCCCATCTTTCTCAAAATCCCCCATCAACTCTCTTTCAATTTCTTCCATTTGCACAATATCCCATGCTTCACTTTCTGTCGGAGTTATATTCATTACTTCAATAAGTTCTTCCTGCTCAAATACAGCTTCCACAGCCAGTTGCAAACAACAAATTACAAACGATTGATCACGTTCATAAAAACGTTGTTGAATATCCGCCAGAACCTTTGCAGATTCTACAGAAATCTCTTTTACCTGGCTCATATTTATTACGAGATGTGGAACTAGATTTGTTCTATAATCGGCAAGCTTTTCCATGTCTTCTGTCATATTAGCAGAAAAAATCGTCTCTTGTGGCGTTAAAACAATAAATTTTTCTTTGGTATCTATTTTGACATTCATACTATGCGATTAATAATCTAAGATATAGAATAAACTGATCTGCAACTGTTGTTTCTTTTCTTTACGTATATAGTTATAGTTATCTTTTGCACATTTCAACATTTTTGATTTCGTTAGTACTTAACCGCTTCTTTTTTCGTTAACATTGTATCAGTTAAAAACACACAGAATGGATAATAATTTCAGCACACAGGTAAAAGAAATAATTTCTTACAGCAGAGAAGAGGCTCTGAGGCTGGGAAATGATTTTATTGGAACGGAGCATCTTGTATTAGGCCTTATAAGAGATGGAGAAAATACAGCCGTTAAGATTCTTAAAACCCTTAATGTAGATGTCTATGAATTACGCAAGGAAATAGAACTTGCCGTAAAAGATAAAACCGGAAAAAATATTGCTAATATTAATTCGCTACCTCTTACAAAGCAGGCAGAGAAAGTAATACGTATAACTGTGTTAGAAGCTAAGGCAGTTAAAAGTGTAAATGTAGAAAGTGAACATTTAATGCTTTCTATTTTAAAAAATAAAGAAAATATTGCTACACAAATTTTAAATCAGTTTGATGTGGATTACGATGTTTTTAAAACCGAGCTTGGCTTTGTAGCAAGCGACATGCCTCGTGCAGAGTTTAACGATGAAGATGATTTTGATGATGATAATAAAAAGTTTGGAGCACAAAAACCTGCTAAACCCGGCGCTGCTAATTTGCCTAAAACAAAAACACCGGTATTAGATAATTTTGGAAGAGATATTACTCGTTTGGCCGAAGCAGGTAATCTTGATCCCATTGTAGGTAGAGAAAATGAAATTGAAAGAGTGTCGCAAATTCTTTCCCGGAGAAAGAAAAATAACCCCATTTTAATTGGTGAACCCGGTGTGGGTAAAACTGCTATTGTGGAAGGTTTAGCATTGCGTATTGTGCAAAGAAAAGTAAGTAGGGTTTTATTTGATAAAAGAGTGGTAAGTCTTGATCTTGCTGCTTTGGTGGCAGGTACAAAATACCGTGGTCAGTTTGAAGAGCGTATGAAAGCCATTATGAATGAGCTCGAAAAAAATAAGGATGTAATTTTATTTATTGATGAAATACATACAATAGTTGGTGCAGGTGGTGCAAGCGGAAGTTTAGATGCAAGCAATATTTTTAAACCTGCATTGGCTCGTGGAGAATTGCAATGTATTGGCGCCACTACTTTGGACGAATACCGCCAGCATATTGAAAAAGATGGTGCACTAGATCGTCGTTTTCAAAAAGTATTGGTAGAGCAACCGAGCGTAGATGAAGCAATAGAAATACTTACAAATATTAAAAGTAAATACGAAGATTATCATAACGTAACCTACAGCCAGGACGCAATTGAAGCGTGTGTAAAATTGAGTGATCGTTATATGACAGATCGTTTGTTGCCTGATAAAGCTATTGATGTGTTAGATGAAGTAGGTGCAAGAAAGCATATAAAGAATATAAACGTTCCAGAAAATATTATAGAGCTTGAAAAGAAGATTGAGGATATAAAACTGGAAAAAAATAAAGTTGTAAAAAGCCAGAAATTTGAAGAAGCTGCATCTTTAAGAGACACAGAAAAACGTCTTCAGGATGAATTGGAAAAAGCAAAAAATGATTGGGAAGAAGAAAGTAAAAATAAGCGTTTTCCGATAGAAGAAGAAGATATAGCAGAGGTAATACACATGATGACAGGCATACCTGTTAAGCGCATGGTGCAGGCAGAAACGGATAAACTTCGCCACATGGGTGACGATTTAAAAGGTGCAGTGGTTGGACAGGCAGAGGCTATAAGTAAAGTAGTAAAAGCAATTCAGCGAAACAGAGTAGGATTAAAAGATCCTAAAAAGCCTATTGGTACATTTATATTTTTAGGTCCAACGGGGGTTGGTAAAACAGAACTTGCCCGCACACTAGCAAGACAAATGTTTGACAGTGAAGATGCACTTATCCGGATTGACATGAGTGAATACATGGAGAAGTTTACGGTGAGCCGTTTAATAGGTGCGCCTCCGGGATACGTTGGTTATGAAGAAGGTGGTCAATTAACAGAACGTGTACGCCGCAAGCCTTACAGCGTGATTCTATTAGATGAAATAGAAAAAGCACATCCGGATATTTACAATATATTGTTGCAGGTGTTAGATGATGGTATGCTTACGGATGGTCTTGGTAGAAAAGTGGATTTTAAAAATACTATGATCATTATGACTTCTAATATTGGTGCACGCCAATTGAAAGATTTTGGTGAAGGTGTAGGTTTTGCAACGCAAAATAGAATGGAAAATTCTGATGAAAACAACAAGGCTGTTATTGAAAAAGCTTTGAAGCGTACATTTAGCCCTGAGTTTTTAAACAGGATTGATGATGTGGTCATCTTTAATTCTCTGAGCAAAGATGATATTTTTGAGATTATTGATATTTTAATGAAGGGTGTAATGAAGCGTTTAAATAATTTGGGTTTCAGTATGGAATTAACACCAGAAGCAAAAGCATTTGTTGCTGAGAAAGGTTATGATAGCCAGTTTGGTGCGAGACCATTGCACAGAGCTATTCAAAAATATTTAGAAGATCCATTAGCAGAAGAAATTTTAAATATGAATATAAAAGCGGGGGATGTGTTGCTAGCTGTATTAGATGTGGAAAATCAGAAGGTAGTATTTAAACAAAAAGATAAAGAGGAGCCAAAGAAGAAAGAGAAAAAAAGTGAGGCTTAAGATAATCTTAATTTATACAACCCGTTCAAATTACTTGAACGGGTTTTTTATAGGTTTTATTTATTACATTACTCGAGCATTTTTTAAATACTTAAAATAAGTAGTTTATGTAAGTATTAAAATCCATATTTCCAATCGTTAAATAACCCTTTTTTTTAGGGTGTAAATATTCATCCTATTAAATAAAAGATAACGATCTTTATTTAAATAATTAACACAGCTAAACCAAACTAACATGAAAATTGAAAACATTGTTTTCGGTCCTATCGACCTTGCTCGTTTATTGACAGCGAATGAAGTAACACCTATTCATAGAATGAAAGCTGAAATAACAATGGATGATTTTGGCGTTATTTCAGCCATTGCAGCTTACCCTATAGATATTAATATGCAGGAAATTACGGCTGAAGAAAAAAATTATAGAGTAAAAGGATGCCCATATCCTCCTGATTGCATGGACATTCGTTGATAATTATGCATTTTATAATGTTATTAAAAAACAATTGAATAAGTGAAGGAAATTTTAAAATACCTTGATTTTATTGCTCCTCTTATTGCCCTAATTTTTATTTTATTGAATAAAGTGGTGTTGAAACAAAAGGCGATAAAATATCTGTTTTATTTTTTAATTGTTCAATTGTTTTTTAATGGTATTGCCATTAGTATAACACTTATTCACAAATATTTTTTGCATAATAGCGGGAATAACCTTATTTTTTTCCACTTAAATTGTTTGTTTTCATTTTATATACTCCTTAGTTACTTCAAAGAGATTAATATCATCAAAAGAAAACTGTGGTTATTACTCATATTTTTAATATCGTATATATCATACTTAGTGATTGAAGATGGTTTTTTTCTGTTTAACAGTGTTGGTTTTTCTTTGGCAAGCCTAGTAATTATCATTCTGTGTTTTAAATATTATTATTTTCTACTTAAAAATCCACAGGTAGATAATTTTTTCTACTCCCACGATTTTTGGATTACTACAGGCTTATTAACTTATTATGTATGTAATTTTATTATTTTTCTAACATTTAGTTATTTAGCTAAAAGTACACCCCATACAGGAAATCTTTGGCTTTTCCACAATGTAGTTTTTGCCATTTTATGTATTTATTTAATTAAAGGCGTTTCATGCAAGAAGAAAGAATTGATATCATTTTAATAATAATTGGTATTTCCAGTTTTTTTCTGGTAATAACTTTTTTCTTCTTACTTTTTTTTAAAACACATTTAAAAAATTATAAAAAGTATTTTCAGGAAAAGCAATTATTAAAGATTCAGTTTGATAAAGATTTATTACAAACACAAATAGAAATACAGGAACAAACGCTGAAAACCATAAGCCAGGAAATACATGATAATGTAGGACAGATACTAAGTTTGGCAAAATTAAATTTGGGTACTTTTGAAGAAATGGAGAGTGATTATAACCAGACAAAAATTGATGATACAAAATTTCTTGTAAGCAAAGCTATAAATGATTTAAGAGAATTAAGCCGAAGTTTGAGTGGCGATAAAATGGCAGATCTTGGTTTGAAAGATGCCGTAGAAAATGAATTAAAAATAATTTCAAACACCGGCCAATTTGAAACCTCATTAACTATTAGCGGAAAACCTTTTACATTATCTCCTCAAAATGAAATGGTTATTTTTAGAATTGTGCAAGAGGCTTTAAACAATGTTGTAAAACATAGTAAAGCAGATAATATTAGGGTAAATTTAAATTACGAATTGGAATATTTTAAACTCTCTGTATCTGATGATGGTGCAGGTTTTGATGCTGGCTCATTGGAAGCAAAAAAAACCGGAATTGGATTTAGTAATATGAGAAGTCGTGCCACTTTAATAGGTGCTCGATTATCAATAAATTCAAAACCTTGGGATGGCACCAAAGTAATGGTAGAATTATATAATAAACCTGCATAAATAATTTTTATGGCAAAAATTGTCTTAGTAGATGATCATATTTTACTACGCAATGGACTTGCAGGACTAGTAAAAAAGCTTGGTCACCTTGTATTGTTTGAGGCTAATAACGGTAAAGAGTTTATATCCCATCTTGATATTAATAATTTGCCTGAAATTGTTTTACTGGATATAAATATGCCAGAAATGGACGGCTACGAAACTGCTCAATGGTTAAAAAAGCATCATCCTACAATAAAAATTTTGGCTTTGAGCATGTATGATAACGAGAACGCTATCATTAGGATGTTAAGGCATGGTGTAAGAGGATATATTTTAAAAGACAGTGAACCTTCGGAATTAAAAGCTGCTATACATGCGGTAAATGTAAAGGGGTATTATTATACAGATTTGGTAAGTGGACAGTTAATAAAAGCTATTAGTAACATTGACGATGTAGTCAGCGACGCAGTTGTAATTAATACCTTAAACGATAAGGAAATTGAATTTTTAAAATATGCATGCACAGAACTTACTTACAAAGAAATTGCCGAAAAAATGTTTGTAGGCATCAGAACGGTTGATGGTTACAGAGACGCAGTATATGAGAAATTAAATATTAAAACCCGGGTGGGCCTTGCTGTTTATGCCATTAAAAATAGGTATGTAAATATTGGGTAGCGATAGTATTGAAAATTCCCGATCAATATTTCCCAATGAATTTTTCTAACAAGTTGTTTTAAAAATATTCTTTTTTGCAAGCCCCAAAATTTCCTTCACTTTTGCAGAATCATGTCTAAAAAAATTATTATCACTATTGATGGCTGGTCCAGCTGCGGAAAAAGTACCCTTGCAAAACAACTAGCAAAAAAACTTGGTTACACTTACATTGACAGCGGTGCAATGTATCGTGCAATAACGTTGTATTTTTTGCGAAACCATATTGATTGGACAGATGATATGGAAGTAAAAAATGCATTAAATGAAATACAATTGCATTTTGAAAAAAATCAAAAGTCCGGTGATTCTGAAATATTTTTAAACGAAGAAAATGTAGAATATTTAATTAGAGATCTTATAATTGCAGATAAAGTAAGCGATATAGCCGCAATAGCAGCAGTACGTACTTATGCGGTAGCCCAGCAACAATTAATGGGCGATAAAAAAGCAATCGTAATGGATGGACGAGATATTGGCACAACCGTTTTTCCTTCAGCGGAATTAAAAATATTTATGACAGCTGATATTGCCACCCGGGTAGAGCGCAGGTTTAAAGAAATGTTTGAGAAAAACCCTAATGTAGTATTAGAAGATGTAAAAAACAATTTAGAAATGAGAGATTATATTGATTCTCACAGAGAAGTAAGTCCTCTTAAAAAAGCGGAAGATGCTGTTGTGCTCGATAATACAAACATAGATATGGATCAGCAGTTAAAAATTGCATTAAAATTAGTAGATAAGCCTTTGCATCAGCATTAATACTGTTCGAAATTGTCAAAAATTAAAACGCCCTCATTTTTGAAGGCGTTTTAATTTTTTCGTTCGTTTCCAACCTAATTTCCTTTTATCATAAATACATAATCCTGCATTTTTTCTACCTGGGTGGTTCTATCTATTCCTTTAAGTGATGGTACACTGATTATTTTAATCTTTTCATTGTCCTTCATCTTTTTTACCTCTTCTATTGCACGGTAAATATTAGCAGATTTAATAGCAAATACAACTCCTGTTGCATTGGTTTCAGTACTCGTTACAATCCCTATTAAATCTCCATTTTTTGTTATCACGGGTGAACCACTATTGCCTTCATTTGCCGAAGTACTTATTTGACAAAAAACAGTATCCATCTGGTAACCATTGAGTGCGCTTACATATCCTTCGCCGTAAACAATTTCCTGCTTAGGATAACCAAGCATAAATATAGATTCGCCCAACTTTGCACCAGATTTTCGTATGTTATATGGTAATGCAGATAAACGCTTAAATGAGGTGTCAGTTATTTTTATAATAGCCAAGTCATTAGCAATATTAACATAAACCGTAGTGGCTGTAAATTGCTCTCCTTTAGTATTTTCCACAATTAAATGGTGAGAAGCTTCTTTTATTACATGGGCATTGGTAACTAAGTAATTATTAGATGCATCAATCATAAAACCCGTAGCTCTAAATCTTGCATCAATCATTTGTTTTTCAATTACAGTACCACTGTTAACAATCTGATTTAATTTATTCTCAATCTTTCTTGTTTTTTCTGCCTGCATATTAATCTTGTCAACTAAAGGCTTAATATTAGTTTTTTCTCCAGTTGTGGCTGTTGAAACTGCTGTAGCAATTAATAATGAAACCAAACCAGCAATAGATGCAGCCACTGCTATATCTTTTTTATAACGTTGCCAAATCTGTATTAATTTCCCTTTTGGTAGGGGAGTGGTGCGGCTAAGAAAATTTTCTTCTGAAAGTTTATTTTCAACATCAGTCAATAATCCCTTAAAATTTTTAGAGGCGCTGTAACTCTCTAATTGATTTAAAAAGAATAGTTGCTCCACTACAGCCTGATCCAAGTCAGGATTATTTTTCCGGAGGTCTTCAAAATAAATTTTTTCTTCCGCAGACATTTCGCCATTAACAAATCTTTCTGCTGCGTCTATAAGTAAAGTGTCTTCCATTAGTCTGTATTTTTATATTGAGCAAAAAACAATTTTTTTAAACGCACAAGGCATTTATATTTTTGAGTTTTTGCGTTATCTGCGTTTGTATATCCAAATTCCGTTGCAATAGTGTTCATATGCTTCTTTTGCAAGTAATATGCCTGTAATAGACTTTTACATGGCTCACCAATTTTGCTCATAGCCGTTTCCATTATAGCAAAATCGTTTTGAACTTTTAAATGGCTCTCTATTTCATCTTCTACAAGTACTACATCTTCCAATCCTTCTGGCTGTGAAATGTACTTTTGTTGTTGTTGCAATTTTTTTAGCCACAATCTTCTTGCTACAGAATATAAAAATGTCTTTAAAAGGCATTGCAGTTCAAAATTTCCTGTTTTCACTTTTTCATATAAAACAATAACGGTTTCCTGAAAAAGATCTGCAGCATCATCTTTACTACCAGTATTTGCTATTACCATGGTTTGCACCATATTGTAATGTTGCCTGTATAATTGCTCTACCGAACCTTTATCTTCAGCGGCTATGCCTTGTATCAAAAGTAAATCTTGTTCTAATGTACTCACCTGTTCTTCTTGTTTATTAATACAAATTAAACGAATTAGTAACCCAAAATAGCCTTAAAAAAAATATTTTAAAATAATGGGTTACCTTTTTTAAGTCTGAGTATTAATAATCAAATTATAATTTTAAACTTAACAAAAAAAACAAAATGAAAAAATTCCTAGCAATCGCAGTTATCGCTGCAACATTTACAGCTTGTAACGATGAGAAAAAAGCTGAAGAAACAACTGTAACTAAAGATACAATGACTGTTGTAACTCCTGACACAACTACTGTTGTAGCTGCAGATACTGCAACTGTTGTAAATACTACCACATCTACTACTACTTCAGATACAATGAATAAAGTAGGAGAGAAGAAATAATTAACGATTCTTTTGACAAAGCAATCATGGCCATTCCGGTTTTCCGGAGTGGCTTTCTTGTTTTATTACTTTTATGGTAATATTTATAGAATCATTAGTCACTCTGCATTATTAACTTTGACCTTCATTAATAAAACTAACGGAATATTAAAGAGGAATTTTTAAATTTCTAATAATCTTATGACTATGCGGATTACAGCTACGGTTTTTTCAGGTGAAAAAGTAAGCACTTGCTTTGATGCTTACTTTAAAAATATTGATGATTTTCACAATGCAGATAAAATATTGATTTTAACCGATGTAAATATTTTTAAACTACATAAACCAAAATTTGAGGGTTATCAAGTTATTGTAGTAGATGGAACAGAAAAACATAAAACCCAGTCAACTGTTGACAATATCATTGTTCAGATGTTGGAAATGAATATTGATAAAACATGGTTATTGGTAGGTGTTGGAGGCGGTGTAATAACAGATCTGGCTGGTTATGTTGCAAGTATTTACAAGAGAGGTATAAAGCTTGGGCTTGTGCCAACCAGCATTTTGGGTATGACGGATGCTGCAATTGGAGGAAAAAATGGTGTAAACGTAGGAATGTATAAAAATATGGTAGGAACTACGTATAGACCGCTATTTATATTATACGATTTTACTTTTTTAGATACACTACCATCTTCTGAATGGATAAACGGCTTTGCCGAAATAATTAAACATGCATGTATAAAAGACGCGGCTATGTTTGATGAACTCGAAAAAAGAGATATTGACTTTTATATAAACAACCGAAGCGAAGCGATAGCTATGGTTGAAAAAAATGTGGCACTTAAAACCGCAGTTGTATTAGCAGATGAATTTGAAAAGGCAGACCGTTTTCAACTGAATTTTGGTCATACATTTGGCCACGCAATAGAAAATTTATACAATCTTCCTCATGG
>Ga0105047_10020614_pt1 | contig 10118 bp, 6 predicted proteins | sample MAT04_FD_78384 | JGI IMG/M metagenome (GOLD analysis project Ga0105047, IMG submission 78384) | Freshwater microbial communities from Lake Fryxell liftoff mats and glacier meltwater in Antarctica - MAT-04 (megahit assembly) | ecosystem: Environmental > Aquatic > Freshwater > Ice > Liftoff... | reverse complement strand
TACATCGAGCCCATCACCGTCGAAGCCGTCGCCAAAATCATCGAAAAAGAACGCCCCGACGCTCTCCTCCCCACGCTCGGCGGCCAAACCGGCCTCAATACCGCCATCGCCCTCTACGACGCCGGCATCCTTGAAAAATTTGGCGTCAAAATGATCGGCGCCAATCGCGAAGCCATTCGCCGCGGCGAAGACCGCAGCGCCTTCAAAAAACTCATGGAATCCATCCATCTCGAATGCCCCAAAAGCGGCCTTGCCCACTCCATGGATGAAGCTCGCCAGGTCGTAAAATTCACCGGCCTCCCCTGCATCATCCGCGCCAGCTTCACCCTCGGTGGCACCGGCAGCGGCATCGCCTACAACATGGAAGAATTCGAAACCCTCTCCCAACGCGGCCTCGACGCCTCCATGATCACCGAAATCCAAATCGATCAAAGCCTGATCGGCTGGAAAGAATACGAACTCGAAGTGATGCGCGACACCGCCGACAATGTCGTCATCGTCTGCTCCATCGAGAACTTCGACCCCATGGGCGTCCACACCGGCGACTCCATCACCGTCGCCCCCGCCCAAACCCTCACCGACAAAGAATATCAACGCATGCGCGACGCCTCCATCGCCATCATCCGCGCCGTCGGCGTCGAAACCGGCGGCTCCAATATCCAGTTCGGCAGCAACCCCAAAACCGGCGAACTCGTCGTCATCGAAATGAATCCCCGCGTCTCCCGCAGCTCCGCCCTCGCCAGCAAGGCCACCGGTTTCCCCATCGCCAAACTCGCCGCCAAACTCGCCGTGGGCTTCACGCTTGACGAACTGCCCAATGACATCACCAAGAAAACCGTCGCCTGCTTCGAGCCGTCGATCGACTACGTCGTCGTCAAAATCCCCCGCTGGACGTTCGAAAAATTCCCCGATGCCGACGAAACCCTCACCACGCAAATGAAGAGCGTCGGCGAGGCCATGTCCATCGGCCGTACCTTCAAAGAAGCCCTGCAAAAGGGCATCCGCAGCATGGAAGTAAAACGCTTCGGCCTCGGTCTCGACAAAATCGACAAATGGTGGCGAGCGCAGCAAGCCAAGTTAGCCTCCGGCGAGTCGCCGGGGGTCATCGCTCCTCAACCATCTGCTTCCGCTCTCGGTGAAAAACCCGCCAAATCCCTCGGCGACCGCGGCTCCGACATGACCCGCAAAAACACCGAAGAACAATCCGCCGCCACCTGGCCCATCCCCGAAGAAAAACTCAATCGCAAACTCTCCGTCCCCTCGCAGGGGCGCATGTACTACATTCGCTACGCCTTCAAGGCCGGCTACAACGTTGAACAGGTGTTCGCCCTGACCAATATCGACCCCTGGTTCTTGACCCAGATGAAAGAGCTGGTGGATTTCGAAGACGAATTGGTGGGGATCGAAAAAACCTTTCCACGTTTCAATGACAAGAACGTTGAGACCGACGCAAAATGTCAGAAGTACGCAAAAATTCTGCAGCAGGCGAAACAATGGGGCTATTCGGATGTTCAGTTGGCAACAGTTTGGAGCACCACTCCCGCCAACATTCGCAAGGTGCGCGAGGGTATGGGAATTAAACCCGTCTACAAACTCGTCGACACCTGCGCCGCGGAGTTTGAAGCCGCCACCCCCTACTACTACAGCACCTATGAATCCCCGATCAACAAACTCGTCAATGGCAAACTGGAACCGGTGGCTGCCGATGAAATTCGTGTCAGCAACAAGAAAAAGGTCATCATCCTCGGCGGCGGCCCCAACCGCATCGGCCAAGGCATCGAGTTCGACTACTGTTGCGTGCAAGCCGCCTTCGCTGCCAAAGAGCTCGGTTTCGAATCCGTCATGGTCAACTCCAATCCCGAAACGGTGTCTACCGATTACGACACCAGCGATCTCCTCTTCTTCGAACCTCTCACCCAGGAAGATGTTTTGAACATCGTCGAACGCCTCAACGGCAAACCGCTGCAAAAATGCGAATCGAACCACAATAAGCCCGATCGCTTCGCGCCAGTGACCGCCCTCGATGCCAATGCCGACGGCCTCGTCGCCGGCGTCATTGTCCAGTTCGGTGGCCAAACCCCCCTTAACCTCGCCCGCGGCCTCAAAGACTACGGCGTCCCCATCATCGGCACCAGCGTCGAGTCCATCGAAGCCGCCGAAGATCGCGAAAAATTCAACGCCATGATCAAACGCCTCGGTCTCAAACAACCCAACGGCGGCACCGCCCGCAGCGCTGAAGAAGCACGCATCGTCGCCAAACGCATCGGCTATCCCGTGCTCGTCCGCCCCTCTTTCGTCCTCGGCGGCCGCGCCATGGAAATTGTCTCCGACGAAACACAACTAAACTACTACATCCAAAACGCCGTCGAAGTCGCCGATGAACACCCCGTCCTCATCGACAGCTTCCTCGGCGATGCCACCGAAATGGATGTCGATTGCATCGGCGACGGCAAGGAATACATCGTCTGCGGCCTGATGGAACACATCGAAGAAGCTGGGATTCACTCCGGCGATTCCGCCTGCTCACTCCCACCCTTCAGCCTGCCCAAATCGATCATCGACGAGGTGCGCCGCAATACCCTGATGCTCGCCAATGAACTAAAAGTCGTCGGCCTCATGAATATCCAGTACGCCATCAAAGACGACCAAGTCTACATCCTCGAAGTGAACCCCCGCGCCTCGCGCACCGTGCCCTTCGTCAGCAAAGCCACCGGCGTAAGCTGGGCCCGCATGGCCGCCAAAGTCATGATGGGCAAAACGTTGAAGGAACTGGGAATTGCCGGCGAAGTGGTACCCACCAAATGGGTCGCCGTCAAAGAATCCGTATTTCCCTTCAACAAGTTCCCCGGTGTGGATGTGATCCTCGGACCCGAGATGCGCAGCACCGGCGAAGTCATGGGCATCGACGCGAATTTCGCCGTCGCCTTCGCCAAAAGCCAGATGGCCGCTGGCGGCAGCTTGCCCACCAGCGGCACGATCTACATCTCCGTACGCAACGGCGACAAACAACGCGTCGTCCCCATCGCCCGCAAACTCGCCGATGTCGGCTTCAAACTCCTCGCCACCGGAGGCACGCACCGCGCCCTCACTGAGGCCGGCGTTCCGTCCGAACGCGTCAACAAAATCGCCGAAGGCCGTCCCAACATCATCGATGCCATCAAAAACAAGCAGGTTCATTTGCTCATCAACACGCCCACCACCAAAGGCCCCAAAACCGACGAAGGCACAATTCGCGCCGCCGCCGTCATGCACAAGGTCCCCATCATCACCACCATGACCGCCGCCGAAGCCGCCGTCGAAGCCATCGCCGCCATCAAATCCGGTGACTGGGGCGTGAAAAGTTTGCAGGAATATTATGCCGAATGAACGGCCGATGCCGGGCAAAACCGCCAGTAATCCGCCGCCCATTTTCACATTTCAATAATTTCTGAACGTTCGCTTAAGAAGTCGGTATAATCCTCCCACATATGCGGACGTATGTGCCCCGCTCCTCGCACTGGAAAGAAGTTTATGCCTGAGACTGTTTCGAACGCGCTGGTCACCGCCCGTCGCGAATTTGTCGATCTCTGGGGGCAAATGGCCAATCACTGGGGCATCAACCGCACCATGGCCCAAATCCATGCCCTCCTCATGATCTCCCCCGAACCCCTCACCGCCGAACAAATCATGGAAGATCTCCAAATCTCCCGCGGCAACGTCTCCATGAATCTCCGCGACCTCATCAACTGGGGCATCGTCCGCCGCACCAGCATCCCCGGCGACCGGCGCGACTTCTTCACCACTGAAGCCGACGTCTGGTCCATGTTCCAAATCATTCTGCGCGAACGCAAAAAACGCGAACTCGATCCGTTGCTCACACGCCTCGATGAGTGCCTGGTCCATGTGGGCAAAAAATCCGAAACCGCCGACGAAAAAGCCTCCCATGAAGTATTCGTAAAACGCGTGACCGAATTACGCGACTTCTTCAACACCTTCCATCGCCTCGCCTCCACCCTCCTCGACAGCCAGCCCGGCAGCCTCGCCAAAGCCGTCAAAATGATCGACAAAATTATGTGATGGACGCCGATGAAAACCATAGCGGTTTATTGCGCATCGTCGTTGGGGGCGGATCCCGTCTATCGTAACGCCGCCACCACGTTGGGAAAATTGCTCGCCCAACGCCATATCCGACTCGTCTACGGCGGCGGCAACGTGGGATTGATGGGACAAATCGCCTCGACCATGCTCTTCCACGGCGGCCATGTAACCGGCGTCCTGCCTGAGTTTTTCCAGACCTGGGGTATTGGCCAAATCGATTTGCCCGAACTACGCATCGTCCAATCCATGCACGAACGCAAAGCCCTGATGGAAAAACTGGCCGACGGCTTTATTGCTCTCCCGGGGGGACTCGGCACCCTCGAAGAACTCGCGGAAATTCTCACCTGGGCCCAACTCGGCCTGCATCACAAGCCCGTCGGCCTCTTAAATGTCGCCGGTTACTACGATCACCTGATCGCCTTTTTTAACCATGCGGTGGGCACAAAACTGCTCAAGGAAAAAAACCTGCAAGCCTTGCTGGTCAGCTCCGATCCGGTGGAGCTACTCGAAATGATGGCCGCTTGGAAAGGTGCGCGGGAGTCGCAAGAGATCGCCCCGTCACAACTATGATCCGCAAGTTCGCGGGGGCGGGCCGGCGACGGAGCATCGTCAACCATCAATTTCTCATCAGCAAAAAAAGACAGACCCGCGGTTTTTAAGGCCGCAGGTCTGTTCGAGCTACTTGGGACTGCTCAGGTGACTCTCAGGATTAACCCAAGAGACGCAGCACGGACTGGGGGCTGCTATTGGCCTGAGACAACACCGATCCTGCCGCCTGCACCAGAATCTGCGAACGGGTAAGGTTCGCGGTTTCCGTGGCGAAGTCGGTATCGCGGATCGCGCTGTTGGAGCTGCTCACGTTTTCCAAAGCCACATTCAGCGAGTTGATCGTCGAACCAATCACGTTCTTCTGGAACGCGCCCAGACGACCGCGGACGCCCGCGACATTCTTGATGGCTTCGTTGACGATGTTCTGCGCCAAAGTCGTATCGCCATTGTTAACGGCCGCCGCTTTGCCCGAACCGAGATCGGAGAGGCTATGCACCGTGCCGTTGTCGACGTACTTGCCGATGGAACTCGTGTTGACGTTGCCCAGACCGATCGACGCGGTGTTCGCCGTGTTGACCTGTGCACCCAGGCTGAACGTCGCACCACCACCCGTGATGCCAAACGCCTTGGACTTCCCAACCGTGTTAACGGTCGAGTTCAAGGTCAGGTCGGCTTCGAAGTTGGCGGTCACAACCTTAACGTTGAGACCATTCGACTGCACGGCCGTGCCGTTGACAGTCACGGTCGCATTGCGCCCGGCGTCGTTCGTGTTGGTGACGCCTGACGTGTCCTTCGTGGCGAAGGCCGACGTGTTGTTGGAGTTGATGCTGACAAACTGGCTGGCGCCGTAGCCGGTCGAGGTGAACTTCACCGACTTGCTGTCGGACGAAAGTTTCGCCTGGATGCCGGTCGAATCGGTGAATTGGTTGACCGATGCGACGATGGCCGAGCTCTTGGTCGCCGAGGCGAACGAGAGTTGGACGGTGCCTTTGTTGCCCGCCAGGGAGATCGACGCCGTGCCGGACAAGCCCGCGCTTGAACCAGCAAAGTTCAACTGCCCGGTCTGCGCCGAAGCGATCACCGCTACGGTGACCGACAGTGTCGTCGAGCCGACCTTCGCGCTGTTGATCGACACCGACGTGAACGCCGATGTGGTCGCCAGACCCGAAGTCGTGTAGTCAAACGTGCCGTTCAAGAGCTTCGCGCCCTGGAACGATGCACTGTTGGAAATGCGGTTGATCGTGCTCAAGATCGAATCGACCTGCAACTGATTCGCGTCGCGTTCGTCCTGGCTCAAGCCCGCCTTGTTGGCCGCATTGCCCACCAGACCCTGCATGCTCACCAGCAAGTTGCTGATTTCGCCCAGAGAGCCTTCTGCCGTGCCAATGATGTTATCCGCACGTTGCGCGTTCGAGATGGCCACTTCCGTCGAGCGCTGCTCGGCGCGAAGCGTTTCGCTGGCGATAAGGCCAGCCGGGTCATCCTTGCCGCTGTTGATGCGGTAACCGGTGGACAGACGTTGCAGAGATGTCTGCAAGTTGGCATTGTTCGAGTTCAAAACGCGAAAAGAAACCAGTGAACTTAAGTTGGTATTAATACGTGACATTGTGGGATTCCTCCGTGAGTGAGTCGGCTGATGGAATCCACACATCGTTTCTCGTGCGCGGCGTGGCCCATCAAAGCCTTGCTGTATTTAGTTTGTCACGGGAACCTCTCCTGAGGTATCCCGAGCCAGCAAGGTACTTGCACCGGCTCGTGTTCTTCCGTGATTCACCCGGTCTGGTGTCATTACCTGCAACTCCGGGACAACGCCGCAGGCGATTCATGGTTTCAGATCTTGTCGTACCTCCCTGGCTTGAAAGCCTGTTGGCTGGTGACCCCAGTTTGCCCGGAGCCGCTGCGAATCCTGACGGATACCATTGAACCTGAATAACCTTCGGACGATTGGCCGAATCGGTTTAGTTCCTCACTGGGTTTTCCCGAACAGGTGATCATTTCTTCTTCCTCAGCGGCACCGGGCCGTTTCAACTGGTTTATTCGGCGACCTTCCAGGTCCGAAAAACGTGCGCGGCTAACTTAATAGCTCATTTCCAATGGGCGGACGATGCTCCTTTGCTCGCCCGAGCGATGGCCGGGAAGAACGGCCCGATCTATTACACCGGGCCGCTCACCCGCCATGCTTCATGCCTGGCGATCCTCTTAGCTGCCCAGGAGACGCAATACCGCCTGCGGACTCTGATTGGCCTGCGACAGGACGCTCTGCGCGGCCTGCACAAGAATCTGCGAGCGCGTCAGGTTGCTGGTCTCAGTGGCGAAATCGGTATCGCGAATGGCGCTGTTCGAACTGCTTACGTTCTCCAACGCGATGTTCAGTGAGCTGATCGTCGAACCCAATACGTTCTTCTGGAACGCACCCAGCCGACCACGCAATGCCGCAACGTCCTTGACCGCGCTGTTGACGATCTGTTGCGCCAGATTGGTGTCGCCCGTGTTCACCGCCGCGCTCTTTCCTGAACCCAGATCCGACAACGTCAGTACATTGCCGTTGTTGACAAACTTGCCCAGACTCGCCGTGTTCACCGTCGCTATGCCGATCGATGCACTGTTGGCCGTGTTCACCTGGGCGCCCAGGCTGAACGTCGCACCGCCGCCGGTGATCCCGAAAGTCTTGCTCCTGGCGTTCGTATTCAGCGCGGCATTCAATGTGAAGTTGATATCCAGCAGGTCGCCGAAAACCGCCTTCACTTTCAGGCCGTCCGAAGTGGCCGTCGTGCCGTTGACCGTCAACGTCGCATTGCGCCCATAATTCGATGTCGAGTTCACGTTGGCGGTGTTCTTGGTGGTAAATGACAAAGCGTTGTTCGACGTAATGCTGACAAACTGGCTGGCGCCGAAATCGGTGCTGTTGAACTTGACCGACTTGCTATCCGCCGAAAGCGTCGCCAGCACGCCTGTGGAATCGGAGAACTGATTGATCGCCGCGACGATCGCCGAACTCTTCGACGAACTGGCGAAGCCCAGCTGTACCGTCCCCTTGTTGCCCGCGATCGCAATCGTCGCCGAGCCCGTAAGGCCGTTGCTGGAACCCAGGAAATTAAGCTGCCCCGTCTGGGCCGAAGAAATAACGGTCACCTTGACACTGAGCGTGGTGCCGCCGATTTTTGCGCTGTTAATGCTCAAATTGGTAAACGCGGATGTGCTGTTGACGCCCGACGTGGTGTAGTCAAACGTCCCGTTCAAAAGCTTCGTGCCCTGAAATGACGCACTGTTCGAAATGCGGTTGATCGTGCTCAATATCGAGTCGACCTGCAACTGGTTCGCGTCCCGCTCGTCCTGGCTCAAGCCCGCCTTGTTGGCGGCATTGCCCACGAGCCCTTGCAGCGAAACCAGCAAGTTGCTGATTTCTGACAGCGAACCTTCCGCCGTGCCAATGATGTTGTCGGCACGCTGCGCGTTGGAAATCGCCACTTCCGTTGAACGCTGCTCGGCACGTAACGATTCACTGGCGATAAGACCCGCCGGATCGTCTTTGCCGGAATTGATTCGGTAACCGGTGGACAGCCGCTGAAGCGACTGTTGCAGCCCGACATTGTTCGAATTCAAAACTCGGACCGCAATAAGGGAAGGTACGTTCGTATTGATACGTGACATGAGAAATCCTCCGTGAATGCGCCTTCCACATTCCTATCCGCTGTCCGGCCGACTCATCCTTGAGCGACCTTCGACGGGTTGGGGGTGGTGTGGATGGCTGAAACTCTACAATGCTCCGAAATTTCATAACCGTTGTTTTGCACCGACCGGAGCGTCAAACGGTGCCTGCGGGGCTTGAAAGTGATAACCTCCCGGGCCGAGCCCAAATGAGTGCGACGAGTGGAACATCTACAAGTGCGATTGCCCGAGCCAGTAAATGTTTGCCCCCGGTTCTCACCGCAGGCCCGCACTACAAGGCAACCTCACGGGAATCTTATTCGGAGTGCTGAGTCGTTCTTCATGAGGCCGAAAATGCGTGAAAAAGGCCAATTTTGCAGGCAATATTGCGTCTGGATAATCCAGAGACGGCGGACGTTGAGACGCCCCGTTTTATCGGACATCACGCATTTCCGGACCTTCCTGCCCTCAATATTCTCGCGCAAAATTGTTGCAGCACCCCGCGCAGTCAACGACCCAACATGCTGAATCCACCTGATTTCATGGGGTTATCGGACGAAAATCCGTCACGCACGCCAAATCGCCAGGCAATTCGGCGCTTCCGTAACTCGGCACTCGCACACCCGCACCTGCCGCGCCCGATGCCCCGCCACCTTCTGCAACTCCCCATCCACCCCCCGCCCAATGACCTCCGCAATACGCTCCGCACTTGGATTCACCGTCGCCCTAAACGGCTCCACATCGTTCAAATGTCCGTTGCTCCACGGCCCCACAAGGCCCGCCACAATCCTCTCCGCCTCATGAAAATCCACCACCGTCTCGAGCGCATCCAGCGCCCCCGCCGCAATCTGCACCGTCACTTTCCAGTTGTGCCCGTGCAACGGCTCCAGCGTTCCGTCCGGCAATCGCAGTTGGTGCGATGCACAAAAAATGGTTTGAATCTCGATCAGATGCATACGGTTCCCAACATCAGCGGCCAGCCAAACTTACCAACAACTACTTGCCGATCTCCTGCGAACGCTTCGCCGCCGCCGCGACGGCCCGCATCAGCAACCCCGCAAAATCCGCCCCCTGCAACGATTCAATCGCCGCCTGCGTCGTCCCGTTGGGCGTCGTCACCTTCCGCCGCAACTCTTCCGGCGAATCTTTCGACTGTTCCAACAACGCCGCCGCCCCAATCAGCGTTTCCCGCGCCAACTGTGCCGCCTGCCCCGCATTGAGCCCCGCCGCCGCACCCGCCGCAGACAACGCCTCCGCCAGGTAAAACACATACGCCGGTCCACTGCCCGACAACGCCGTGACCGCATCCATCTTGTCTTCCGTCACGCGTATCGTCTTGCCCGCCGCCGCAAATATCCGCTCCGCCGCAAACAAATCCTCGTCCGTCGCATGCGTCCCCTTGGCCAGTGCCGACATCCCCTTGCCCGCCAGCATCGGCGTATTCGGCATCACCCGAATCACCCGCGGCTTGCCCCCGCTCCCCCCCACCGCCGCTTCGATAAACCTGCACGAAATTCCCGCCGCAATCGAAATAATCACCGCGTTCGGCTTAATCGCCGACTTAATCGCCGTAATGGCATCCGCGATGACGTACGGCTTCACCGCCAAAACAACAATATCACACCCCGCCGGCGACAACCCGTGCCCCGTCCCCGCGCTGCACGGAATACCCAGTTCATCATTAAAAATACGCTGCCGCTCCGCATTCGGGTCGCTGGCCGCGATTTCGTTGCGCGACACCAGTGCCGAACGTAGCAGCCCGCGCGCTATAGCCTCAGCCATGTTGCCGGCCCCGATAAATCCAATGGTGGCCATAGGTTTGACTCCTTAAATAAAGGTCCATC
>Ga0105047_10020611_pt1 | contig 10119 bp, 7 predicted proteins | sample MAT04_FD_78384 | JGI IMG/M metagenome (GOLD analysis project Ga0105047, IMG submission 78384) | Freshwater microbial communities from Lake Fryxell liftoff mats and glacier meltwater in Antarctica - MAT-04 (megahit assembly) | ecosystem: Environmental > Aquatic > Freshwater > Ice > Liftoff... | reverse complement strand
GAGTTCGGCCGTTCTCCGACAATCAACCGCGTGGGCGGTCGAGACCACTGGGGCCCGGTCTTCAATTGTGTCCTGGCCGGAGCCGGAGTCTCCGGAGGGCAGGTGTTCGGGGCCAGTGATCGCAACGGGGCCTATCCCACGCTGGACCCCATCCGCCCGCATGACCTGACAGCCACGATCTATCACCTGCTGGGAATTCCGCACGACAGCGTTTTCCATGACCGGAATCAGCGACCTCATCCGATCACCAAGGGAGAGCCGCTCGACCGCTTGTTGGGCGATGGACCGGCCACGACCCTGCGCTGCAAATCGACAGCTGACGAGAGTTTTGTTCCGCCCTATGACTCGAAGCTGCTGGTCGATACCGACTTTCAGGCGGGCAAGCTGCATTCGGTCGCACCTCCTTCACGCGAGAAGGGGTGGCGAGCTGAGCCTTTGGCGACGCAAAACACCGGAGGCCCACGGGTCTGGATCGAACAGTTACCCCAGCCGCACGTCTGCCTGGGGATCGATACGATTCGGGACGAGGCCCAAGGGCGCTCGTTTCCAGGCGGCACGAAGATCATCCTCGCCCAGGAGATTCGCAGTGCCCGTGGAGGGCAGTACACGTTCACGGCCCGAGTCACCGGTCAGGGATCCAGCCTCGAAAGTTTCGAGCGCTGGTTCGGCGGTCCTCTGCGTTGTCGACTCGTACTATTTCGTTACTCCAACATGGATAAGAATCCGTTGGAAGTCGAGGAGCTGGCCAGCGAGACCTTCATCCCAGCCTTCACGGAATTCCACCAACCCAATGAATTCCGCGTCTCCCGCTTCCTGGGATCGACAGTCGCCGGTGGTAATTTCGATACCGGCAACGGTCTCGGAGTGGCCATCGTGATCGAGAGTCCAGCAGCTCAAGAATTCGCATCGGGAGAATCGGCGTACCTCCGCGTTCACGATGTCCGCTTGGAATTCCAACCTCGCCGCAGAGACGACAGCGTGACCGTCTAGACCCGTTTTCAAACCTACTCCTGTTCGGAAGAAATCAGACAACACGCGATAGATCAGAACTCGAGTGTCCATTCTTCCGACGGTCCTCTTCGAAGAGGAAGAGGACAACAAGTGACTCCCATGCATCGAATCGCTGTGATCATCACCGTCATGTTCGCCATGGCTTCTCCTGCGTGGGCACATCCGGGTCATGCATTGAAATCCTCCCAACAGGGAAAAACATCGACCAGGAGATTCACCCCAACGGTCGGAACACTTGTGGGAGTCAAAGACCAGCAAGTGCAATTTCGCCGCGACGATGAGTCACTCGTCACCCGCAACTTGAGTGATCTGAGCCCGGCAGACCGGCGGTGGGTTGAACAACGAGTGGAGGGAATCCGGCGGGCCAATCAGGCTCTCACTCAGAATGAGGCCTCGTTCCTGCTAGCTCAGAACCGCACTTCCCGAACCACGTCGAAAGCGAAGGCTCCGGACATTGCCAAAGCCTTCGAAGCCTTTGTGAAAACCAAGGCGATCCAGACTCGCTGGGACGATCGTTTCTTCTACGTCGAGTCGAATGGGATGCCCCAGCATCCGATGATGATCGGGATCACTTCCTGGCAGCAGCAAGTGCCGCTGCCACAACGATATGTCGAGGAGAATGCCTGGCAGATCCCACTCCATCCCGTCCCCGCCCAGGAGCCGTTGTCGACGAAGGATGCCTTTCTGCGAGGGGCGATCGCACTCGCGGCGAATGGGATTCCGATCTTCAATCCGCTGAATAATCGCGGCGAGGATGCATATCTGTTTGGCGAACTGGACGAGTACGGCGGTCACTGCGGTCGCGCGGATGATTACCACTATCACCTCGCGCCCGTGCATCTCCAGAAGACGATCGGACCGGGTCTCCCGATTGCGTATGCGTTGGATGGGTATCAGATCTATGGCTACACGGAACCCGATGGGAGCGAGGTAGCCGGGCTGGACGATTTCAATGGGCATCAGGACAAAGCGGGGCACTACCACTACCACGCGACGAAGTCGTACCCGTACCTCAACGGGGGCTTCCACGGAGAGGTGACGGAACGGGACGGCCAGGTCGATCCTCAACCTCGGGCCGAACCACTTCGAGAGGCTGGCCGACCTCTGCGTGATGCCAGGATCACCGACTTCAAAGAGACCAGGCCCGGCAGTTATCAGCTGACCTATGAGCTGGGTGGCAAGTCGGGAACTGTGAGTTATACGCTCGGGAAAGAGGGTTCCGCAGCGTTCACTTATGTGGCAACCACGGGGGTCACTGACAGCGAAACCTACACGCCGAGACGACGTGGACCGGGCGGGGGTGGTCCGGGCGGCAATGACCGTCGACCTCCGAAAGATCGCCCCGAACCGCCGCCTCGCCGAGGGGAGGAGTCATCCGAGAACAGGCCCTCCGACGCTCCAGCTGAGTGGGACCCGAATCTGCCGAAACTGATCGTGTCGAGTTCGGCTATCCAGGCCAATGGCTTCCTGGGTCAGGAATACACCTGCGATGGAGCCAGTTCATCGCCCGCACTCGCCTGGACCGATGCCCCTGCCGGGACGAAGTGCTTCGCGGTGAATGTCTGGCACACACCGGGGCCTGGCGACACAAAGTCGTATTGGGTGCTCTACAACATCCCGGCCCAGGTCACCTCACTCGACAAGAACACCACCGGGGTCGGCACGCTGGGCCTCAATGACAAGCGACGACTGGCCTATGATCCCATGTGTTCCAAAGGTCCGGGAGTGAAGACCTATCATGTGACCGTCTTCGCCCTCGCGGAAGAGCTGACGCTCAAACCCGATCAAGCCAATCGGGCCCAGCTGCTGACTGCCATCAAAGACATCACACTCGCTGCCGGGACACTCGACTTTCAGTATGAGCGCCAGCGAAATACGCTGCTCCCCATCATCGGGGGAGGCACTGCACTCCTGCTGTTGCTGGCCGGATTCTATTACTGGCGGTCGCGTCGCCCCGCAACGCCAACTCGTGACCCCGAAAAAGCCCGCAGCGCACAGCTTGCCGCCAGCCTGGCGTGAATCGTCGATCAACGAAGTGGCGATTCCGAGTCCCTACTGGCTCACTGGGGATGTTGCAATCGCTTGTGTGGCTGCCTCCTCCAGCATTTCCAGGGCGGTCTGCACGATCAGCTCCCCTGAGCCCGGCATGGTCGTGGAGTTGGTGACCTCGTAACTCCCGCCCGCGTAGGCAGCACGTGTCGGAACGTAGATCGTTTCGACGCAGTTCGACAGCTCGATCACCAATGTCGTCCGGAATGGAGAATTCTGCTTGATCGCCAGACCCAAATTGACAAACGCCTCTCCTGGAAGAGCAATGATCGCGACATCGGTCCCGAGTGTCATGACGGTCATGTCGACCGGGAGTGTCTCGCCCACGCCCGCCAGTGAGCGGCTGAGTCCCCACGTAATATGGTCAGCTGTCTTCGCGTACGGCTCCTTGTGTCGCATCTGGTCGATAATCAGTTTCTTATAGGCGGTGACATGCTCGAGGAACTCAACCGGTTCATTGCGTTTTGCTTTGTCGAGTATCTCGATCGAGTGTGCGACTTCTTCCTTCGTCGCATCCTGCAGAGGCAATTGGACAGTCCGGGATGCCACGACGAGTCTCTGTGAACCGAGCGATTGCAACGACGACAAATCGCGGACGATCGAGTCGCCGATCGACTGGCCAATGAAGTCCGATTTGTTCCGGTTGGGGCTGCGTGGGTTGATGTGGTTGATGTCTCCGCAGCATCCATTACCGAAGAGCGAGATCAACGGCGTGCCTGTGGCCTGACGCAACGTTCGCTCGATGAAGAACGGGTAATCAGCACTCCACTTCACGCCGCCGACGGTATCCAGGTGCAGTGCGAAGTTGTTCAAAATTCCCAGCGGAACACCGCTCTCATCACGAATCATCACCAGTCCAATTTCGGGGTCGATCGGCCCCGCTGTGCGAACAAAGTCGGGATGACTGGCTCCCATCCAGGTCTTCACGCTTCCGTCGCGAGTGACCGCGCGGCGATTGAACGAAACGGGCTCCTTCTGAGTCGCTATCCCCGATTCGATGATCGCTGGCTTGGCCGCCGCATTGGCCTGAACAATGGCCTCGACGATTCCGCCCATGAGTTTCTCGATGTATGCGGCACGCGATTCTGCCTGAGGCTCGTTCCCCAGTTTCAGGTACATTGCTTTCCCATAGTCCGGTCCGGTGTGGGAGTGGGTGGCCGAGATTGCTATGTGGTCGGCCGGGATGCCGGTTTTTTCAGAGGCCCGCTGGCGAACCTGGTTCTTCAGGTCAGTCGAAATTCCAATCAGGTCGCAGACAACCCAGGCACCCGCAGTTTGCCCCTCACGGAAGACGATCGCCTTGGCCTTGAGCGGGTCGAGCTCTCCCTCGGCCAACCGCTCGCTGTAGTAGCCCGACATCGGAAACCCGAGTGGAGGTGTGATGTCTGCCTCGGCGACACCCACTCGCAGCGGACTGACAGATGGCCCCGGCAACAGCTCTTTGCGAATCGCAGCCAGCCACATTTGTGCGGCGTTGCGTTGTCCGATTCCGCTGAAATGTCGGCGGGACTTTTCGTCTCCACGATTTTCGCCCTTCAACGTGTCCGTATCGGGACCCACTCGAAAGCCCGGCAGCTTGGTCAACGAGTCAATCGCCCCTCGGATGCGTTCCTCTCTGTCGGGCAGATTGTACACCGTCGGATGCAACGTCGATTTGGCAAGCAGCCAGGGTGGGTCGATGCCCCAGGCCTTGGCAGCTGTGTCACGAATCGTTCGGACATTGGAGATGTATGTTTCGGCAGGAGTGCTGACGATGACATCGGACTCCCCTTGCTGCCAGAGGACAGCGCGAAACCGCCCCAAGGCTTGCCCCGCCTTGATGAGATTTGGATGGAGGTTCCCCTCAGGCAGCCACTCCACTGACGATGTTCCCCCGACTGCGACATTGGCAAAGGCGACGGGCACTCCCAGTTCCTTGGCCAAGGCGTCTCCGACGGGTGGCCAGATCGACCCGCCTTCGCTGCCATCGAAAGTCGGCTGGGGATCATTCGCAACAGCCCATGTCCCCTTCGCGGAATCAAAGGCCACGACTCGTGCCTGGGGATCGGTCACGCTGATCCGTTCGTCATTGCAGTTGGTCGCATAGGATTGTCCGGCGACGACAAACACTTCGCCGACTCCGAGGGGTTCCACGGTTCCGATCGAGGAAACCGCATCACCCATTCGGCTGCGGACATCCAGGCGATACCATCCCCCGGCAGAGATGCGAGCAGTCGCCTCGAATCGACCATCTTGAAGCTTTGGCGTCAACGGGGCCCATTCCGTCCCCTGGGCATCGCCCTGAGCAGAGACTCGATATTCCCAGGTGGCGTTCTCTGCCCCGGCGGGCACATCACCTCGAATGGTCACCGAGGCGTATCCCATGCCGGGAGCGGTCCCCACCCGCTGAACGACTTGGTGGGGTTGTGGATGACTGAGCTTGAGTTGTCCCGGTTCTGCAGCAACTGCCTGGACGCAGCTCAGCATGACCGCCATCCCGAGCCACAAGAGTCGTGAGGTCGTTTTTAGCATCAGTTGGTTCCCACACATGAAGTCATTCGTTGGCGGTCCCGTGTCGCTTGGCTGGTTGATGTTTGCAAAGACTTCGACGGGAGATCGCTGATGCAGACTACTGGCCTCTCCGCTCCAAGGCGAGTCAACGTCGGGTGCCGGAGTGATCGCGTAAGTAGATGACCATTGGTTAATATCAATATTCACGCCACTCCCCGTCTTCACCAGCAGCAGGAGATTCTCATGTCCACAGAACCGACCATCGTCGTCACAAAACTCCATCTCGTCGGCTTGGACGGCGTGGGCAAAAAATGGGGTTGGCTGTGTGCATTGGGCATCCTCTTGATCGTGCTGGGCACGATCGCTGTCGGAGCCTCCGTCTTTGTGACACTGGCCACAATGGTCTTTGTCGGCGGGCTGATGGTCGTCGGCGGTTTGCTTCAAACGGCGTACGCGATTTCAATGAGGGGCTGGAGCGGATTCTATCTCGACTTGATGGCGGGAATTCTCAGTACTGTCATCGGCCTCCTGATCATCGCCCACCCGGGAGCGACAGCTGTGGCGTTGACGTTGATGATCGCGGTCTTCCTCATCATGAATGGGTCCTTCCGCATTGTCGCAGGATTGTCTGTGCCGTATCAGAATCGACTCTGGCTCGTCTTGCACGGCATCCTCAATCTGCTGCTGGCCTTCGTTATCCTTTCCGATTGGCCGGTCTCGGGATTGTGGATCATCGGGCTGTTCATCGGCGTCGACATGATCTTCAACGGCTGGTCGTTAATCATGCTGGGACTGGTTGCGAAAAAGCTGACTGCCGTGTGAACGAGAGACTCATCCCACCCCCAGGACGCATCAAGCCGCCTCCCGGCTATCCCCGCCCGTCATCTCTCTTGTCCCTGCGTCACCCGGACGTTCAGCACAACATCGGAGTCATCCCGCTGGCAAATTCGAGCGAAGTGGGCCCCGCTGACCGGGTGTTGCGTGAGCGGCACTTGTTGCCGATGAAGTCATCGCCTCACCCGGTCCAGGTTGTCGATAGATAAACTTTTTCTTAGACAGTGAGCCATTCCAGATTGCTGACAGCCTGCTCCCGCACTGGGGCGATGCGACAAGGAGGCCGCTGTGTTCCATCCCCCCCCAGTCAACCACGCACGAGGACGTGCTATGTGGCCGTTGTGCCTGAGTGGCCGATCTCGGCTGTTGCTCCTGGTGGTGGGGCTGATCTCGGGAAGCTTAGAGCTGTGCGCTGGGGAACTTTCACCGGTCGAACAACTCGGCAAGCAGCTGTTCTTTGACACGAATCTCTCGACGCCTGCGGGGCAGTCGTGTGCGAGTTGTCATTCTCCCGAGACTGGCTTCTCGGGGCCGAACTCGAATGTGAACTTGAAGACAGGGGTGTATCAGGGTGCGGCTCCGGGGCAGTTCGGGAACCGTAAACCGCCAACAGCTGCGTATGCCTCATTCAGTCCGAAGCGGGAGTACAACGCCAAGGACGAAACGTATGAGGGGGGGCAGTTCTGGGATGGGCGGGCCGATGATCTGGTCGAGCAGGCCAAGGGACCGTTCTTGAATCCATTAGAGATGAACAACGCCTCCGCCGAGGTGGTCGTCGACAAGGTCCGACAGTCGTCCTATCGCGTGTTGTTCGAGCAGGTTTACGGGGAGCAAGCCGACTCAGCGACGACGTTTGACCAGATTGCACGGGCCATCGCAGCTTACGAAACCTCGCGCGAGGTGAACTCCTTCAGTTCGAAATACGATGCGTATCTGGCGGGTCGGGCCAAGTTGACGGATGCCGAATCGCGCGGGCTTAAGCTGTACGCGGGGAAGGCGAATTGCACAGCTTGTCATCCGCATGAACGTGCAGCGGATGGATCGCCGCCCCTGTTTACAGACTTTACCTATGACAACGTCGGGACTCCACGGAATCCCGCAAACCCGTTCTATCAAGCGACCGCAGCAGTGAATGCGGATGGGCCTCGGTATCGGGATCTCGGTTTGGGTGGCGTCCTGAATGACGAAACGCATCACGGCAAGGTCAAGGTGCCGACGCTTCGCAACGTGGCGAAGAAGCCGCACCCGCAGTTCGTGAAATCGTACTTGCACAACGGCAGTTTCAAGAGCCTCAAGGATGTCGTGCATTTCTACAACGATCGAGACAAGTCCCCGCAGGAGTTCGGGACTCCGGATGTCGAGGAGAACGTGAACCGAGACGAACTCGGAAATCTGGGACTGACCTCTGCGGAAGAGGACGATGTCGTGGCCTTTCTGGAAACGCTTTCCGACGGTTACGTTCCCTCCTCTCCCATCCGGCCAAAGCCAAGTCCCCCGGCGACTCCCGGATCCGTCGTGAACGGAGATCGCTTCCACAATGCCCGTGAGATCATGCGGGTCTCACGTTTTCGCAGCGGAATGCAGCACGCCGCCCGCGAGAGCGACGCACTCCGGCGGTAGACGGTTGGGCTCCCCGCTCACCCTCTGGCGAGTCTGGGAGGCGAGCGCTGAAGCCGTGAAGTTACGTCAGGCAGAGGCCAGGGTTTGAATGATGCGGGTCGATCGAGATGCAGGAACCAGCGATTCTCCCACGAATCGGGAGTGTCCTACTTGGCACCTTCCACATACGCCTTCAAGTTCGACAGTCCCTTCTCGAAGTCCTTGCCGACCATTTTGTCCATGTTCATGAAGAGGCACATGACCTTGCCCATGAAATGTTGGGGGCCAAACATCGCCCAATTGACGTGCGTGGAATTCCCTTGTGTCGACATGGTGGATTCGGCGGTGTTGCGAGCCTTGAAAGGGCGAAAGAAATCGAGCTGGATGAGAACCTTTGATGGGGAGGTGGCTTCGAGAATTTCCTGCCGCCCCTTTCCCACCTCGTTATTTCCATCCCACTCATAGATTGCACCAACGCCGCGCGGGGCGCAGCTGAGGGTCATCGTGGCAAGGGGATCGAGCTTCTCCCAGGGCGACCAATGGGTCGATTGATGGAAGTCACTGAGGATCTCAAAGATCGGCCCAGGCGGAATATCGATGATGATCGATCTCTCGATTCGAAAGGTGTCCGGCTTCGAGGCCGCATAGGCGAGAACACCGATGATGAGCAGAGCGACAGCCCCGAGAATGCCGTACTGCATGGGATCTCCTTGAGTGAAGGTAAAGGAATCGAAGCCTGTCACCTGTTCGCGATGGACGACAGGCCCACCATGCAGGGCGTTGTCTGGCGGAAGTTGAGGTTCGGAACTCCCCACCCTAGAGCAGAATCAGAATCTGTCTTCAGCCGGGACAGACAGGAATGTCTGTCCGACTCCAGTAGAGCAGACATTCCTGTCTGCTTTTCTGACGGAAGACCATTTCTGAATCTGCCCTACTTCTTCCAGGGAAGCACGAACCGGTATCGCGGATCTCGCAGCACCAGCCCGAGCCAGATCACCACTCCAAAGAGAACCGGTGCGAACCACGGTTCCCCCTTGCTGACGTGCGTTGCGACAGCCCCACCCAGATACCCCGTGAGCAGAATCGCTCCCAGAACCGCCGTCCGAGGAATCGCATACAAGACGGTACTCACCAGCAATGCCGCGCCAATGAAGTGGATCGAGCCTGGAGTGTAGCCATAGTTGGCCATGTTCTTGACGACATCAGGAACAACCAGAAACATCATCACGCTGACTGGCAGGAGCATTAACACCGGCAGGGTACTCAAGACTCGACCCGTCCAGAGTTGGGCCTTGGAGACTGTCGGCACTGAATTGTCATTCGACATGCGATGTCCTCTGAGTTTCTTGATGGATGTAATGGGATTCGTGGGCCGGCGCCCCAAGCAGCTGGTCTTACTCTACGGTTGTTTGACCATATCGTTCCAGCGGCGCTGCATTTCCTCAGGGAGCACTTTCTCGACTTCATGCCAGAGCATCCACTCGTGGCCGAAGGGATCGCGGACTGACCCGGAGCGATGACCATAGAACTGGTCATGCGGCGGCATGACTTCGACCGCACCCTGTGCAATGGCGAGCTGACACGCGGCATCGGAGTTCGGCACCAGCAGCGAGAACTTGGTGGCACTGCCGCCGAGTGTTGTGGGACTCTTATTGTATTGCGGGTACTCATCGGCCAGCATCAGCAATTGCCCGGCAATCGTGAGTTCCGCGTGACCGACCTTTCCGCTGTGTGGATCGACCAAGCGAAAGAGTTCAACCGCACCAAAGGCAGCCTTGTAGAACTCAATGGCTTTGGCGGCATCGTTGACCGTGAGGTACGAGGTGAGCGGAGTATATGTCGTGGGAGCGGTCATGCGTGGCTGCCTAATTCGAAGGGGCGATGCGGTCACTGGAATTGTTATGCCCGAGTGCGGGTTACGATTCAAGTTCGAAGGCCGCCGTCATCGAATCAATGTCTGCACCGCATTCCTCGGCATGGAGGGGGTGCTGAGCGGATGGCCTGTCTGAGTTTCTCCCAAGTGTTCCCCTGAGCTTCGTGGACGATGGAGAGGGATTCGTCGATGAGCTTCGGCTTTTGTGTCGCCATGAGATGTTTCTCCAGAGAGAATCGGGCGGCATGCTCCGGGCTAAGTTT
>Ga0105047_10020610_pt1 | contig 10120 bp, 6 predicted proteins | sample MAT04_FD_78384 | JGI IMG/M metagenome (GOLD analysis project Ga0105047, IMG submission 78384) | Freshwater microbial communities from Lake Fryxell liftoff mats and glacier meltwater in Antarctica - MAT-04 (megahit assembly) | ecosystem: Environmental > Aquatic > Freshwater > Ice > Liftoff... | reverse complement strand
CGTCTGCCCGGCCAACGCCAGTTGCAGCATGTCGAAACGGCGTTCGAACGAAGTGATTGCTTGTTCGAGCTTGTGCGGCGGGCGTGCACTCGGCACAAACCAGACCTGATCGAGGTTTGCCTGCTCGCGGGCTTGCTCCGCTGTGATCAAGTGACCCAGATGCACCGGATCGAATGTCCCGCCAAAAACGCCGATGCGCATGCTAGCCCCTGGATGAAGGGTAATGGATGCTCAATCGCATTTTATGGATGAAGGGGTCGCGCTGTCCCTGGGCAATGGGCGGTCGAGGAGAACTCGCCCCGCCAACAGACGCATCATCACCGGCTTGACGATTGTCCTTCGCGAAGATATTTCTACTGAACGACTTGTGCCGACACGAACCCGTGCGGTCGTCAACCAGTCATTTGAAAGTCGGCGTCGAGGCTGCGTAGCTCAGTTGGTTAGAGCAGGGTCTTCATAAGGCCAAGGTCGCTGGTTCAAATCCAGCCGCAGCTATTGCCTCTATGCCTTGTGCCGAAACAACTTAAGTTTACCCATCGACGGTCGATGGCGTGGCTGGAATCGCCACATTCTTCCGTACTAATCTACTTCCGAACAATCGAACACCTGACGGAAAGTGAGGCTAAACCAAGCCGCATGTTCGTTCCGGCGTTAACGTTCACGCTCGTCACACTTGCGGTCAAAACTGTCCGCTATCCTGAAGGCCGTCGGAAAGACATCGTGGTTCGCCAGCTGGAACTATTCCTTATCTAAGGCCGATATTGCTCGCATCGTCGCGATTGCCTTGGCCAATGGCGGGCATTATCAACGTGCTATTTTGGACGATTCTGCAATGATGCCAAGTATGCCTGTAACGACGTTTGTGGGATGCCGAACGCGATGCCGCCCGCAAGGCCGGCGAGCAGGCCTTGGCGGTCTCCCTCGGAAAGCCCGACAGGACACTTTCCAATTGGCGACTGTCTTCCGGAACGCTCCGTCACAATGATATGGTCGTCGGGGTCTGTCGAGATCGCTGGCCTTCCTGCGGTTTGGTCCGCTGATTGGCCCACCAGAAACAACTCAGCCGAGGAAACTTGAGTTTTGACGACCGATTCATCTTGGGCGATCGTGACGATCGGAGCGTTCAGGGTCAGGGCGTGGCGAATCGCCTTCAAGAATTCTCCGGTTTCCAGGGCGAGACCGTCTTCCAGAGAAATCGCCGGGTTTGAAGCGACCAACAAAGCCAAGTCGCAACGGTCGTTGGCAAAGCCGGACCGCAACAGTTCTTCCGGGGTCGTTTCGAGAATCGCAAGATCGATCCCCGGATACTGCAAAAGCTGCTGCGCCCGCTCGTGTGGATCGGCGGGCGCGGGCCAGCGGCGGCCGGCGACACGGAACTCGGTGCGCCCGACGTAGCCAACTCGCCGCCCGTCTTGGGAGAGCGCGGTCTGAAGAAACGAACCCGCGGCCGAGTCGCCGTCGCTTATCAGCGCGACAACGGGAATGCGTCCCTCTTTGCCGGGCGGGAACATTGACGCGACGATCGCATCACCAACTGGGCGCGGCGATTCCGCCCAAGGCGCCATGTGCAGCCAGAGCCCCGGGCCGGCGTTGATCTCGATGACAACTCCCTGCTGCGTTTCGAGTGGTTGACGGATGTCGAGAGCCACGACGTCCAACCCCGCGACCGGGAGTCGCATAACGTCGGCCGCTGCCGCCGCGTGGGTGGCAATGCTGGGGTGAATCACATCGGTAAGATCGATGAGATTGCCTCCGTACTTGAAGTAGGGAGGATTCCGCCGCACCAGCACGGACTGACCATTGGCGGGAATCGAGTTCACGGTGAGCCCGTCAACAGCCAAGACGCCGACGGCGACATCGTCGAGAAAGAGTTTGCTCCAAGGGCAGTCGCTATCCAGTTCCCCTCGCCGCGGATCGCGGTTGACCAGTGCGACTAGCTCGGCGATCGTATGCTCGCCATCGCCCAACACCTGGGGCGGATCAATGCGCGTGACGGCCACGATCTTCCCGTCGACGACCAAAACGCGATGCTCGACGCCTGGCGCGAACTGTTCGATGAGCACCCAGGTGCTGTGCTGCTTGGCGTGTCGAAAGGCCGCCTCCACCCCTTCGCGGGTGCGCAGGTCGAGCGTTACGCCGATCTGCAGGTCACAGTCCTGCGGCTTCATTGCAACGGGCAATCCCAATTCTTGGGCAGCGCCCCAGGCATCCTCTTCCTTGTCGACGAGTTTCCCGATCGGCACCGGCACCCCGGCCTTGGTCATCAACTCTTTCGCCAAGTATTTGTCGGTCGAGTTGGTCTCCGCCATGGCGCTGATCGTGTCTGGTTCGGAGGCCTGGCAAAGATGCTGCTTGGAACCTTGTCCCAGCAACAAAATGCGAGCATATTCGGTACTCAGACGCCGAACGGGAATGCAGCGTCGGCGGGCGGCGTTCACGATCTCGGCCGTGCTGTACGGGTAGCGGGATTCGTATTCCTGAGCTTTGAGCCGCTGTTCCTCTTCGGGAGTAAGTGCGACGTCACCGTGCTTGGCATCGTTGATGAGGCGTAATGCAATCTCCGCGGCGGCGAGACCGACGATTTCATGGGGGCATTCGACGGCGACCACCCTGTGGCCGCTTGGCGTTGCGGGACGAACGGTCCAGAAGGAAGCCGTGACACCGACACGGCGTTGTAAAAAAACGATCGCCTGTGCGAAAGCTTGGGGAACGTCGAGTTTACCGATTCCTTCTGAGTTGTCGGCGAGTGCCTTCAGGACGCGATTGGCAGACCCGGCAACGAGGTCGGAAGTGTCGAGGATGATCTCGATAGTCGGGCAGGCGGCATGGATGCTGGGCCCGCGCAGATAGCGCATTCGCTGAATGTTCAAGAGAGGTTCCCGTGAGACGAGAATTCAAATAGACTACCCAAACGAGGTCAAAAGCGGACGAAGAATTTGCTTCGTCTACAGATCATACGGAGAGAAACCATCAGCACAACCATCTCTCCCGGAAATTCTGTTGAACATTCCGTTCCGAAGCGCGAACGCCTTCCTTCCATCGATATTCTGCGTGGATTCGTCATGGCTGTCATGGCGCTTGATCATGTTCGCGACTATTTTGCCATCGACCGCGGCAATTGGATGGACCCGACCGAAACTCGCCCCGAGTTGTTCCTGACTCGCTGGTTCGCTCAGCTTTGCGCGCCTGCCTTCTTCCTGCTCGCCGGTCTGGGCACCTATCTCTCGTTGTCGGGAGGCAAGCCCAAGAGGACGGTGGCACGATATCTATTCATACGCGGCCTTGTCCTAATTCTGCTCGACTTAACGTTTGTACGCATCGCCTGGGACTTCAATTTCGCATATGAAGGCGGGTTGTGGTTCATCGTTCTGACATGCCTGGGCGTGTCAATGATCGTATTGTCGCTTTTGCTCTTCTTACCGACGTTTTGGATTATCGTTTTCAGCACTGTGGTCATCGGCGGAAGCAATTTGCTCGACCGGGTGTCGAGTGAAGAATGGGGGCGGTTCGAGCCGTTGTTCACGTTGCTACATTCTCGCAGCGGCGACCAAGCGTTCGGCATCGATTTCTACGTTTCCTATTCATTTCTGCCCTGGATTGGCATCATGTCGCTGGGCTTCGGGCTGGGGCCGCTGTTGCGGTTGGAAGCTTGGCGGCGACGGCGAAGTCTATTCCTGATCGGATTGGGCTTCTTCCTGACGTTCGTCGTCCTGCGTGCGTTCCGCCTTTACGGCGATCCTCGCCCTTGGGTCACGAATCCGGACAATCCGCTTACTTACCTCGCGTTCTTCCGGACCAAGAAGTATCCCGCATCGTTTCAGCATGTTCTCATGATGATTGGCACGCTGTTGATGGTGTTGTCCGTGCTCGACCGTATCAAGTCGCCGGGAGCTATCAGCCGTTGGTTTATACAGTTTGGACGTGCGCCGCTTTTTTTTTACATCTTACACCTGTACGTGCTGCACGGGCTGGCGGTGCTGGTCGGCTTGATGCAGGGATTCAGATTGAGCGAACTATTGGTGCTCTATTCGAGTCTGCCGGCAGGCTTCGGTTTCCGCCTGCCGGCAGTCTTTATCGTCTGGCTGGTTGTGCTGGCGATTTGCTTTCCGATATGCGTTTGGTTCGACCGGGTTAAGCGGCGAAGTCAATCGGTCTGGCTATCGTACCTTTGAGCGGGCGGTGCTGTCGCTCGACTTTCGAATCGTTGGATGAATGGGATCCTTGCCAACCAAGTTCAGGACGGCCAACGTCATTGCCTTCACACCTGTCTTCAGGGTCGGCTCCATCACCGGCGCGAACTTGTCCGAATGCAAGCTTGGAAGTGCGCTGTCGTCGCCAGCCTCGGCCAGAGCAACCTTATCGGCCGCCTGGGTGCCCAGGAACAAGAGCGTCGACGCGATCCCCTCGCGGCCGAAGCGGGCGAAATCTTCGCCACCCATCATCGGCGGCCGTTGACAGACATGACTATCGCCCAGCCCTTGCCGAAGGATGGCAACCGTCTTGTTCAGAAGCTTCGGCTCGTTAATGACGGCCGGCGTGTGCCAGTTGGGATTAATTTTGACGAACGGCTCAGGAGCATTGGCGCTCACGGCTACCCCTTTGGCCATGCGTTCAATTCCTTCGAGCACCCGTCGACGAGATGCATCTCGGGTGGTGCGAACGGTTAGTTGCAGGGTGACTTCATTCGGTATGACGTTAGCCTTGACGCCGCCATGAACCGTGCCGACGGTGAGAACCAGCGGGTCGGTCGGGTTGTTTTCCCGGCTGACGAGTGTTTGCAGATCGAGGATGAGCCGGGCAGAGAGGACGACCGGATCAACCGTCATATGCGGCCAAGCCCCGTGGCCGCCCTTGCCGCGGACAACGATCGACACCATGTCGATGTTCGCCATGGCCAGGCCAGGAGTGTAAGTGATCGTCCCTGCGACACTCTGCGGGTCGCAATGAAGCGCCAGGCAATAGTCTGGCTTCGGGAACTTGGTGAAAAGACCTTCGCGAATCATCGCGTCAGCCCCGCACCCAATCTCTTCGGCCGGCTGGGCAATGAAAACCAGTGTACCTTTCCAGTGATCGCGCATCCCAGCCAGGGCGCGAGCGGTGCCGATCCAGCAGGTCATATGGATGTCATGCCCACAGGCATGCATGATGCCGACGATATTGCCTTCACGGTCGCGGGACTCGGCTTCGCTTGAATAGGGAAGTCCCGTTTGCTCCGTGATCGGCAGGGCGTCCATCTCGGTGCGGACCAGAACCGTTGGTCCATCCCCATTTCGAAGCACGGCGACGAGAGCATTGCCGCCGCCGAAGTTGCGGGTGATCTTGAATCCAGTACCTTCCAATTGTTTCACGAGATAGGCAGAGGTTTGCGTCTCGCAATAAGACAATTCGGGATGTCGGTGCAGATGCTTGTAGGACTTTTCCAGTTCGGCGTAGTGAGCAGCAAGATATTCGTTTGACGCCGTAGCCCAAAAATCGGCTTGCGAGGCGGCTTCGTTTCGCTCGGCTACTTGAGCGACGACAATTTCATGCACAGCTTCGGTTCGCACGGCAGCCTGAACGACGGCGACCGCCCGCTCGTCGAATTCACTCGTGGCCGGTTTAGGTGCGACGGGGATCGGGCCAGGATCTGGTGAAGTCAAATTTTCAGCAGGTCCCGCAAAGGGTGAAGTTGTGACAAACGCCACAATTCCGATGATCAAGGCCTTCCCGCCAAGGAATCGGCGAGCGGCCAACCATGCGCAGGTGTGCGAGAGTGCCGAAAGCATCGATTAGGATCCTGAAAGGTCGAAACTGATGGTAGGAAAACAAAGGGTGTTCAGGCAGGGTGCATATCTAACCCCGACTACCAGGGCGGGTACTGATTTCATACCAAATTTTATCCGTTCGCGGACAGAAATACAAAGAAAAATTCGCGAACCCGACGACATCTCTCCGAATTGCGACATGCGACGCCTTCTCGAGGGGGGCACGACATGGTTTGCTAAGAAAGGAACCACGAATCAAACGAATCGCACGAATAAGAAGGCGGGGCTGCGATTTTCTTCTTCATTCGTGAGATTCGCTTGTTTCGTGGTTCCCTTGCCTTTTCTACAAACCCTGTCGTGCATCCCCAGAGGGATCCTCGGTCGCTTCCTTTTGCGGTACTTTCACAGATATCTTTCCAGCAAGCGCTGGCTTCCGGGATCCAGGTTTTGCAGATCGGGTATCAGGTAGCGAACTCCGTGAGCATCGAAGATCAGTGCACGATGATCAGCGAGGCGACGCACGTCTTCGTCGCTTTTGAGGGGAAATCGGGTCGGCCCCCGGTCGGTCTCGACTTCCCATTCGCTAGGCTCCACCGTCCGCGAAATGCGCAATACCCGGCGGATGATCGGCATGAACTGCCGCTGATGGAGTGTTCCCTCAAGTAAGCCGCGTGCAGGCTCGGCAACGGTTTGCAAGTTGGCGACCCATGCCAGTTCTTTGCCCTCCTTCGTGACGATGGAAATGCCATTATCCGGGTCGGTGATCGGGAAAGCCCGAATCGCCTCGACCTCAGCGTGCTGTTGACCGCTCTCATCGACAAAAATGAGCCGGCCCAGTTCGTCGTGGAGCAAGGTGAGCAGGGGATTTTGGAGTTCGCCGTTCGTGTTCATGGGTCCCTGTTGAGATTCGTTTGGTCTCATTAAACGGCATGTCCTTGAACCATTTCGATCTGGGCACGATGCAGCTGCGCATATTTGCCGCGTAGCCGAAGTAGTTCGTGGTGCGTTCCTGTTTCCACGATGCGGCCGTTGTCGATCACCACAATCCGATCCGCGCGCCGTAAAGTGCTCAGCCGGTGGGCGATGGCGATGGTAGTTCTGCCCTTAATAAGCACATCCAAAGCCGCTTGAATGTCTCGTTCCGTCTCGGTGTCCACGGAGCTGGTCGCCTCGTCCAGAATGAGAATGCGCGGGTCGATCAAGAGCGCTCGCGCGATGCTGATCCGCTGGCGCTCGCCGCCGGATAGCGATTGGCCGCGTTCACCGACAAGCGAATCGTAGCCGTCGGCTAGCTTCAGGATGAACTCATGAGCTCGGGCAGCGCGGGCGGCGGCGACAATCTCCTGCCGTGTCGCGCCCGGTTTACCGTACGAGATATTTTCCGCCACGGTGCCGTAGAACAGGAAAGGCTCCTGAAGAACGATGCCAATGTTCTTTCGGTAGGCTTCGATCGGGAACGTGCGAATGTCGATGCCGTCAACACGAATGGCGCCTTGGGCCACGTCGAAAAAGCGGCACATTAAATTAATGAGAGTACTTTTGCCCGCCCCAGAAGGCCCCACCAGCCCGATCATTTCCCCGGGGCGGATTTCCAGGTCGATGCCGTGGATCACCTCGCGCGGCCCGTACTTGAACCGGACACCGGCCAGCTCGATGGCGCCCTGCAATCGCCCCGGCGCGACCGGATCAGTCGGCTCGGGAACACTGGGGACCCGGTCGAGGATCTCGAAGATCCGTGCGGCGCTGGCGGCGGCGCGTTGGACGTTCGAGAACATGCCGAGCAGCGACTCACTGCGGGCGTAAAAGCTGGCGATGTAAGCGATGAACGCGGTGAGGATGCCAACAGTGATCGAGTGCTGGTGGACGCGGTATGCCGCAAATGCCCAGATCACCAGCAGGCCGATTGTGGTCAGCAATGTGATTACCGGGCCCAAGAACGACCACATCCGGTTGACACGGTCGTTCGAGGCAATCACCCGCTGGTTCGTTAAGTTGAAGCGGTCGATCTCGCGTTGCTCCTGCGCAAAGGCTTTGACGACGCGAATGCCTGGAATGGTGTCGGCGAGCACGCTGATCATGTCCGCCCAGGCCACCGAACTTCGCGTGTAGTGGCGGAACATGCGGCCGCGAATCCAGTGGACGAGCCAGACAATGATGGGGAAGGGAAGAAGCGCCGCCAAAGCGAGCATCGGATCGAGGTAAAACAGGATGGCCGCCGTCATGACGATCATGAGTACGTCTTTGACGAAGTCGATCAGGTATCCGGATAGAAAGTTGCAGAGGCGGTCGGTATCGGTGGAGATGCGCGAAAGGAGGTCGCCGGTACGCTTCCCACCGAAGAATTCCAATGACAGACGCTGCAAGTGGGAGTAGGTGCGCTGACGCAAATCGGCACTGATGCGCTCGCTGACCCAGGCGGAGGCGTAGGAACTCGCCCACCCCAGCAACCAACCCAAGATTGCGGATAAAAGCAGGCCTCCCAGGCACCAATAGACGATATTGAAATCCGCGGCCTTGCCTGCTTGGTACGGGATCAACACCTGGTCAAGCAGAGGGATCGTTAAATAGGGAGGCACCAAGGCGGCGGCGGTCGTGGCGATCGTCAGGGCGCCGCTCACCAGAATCATCTTCAGGTGAGGCCTGGCAAAACCGACTAAGCGGAGCAGCGAGGCCAGCGAACCCGCCTCGGCATTCGGACTGCACGCGGGGCATTTGATTGCCGCGGCCGGCATCAGGGCGCCACAACTCGGACAGATGGACGTAGCGTGCGCGGTTCGGCCCGTTTGAGCGGCGTCCAACCGGTCCGCCAACATTCGTGCCGCGGAGGCATGACCGATCGTGAACCGCCATACGCTTATCCGCCCGGCGGGTCCCAGGAGTTCCAGGGTTCCCACGCTGCCTCGTTCGCTGGCGGTCAAGTGAATGTCCGGACCGACGGACCAGCTTTGGCAATCAGCGCTTTTGCTTTGAAAAAGAATCAGGCGGCGGGGCGTCAACACTAAAAGAGCTTGTTGGTAATGGAGGTGTGCATCGAGATCAGGCTCGAACCATGCCAGCGCTTTTTCGTCGGAGTCAAGCCGTGCGTCGACGAGGTTTTGCCAGATTTTGGGAAGAACAGAACTCGATTCCACGCGAGGCTCCCGTTTCCCCGATTCTACTCCGAGCCGGTGGGGTCGACCGGCAGAATGCTTGATTCTGGACAGATTGTGTTGCCTTTTTACGAATTCCTAATAGCAAAGGAGTTCCTCCTTCTTGGATTTAATTTGCGAACATAAAATACTTCTCCTCATCCGCGCAATTTCGTGCATGTGGTACGTCTCACCATCAGTAAGGCAGTGAGAAGATGGTGCGATGAGGCAAGATGTGCGAACCTTACCGATTGTCCGGCCCCGCCATGGCACTCCTCTGCTTGACAAACCGAAAATCCCGCAACATCCGGGTTGCCGTCTCAAATAATACCCTCACCTGCGACCCGGCTGGATCCCCCTACTCATACCGCCAAACATGGAATTCCAACGTATTCTTGCCCTTCGTGGTCCTAACATCTGGGCACGATTTCCCGTTCTCGAAGCTTGGATCGACCTGCAGGATCTCAAGGACAGTGCGTCTTCCGAGATCCCCGGCTTCATCCCGCGACTCCAGTCGATGCTGCCCAACCTGGTCGAGCATCGCTGTAGCGAGGGAGTGAAGGGTGGGTTCTACCAGCGGCTCGAACGAGGCACCTACCTGGCGCACATCCTTGAGCATGTCGCCCTCGAGTTGCAAATTCTCTCCGGCGACGACGTCCACTTCGGCAAATCGCGGATGACGAACGCCGACGGCGTCTATCGCGTCGTTGTCCGCTACTTCCATGAGGCATTGGGTCGGGCCGCCCTCGAGTGTGCCCGCCGCCTCTGTCTGGCAGCGGTTCATGACCTCCCATTTGATGTCGCCGGTGAGGTTGCCGAGCTTCAACAGGTGCGGCAGCGATCTCGCCTGAGCGACGTAAACACGGCCGTGCTCGCGGCGGCAAAAGAACGCAACATCCCCACCTGGCTGCTCGACAGCGGCGGACTCCTCCAGTTAGGCCAGGGTTTCAAGCAGCATCGGCTCCTGAATAGCTTGACTGATCGCGCCACCGCGATTGGCGGCTCCATCGCCTATGATTGGGAATTGACCCGCGGATTGCTTGAAGCCGTCGGTGTCCCCACTCCCTATGGGAATTCTGTCGGCAGCCGTGATGAAGCTTGGAGTTCGGCTGAATATGCCGAATTGCCCGTCACGATCCGACCTCGTTATCAAAGCGGACGGGGAAAGCCGCTCGGTCCTTTTCAGCAGCAGCACGAAGTTCAGGCCGCCTACGATCAGGCCGTTGCCGAGGGCTGGAGCCCGATCGT
>Ga0105047_10020609_pt1 | contig 10120 bp, 6 predicted proteins | sample MAT04_FD_78384 | JGI IMG/M metagenome (GOLD analysis project Ga0105047, IMG submission 78384) | Freshwater microbial communities from Lake Fryxell liftoff mats and glacier meltwater in Antarctica - MAT-04 (megahit assembly) | ecosystem: Environmental > Aquatic > Freshwater > Ice > Liftoff... | reverse complement strand
GGACGTTTGTAGGTTTTTTGTAAGTCAATGATCTGCTTTTCCAGATTCTCCGGATCGCGGTAATTATGGAAAGAAATCACGTCCGAGTTTTTAAACATATATTCATTGGACGGCGGGAGGGCGTGCCCCCAGGCGGCAGTAATTGGCTGCGAAGGCCGAGCTTCCCGCGCCCACTCGAAGGATTTGCGCAGCAGGGGCATCACCGCGTCCATATAACCGGAGTTGGAGGGCTCGTTGAACATATCCCACAGAATCACCCGCGAATCGGTGGCAAAACGGCGCATGACGCCCTTTTCGTAGGCTTCCAGTTTGGGCCAGGTGCGCGAATCAAAGAGCATGACCGTACCCGGGGCGCGCAACCAGCCGGAATTATGAACCCCCGTTTTCGGCGCGGGCTGCGGGCCGGGCTTGGGATCGTCGTTCCAGCAACTATCGAAGATCACGAACATGACCTTGATGTGGTGGCGGTCGGCGATGGCAAGAAAAGTATCCATACGTTTCAAAAAACCGACCGAATCCTGCTCGTAAGCCAGGTTGTGCAAATAGACCCGGATGATATTCATGCCCAACCCTTCGGCCCAGCCCAATTCTTTGTTGATGGTCGCGGTATCAAACGTGGCGGCCTGCCACATTTCCAGTTCATTGATAGCGGTGCTGGGAATGAAGTTGCAACCGACGAACCAGGGTTGCTCGGCATACCATTTATTGGCCTTTTTGGCCGACCACATTTTGCCGGTAGGCTTTAAGGCAGTTTGTGCCGGTAGGGTAGTGGGCAGCAGAAAGCCGCAGAGCAAAAAGAGTGCGAGGAGTATTTTTTTCATGGTCAATGTATTTAGTAAATCTCAGTGAGTCTCTTATTTCTCGGTGAGCCTCCGTGACACATTATTTCACAGAGGCTCACAAAGTAAGTAGGTGTGCAAAATTAATCGAGGTTATTTTTGTCGTAACTGACTGATTATCATTGCCTATTTGCCTTTTGCAATTTTGCTTATTTACTTAAAAAGAGGTTCATAGAGAAATATGTTTACGGTTTCTTGCTAATATCAATATAGTCCAATTCGCCGAACCAACTATTATGACGAATACTCAACGTGTGCATTCCGACACTCAGAGCAAATTCCACGGTGTATTGGTTCCAGTTGTCCCAGCCATTGCGATTCACGCTGTACAACTTCCCGCTCGCCGTATCGCCATCAATGTAGGCCAAATGCGTAACATCATTAAAATCAGTCCCAGCCGCGATCTTAAAAATGTAGGTACCCGCCACCGTAATATTGAGCGGCAAATCTATACCACTTTCCGGATTATCAATGGCTCCGACTTTCTGGCCGCCCGAAGCGGTGGGGTTGTTCACGGCGATGGCCAGTCCGCGTAATATCCCCGATTCTGCCTCCACGCGTGTACCTACGAAGGCCTGGGTGATCGCACTCGTGCTGCTGTTGCCCGCTTTATCGGTGGCTTTCGCCGTAAAATCAATGGCCGCGCCGGGCTCATTTTCAGTCACTAAATAATTGAAAGTAAAGGGCGCACTGGTTGCTTCGCCCAGTTTGGTGCTGCCTTTGAAAAACTCCACTTTGGCAAGGTCGGTGCCGCTGAACTCATTGGTCACAAAGGCCGCAAGGGTCAAGTTTTGTCCGGTGAAAGCAATACCATTGCCTGCCACCAGACTGACGGTTGGGGCTAGTGTATCGGGGCCATTGGAGTCGTCTTTATTACAGGCGGAAGCCAAAAAGAGAAACAACATGCTGATTGTCAGCGAGTATTGATATTTAGAGAGATATTTCATGTGTGGCGATTTTTGTTTTTGAAAAATGAATGTGTTGCGTACACCGCGTCTAGAATGGAACACGGATCGAACGGATTAGACAGATCAAAACGGATTAAATTTTGGTGGAAGAAGTTATTGAAAAATCCGTTCAAATCCGTTGAATCTGTCAAATCTGTGTTCCATTGTTGTCGCGCAGGGTAGGACAATGAATTAGAATAAAATGGCCGTTACAGTCCTCCCGGCACTGGTATCGGTTTCCCCGTCGCCACCGGTTCCCCGAAATTGGGGGTGCCATCGGCTTTCCAGGTAAAAGGCTGAATGCGAATACTACGTTTGTCGCTGCACCCGTCGCCGCTATTCGAATTGGCGTGGTACATGATCCAGTTTTCCTGACCGTTGGGCGATTTGAAAAACGCATTGTGGCCCGGCCCGTAGGCGGAGTTCTGCGGTTTTTTCACCAAGACTGGCTGCGGCGATTTCGTCCAGTCGGAACGTTGCATCGGATTGCCACCCGCCCGCAAACGCAGTTGCCCCAGCGCATAATCGTCGGTCCAACAGCCACTTGCGGAATACACGATCAGTACTTCGCCTGCCGGGTTCAGCAGTACTTGGGGGCCTTCATTCACCGGGCCACCCTGTGTTTCCCAGGATAGTTCGGGGCGGCTGAGTTCGACCACGCCACTATCCAGCGTCCACGGATTGCTCATGCGGGCAATGTAGATATTCTGGTTTTGTACTGCCAAATTAGGCCGACCACTCCAAAGAAAATACTGGCTGCCCTGATAGTCCAGCACCGTACCATCAATGGCCCAACGGTCATAACCGGGACTATAAATTTTACCCTTGTCCGTCCAGGTGCCTTGCGTTGGGTCGGAACCAGTATTTTCTAATACCCAGAGCCGTTGCGTGCTGTCAATGCCATTGCCCGCCGTATAATACATATACCATTTATCGGCGATTTTATGCAGTTCCGGTGCCCAGAGGTTCTTGTGGTGCGTCCCGTCGCCCGTTGGATAATAGGCTACTTTACTGGCCACATCGCGCAGTTTGGTGATGTCCTTGGTTTTCCACAGTTCGATACGGTTGCCCAATGTCGCCGAGAAATAGTACAGACTATCCTGCTGATACACCCAGGGATCGGCTCCCGTCAAGACCGGATTGGTAAAGGTTTTACTAGTAACTCTTGGTGGAATCGGGTCTTCCGTCTTGTCTTTTTTACAAGCAGGCATGGCCAGCAGTAATAACAGCGGCAGTATCAGGCTGTGTAAAACGGGAGGAGAGAGTGGCTTGCGCATAGTGTGGTTATTAGTTATTGGAAATTAGTTATTAGTTACTGGTACCTATTGTTTCTCTGTAAAACAATTATACCAATAACTAATACCCAATAAGTACGTACGGGAAATTAGGTTAGGTTATATTTTCTAACAAAACCGTGATTATCACGATTTTGTAAATCAATAACTAATAAACTAATAACCAGTAACTACTTAACTATTCAGTAGCCCGGATTCTGCCGCACATTCGGATTCCGATCCACTTCATCCTTTGGAATCGGCAGGAACTTATACTTCAAATTGTCAAAATTATTGAAATCGGGATCGTGTGGACGCAATTCAGCAACTTTATTCAAGTCATCAAAATAACCCCAACGCGCCAGATCGCTCCACCGCCAACTTTCGCCCGTCAGTTCCGTGACGCGCTCATGTTCGATTTGTTCCTGGAACTGCCCCTGCGTCATGCCCGGTTTGGCCGCCGTCAGCGTAGGCAAACCAGCGCGTTGACGCACCTGATCCACGTACTGGTAAGCATCGGCGGTGCGGCCCATCTGGTTGAGGCATTCCGCGTACATCAGCAGCACGTCGGCGTAGCGAATGAGGCGGTGATTGATCGGCGAAAAGAAATTCTCAAAATTGCGGTAGTAGTCATTCTGGTATTTGCGATAAAAGACCCGATTGCGGCGCGAATTGTCGGGCGCAAAGACCTGGTTCCAGACTTGACCGTAGGCCATCGTAAAATCACCGCCCCGTTCGTCGGTCGAATCATACAGGCAGGTGGCCGCCAGACGCGGGTCGCGTTGCCCATCCACGGTTTGGTCTTCCAGAAATTCACGCGGCACCCAGCGGCGCATTTCGCCATCACCGAAGCCCGGCAGCCCACCACCGGGGCCAAAGAACTGTGAGCGCGTATTGCCCAGGTTCTGCGCCGGACTGTCTTCCTCGTCGGGGAAGGGGCCAATGTTAGCATCGTTGAAATTGATCTCAAATACCGACTCGCTATTAAATTCCGTGGTATGCTTGAAATTATCACTAAAATCGGTCACCAACTGGTAATTGCTACGTCCGGCACCTTCCGTCAGCCATTGCAGGGCAGCGGCGGCTTCCGACCATTTGCGCTGTTGCATCAGGGCTTTGCCTTGCATGGCATTCGCCGCGCCTTTGGTGGGGCGGCCGAGATCGGCATTGCCATAGGTTTCAGGCAGCACATTAGCGGCATCGCGCAGGTCGGCTTCTATCTGTGCCCACACCTCTGCTTGCGAAGCAGTGGCCGGACGGCTTTCCGCATTTTCCACTTGTAGCGTCAACGGAATATTGCCGTACAGGGTGGTTAGGTTGTAATACCACAGGGCGCGCATGAATTTGGCTTCCGCCAAATAGCGTTGTTTCAGCGGCTCATCCATGACAATATCCGGCACGTTTTCCAGCACCTGATTGCAGCGGCTGATACCCCGGTAATGATCCTGCCAGGTGGTCCAACTGATCTCAAAGTTGTAATTGATCAGGATAAATTTCTGCCAATTCTGCAATTCCAGCCACGGACTTTCGCTGGTACCTTCGTCGGAACGCAGGTCGTACAAAAAGTAAATCCAGCGGGCATAACCACCTTTTTTGTAGTACATGGCGTAGATGGAATTCACGCCTTTTTCGGCATCGCCCGCCGTGGACCAGAAGTTTTCGGCGGTCACGGAATTAGGATTGGTTTGGTCCAATTCCTTGGTGCAACTACCCACGATCAGCCAACAGCCGAGGAGGAGCATTGCTATTTTTTTAGGTATGTTTTTCATGTGTGTGTGTTTTAATGATTGGTACCGGCGGGTTCAGCCGCCGTTTTGGAACATTCTATGTTTGTCATTCAGAGGCGTAAGCCGTGGAATCCGAGGGCATAGCCCGAGTTTAAATTAAGTACCTCAGCCTTCGGCCTCGGATTCCACGCTACGCTCTGAATGACAAACGTCGAGTTAAAACCCTACCGAAATACTCGCCGTGAAAGTCCTTAACGCCGGGTAAGTATCCACATCGCGGCCAAACTCAAAATTATTGGTGTTACGCACGTCCGGATCCAAACCACTGTAATTGGTGAAAGTGAACAGGTTTTGGCCACTGATCGCAATCCGCATATTGTCGGAACGTAGCCGGCGGACCAGACTTTCCGGCAGCGTATAGGCCAGTTCGATATGGCGCAAGCGCAGGTACGAGCCATCTTCCAGCCAGCGGTCGCTCTCAAAAATACCGTTGTCGAGCATCCCGCGATTGCCCGGCGCATCGCTGCGATTGTAAGTCAGGCGCGGCGTTTCGGTGGGCTGCTGCGGGGTCCAGGGTTGGGTGCCGGAGAGGTAGTTGTGGTTCTCGTTCGGATTGTACAGCCAATATTTGGCATCGTTGAAAATCTGGTTGCCCGTCACGCCATACCACTGCATAGACAGCGAGAAAGCCCCGTAGGAAGCCGCAAGTTGAACGCCACCTGCCAGATCGGGCCAGGGGGAACCAACATACTGACGGTCATTCAGATTGATCTGACCATTGCCATCAAAATCCTGAAATTTCAGATCGCCGGGGCGAGCATTGGGCTGCACCAGACCACCGTCGGCGTTCGTGTAGGCATTTACTTCGGCCTGGGTCTGGAAAATACCGTCGGTTTTGATCAGGTAATATTCACCGATAGAATAGCCGGGATAAGCGCGGGTCACGCCGATGATCTGGGGTACTGGTTCGCCATTAGACAGGAAGCCCGTACGCACCACTTCATTCTGAATATGCGTGGCATTCAGGCCGATGCTATAGCGGAATTTGCCGCCGCCACCGCGATAAGTCAGGTCAAATTCGATGCCCCGGTTGCGCATGGAAGCCGAGTTCACGTTGGGCGCATTTTCGCGGGTACCCAACGACAACGGCAGTGGCAGGCGGAACAGCAGGTCGTTGATATCCGAACGGAACCAGTCGGCAGTCAGCGAAATACGGTTCTTGAACAGACTTAGGTCGAATCCGAAATTCAGCGTTTTCTTTTCCTCCCATTTCAGGTCGCCGGGAGCCAGTGCGCTGCGGGTTGCGCCCACCACTTCCGCTTGTCCGTTGCCGAGGATGGCGCGGGGCAGGAAGTTGACAAAAGATTGCGTTTCATAATACCCCAGCACGTCAGCATTACCCAATACGCCGTAAGAACCACGCAATTTCAGTTCGCTGATCGCCGAAATATTGCTCAAAAAACCCTCTTTGGAAATACGCCAGGCGGCCGCCACCGAGGGGAAATTGGCGTAACGGTTGAATTGTCCAAACCGGGAATCGCCATCGCGGCGGAAGGTCACCGATAGCAGATATTTGTCGTCAAAAGCGTAATTTACCCGACTGAGCAGCCCCAGCAACGCACTTTTTTCGGAAAAACCTTCCTGCCCGGTCACATTGCCGGAGGCCGAATTGAGTTCTTCCAGGAAAGTACCGGTGGCGGCGTTGACAGCGTACAAACCATCGCGGCCAAAACCAATGCGGCTGTATTGACGCGTAATTTGGGTGTAACCTACTACGCCGTCCAAACGGTGGCGCGTGCCGAAATTGTGGTTGAAATTCAGCAAATGCTCCTGCGTATAAGCCTGATATTCAGCGCGATTTTGGGTGAGTACCGGGAATTGGAAATCCGTCAAATGGCTGTTCCGATCCCAGGCGTTGCCGCGATTGCGATAGCGGAAGGCCTCGAAACTGCGGTCCATGCCAAAATTATAGCGGTAGCGTAACCAGTCGAAAATACGCAGTTCGGCGAAGACCAAAGCGCGGATGTTGAAGCGGTTTTGCACCCGCGATTCGGAGAAGGTACGCGCCACGGGATTGGTGCCAAAAGTCTGGTAATCATCCAGCCCGACGCCATAACCGGCGGGATTGCGCCGGTTGATGAACTCTTCGCCTTGCACCGGAATAACCGGCAGCATCCGAATGGCGTCAATAAATGGATTGGTCGCCTGCTGATCCTGCCGGGTATCAGCGAAGTTCAGGAAGGTGCCGAGGGTGACGCGGCCAAGGGTAGCGTCGGTATTAATGCGCGCCGATTTACGTTCAAAAGCACTGCCGATGACCGCGCCCTGATTTTTGAAATAATTGCCGGAAATCAAATAACGCACCTGTTTGCTGCCGCCAGAGGCCGTCAAACTATAGTCCTGCATATAGCCGGGGCGAAATGCCGCGTCCTGCCAGTCGGTGTTGACATTCGGGTCAAACTTGGTAGAAACGCTGGGCAGCGGTGCCTGATTGACGTTTTGGTAGAGGTTGCGGGAAAAAGAAGCAAACTCGTTGGCATCCATCAGATCCCGGGTTTTCCAGAAAGACTGGGTGCCCAGTTTTACATCGGCCCCGAGTTTCAAGGCGCCTTCCTGACCTTTTTTGGTGGTAATAATGATCACTCCGTTGGCCGCGCGGGACCCAAAAATAGCGGCTGCCGAGGCATCTTTGAGGATTTGCACCGATTCCACGTCATTCATGTTGAAGTTGGCATCGGCATCCACCAGCAGACCATCCACCACGTACAAAGGCCGCGAATCGCCGCTGAAAGAACTTAACCCACGAATGTTGACGCGGGGCATATCGCCGGGGCGACCGCTGTTGCTCACCGCCACGCCGGACGACAGGCCCTGTAGGGTTTCCTGCAAGGAAGTGGCGGCAATTTTCCTGCTTTCGCGGATGTCCACCACGGAGGCTGCGCCGGTCAGGTCGCGTTTACGCACGGTTTGGTAACCAATGACGATCACCTCCGACAAGGCCTGTTCGTCGGTTTGCATCACCAGATTGAGCGTGCGCGTTGTTTCATTAAAAGGCACTTCCTGGCTCACATAACCAGTGTAAGAAAGCACCAGAGTGCCGCTGTTTTCCGGCGTTTCCAGGGTAAAGTTGCCATTGCCATCGGTGGAAGTACCCACGTTGGTGTCTTTTACCCGGATGGTTACGCCGGGCAGGCCTTCCCCGTTGCCATCAGTGATGCGCCCGCTGATGCGCATCATTTCGATCACTGGCGCCAATGCCGGAACGGCCTCGACGGGTGCGTAGCCGCTTTTTTCGGCTTTAAAAAGGATGATCTGCCGGTTTTCAATGCGATAATCAATGTTGCAGGTCGGCAGAAATTCGCTCAGCACCTGATCGAGCCGCTGGTTGGTGACGGATAGCGACACCTTGCGGGTCGCGGGAATCACGGTAGAACTGTACGTAAAGCGCACATCGCACTGCTGCTGGATTTTCGCCAGCACATTTTTAACTTCCTGATTGTCAACGTGCAGGGTAATGCTGCAATCCGGGTAATCGCGGCCCTCCGCCACATGGGCGCGGAGTACATTGGTGGGCCAGCCGGTGAGCATCAGACCGCAAAAGAGCAGCCAGGCCGGGCGAAGCCAATTTTTGAATTTGTAAGTGTGCTTCATAGTAAATGGATTGGTTAGATGATCTTCTGTACCGGCGGGTTTAGCCGCCGCAATTGTTTGGTTTAGAGGTGTTTGCTTTGTCATTCAGAGGGATCAGACCTGGCTTGGCTGGCGATCTTGACGGAAATGACACGCCGTGTCATTAGCAGCCGCAAGGCGTGGAATCTGAGGGCGTAGCCCGAAGTATTTATATTTGGAGAGAGTAAGAGTCTCACTTCAAGTGAGACTCTTACTCTAACGGTTCAGTTCTTCATTGGCACGCCCTCCCAGAAATCACAATTTTTCCCTCTTCCAATCGAAACTGTGCCCCAATCGCTGCACAAATACTACTCACCCGTTCCTCCAAACTCTCATTCCGGAAACTCGTTGTGATCTTGCAAGTTGACATCGCCGATTGATCGTAACTGATCTCTACGCCGTATAAATTGGCCAGGTATTGAAAAACTTCGGTCACCGGTCGATCATCATAAATCAACTCCTTGGGCGCGATGATGGCCGCCACTTCTGCCGCGTTTTGCACGGGTAGTTTTTGTAAAATATGCTGAGTCGTGTCGAGCGTCGCTTGTTCATTGGGCAGTAGCACCATTGCTTTTTCGGCCAACGCCCGTTCGTCGGAACCGGCTTTTTCAAAATCATGGTAAGTATAGACCAGCACGCGGCCCGTACGCACCGCGATCTGATCGGGCGATTGACCGGAGGCCTTGACGCGAAAACTGGTACCCACCACGCGCACTACGGACGAGCCAGTATAGACTAAAAAAGGCTTCGCCGGATTCTTGGCCACTTCAAAAAAAGCCTCCCCGCTTAAATATACTTTCCGCTGGCGACCATCAAAAACGGGCGGATACGTCAGGCGGCTCCCCGGTTCCAGGGTGACAATAGTGCCGTCGCTCAGAATTACTGTCGAGAGGGTGGCGGAGGAATTGTTTTTTTCCAAAACGGTTTTTATGCCCGTTTTTTCCACCCACTTTTTGGCAGTCAAAGTGGTATTTGCCGAAGGCAGCAAGTACCAGCCGATGGCCAAAAACACTACGCCGATCAGCGCAGCCGCTACGGCCCGATGTTGATAGAGCCATTGGCGAAAAGATCGGGTATGCAGCGTGGGCAACTCCACTTGTCGGAGGAGCGTATCCATATTTTTGCGAAATATTTCCTCCGGTAGTTCCGCGTGATAGCGTTCGCGGAGGGCAATGGTCAGTAGCCGGGCCTGCTCCAGCCTGGGCCGACAATCTTCGTTTTCAGCCAGCCAGACATTCCAAAAAGTGACATTTTCGGGGTCAGATTGCAGACTCCAGGCCACAAAAGATGGATGGAGCATGAGCTGCTCTATGGTATAGTCCCGGTAATGACTGTTTGGCACGGTGCGAGAGTTTGATGGAAAAGGTGGAATATTACTAAGAGCAGGTTTCCGCCTCGTCATACCCATCAAAAAGAAAATAAATTTTTCCGAAGGGTGATATGGGCAAATTAGTGGTGGAAAATGGTCGTGCCACCGGCATTTATGCCGTTTTTGAATATCGTACTGGCGGGTTCAGCCGCCGATTTTATTTGAACAGCGTACCGGCGGGTTTAGCCGCCGATTTTAATCGCGTCTTTCGGCGGCTAAGTAGGTGGGCAAAATTAATCGAGGTTATTTTTGTCGTAACTGGCTGATTATCATTGCCTATCCCGATAAAAAACCG
>Ga0105047_10020607_pt1 | contig 10120 bp, 10 predicted proteins | sample MAT04_FD_78384 | JGI IMG/M metagenome (GOLD analysis project Ga0105047, IMG submission 78384) | Freshwater microbial communities from Lake Fryxell liftoff mats and glacier meltwater in Antarctica - MAT-04 (megahit assembly) | ecosystem: Environmental > Aquatic > Freshwater > Ice > Liftoff... | reverse complement strand
TGAGGTTGGGAAACCGACTGGAGCGGGCGAAGGGATTCGAACCCTCGACCCCGACCTTGGCAAGGTCGTGCTCTACCCCTGAGCTACGCCCGCCCGCTCCGTAATCGAGGATGTGCCACGGCTTTCGTGGCTTGGCAACCCGCCTCTCTCATGCGTCTGACGCATGGTGCGACAGCGCCGCCTCGTCCCATTCGAGCCCCAGGCCGGGGCGGTCCGGCACCAGGGCCATGCCGCCCTCCACCCGCAGCGGTTCGCGCAACAGCGCCCCCGCGATGTCCAGGTGCTCCAAGTAATGGCGGTTGGGCGAGACGGTCAGCAGATGCGCGCTCGCCTCGATGAAAATATGCGACGAGAGCGGGACCCGATGCGCGCCCGCCAGCGCCATCCCGCGCAGGAAGCCAGTCACGCCGCCCATCTTCATCACGTCGGGCATGCACAGGTCGGTCGCGCGCGCGGCAAGGCTGCGCGCCATGCCGGCAATCCCCCACCAGTTCTCGCCGCCCTGCACCGGCATGGCCAGTCGGTCGGCGAGCCAGGCGAGGCCCGCATCGTCGGTTACGTGCAGCGGCTCCTCCATCCACCGCACGCCCAGCTCCTGCAGCGCCAGGCCGCGCCGCAGCGCCTCGGGCCGATCAAGGCCCTGGTTGTAGTCGACCAGGATTTCCACACCCTCGCCCACGGCGTCGCGCAGCGCGCGGACGGTCCAAAGGTCATCCTCCAGCGTCGGCGCACCGAGCTTGCACTTCATCGCCTTCACGCCGAGGGCGGCGACCGCGCGCCCACCTTCCTCGGCGAGCATGGAGGGCCCCCAGCCGCGCAGGCTGGCATAGGCGGGCAGGGGGGTCAGTTCGCCGCCCAGAAGCCGCGCCAGCGGCAGGCCCGCACCCTTCGCCAGCGCATCCCACAGTGCCATGTCGAGGACGGAAATCGCCATCGTCACAAGCCCCTCGGTGCCGAGCAGGCGGTTGGCGTTCTGCAGCCCGTCCCAGATGGTCTGGGGCGCCACCTCGTGGCCGATCAGGCCCGCGCCCAGGCTGCGCGCAAGCGCCGCCAACGGTCCCAGCGCGCCCGGTGCATAGGCGAAGGCGTAGGCGGTGCCGCGCGGCCCCTGCTCGGTCTGGATATCGGCGATCACCAGCGGCGCGCGCGTGATCACGTTGAGGCTGTTGCGCAGCGGCGGGTCCATCGGCGCATCCACCGCGCGGATCTCGATGCTTCGGATGGTCAGCGCAGTCATGATGCGTCTCCGTTGAGCAGCGCGAAGGTCAGTTCGTGCTTGTTGTGCGCCGAGTGGAACACGCGCGCGCCCGGAATGGCGGCGAAAGCCTCGGCTGCCGCGTGGTCGGTCTCGCCCTGGAACTTGATCGAGCAGAGCATGTTGCGCGCGAAGCCCTGCCAGCGGCCGACCAGCGCCAGCAGCCGCGCCGGGTAGCAGATGACATCGCTGAACAGCCAATCGACCTTCTCCGGCGGCAGGGCAAAGGCGCTCTCCTGCCGCCAGGTCACGTTCGGCATGGCCATCACGCGTTCGTCCAGCGGGGCCTTGTCCACGGCGATGACGGTGGCGCCCAGTTCGGCCAGCGCCCAGCTCCAGCCGCCGGGCGAGGCGCCGAGGTCGAGGCAGGTCTCGCCCGGGCCAGGACGTCGTCCGAGGCGCGTCAGCCCCTCCCAGAGCTTGAGGTAGGCGCGCGACGGCGGTCCCTCGCGGTCCTCCACGAAGCGCACGGCGCCGCCGGGGAAGGGCGAAGATTTGGTGGGGGACGCCAGTATCAATTCCTGCGTCAGCAGCGTCCAGGCGCCCAGATGGCCGCTGGGTGCCGGTTCGGGGAACACCAGCGGGCGGGCCTTCACGGGTGGCAGCCGCGCTTCGATCAGCGCGGCGCGGCGGTGGTGCAGCGCCGGCACGAGCGACCAGTTGCGCTGGATCGCGCGCAGCCCGTCAGCCGCGAGCTTGACCGAAAGGGCAGGGATCTCGCGCGGCGCGTTCCACACATCCAGCGCCCAGGCCGCATGCGCCGGCGGATCGGGCGAGAGTGCCAGGCGCCCATGCCAAGCGGTGACGCGCCGGCCGGATCGCTCCAGTTCCTCGGCGAGCGGCTGTTCCAGGCCCTCGTCGGCGAGATACGCGGCGGCGATCATCGGCGCCAGGCCAGCGCCGCGAGCAACAGCCAGCCAGCGATCATTGTGATGCCGCCGATGGGGGCGACGGGCCCGAGTGACACGCCCGCGAAGGCGCGCAGCAACACGGCACCGCTGAACAGCGCAAGGCCCCCCAGCAGCAGGCCCGCCACCATGCCCCCCAACCTTCGCTGCCAGAGTGCCAAGCCGATCAGCGCCGGCGCGTGCCAGCCCAGCAGCATCGCGACCGATTGCACCATGGCACGCGAATCCAGCGCCACATGCGCGGCGATGGCGGAAAGGCCCACGGCCAGGGCGCCGCAGACCCCCGCCGCGCTGAACCAGAAACGTTGCATCGCGCGAAGCTACGCCGGGGTGGCGCGCCGCACCATGCCGGCCGCCTCATGGGCGAGGCGCGTGGGCTCCGGCAGCCGCCGCCCGCGCCCGGTGGCGCGCACCCAGCCGAGCGCCGTCTCCAGCGAGATGCGATGGCCGATCGAGACATGCAGCGGGTTGGCGCCGACCCGCGTCCGTAGCAGCGCGCCCACCGCCTCGGCCCGGTCGAGCACGCGGACCTCGCTGCCCACCGCATCGCCGAGGGCGCCCTCCGGCGCACCGACCAGACGCGACTTCGCTACGCCGATGCTCGGCAGATCCAGCGCCACGCCGAGATGCGCCGCGATGCCGCAGCGCCTCGGATGCGCAATGCCCTGGCCATCCACCATCACGAGGTCGGGCCGCGCCGAAAGCTGCGCCCAGGCCGCCAGCAGCGCGGGCATCTCGCGGAAGGAGAGCAGGCCCGTCAGGTAGGGCAGGGGGGCGAGCTGACTGACCGCCGCCGTCTCGATCACTTCGAGGGAGGGCCACGCCAGCACGACCACTGCCGCATGGACCATCCGCGTCGGGTGGAAGCGCGCGCAGGAGACGTCCACGCCCGCGATCGCGCGCACCGGGCCCAGCGCATCTGTGCGGACCACGCGTTCGGCGATGGCCCGTTGCTCGGCCCTCAGGGCGGCGAGGTCATGCGTCATGGCCCGACATGGCCGGCACCAGCAGCCCGACATTGTGCCGCACCATCGCCTCATACGTTGCGGCCGGGCCGTCGGCGGCGGAGAGCGCGTCGGCGTAGAGCCGCCCGCGGATGCGCACGCCCGCTTCCTCAGCCAGGCGCCGCAGCGTCGCAGGATTGGCCATGTTCTCCAGGAAGACGGCGGTGATGTTCTCGGCGCGGATCTGGCGGATCAGCGCCGCCACCTGCTGCGCTGAGGGTTCCGCATTGGTCGCGACGCCGGCCGAGGCACGAAAGCGCACGCCATAGGCCGCCCCGAAATAGGCGAAGGCGTCATGGCTCGTGACCACGATGCGCCGCGCCTCCGGCACGCGGGCGATCTCGGCGCGCACCCAGCCGTCCAGGGCTTCGAGCCGCGCCAGGACGGCGGCGGCGCGTGTTCGGTAGCCGGCCTCGCCCGCCGCATCGGCGCGGACCAGCCCCCCCTCGATATTGCGGACGTACTGCATGGCCAGGCGCACATCCTGCCAGGCATGCGGGTCGGTCCCGCCGTGGCTGTGGCCGGGCGTGGGGCTGGCGCGGCGGAGAGTGATGCCGTCGGTCGCAGTGACGGTCACGCCACGGAAGCCGGTGGAGCCGATCAGGCGATTGAACCAACCGTCGAAGCCCGCGCCGTTGCGGATAACGACGCCCGCGCCGCGCACCGCCTCGGCATGGGAGGGGCGTGGCTGGAAGTGATGCGCGTCCACGTCCGGCCCGGCGATGACGCGGCTTTCCATCGCATCGCCCGCCACGCCGCGCAGCAGGTCACCGAGGATGGAGAAGGAGGCGACGGCCACGGGCCTGGACTGCGCGCGGCCCGGGAAGGGCAGGGCTACGAGGGCGAACAGGGAGCGGCGATGCATGAGCACGATCCAGATGGTTACAATATAACCTATCTGGCCGTGATCGTGCCGGACTTCAACGCCCGAAAAGGCGCTTCAGCCATCCACGCAGGCCCTCGCCGCGTTTGACGCTCTTCTGGTGGGAGACGTGCGGCCGGCGTGCGGGGGGCGGCAGGGCGGAGGCGACGCTGTGGCGCCCCGCATCCTCCCCCTCGATCAGGCGCAGTTCCAGCAGCAGCACCTGCGCCACCGCCTCGGGCGGATCCTCATTGAGAAGGCCGCGGGCGGTGTTGCGCGAATCAGACCATTCCTCGGCGCGGCGCAACGCATCCACCACGCGCACTATCTGCTCGGAATCGAGCGGCGGGCCACTTCGCCACAGCGCCACCGACTCCAGCCGCCAACTGCGCGCGAGGTCGGCCTTGCCGAGATCATCGGCAGTCCAGGCGGCGTGCAGCGTGGCTTCGGCGGCGGCGTGCAGCGCGCCCGTCTCCTCCAGCACGAGAGCCCAGGCGAGGAAGCGGCGGGCGAGCGGCGGGTGGCTGAGGTCGTTCAGCAGCGCCCGGAAATTGGCGGCGCCGACGGCCTGCGCCGCGGCCGGATGGGCCTGCGTGATGTCGGGCGCCGAATAGCCGCAATTGGGGCATTGCTGCAGCCAGCGCGCCATGGTGCCGCGCACCGGCTGCCCGGGCCGGAGGTCGAGGTCGGGCGCCTGCTCGGGCGCACCTGGCCGGAAGGGCTGCTGCCGGCTCTCGGTGCCGCAGACGCCACAAACTGCGCCACGCGGGGCGGTCGAGGCCGAACTTGGGTTGGGTCGGGGCTGCAACATGGATCTAACGTAGGCATCATCGGCCCTTTGGCGAAGGGGTGAATCCCTTGGGGTTGTCGACAGGGTCAAGCACGCCGCACAACGCTGCCTTGCCGAGGCTTTCGCAGCTTCGCCGTCCCTCCCTATCCTGGTCGGTGCGGAACACTCGATTGCCGCAGCGGAGCGAAAGACTTCCCATGACCGACAAGAGTGACGAAATCCGCATGGCGATCAGCCGCGACTGGCGGCAGACCGACTATTACACCCATGCCGATTCCAAAGGCTGGCTGGAGCCCTTCTGGGGCAGCGCCAGCCCGTTCCTCGAAATGTTCCGCCAACTCGACCTCGGGCGGGTGATTGAACTTGCATGCGGGCACGGGCGGCATGCGGAGCGCATCCTGGAACAGGCTGGGGAAATCACGCTTGTCGATTTCGTCGCCACGAACATCGACGTCTGCCGGCGCCGGTTTGCGGGGCGCGAGGGAATTTCGTTCATCGTCAACGCCGGAAATGACCTGCCCGGCTGCGCTGACGCCGCCTACACGTCCTTGTACTGCTACGATGCGATGGTGCATTTCGAGCTGCTTGACGTAATTGCCTACCTGCACGAGACGCGCCGTGTGCTGCAGCCCGGTGGACGGGCGCTCCTGCACGTCTCCAACAACATGCAGAACCCGGGTGGCTTCTACCACGCCAATACGCATTGGCGGAACTTCGGCAGCCTGGACGTGGTGCGTCATTTAGCCGACCGGATTGGCTTTGCAGCCCTCCAGCACCGCGTGCTCGAATGGGCGGGTGCCCCCGCCCTCGACGGGCTGATCCTGCTCGAACGGCGCTGAGGCACGGACAACTCTGGAGGTCGTGCCGCGGCTAGCCTATATGCACTCACATCTGCTTGGATCGGATCCTGCCACTCATGCCGCGCGGCGACCTTTTTCCCGATATCGCCCCCTTCGAAACCGGCCTGCTGCCGCTCGGCGACGGGCACGTCATGTACTGGGAACAGGTGGGAAATCCGCGCGGGCAGCCGGTGCTGTTCCTGCATGGCGGGCCCGGCGCGGGCGCGGGCGCCGTGCATCGCCGCTTCTTTGACCCCGCCCACTGGCGTCTCATTGTGTTCGACCAGCGCGGTGCCGGCCGTTCCCGGCCGCTGGGGGAATTGCGGGCCAACACCACACCGCATCTGGTCGACGACATCGAGACGCTGCGGCGCTTCCTCGGCCTTGAGAAATGGCTGCTCTTCGGCGGCTCATGGGGATCGACCCTCGCGCTGGCCTATGCGCAGGCGCATCCCGAATGCGTCACGGGCTGCGTGCTGCGAGGCGTCTTCCTTGGGCGCGATGCGGAGGTGGATTGGTTCCTCTACGGCCTGCGCCGCTTCTTCCCGGACGCCTGGGCCGCCTTCGCCGAACACATCCCCGAGAATGAGCGGCACGACCTGCTGACAGCCTATCTGAAGCGCCTGACCGACCCCGACCCCTCGGTACACCTGCTGGCCGCGCGCGCCTGGAGCCATTACGAGGGAAGCTGCTCCACCCTGCTGCCCAGCCCCGAGACGGTGGCGAGCTTCGCACAGGACCGCACGGCCCTCGGCCTCGCGCGGATCGAGGCGCACTACTTCGCGCACAGCCTGTTCCTGCGCGACGGCGGGCTGTTGGCCGGCATGAACGAGATCGCGCAGATCCCGGCCGAGATCATCCAGGGCCGGTACGACATGGTCTGCCCGGCCGAGACGGCCTTCGAACTCGCCGTGCACTGGCCCCGCGCGCGGCTGACCGTGGTGCCGGATGCGGGGCACTCGGCGCTGGAACCGGGCATCCGCACCGCGCTGGTCAGCGCGGTCGAGCGATTCCGGCGCCGCTAGATCATGAGCCGCGCCGATAGAAGCGCGGCGCATGGTCCAGCCTTTTGAATTTCGGAGTGATCCACGCTTTTCGGTGTTTCCACCTCAAGCGGTCACGCTCTAACGCTTCTGGCTACGCGGGTCGAGCGCATCCCGCAGGCCGTCGCCCACCAGATTGAACGACAGCACCACAAGGAAGATCGCGAGGCCGGGAAAGATCGCCAGCCAGGGCGCGCTCTCGATGAAACGCTGCGCCGAGTTCAGCATCGATCCCCAGGACGGATTGGGTGGTTGCTGGCCCAGGCCGAGGAAGCTCAGCGAGGCCTCGGCGATGATGGCCTCCGCGATGGCGAGCGTCGCCTGTACCAACAGCGGGGGCACGATGTTTGGCAGCACGTGCAGCAGCCCGATCCGCCAGGGCGGATTGCCCATGGCGCGCGCTGCCTCCACCCAGTCGGTGCTGCGCGCCTCCAGCGCCATGCCGCGCGCGAGCCGCACGAAGATGGGCGAGGCGGAGATGGCGATGGCGAGCATCGCGTTCTCAAGCGCGGGCCCCAGGAACGCCGCCAGCGCGATTGCCAGGATGAGGAAGGGAATGGACAGCATGGCATCGGCCACGCGGCTGATCACCATGTCCAGCCACTTGCCGCCGAGCCCTGCGACGAGCCCGACCGGCACGCCGATCAGCACCGCGCCGCCGACCGCGATGACACCGGCCATGAGGCTCGCCCGCGCGCCGTGGAGCACGCGGCTGAGCACGTCCCGGCCGTTCTCGTCCGTGCCGAAGGGGTGCGTCCAGGAGGGCGCCTGCCGCAGGCGGGACCAGCTTGTCTCCAGCGGATCGAAGGGCGCCAGCCAGGGTGCCAACAGCGCGCCCAGGACGAAGACCGCGACGACCACGAGCCCGAACATCGCGAGCTTGTGCTGCGAGAAGCGGCGCAGCGCCCGCCGTGCGGGACTCTCGCCCGTCTCGATGGCGGCTTGGCCCGCGGAACTCATGTGCCGCGCAGCCGCGGGTTGATGGCCATGTAGAGCATGTCTGCGATCAGGCTCAGCAGCACGAAGATCAGCGCGGTTGCGAGCACCACGCCCTGCACCACCGGATAGTCGCGGTTGAACACGGCATCGACGACGAGTTTGCCGAAGCCCGGGATGGTGAAGATCTGCTCGGTCAGCACCGCACCCGCCAGCAGCCGCCCGAACTCGATGGTGCCGAGTGTCACGACCGGGATGAGCGCATTGCGCAGCGCGTGCTTGCCGACGACAAGCTTTTCCGAGAGGCCCTTGGCGCGCGCTGTCCGCACATAGTCCTGGCTCAGCGCGCCTAGCATGGCGGCCCGCGTGTGCCGCATCAGCACAGAGGCGACGCCGGTGCCGAGCACGAAGGCCGGCATGATCGTCGTCTCCAGGCTCATCAGCGGGTCCTCCCAGAGCGGCACGTAGCCGCTGGGCGGCAGCCATCCGAGCTGCACGGAGAACAGCAGGATCATCATGATCCCGAGCCAGAAATTCGGCATGGAGATGCCGAAAAGTGCGACGCCGTTGATCGCCCAATCGGCCGGACGGTCGCGCCAGACGGCGCTCAGCACGCCGGCCGGCACGCCGATCAGCACGCCGATGACGAAGCTCATCACGGCGAGCTGGAAGGTCACCGGCAGCTTGGTCAGGATCAGCTCGCGCACCGGCATGCGGATGCGCCAGGAGAAGCCGAAATCCCCGTGCAGCACGCGCCAGAGCCAGTGCAGGTATTGCTCGTAGAGTGGCCGGTCGAGCATCAGCTCGGCGCGGATCTGCGCCAGCACTTCAGGGTCACCGCGCTCCTCGCCGGCCAGAATGATCGCCGGGTCACCGGGCATGAGCTGCTGGAGCGCAAAGACCAGCAGCGACAGAATAAGCAGCGTCGGGACGATTTGCCCGACGCGGCGGAGGAACCAGGGGAGCATGTTACTGCAGACGCATCCCCTGCGGACGGATCAGCCCGTCAGCGACGTTCACGAAGCCCGAGAGGCGCGCCGTGTGGGCCACGATGTTCTTGCGGTGCCAGAGGTAGATGCGGCTGCGGTCTTGGCGGATCGCGATCTGCCAGATCTGCGCATAGAGCGCGCGCCGCGCGGCGGCGTCCGTCTCCAGGCGCGCTGCCATCAGCAGGCGGTCCACCTCGGGGTTGGAGTAGCGGCCGTCGTTTTGCGGCGCCCCGGTGCGGATGAAGGTGTAGGTATTGCCGTCCGGGTCCACGCGGCCTGACCAGCCGAGCAGATAGGTCTCGAAATCGCCCCGGGTTGCGGCCTGCAGCGAGCTTGCGAATTCCATCGCGTTGAGGCGCAGGTCGAAGCCCGCCTCTCGCACCATGGCTTGGATCACCTCGCCCGCCTGGCGGAGGTCGGGGTTGTTCGGGACCGTCATCTCGACGCGCAGGGGCGTGGTGACGCCCGCCTCGCGCAGCAGGGCGCGCGCGCGGTCGAGGTTGCGCGGCTCGGGCTTGAAGTCGGCGACATGGAAGGGGTTTCCGGGTGGCACGGGCTGCGCGGTCGGCGTGAACATGCCCTCATAGACCACGCGGTTCAACGCATCACGGTCGATCGCCAGCTCGAAAGCTGCACGCACGCGTGCATCCTGGCCCATCGGCGTCTGAGCCCGCGCGCCATTGCCGATGTTGATGGTGACGGACTGGTAGCCGAGCTCGTCGCTTACCGAGATACGAAGGCGTGAGTTGCGGCGGACGGCCGGCACGTCGTCCGGGTCGATGGTCTGAACCATTTCCAGCGCGCCGGATTGCAGGTTGGCGAGGCGCACCGTGCTGTCGGGGATGGGCAAGAAGGTCACGCGGTTCAGGTGGATGGCGCCCGCGTTCCAGTACTCCGGGAAGCGCTCCAGCACGATGCGGTCTTGTGCCACGCGCTCGACGAAGCGGAAGGGCCCGGCGCAGACGGGACGGTTGCCGAAGTTGCGCCCCGCGGCCTCGGCAGCGCGGGGGCTGACTACCATGCCGGCGCGGTCGGTCAGCTGGCTCAGGAAGGGTGCGGACGGCGCATTGAGGCGGATCCGGATTTTCAGTGGATCAACCACCTCGATGGCTTCGATGGTGTTGATCTCGCCACGGCGGAAGCTGCCCTGCATCGTCAGGTGGCGGTTGAGGCTGTAGCGAACACTCTCCGCGTCCATCACGTCGCCATCATGGAAGCGCACGCCCTCGCGCAGGGTGATCAACAGCGTGCGTGGATCCTCCCAGCTATGGCCGGTGGCGAGTTGGGGAACAATCTCCAGGCGCTCGTTGATGTCGAAGAGCTTGTCGCACAGGCTCGCGAAGACGATGCGGCCGACGAAGGTGCGCGCGAGCGTGGGGTCGAGGATATCGGGGTCTTCGCGCAGGCCGATGCGGAGGTTCTGCGTGGGCGTCTGGGCCTCGGCGGCGCCGGCCGCCAGCCCGATTGCGGCGCAGGCGGCGAGCAGGATTCGGC
>Ga0105047_10020603_pt1 | contig 10121 bp, 8 predicted proteins | sample MAT04_FD_78384 | JGI IMG/M metagenome (GOLD analysis project Ga0105047, IMG submission 78384) | Freshwater microbial communities from Lake Fryxell liftoff mats and glacier meltwater in Antarctica - MAT-04 (megahit assembly) | ecosystem: Environmental > Aquatic > Freshwater > Ice > Liftoff... | reverse complement strand
CGCCTTCCAAACTCCAAAAATAAAACCGATGCTTTTCTGCGTCGTGAACTATCGTGTCCGTCGATGACATCGCATCATCCGCCTACGGATCATATCAGGTTGGTGAATAGATCAGGCTAGCACGATTGAAGTGGCAACCCCGCCAAGAAACCCTTCCCAGGTTTTCTTGGGGCTGACCGAGGGGGAAATCTTGTGCTTGCCAAAAAGCTTTCCCCAGGTGAATTGCGCCACATCATTGAACTGCGTGATGAACACCAGAAAGAACAGGAGGCCCGCGCCACCGGCCACTGCATTTGCCGCATCACCTGAAAACAGAAGATATGCCATATGGGACAGGGTGAACACCGTCATCATCAGGCCCCAGCTCAATATACCAACTGATTTGAGGTAGCCCGTTGTCTCGCCCTGGAGCGCCATCAGTGTTGGCAGCAGGAGGAAAACCCACACCGGAATGAACACCACGAAAAGTCCAAATTCGGCTTTATAGGCAAGCCAGTACTGCACCGGCACTGAAAGGTAGGCAGCAAGGATGACCACCCGGTCGATTTTTCGGCTGGGCACGATCGAAAAATATTCCTTGAGCGCCAGATAGGAAATGAGCCCGAGAAATACTGCCGAAAGCGGCTGGTAAATAAAAACGGCTAGCGCAAACACCGTTACCATCACCCACCAGCTCTTGACCCGCGCCGCAAGCTCGCCTTGCCCGCCGCCACTGCGGCGTTGCAGCCACCACACCAGAGCCGTGGCAGCAACAAGAATCCCATAGACGCCCAGCACGGCGATCACCACCGGTCGTGAAATACCAAGCGTTAGTGAAATCCAGTCAATCAAGACGCGCTCCCGGTTTGCAGGGCCCGGCGCGCCCGGTTGAATACCGTTACCACCAGCAAGGCCGCAATGATCCACTGCACCCAAACCATCCAGTCCGCAGGCTGGAAACCCAGTCCAAGCAGCAAACCCAATGCACCGTAAACTGTTGCTCGGTCGCTCTTGCCCATCGGGCCGTCATAGCGGCGTTGGGCGCCAATGGTGACAGCGGTAACACCAGTCATTTCCGACAATCCGGCAAGCACCACAGACAGCACCGCCGCAATAGGGGAAAGACCCGCGACAAGGGCAAAGGGCAGATAAAGAGCCGCATCGGAAATGACATCGGAAACTTCGTTGAGCATGGCGCCAAGCCTGGATTTCTGATTGTGCTCTCGGGCCAGCATGCCATCCACCGCGTTCAGCGCCATGCGCGCAAACAACGTCACCGGAAGCAGAAGAAACCACAGACGATTGTCCGGGTTGAATGCGATCAATAGGCCGTGCCCCACGCTCCACAATGCCGCGAACAAGGTAACCTGGTTGGCGGTTACGCCCCGCGCTGCAATCTGCCGGACCACCGGCCGCAACAAGTTCTGAAACTTTGGCTTGAGATCATAAACCGATGCCATCGTCGAAAAATCGCAGATTTACTTGATTCTATCAAGCAGTCAGCAGTCTGCCCGTCACGGAGGCGTCCGGGCGATACTATAGATCGCCCCTGCATAATCATCGCTCACAAACAGGCGGCCATCGGGGGCCTCCAGAATGTCCACCGGACGGCAAATAACCTCCCCATTAGCTTCGCAACCCGAGAGAAACACCTCTTCCCGGGAAGAATCACTCTCGAAAACCAGCCGGATGATTCGGTATCCCGCCTTTTCCCGGCGGTTCCACGACCCGTGCTCGGCCACCAGGGACTTGCCGTTCAGCGCCGAATCGGCCTGATTCCGCAAGAACCTGATCGACAGGGGTGCCACATGCCCGCCAAGCCCGTGGAACTGTGAAACCGGGGAAAGCCCCGGCGGCATGGCAGCATAAAGAGTTGGATCCTGCACATCGGCACCATGCACATAAGGCCAGCCATAGTGTTTGCCCGCCTCAATCCGGTTCACTTCGTCGTCTGGAATGTCGTCGCCCAGGTTGTCGCGGCCATTATCCACGCCAAACAGCGCCCCCGTCCCCGGCTGCCAGTCAAACCCCACCGTATTGCGCAGGCCCGAGGCAAAGATTTCGGGAGCGGAGCCTTCCTTGAATCTCATTATTGCCGCCCGCCAAGGATGCACCTCGATGCAGGCGTTGCAGCTTGAACCAATAGACAAATAGACGAACCCGTCAGGCCCGCGCTTGAGAGTGCGCGAGGAATGCCCGTCTCCTCCCGGAATGCCATCGAGAATCACACGTTCGTTTTCCAGCTTGCTGCCGTCGAAATCATAACGCACCACGCGCTGTTCTTCAGCCACATAAAGCGTGTTCCCCTCCAGCAGCAGGCCGTGCGGCTGGTTGAGGCCTTCAAGCAGGTCCTGCTGTCCATCGCTGCGCCCGTCGCCATCACGGTCTGCCTTCACCAGCAGGATGTTTCCGTCGCGATACCCCGAAACAATGAGATCGCCATTTTCCGTCATCTGCATCAGGCGCAGCCGCCCGAGGTCGCGGGCAAAAACCTCGAAGCGGTAGCCCTCCGGCAATTTTATCCGTTCACGGAGCAATGCCTCCCATTGATCCCTTGGCGGCGGCCGCGAGGGCCCATTGAAGGGACCGAGCTGGGAGTAGGCATACCCTGCCGCAACAAGCAGCACAGCTGTGAGAATAATCAAGGCCTTTTGCATCCGCCACTTCTAAGCGCAACGGCAATGCCGTGAAAGGGGTCCGTGGCATTGCCGCCATCACGCTTTGGTGTGAGGCTGCAACAGCCCCGTTATGCGCCCTTTCCCATTGACGCCAATGTTAATCGGCTCTTTACCAATTTCCTGACACCGGCATGAAAACCGCATTCACGGAGAATTCAGCCTTGGAAGTCTAGAGTGCGGATTCCAAGACAGGAGAAACCCGTGACCAACCCGCCCAAGGAACGTTCACTCGACTTTCGCATATTCAAGGATCTCGACATCCCCGAAATGTCCATCGGCGCCGGACAGCTCGTCCTGGCCGAAGGCAGCACTGGCGTCGCCATGTACATCATCCGCAGCGGCAGGGTAGCCGTCAGGTTGAACGGCGTAACCGTCGAGGAAATCGGTGAAGGCGGCATCTTCGGCGAAATGGCCATCATCGAGCAGTCTACCCGCAGCGCTGAAATCCTGGCCCTCACCGACGTGACCGTGGTCATGCTCGATGAGAAAAAGTTTCTCCAGCTGGTGGCCAAGGTGCCGCATTTTTCCGTAATGGTCATGCGCACCCTCGCCCGCCGCATCCGCAAGATGAACGCCAAGAGCTAAGGCGCGGAGCTTAGAACAATCCGGCGATCTGCCCCTTTGCATCAAGCCCGATGACTTCCGCCGATGGCACCTTGGGCAGGCCCGGCATGGTCATGATGTCGCCGCACACCACCACGATGAACTCCGCGCCCGCCGAAAGCCTGACCTCGCGGATGGGCACGATGTGGTTGATGGGGGCACCCTTCAGATTGGGATCGGTCGAGAACGAATACTGCGTCTTGGCCATGCAGATCGGGAACTTGCCATAGCCTTGTGACTCATAGGACTTGAGCTGGTCGCGCACGGCTTTGTCGGCCACGATATCATCGGCCCGGTAAATCTCCCGGGCGATGGTCTTGATCTTGTCCCACAGCGGCATGTCATCGCCATAGATGGGCTTGAACTGCACCGAGCTCCTGTCGGCAAGCTCCGCCACGTGCTTGGCCAGCGCCTCGGTGCCTTTGCCGCCCTCGGCCCAATGCGTGCATTTGAAGGCCTCAACCCCGTGCTCCTTGCAGAAGCTGCGGATGACCTCGATGTCCGCGTCCGTATCAGTCACGAAATGATTGATGGCAACGGCAATCGGCACGCCGAATTTTTTCATGTTCTCGATGTGCCGGCCAAGATTGACCATGCCCTTCTTGAGCGCTTCGGTGTTTTCCTTCTTCAGGTCTTCCTTGGCCACGCCGCCATGCATCTTGAGGGCCCGGATGGTGGCAACGATCACCGTGGCCGCAGGTGTCAGCCCCGCCTTGCGGCACTTGATGTCAAAGAATTTCTCTGCGCCGAGATCAGCCCCGAAGCCCGCTTCAGTCACCACGTAGTCGGCAAGCTTCAGGCCCGCCTTGGTCGCCATCACCGAATTGCAGCCATGGGCAATATTGGCAAACGGCCCGCCATGCACAAAGGCCGGGTTGTTTTCCAGCGTCTGCACCAGGTTGGGCATCAGCGCATCCTTGAGCAGTACGGTCATGGCCCCCGGCGCCTTGATGTCCTTGGCAAGAACCTGCCCCTTGTCGCGCTTGGCGCCGATCACGATCTGGCCGATGCGGCGTTCCAGGTCTTCAATTGACGTGGAAAGGCAGAGGATCGCCATGATCTCGGAAGCAACCGTGATGTCAAAGCCCGCTTCGCGCGGATAGCCATTGGCCACGCCGCCCAGCGAGCAGACGATTTCGCGCAGCGCCCGGTCGTTCATGTCCATCACCCGGCGCCAGGTCACGCGCCGCGTGTCGATGCCCAGCTCATTGCCCCAGTAGATGTGATTGTCGATCATCGCCGAGAGCAGGTTGTGGGCCGAGGTAATGGCGTGGAAGTCGCCGGTGAAATGCAGGTTGATGTCTTCCATGGGAACGATCTGCGCATAGCCGCCGCCCGCAGCACCCCCCTTCATGCCGAAGCACGGCCCCAGCGAAGGTTCGCGCAGGCAGACCATGGCCTTCTTGCCGATGCGGTTGAGGCCATCGCCAAGGCCAACCGTTGTCGTCGTCTTGCCTTCGCCCGCCGGCGTCGGGCTGATCGCCGTCACCAGAATGAGCTTGCCGTCCTTCTTGGAGGAAAGTGTGTTGATGTAATCGAGATGCACCTTCGCCTTGGTGTGGCCATAGGGAATGAGATCTTTCTCGGGGATTCCCAGGGCCTTGCCCACCTCCATGATCGGCTTCATTTTTGCTTCGCGGGCAATTTCAATGTCGCTCTTTACCGTGGCCATGGCGAGGTCGTCCTTCCTTTGGAGAATATATTATTCATGATGGGAAACAGCACATTTCATACCGGATGTCTACGCCTGTTGGCAGGAGCGCCAATTTGCGGCAAGAGCAAGTTGCTGGCTTTCTTGCAATGTCCGTCATCACAATGCGATGCTGCTTGCGACAGTTTTGAGACAATTTTTGCCGCAGGCGGCAAAGGATGAGGGCATGAGAAATTTTGACCAGCCGGGGAAATCGGTGGCCCTGGGCGAAAACGGCATGGCCGCAACCTCCTCGCCGCTGGCAACCCTTGCCGCCATTGAGGTGCTGCGCGCTGGCGGCAATGCCGTTGATGCGGCCATAACCGCCTCCGCCATTCTCTGCCTCACCGAACCCCACATGACCGGCATCGGCGGCGATTGTTTCGCCCTCATCGGCAAGCCCAATGGCACCGTGCTGGGCCTCAATGGCTCGGGGCGCTCCAGCGCCAAAGCCGACGCCGATTGGCTGAAAGCCTCCGGCCTTACCGAAATTGCTCCGCACAGTGTTCACGCCGTCACCGTGCCCGGCGCCATTGACGCCTGGGATAGGCTTTTGAAACAGGAAGGCACCATGACCCTGGGTGAGGCGCTGAAGCCCGCCATCAAGTTGGCGGAGCATGGTGTGCCAACCACGCCGCGTGTCGCAAGGGATTGGCCCGAGAGTGAAGCCATGCTCGCCGCTGATGAAGGCGGCTCCAAACATTATTTGAAAAATGGCCGGAGCCCCCGTGAAGGCGAGGTCATGGCCTATCCCGCCCTGGCCAAAACCTTGAAGCACATTGCCAAGCAAGGTCGTGCCGGATTTTACGAGGGCGAAATCGCCGCCGAAATCGTCACGCACTTGGCCGCCCGTGGCGGGCTTCTCACCGCCGGGGATTTTGCCGCAACCGAAGCAACCTGGGTAAAGCCCATCGCCACCCGCTTTGCCGGCCACGACATTCTGGAAATCCCTCCCAACGGCCAGGGCCTCACGGTTCTCATCGCTCTCAACATCCTGCAGCATTTCGGCCTCAAGCGCTTTAAACCCGAAAGCCCCGAGCGCCGCCATCTTGAAATTGAAGCAGTAAAGCTCGCCTGGATCCTGCGCAATCGCCACATCGCCGACCCCGATTTCGCCGAAATTCCCGTGAATGAACTCCTGAGTGAAGAAACCTCACAAAGGCTGGCCAGCCTCATTGACCTGAACCACAGCACCGATGGCGCGGTCTCGCTCCCCAGTTCCGATACGGTTTACCTGACGGTTGTCGACAGGAACCGCCTGAGCGTTTCTTTCATCAACTCCATCTATTGGGATTTTGGTTCCGGCATCGTCACGCCCAAGTCCGGCATCACGCTGCAGAATCGCGGGAGAAATTTCGTCACGCAAAGCAGCCATCCCAATTGCATCGGCCCGTCCAAGCGCCCTTTGCACACCATCATTCCGGCCATGGTCAAAAAAGACGGCAAGATCGACATGAGCTTTGGCGTCATGGGCGGCGACTTCCAGCCCATGGGCCACGTCAATGTCGTGGTGAACCGCTACATCTACGGCATGGACCCGCAGGCCGCCCTGGATTTCCCCCGCCTCATGCCGCAAGGCCAGGCTGTGTTGACGGAAACCGCCGTTCCCGCCGCCGTCCTGTCCAGCCTCGCCGCCAGGGGCCACCGCATTGTGCCCGCGAATGAACCCCTGGGCGGCGGCCAGGCCATTGCCATCGATCACGCAAGAGGCCTGCTGATCGGCGGCTCGGATCACCGCAAGGACGGCTTTGCCTTGGGTTACTAAATCCTTCTTCCCAATAGTTACCCGCAAATTAATCACAGATTTTTTGTATCTGTTTACGATTGCTCGGCTAGTTTGCCGACGTAAATTTTGCGTAAGCTCTTGGAGGCCTCTTGAGCACCGAAGACCACACCGAAACGGCGTTTTCCTTCCGGACTGAAGAGTTTACCGGTCCGCAAGACGCGCCGGCGGAACCTCCTGCCCCCCGTTTCAGCGAAACCAGCGACACCACCGTCCTGCAGAACATCCAGCGCGCCGTGGAAGCCGTGGGCGAGGCCACCTATCACTGGATTACCGAAACGGACAGCATAGCCTGGAGCCCTAACATGGAGGCGGTCATCGGCTGCAAGCCCGAGGCCGCGGCCTCCGGCCGGGCCTACGCCAATCTCCTTGACGGCGACAACATCACCAGCCGTTACGACACGGTCATGCGCAGCCACGCCGTCGATGAGGGTGATGGCGTTGCCTTCCAGATCGAATATCTTTTCCGCCCCGATGGCCGCACCGGCCGCCGCGCCGTTTGGCTTGAAGACCGTGGCAAATGGTTTGTCGGCAAGAATGGACGGCCAGCCGAAGTCTTCGGCACCATTCGCCGCATTGATGACCGCCACAGCCGCGACCAGCACCTGAGCTTTCTCGGCAACTGCGATCCGCTCACCGGCCTGATGAACCGCGGCCGCCTTGCTGAAGCCCTCGGCGAAACCCTCTCTACCGCCAACCGCGAACAAAGCAATTGCGCCTTCCTCATCGCCGCCGTGAACAACCTCGGCGTCGTCAACGAGGCCTATGGCTTTGAAGTGGCCGATGAGGTGATCGTGGCCTTGAGTAGGCGGCTACGCCAGGTGGTGCGCACCGGTGATGCCATCGCCCGCTATTCCGGCAGCAAGTTCGGCATAATCCTGAACAATTGCCAGGAAGAGGAATTGCAGACCGCCATCGACCGTTTCATTAACATCGCCCGTGAAAGCGTCATTGAAACCGAACACGGTCCCGTTTGGGCCATGCTCTCCATCGGCGCCGTCGTGGTTCCCAAATATGCCCCCGATGCCAATATCGCCATGGCCCGCGCCGAAGAAGCCCTCGCCGAAGCCAGGCGCCTGCCGTCCGATGGCTCCGCCATTTACCGCCCCTCGTCAAAGCGCGTGGCCGAACGCGGGCTGAATGCCCGCTGTGCCACCGAGATCGTGAAATGCCTGAAGGAAGACCAGTTCAAGCTCGGCTTCCAGCCCATCGTCAGCGCCGCCACCCGCGATGTGGTCATGCACGAGGCCCTGCTGCGCATGAACGATGCCAGCGGTGATCTGATTGCCGCGGCCCATCTCATTCCGGTTGCTGAAAAGCTTGGCCTGGTGCGCCTCATTGACCGCGCCGTGGCCCAGATGACCATTTCAACCCTGCATAATTATCCGCAGGCCCAGCTTGCCATGAATGTTTCGGGCTCGACCGCCACCGATCCGCGCTGGTTCAACCAGCTCACCGAAATCATTGCCGCCAACCAGTCCGTGGCCGACAGGCTCACCGTGGAAATAACCGAAACCATCGCCCTGGGCGATCTCAAGGAAACTTTCAGCTTTGTCGAGGCGCTGCGCAATATCGGCTGCAGCGTCGCCATTGATGATTTTGGCGCGGGCTTCACCTCGTTCCGCAACCTGCGCGACCTGCCCGTCAACATCGTCAAGCTCGACGGCTCGTTCTGCCGCAACCTCAAGCATAATGCCGCCAACCAGTATCTGGTGCGCACCCTCATTGATCTCACCCACAAGTTCGACCTGAAAACCATTGCCGAATGGGTCGAAACGCCGGAAGACGCCGAGATCCTGAAGGATTGCAACATCGATCTCATGCAGGGCAATCTTTTTGGCGAAGCCGCCGTGGCGCTGCCCTGGGCCCGCAAGGAAGAGCAGGGCTTTGCAGGTTCGGGGACGGTTGACCAGTTCACCGCCGCCATTGAAGAAACCAAAGTCTTCACCCCAAGCTTTGTGCCGCCGGCCGTGCCGCCGGTTGAAACACCGGCCATGCCGGACAGCGCCGAAATGGAAGAGGGCCTGTCGCGCCTGAAACTCGCCATCAAGGCCCTCGACGACCAGTTCCGCTCCGAACAGCCGCTGGCCGAAGCGAGTTAGAGTCGACAACTTTGCACTTTACCTCGCCCCCTATGCAATTGGGGGAGAGGTGGCGCGGGCGAAAGCCCGTGACGGAGAGGGGGTGCTTGCAGGAGAGTCTCCGGCCAGCACCCCCTCTCCGTCTGCTTCGCATCCACCTCTCCCCCGCTGGCGCGGGGGGCGAGGAAAATTGTATGTTATGATCTTTCACTGGACGGCCCCGCTGATTCCTGAGAAAACTCCCGCTTCCTCATGCAACCAGGAGCCCTCCCATGAACAAGCCCCATAATCCCGTGTCCGCCCAGAATGCCGCCTTTGCCCGGGCCCAGCAATTCATGTCGGCCTCGCCGGTGCCTTCCATTTCAACCGAGCTTCTCTCCACTGCCGATGGCGAGCTGAACCGCGAACTCAACCATTTTCTCTTCGATCCGCCCACCAACCCCACCCTCCTCAAGGGCAAGAAAATCGCCATCTGCTGCACCAATGGCGTTGAAGAAGTTGAAATCCTCGGCTCCATGCGCTGGCTCACCGAGCATGGCGCCACGGTTCATATCGTGGCCCCGCGCGTCGGCGAATTTCCGCCAAGCCTTGGCCTGCGCTTTCCGGAAATTGCCAAAACCCATGTCCTGGCCATCCGCCTGATGGAAAACGCCGGCTGGCTGAAAATCGATTGCTATCTCGATGAAGCGAAAGTTGCCGATTATGACGCGGTGATCCTCCCCGGCGGCTGCTGGAATCCGGATTTCCTCCGCGCCGACAAGGACGCGCAGAATTTCACCCGCGACATGCATGCGGCAGGCAAGCCCACCTGCGGCATCTGCCACGGCCCCTGGGTCATGGTCAGCGCCAAAATGCTCAAAGGCAAAAAGGCCACCGCCGTCTGGAACATCCAGATCGACCTGGAAAACGCCGGCGCCACCGTGATCGACGAGCCCTGCGTCGTCGATGGCAACCTCATCACCGCCAGATTCCCCTACGACCTCCCGCGCATGATCGACGCGCTGGTGAAGCAGCTGGTGGCGGCTTAGAGTTATTCCCGAAATGTAATGGAATTTAAAGTTCCGTCATCCGTGAATCCGTGCTAGGAAATTAATGCTTGACAATATATTCCTACACTGGCAGTGTTGGCCGTCCATCCCGGAAGGGGTCTCGGTCGCGACGGTGATCATAGATGGGGTGGATGTGGCGCCTGCGGGTGTGGTGAAACGTTCATCATATTTCCGGGAGCCGGGGGTAAGACCCGTGGATACTACGGTCCACGCGCCTTCAGTGGCAAAACAACCCTGGCGGCAAACAGAGACACCGTG
>Ga0105047_10020601_pt1 | contig 10122 bp, 9 predicted proteins | sample MAT04_FD_78384 | JGI IMG/M metagenome (GOLD analysis project Ga0105047, IMG submission 78384) | Freshwater microbial communities from Lake Fryxell liftoff mats and glacier meltwater in Antarctica - MAT-04 (megahit assembly) | ecosystem: Environmental > Aquatic > Freshwater > Ice > Liftoff... | reverse complement strand
TATCTAAAGTATGTCCGTACAAAATAACGGAATGCTACCTTTCACTGGATATATTCTATGCATAAGCTTACCATGACACTCCAGTTAGTGACGCCGCTGTTGATGTTCGGCAGGAAACTTGCGCTCTGTACAATTGTCCGCGCGGCGATGTACGAGGAAAATCACTGTTAATCTAAACGTATAATTTAGGTGTTATCCCTCAAGCGTCTCACTGGAGTATGTTACATGCTTGGGAACATATCTGCACGGTGACCTTGAAACAAAATACGTCACGCAAGACATTTCTGCAAAAATGTCCGCAGAGGAAATTGTAGATGTTAGATTGGCAGTGGTTGCGTCGTCATAACCTGCCCGATGGTGCAAAGCAGAGCCTTGTCATTGGCACAAGTCTATTGTTTGTAGGATTGATCTATATTTTGGGAAGAATTTTTTTGTCTTTACAAGGTATGGATGAAGGGTTATTTACCGAGTTAGTCGGCATTTTACTGACAGTTCTATTGATCGATGGTTTGAGAAATATCAGTGCAGATATTGAAATCAGAAAATCTCTTATTCGCCGCGCAGCAAGTACATCCAACGAAACCGCAAAAGCTGCCATTGATGAGTTGCGGAAAACGGGCTTGATTGACCGAGGCGTACTGCGAGGTACAGATTTATCAGGTGCGGTTTTATGTGGAGCAATGTTAGAGGGTGCGGATTTATCGGGTGTTAATCTGGAAAATGCTGATTTAAGCGATGCAAACCTTAGTAGGGCAATTTTAACAGGTGCAAAACTTTGTAAAACAAAGTTTCACCGAGCAACAATGATAAAAGCCCAGCTTATAGCCTGCGATTTGATGGAAACAAAATTTGAGGGGGCTAATCTTACAGAGGTTGTATTCAAGGCAACTCGTTTAGATGAAGATGGCCCGTTCAATATTAATTCCGCAGAATTTATAAGAACTAAATTGGTAAACGTGGATTTTTCATATTTGAGAACGATGAAAGGTAGTGCATTCTTAGGCTGCGATTTGCAAGGAGCGATTTTCAAACACTGCACTTTGGAAAGATCTGATTTCACAGAATCAGACATGCGTAAAGCCGTTTTAACTCAGGCAAATTTGCAACACTGTAATTTTTCTCTATGTGCCTTGGATGATGCTGATTTGCAGAATGCGGACTTGCAATATAGCAATATAACGGGCGTCAATTTAAGCCGCGCAAATCTAGAACAAGCCAAATTAGATGATGCGACGTATGGAGGTAGTGTTTTTTCTGAGACGAAACTGTATTGCGCGAGATTTTTGAACAGTAAATTAGGTGAGGACACAGAGGGCAAGCCTTATGGAGAGGCAAATTTCATAGGCGCTAAGTTTGATATACGTACTATTCTACCTGACGGAAATAAATGGGATAACACTCTCGACCAGAAAATATTAGTCGATTTTGGGATGAGACGCGTAATTGAAGACGAAAAGATAAATGACGAAGGTAAGCCTTCATTATCTAAAATGAGGTAGTTTGCAATGACCCAACTACGCTTGACTGTTCAAACCATTACCCCTCTATTGATGTATGGCGCAGATAACAAAGATGATCGCACCAACGATAGCATCAAAGCGGAACCGGAATTACGGGCATCAGCAATACGTGGTCTCCTTCGCTATTGGTTACGGGCGGCGCTGGGTGGACACATCACTTCCGTCAGCAAAATGTACGAGCAAGAAAGCGCCATCCTCGGAAGCACCGATACAGGTTCGAAAGTGAGTGTGCGTGTTCTACAAGAGCGTTCAATGCAATCGCCGTCAAGTCAAACTGTGCTACCGCGCCAAACAAAAGGCTATTTGCTCTCACACACTGGCTTTGTTCCCGGTAGTGAGTTCCGCATTACACTGTCCACACATCCTCTGGATAAAAGTGGTGTTTTGGCTGCTGACAGCCTTCTGTTGAAAGCTGTATTTCTCATGGTGAATTTTGGTGGATTAGGACGACGTTCGCGGCGGGGCAGTGGCAACCTGCGTGTGCTGGATGCCAATGGCTATGAAGGTGAGCTACCACTTGCTATCCTCCCTGAAAACAAGGATGAACTGGCACAGTATCTTGCAAACGTTGGACATTACGTTAGTCCTCAAAGCCATAACGTTAGACGCAAACCAGGCTTTCCAGTATTTGCCTGGGATACAGCAGTGGTTCTGGTTGGTCGGCAAACGCACGCCATTTATGAAGATGCATTTAACGAACTCTGGACCACGTCAGGACCCTATCATCATGAAGGCGGCATCTTTGGCGATGTACGTCCGCGCCGCGCATCTGCGATCCATATGCGAGTAGCGGCAACACGCGACGGTTATGTGGCACAGCAGACCATTTTATACACAGGGAACGGTCAGTGGGGCAAAATGCGCGAATACATTCAGCACTGCCACATGCAGGGATTTGATGCTATCTATGGCACATGGGAGCATTGGCTATGAGCGCCACCATTGTACTCACGATTGGACCAGTGCAGAGCTACATCAGTCAGGCACGACGCACACAGGATTTGTGGCAAGGCAGTCGAATCCTATCATATCTTGCCAGTGCCGGAGTTTATTATGCACTTGATCAGCAGAAAAAGCGTCTGGCTGAGGTTATCTATCCTTCGATTAACCCTCCCCAAACCGACAACATTCCGAATAGGATTGTCGTTCGCTGGTTGGGCGATGAAAACAGTGCGCATGATTGTGCTGAAAAAATGAAAGAAGAGATAAAAAAGGCTTGGCTCAAGATATCGGAAAATACCCGTGCATACTTTCTTAAAGCTGGTGAAGGAAACAAAATCGAGGGACACGAGGGAGTAGAAAAAATCTGGCAAGAGCAGGAGAAAAACTGGCTGGAATGCTATTGGGTTGTCGTGCCAGAAGACCCACGCAAGTCATACAGCGAAAATATGCGGAGAGCCAACGCCGCAATGGGTGCGAGGAAACTTTTACGCAACTTCCCACAAATTGATGAAGGTGGGCGCAAGTGCAGTATCACCGGTGAGCATGAAGCTCTCCATGTCACTGGTGATTATGTGACATTCTGGAATGCGCGTAAAGCTGAACAGCGCAATCTCGCCCTGCTTGGCAAACACGAGCGTCTGAGTGCTATTAGCACAATCAAACGTTTCGCGCATGAGAAAAAAGTGGGTAATCATGCACTACAATTTCCAAATCGTTTTCCCTCAACCAGTAGTATTGCTTCTGCTTCGTTCCGCTACGATGTTTTGCAGACATTAGATCGTAAAAGTATCGACACAAGTAATCTGCGGCAGAAATTACAAGAGTTCATTCAGGCACTGCTAACGCTTTTCAAAAAACCCTCTGATTTGTTCTTCACTCAGGCTGGACAAAGCAATCCTGAATATTTCGGATTGATTGAGCAGACAATTTCAGAAAGTACGCTTCATGAGGAACTTATTCAACAATTTTGTAGTATAGATGGCGATTTTCTATTTGAGGATACGCTCATCAGTAAGACAGTTGAAGAATATAGCGGACAAACACCTAACGCCAAACAAATGAGTAATATTCAAAATACGCTTTCAGGGCTACTAAAAGCAGCGAGTGCTTTGAATATTGCTCGTCCACAGCCCTATTTCGTCGTCTTATCAATGGATGGCGACCATATGGGTAAGACACTTGAGGTAATGAAAGATGCCAATCAACACAAATTATTCAGCGATACGCTTGCGAATTTTGCAAGGCACGATGTCAAACGCATTGTCGAGAAGGAGCATTTAGGACGTGTGGTTTATGCAGGTGGCGATGATGTGTTAGCCCTGCTGCCTGTCCGGGATGCTTTGAAAGTAGCTGAAGAACTGCGTTCCAAGTTTGAGGAAGTAGTCGCGTTTATCGGTATCAAAAATTATCAGGGAAATCCGGTTACCGCCAGCACAGGGTTAGCTTATATTCATCACACACATAACTTGCAGGATGCGGTACATGCTGCCAATCGCGCTCAGAAGATTGCCAAAGATGCGTATGGGCGTAACGCGCTCGGTGTAGAATTTCTGCGCCGTTCTGGTGAACCGCGTTCGATGGGGCACAAGTGGCAAGTAAATAGTGTTACGACGTTCAAACATGTTGATGTCTTGATAAATGCTTTTGGGGATAAGTTGTCGCGGAATTTGCCTCATGATGTGGCGCAGATTGCATACAGCATGGGTGAATATGTTCCAGAAGGCGCTGTTAGGTTGGAATTGGAGCGTGTCATCAGGAGGCGGTTAAGCATTGAGAACAAAGACGAACGAAAAGCCAAAACTAAAGAGCTTTGTGGCGAGGTAATGGCATTAAAAGCTAATTTCACATGGCAAAACGTCCAATGCTGGCTGGAACTGGCACGGTTTATAGCGCAGGCTACCGAGTCGGAAGGAGACTAGAAGATGACATGGATTGAAATTCGACCACAGGATGTGTGGTTATTCCGTGATGGGAAACCTTTCTCTGCTGGAGAAGATCACAGCGCTCACAGCATGTTCCCGCCTACTCCACTGACTGTACAAGGTGCATTACGTCAGAAAATTTCCGTGAGTTTGGGGGTTAGTATACGGCAGTATAAAAATGCCAGTAACGGGAAATCTTCGACAAAAGAGGCTGAAAAAGCAGTCGCCTATATTGGTAAACATGGCGAGCTGTCGGATGTTGGCAAGTTCAATATGCGCGGACCCTTTGTCAGCCTGCGAACGAATGACGATATTGTTCCCTTGCTTCCCACGCCAGCAGATTTACTAAAACATGATAAATCACATGAATTTTGTATTTCCAAGCCCGATCAAACCTTACTCAGTGACATGGAAGGCGGTTTTCAGTTCCCAGAAGTGATAGAAAATTACGAAAACCTGCCGGGTTATTGGATGACGGCTGATACCTTTGCGCAGTATCTAGCCAACACCCCTCCGAACAGTGCAACATTCAACGAAGATAGCGAGCATCAAGATGCGTTTACGGCTTATCAACATGGCAAGCGTATCTGGCATAACAACCTCGTTTACCAGAGCGATAACCGCTTTGGAGTATCAACAAACGCGTTAACTAGCTTCCGTGAAGAGGGGCAGCTCTATCAAGTGCAATTCATCCGGCCACAGCATGGCATAGGCTTGTTGGTTTCCATCAGTGCTGATATTCCAACAAAATTGCTGTCAGGCGCGATGACTATTGGCGGGGAGCAGCGTCAGGCAAATGTAGAACTTGTTGAAAACGTCGTTATACCTACTCGTTCTATATCGGATCACTTCAAGGTCATTTTTCTAACGCCAGCCTATTTTGACGACGGCTGGCAGCCCCAAAATGGCGATTGGTCAACAGTATTCGGGCATTCAGTCATGCTCAAAAGTGCGGTCTTGTATCGCCCCTTAAAAATTGGTGGCTGGAACAGTGAGAAAGGCACTGCGCGTGCGATGCATAACTATGTTGCGCCGGGCAGCATCTATTATTTTGAGACGCAAGAACCGTTTTCAGCGCCAAATACACTCACACAAAATCCTGAAGACATTAACACTCAAGCACTAGGCTTCGGACAATACGCCGTTGGTGAATGGTAATCATTTAGTTCAGAATAGGATCAATCATGGATGTAAAAAAACATATTCTTTATCTCTATACCGAGACCCCAATGCACGTTGGTACAGGGGTGGGGTTAGGTGCAGTGGATATGCCGATTCAGCGCGAAAAGCATACGGACTATCCGATCATTCAGGCATCAGGCGTGAAAGGTGCTTTACGTGATACTGCTGAGTTGGCACTTGGGCGTGATAGTCAAGATGTCAAAAGCATTTTTGGTGGTGCAAGTGGGGATAAAGGTGAAGATTTTGCCGGAGCGATGTCGCCAAGTGATGCACGGATTCTGTTGTTTCCGGTACGAGCATTGAACGGCGTATTTGTTTGGATCACATCGCCTACAGTGTTAGCTCGTTTTAAGCGGGAGGTTGGGATTGACGGCGCACCAGACACATTGGACAGTGACGAAGCACAGGTATCAAACAATGGTCTACTCATTAGTCAACAAGTTATGCTGGAAGAATACACCTATCCAGCGCAAGTGACTGACACGGCTGTAGAATGGGCAAATTATCTCGCATCTTACGCCTTGCATAATGCCACGGATGCTTACTGGAAAGATCGTCTTCGTACACATCTAGTCATTTTGCCAGATAACGAATTCCGCGATTTTGTATGCTACAGCACCGAAATTGTCACTCGAATCCATATTGACGACGTAAAAAAGACCGTCAAGGATGGTCAATTATTCACGCAGGAATTACTTCCAGCAGATAGTCTACTGTATTCGTTCGTGCATGTCACTAACAGTCGAGATGAGCAGATCAGGTCCCATGATGTTGTAGTTAAACTGCAAAACGCTATTGGTTATCGACTGCAAATTGGCGGGGATGAAACTGTCGGGCGTGGGCGCGTACGGTTGAATTGGCAGGAGATAGAATAATGACATCCAGACGACAGACTTTAGAGCAAGAGCGTGCGGATTCCGCATGGCAGGACATCGAAACAGTCAAAAGCGACCAACAGCAGAAAAAGTATGGTACGCTGGCGCGTAAACTCCCCGCTATGATTCAGATGAACGGTCTGGGTACTGTGCTGGCTTTTCTCCTGGCAAAAGGTAAAAACAACGAAGATGATGGTCATAAGTTGATATTTAAGCATTTATCAGCATGGGTATTATCAAAAATTGAACCTGCTGTCAAGCATGAGGATTTAATGGCATTGGTGCGTAATGTTGAAATGGATGTTTACCGTCGGGCGACAACAGAAGCTATTGAATATAGTATCTGGTTAAAACGGTATGTGGAAGCAAAAGATTGGGCAGCGTAGAAGGAGATGATCCTCGATGACGAATCAGGCACTGCCTCAAAAATCACGACAACTGTTGGAAAAGCATCTTTACAACTGCCAGAATTTAGGACTAATTCTGGACAAGTTTGGTCCTTGGGGAGATGATGGGCGTGGTGGTTGGGATTTGACCATGCGAAGCACCGTGCGGCGGCGGGGGGAGAATCAGCTACAATCTTTAACAGGGGGCGAGGCGAAAGGATTATGGCTTAGCACTAAGCGCCGTGCCTTAAATGGGGAGAGTCCGTCACTGTTTGAAGTGGCACGCACGAATACGGATTTAATGCGAGCTAAACAAGAACGATGGGGAGATATGGTGCGAACCAGCAATGGTATCGCCTTTACGATGAACAATATCGAACGGCTGGTTGCAGGACTAGGTGCATCGCACGTTCTTGAAACCGCGCTCACATTGGACCGGAATACGGGTTTACCTTACCTTCCCGGCAGCACCGTGAAGGGCTTGGCGCGGGCATGGGGTCTGGTCGAGATTGCTTCGCAGTTAGAGGTATCGCTGGATGATGTGTACGGCGTAGGCAAAGATGAAAAAAGACTGTTAAATGTAACTGCGGAAATGCTCATTTCTGAACCGACTGAAACATTATTCCAATCGCTACAAAAGCTGCGCGCTGTATCTGAAGATGCCGAAGCCTATATCCAGTGGTTCCGCTTCATCTTTGGCTGGCAAGGGGAAGCAGGGGCAGTTTGCTTCGTTGATGCAATATATGCTGACGAACGTGCCCCCCGTTATGCGGCTGATGTGATGACACCGCATTATGTCAACTACTATATAGAAAACGGCGGTAAGCCACCTGCGGAGGATGATAATCCGAATCCGGTTTCTTTCATCACGGTCGATAAGGACAATACATTTGCCTTTGGGCTTATCCCACGCCTTTCCGCTTTTACCACGTTTGATGGGGAAGATCGAGAAGCAAAGCTCACAACAGCGCTCGATACTGCTACCGATTGGTTGGTGAAAGGTCTTTCACAGATGGGTGTGGGCAGCAAGACGACTGCCGGATATGGGTTCTTCAGTCGTAAGTCGTTTAAGTCCATCATTAGTCGCTAATTATGACCGTCTTTCTCGCCACGTTGGGGCAGCGCCCAGAAGTCATCACGATGGCGCTCGATGCGCTGCTGCCGCGCTACCACTATGATGAGATCGTCATCCTGCACACGGACGCAGAGCGCTCTGGCATTGCGGAAGCGTATGCAGCGTTAATGCGTGTTCTCAAAACAGATTACAGCGGGCTGAAATCACGCGGTGAGACCTTAAGTTATGCCGGTGGGCAACCCTTAACCGACATCAGCGATCAGCACAGCGCAGAAGCCTACTATCAGGCGCTGTTGGAAATCATACGCCAGTATCGGGTGCAGTATATCCTCATTCATCTACTCGTTGCTGGCGGACGCAAGGCGATGAGCATCTATGCGGCACTAGCGGCAGGGCTGTTATTTGGTGAACATGATCGCCTGTGGACGATTCACACGCCACCGGAGTTAATGCAGGCAGGGCTTTTTCATGCCCCCACTGGAATGCAAGATCGAGTGCAGATGAATTCAACTGCCAGTCAGTCCATCTCGCCTGCTGCCGGGTGTACTGGCGGGCGAAGACGTTCCGCATTTGTTGGAACGCTTACGCACCAGCCCACGCTAGATATTTTTACAAGCGTTGACGGATGAGGAAAGCCGTTTAGCCGAGGCGCTGCGCCAGCATCCTTAAGCGGGTAATGAGGAACTGGGGGGCATACTTAGCAAATCCCCCAGGACGATTGAAAATCAGCTTCACACGATTTGCAGCAAGCTATTCAAGTATTTTGATTTGAATGTCGAAGATAAACGCAAACGGCAAGCGCTGCTTGATGTGCTTGCTGGACGGATTTAAGGAGAAAAAATCATGAGCCATGTTTTTATCAGCTACAGTCGCAAAAACAGTGAATGTGTTTATAGTGTCGTTGAGGAAATGAAGAAAAGTGATTTTCCCGTGTGGGTAGATCTTGAAAGCATCTCGATTACAAATGTATGGTTAGAGAAGATTGAGCAGGCAATCACGGAAGCGCGAGTGTTCATGCTTTTTTGGTCGGCTGAAGCCCAAGAATCGGATTATGTAACGCACGAACTGCATATTGCTAAAAAATTATCCATTGAGTCAAAGATCGAAGTGCTGGTTGTCATGCTCGACAATACCCCATTTCCGCTCGACTATATTCAAGCCTATAACATGAAATCCGGTTGTTCACCGATAACAGTGAAGAACTTGGTGAACAGCCTGCCAAAAGACTGGAAGCAATTTTCTAGGTCAAAGATGCTTGGTAAACAGAGTCATACAGTGGTTGATGGTGAATTTGTCTCGGTTTTCTTTGATCGCAATGCATATTGCAAAGCTTATATCGTTGGCAAGCAGAATTCTAAACTACCAGATAAACCAGAACATCTTGCTGTAGCGCTCCAGTTTTACCGTCCGACGAATTCAGATATGCTTGGTTCTGTCATTAGTTCGTTACCCTCAGGAGATAATTGGATTCTACACATTACCGGTCCGGTCGTTAAAGATAACTATGAACTCGATAATAACAAGCCATCTCAATGGGAATCCTGCCGCAAGTTCATCGTTGAAAACATTCAGAAAGTCGGTAATCAGTCCACAACCACAGTCCATTTCTATACGCTAACCCCGAATGCTCTTCTTGGTGGTGTGACCATGCCTTTATACCGATTCTGGCATGTCAAGTTATACAACTTTGTCGCCTCAAAATACGTGCCCTTGATTGAGCTTTCCCGTACATAAACCATATCTAATCTATATAGCAATACCTTCGCCAATTTTGTAGCCAAGTTGTGCCAAGCTTTTGGGTGAAATAGATTCGACGATTGCGACGGTACAGAAATTAAATCAGTAGCCGGATGGAGCGCAAGTGATTTAATTTCATAACTGTCAAAACCTATCAATCAGGGCTTCGCTCAATCTCATCACTAGACTCAAAGAATTTTGGCGAAGGTATTGATGAGGGAGAAAGCTATTATTTTTGCTGTCCCGTCTGTTAAGGGGCATTTCAGTAGCGTCCCGAAACCTGTGTCGCTTTCAAGATCACCTTGGTGCAGTAGAATTTCTGCCTTCTCGAAACGTTTCATCCTCACTCATGCCGTGACGTTCCCGCATATGCATCTCGGTACGACTTCCAACGCACCTTAGCACGCCACCCCGTCTCGCTAAAGCCGCAAGCGGCTTCGACTCGGCGCGCGTCGTGGGCTTGTGCCGCTCCGCTCAGACGCG
>Ga0105047_10020600_pt1 | contig 10122 bp, 10 predicted proteins | sample MAT04_FD_78384 | JGI IMG/M metagenome (GOLD analysis project Ga0105047, IMG submission 78384) | Freshwater microbial communities from Lake Fryxell liftoff mats and glacier meltwater in Antarctica - MAT-04 (megahit assembly) | ecosystem: Environmental > Aquatic > Freshwater > Ice > Liftoff... | reverse complement strand
CTCCGTTGAGTGTTGAGTTGTTGAGGCATTTGATCTTGAAAACATCTCAACACTCAACGGGGTAGTGCGGGCAGGGTGCTGTGTGGGAGCGCATCGAACCTGGCGAGGTGGGATTCTTTCCCAGAAGGCAAATGAGGAATCAGCGCTAGAGAGGCGTGGGAGTGTCTGAATATCCGGTGGTGATCGCTCACCGTGGCGCGAGTGACTCCATTGCCGAGCACACCCTGGCTGCCTACCAGCAGGCGATCGATGACGGCGCCGACGCTTTGGAATGTGACGCGCGCTTGACAGCCGACGGCGTGCTCGTCTGCGTTCACGACCGTCGCATCGACCGAACGTCCGACGGACGCGGCGTCGTGTCAGCCAAGACCTACGCCGAACTCTCGCAGCGCGACTACGGCTCCTGGAAACAGGACTGGCCGCAAGAGATTGATGATGAGCGGCTGTTGCCAGCGCGAGAGCTCCGCGGGTTGCTTGCCCTCGAGGAATTGCTGGATTTAGCGATCAACGCTCCGCGCCGTGTGGACCTCTCGATCGAGACCAAGCACCCAGTCCGTTACGGCGGCCTCGTCGAAGACCGATTGATCGCCCTACTCGACCGCCACGGATTGCTCAAACCCACCGGCGACCAAACTCGCGTCCGAATGATGTCCTTCAGCGAATTCGCAGTACGTCGGGTTCGCCAAGGCGCCCCGACCTTGCGAACGGTCCTGTTGATGGATCGGGTGCCAGTGCGCGCGCGATCCGGTTGGCTACCCAACGGCGCCCATATCGCCGGCCCCGGGATCCACATCATTCGCGCTCACCCCCGCTACGTCGAGCGCGTGCACTCAGCTGGCTCGCAGGTCCATGTGTGGACAGTCGACAAGGACGCCGACATTGACCTGTGCATTAAGCTCGGCGTTGACGGGATCATCACGAATCGTCCTGCAGCTGTGCTGGCCCGACTCGGGCGCGGGCCATTCACGTAAGCCGCAATGACATTGCGCAACGGCTAGTTGTGAGGATTGTGTGATCAAGGACCCGTGCCAGGGTCAGTGGCCAAGTCTGAGCGCGCGATCACTAGTGGCGAAGCGCTCGCGTTAGGGTCTGACTCATGTCGAAGCGCGCACCCAAACAACAGTCAACGATCGATGACGCCGATGTTCCGGTCGTCGCCCCTCGCGAGCCATGCCCATGCGGATCGGGGCGGCGCTACAAGGCGTGCCACGGTCGCACCGCCGCTCGCGCCGAGACTGCGCTGGTTGCTCGCCCCTTCGAAGGCCTGGCCGCCGAGTGCGACCTGATCGCGATGGCAATCTTGGTCCCGTCCGCTTCCTCGCCGCTCAAACTTGCCGACGGCACCGAGGCCACCGTGGTGACGCTACTGCCGGTCGCGTGGCCTGCCCTGCATCGCGCTGATGGCCAAATTCTGCTTGGTATGCAGATTCAAGGTGGGTCTGGCGATGCCTCCCGCGATGCAGCGGCCGCGTTGCTTGCGGCCACCGAATTGCCAGCCGGATCACCAGTGTTGGATGCGGGCCGTCCGGGACCAGGACCGCGACTGCAGGACATCCTCGCCGTCGATGAACCCCTCGACGTCACTGTGCATGAAGACTTTGCCTATTGGCTAGATGGTGTCGACGTCGAGGATAACCCTGGTATCGCTGAGTCACTTGAACGCGCCAACGAGGCCATCGTCCCGACAGTCCGGCTCAGCAGTGTTGTTGCTGCGTATTGGTGTCGGATTGGCACCAAAGAGCACCTGCGGTGGGTGCTTCCCGAGGATGAGGAGAAGCTGCTCGACGCGTTCGCCCGGCTGCAGGTCAAAGGCGAGCTCGGGCTTGGGCCGGGGACTCGCTACATCGGCTCGTTCCGCTCACACGGACTGCTCGTCGCTGTTTGGGATTTGGCACCCGGTGACGAGGCCGATGATGTGGAGGATGCCGCTTCGGAGTTGCGCGAACGACTCACCAAGACCCTGGCTGAACCGCGCGATTTGACCAATGAGGAACGACGGGTCCGCGACGGACTGACAGGGCGCCAGATCACGCTGAGGTAGGGCGCAGGATCGTTGCTGAAGGCCGCCGGTTTCCAGCCGTCAGTGGGGCCCAGAAGTTTCGAATCGGCACCAGAGGCGGGCGTTTGGGCAAGAAGAGATCCGAGCGCCGCCGACGGGGGATGCAGCAGCGCTCGGACTTGACTTGAACCTACCTTGAGGGTCGCATTCCTGCAAGGAACATCGCGGAACGTGACGCAGAAAACTCGCGCGCTGCCAGACGAAGCGCAGCGCGCGAGCAAAGGATCCAACTACTAGCGGGCGACACCCCCGTGATCTCCCGCTAACAGTCACGTGATGCCCACTTTTCAGGTGCTCTAAACCTGCGCTAGAACGCGCTTGGATTATCTGGGCTGTTTACGGCCCTCTAGCGACACCAAACAGACCAGATATCTGGGTTTCGACTTGGCGGGCACCCAGACCAGCGATTCGGTGCTAACTAGGGGTGGTTCTCGTGGGTGGCGCAGAGCGCTATAGCTCAGAGCGCGCGAGTTCGACAGCGCGAGCCATGATCTGAGCCAACGGCATTCCGCTGGCGACGGCCACGGCAACTGCATCCTCATACTCGGCGGAGAGGTTCACGACGCGCCCGGTTAAGTCTTCGCTGATCTTGACCCTCACTGGCCGGTCATCGACGGTGACCGTCGTGAATCTGCGCTTCAGTTCGACTTTCTCTACATGGTGAATTCGGTAGCCGATCGTGGAGGTCTCGCGTACGACGATGTCGCCGACCTCACCTAATCGATCGGGCCTGACGAGCACTTTCAAAGCCACAGCCGCTCGCTGCTTCTTCATCGTGATCGGCTCAAGCCAAGCATCCTGCGCGCCTGCTTCGAGGAGTCGTTCGATCACGAACGGCCAGATCCGTGGGTCGAGATCATCGACGTTGCAGTGAAGCTCAAGGTTGTCGTTGGGGTTCTCGACCCTTGATGGTTCTCCTAGTAGCACCCGAACTACATTCGCTTGGCCCTCGGTATCCCGGTGGCCGGCGCCGACTCCGGTGCGCGCGACTGTCATTGCGGGCACTGGCCCCCAGGTATCGACAAGGGTTGTGAGCAGCGCAGCCGCTGTTGGTGTACAGGCCTCGTGTTCGGTCCAGCCCGCGATGAGTTGCGCATCGCTTGTTGCAGCGAAGAGTTCCGCCACGGCAGGCACCGGGATTGTCATCCGTCCGTGTGTTGACACGACCGACCCGAATCCAACGGCAACCGGTGAGCAGCGCAGATCGCTGATCTGGAGGTCGTGCAGCGCGGTAACCACCCCGACGACATCGGCGATCGAGTCGAGCGCGCCGACCTCGTGGAAGTGAATCTGATCAACGTCGATGCCGTGAACGCGCGCCTCGGCGGCGGCGAGCGCTTGGAAGACTCGAAGCGAGTCGTCGCGAACTTCTCCGGGCAGTGCCGACTCACTGATTAACGTGCGAATTGAGGACCACGTGCGAGACGTGGAACTGTCCGCGACCTTGACCTCGACCTTGCAGGCGCGCAGCCCGGCGCGCTGCGTTGCTCCTTGGCCGAAGGTGATCGTCTCGGGAAGATCGAGGGCATCGACGTTGCGCTGAATCGTGGCAAGGTCCGCCCCGGCATGAACGAGGGCACCGAGCAGCATGTCCCCGCTGGCCCCGGCGCTCGCATCGACCCAGGCCAGCGTCATGAGGAATCGTCCGAGTGGCCCGCGGCGGAGATCTGCGTGACGCCCGTCGGTGCAGCATGAGCGCCACCACCAGCGACTCTGGCGATCCGTGCGGCTGCGACGCCGGCGCCGAACCCGTTGTCTATGTTGACGACTGTCACCCCGGGGGCGCACGAGTTGAGCATCGACAACAGCGCTGCCAGTCCTTCGAAAGCTGCGCCGTAGCCGACGCTGGTTGGGACGGCGATGACAGGCGAACTAATCAGTCCGCCGACGACGCTGGGCAGCGCGCCGTCCATCCCTGCGCAGACGATCACGGCATCTGCCTGGTCGAGATCGTCGCGGATCGAGAGAACTCGGTGAAGGCCGGCGACTCCCATGTCGGATCGGCGAACCACGTCGCAACCGTGTACGCGCGCTGTGACCTCGGCCTCGGCGGCGATGGGGTCATCCGACGTGCCGGCGCTGATCACCAGGATGCTGCCGCCGCGATGGATCGGCGACCCGAGTACGGCCGTGCGTGCAAGGGGATCGAGGTCGAGGTCGCTGCCAAATTCGGCGAGCAAAATCTCGGCCGTTGGTTGGTCAACGCGGGTGGCCATGACGGCGCGATCAGGGTGGGCTTGGCTCAGGCCGCGAAGTGCTGCTGCGGTGTCGGCCGGAGTCTTACCCGCAGCGAACACAACCTCGGGGTCCCCGGTACGCGACGGTCGATCGGTGTCAAGCCACACATGTCGACTCTAACCGCTAGGTACAGTAGGTCCGTGCCCAGTTCCCCCAACCTGCCCCTGCCGTTGAGTGTTGAGTTGTTGAGGTCTTGTGATGATCAAATGTCTCAACAAGTCAACACTCAACGGGAAGAGCGGGCGGTTTTTGGGGCGGGGGTTTGGGCGTGAGCGCTTGGATCGTTGCCGGAATTGCCGTCGGTGTCGCCGTGATTGCGATGGTGATTGCTGTTCTCGCCCTGCGTACTGCCCGCAGCGCGACTAGGGACTACCTACGAATTGCGCATGCGGATACCGACGTCGTCGATGTCCTGCTCGACAGAATCTCCGGAATCGATGCGACCAACAAGACGGTCGAAGATCTCGCTCAAATCGTCCAGTCCACCCGCGACGACGTCGCTCATTCGCTGCGCCACGTCGCTGTATTGCGCTATGACGCCTTCCGTGACTTGTCCGGCCGGCTGTCATTCAGCGTCGCGTTGCTAGATGATGTCGGCGACGGAATGATCCTCACAAGCCTGCGTGGTCGCAGTGAAACCCAATTGATTGCTAAGGGAGTCACCGGCGGCGGGGTCGAAGGTCTGAGTCTAGAAGAACAGCAAGCCGTGCAGTACGCACTCAAGGGAGTCGACGCGTGAGCGATCAATCCAGCGGTGGCGAACGCGCCGACCTCGACAGCGCCAAGGGCTTGGTCGGTGGTTCGAATCCTGGATCGACAGCAGCGGCCTCGCCGGACGGTATGCCTGCCCTGGAAAGGGCGGATGCCCCGGATGCTGCGCCTGCCCCGAGCGGTACGAATGCCCCGAGGGGTACCCAGCGCATTGCCTACCTTGGCCCGGAAGGCACCTTCACCCAAGCCGCGTTGAAGGCTATGCCGTCGGCGAGTGGCGCCCAGGGTGTTCCCCTGCCGACCGTCGATGCGGTCCTGGACGCAGTGAGATCCGGCGGCGTTGATGGCGGTGTCGTGCCGATCGAGAACTCGCTCGAAGGCCCTGTCCCGACGACCCTCGATGCTCTCGCCCGCGATGATGCACCGTTAGTGATCGTCGAGGAGTGGGCGCTGTCGGTTCACTTCGGACTACTCGTTCTGCCCGGAACGCAACTGTCGCAGATACGCCAGGTCGCGAGCATCCCGATCGCTGCCGCGCAGTGCCGCAAATGGTTGACAGCGAACCTGCCCGATGCTCACGTGCTGGCCGCGCTCTCGACGGCGAGTGCTGCCCAGCGACTAGCGCAAGAAGATCCGCCGCCCTATGACGCCGCGATCGGATCTGTGATTGCTGCCCAGCATTATGGACTCGACGTTCTTGCCGCTGACATCGGCGACAACCATGATGCCCGGACCCGATTCGTGCTTGTTCGTCGACCTGGTAGCCCGCCGGCTCCGACAGGTGCCGACAAGACCACCCTTGTGCTATTCATGCGTGAAGACCACCCCGGCGCGTTGCTCGAGATCCTTACCGAATTCGCTGTTCGCGGGGTCAACCTGACGCGAATCGAATCGCGACCCACGCGCAAGCAACTTGGCGACTACTACTTCTCGATCGACGCTGAAGGTCACGTCGCCGATGAACGGGTCGGCGAGGCGCTTGCTGGCCTGAAACGGGTGTGTGCCGACATCAGATTCCTCGGCTCGTATCCGCGCCACGACGGCAAAGAGCCGATGGTCCGCGCGGGTACCGCCGACGAAGCCTTCCAGTCCGCTGCCGCGTGGCTGGACTCGATCCGCAACCCCTAACCGATCCGCAACCCCTAGCCCACCCGCTCCCACTCACCGCCTGCCCCACACGCGGCGCCACCTACCCGCGGCTACCTACCCGCTGCCACTCACCCGCCTGCCCCCTTCGTTGAGTGTTGAGTTGTTGAGGTGTTTCCTTGATCAAAAACGTCAACCAAAACTCAACACTCAACGGGGGTTGGGGGGAGGCCGGACAATGATCAGCGCGTGTCGGCGGTGCGGATGTGGAAAGCTCCGCTCATGACCACTACCGAGGTCGCGCCTGATTATGAGCAGAGCGCGCCAGCACAGGGACCCTGGCCGTCGAAGTCGCTGGTCTGGACAGCGTCAGTTATCGCGCTGCTCATCGCGCTGCTGTGCGCAGTCGGACTGTCTGCGATCGGTGGCGGGATCGCAGCGAAGAACGGCACTCCGGCGGGGTCCCTAGTCGCCGGCAACGTGAGCTTGATTCCGGCACCGGGCTGGGAGGTCGTTGAGGTTGCTGATCAAGCACCCAACTCAGCGACCATGACCAAGGGCGGCGCAGTCGCGACGTTGACATCGGTTCAAGTCGCTGAGCCGACATCGCTGCAACAACAGCTCACGCAGTTGCGTGACGCAGCGGGTGGCGACGTAGGCACCACAGGTGACACGTTCGACTTCCAAATAGCTAGCAAGCAGCCGGGTTTGGGAATGAGTTTCGAAAACGAAGAAACGGTTGGACTATTCGTCGTCGCTTACGACCCGACTACGCAGACCAGTTCGCAACTCGTCCTCACGGCCCCGGCATCAGAACAGTCGACGATCAGCTCGGACGCACCGCGTATCGCGTCGACCATCCGCATTGACGGGCCCGCGTCATGAGTAACGACGTGACAGTTCCCGATAGCCCAGTTGACCCAGGCGAATCGAGGGCCCCAGAAGAGTCGGCGCCCACCCAGTCAACGAAGGCTCGACGTATTCCCGCGTTCGTCGTCGCGACAGTGTTGATTTTGGCTGGTTCGGCCATCCAATTACCGATGTTCCTGAGCTTGGTTAAGCAGCGCTCGACGCTGGCAATCATGATCGCTATCACCTACGTGCTCTACACAGCGCTGGTTCTGTGGATCTTCCGGCGGATCGTCAAGTGGGAGCGACCGACCAAACCAGCTACTGCCCTGGCGTTCATTTGGGGACTGCTGGTTGTTGGTGCATTCCAGCTCGTGGCCAATGGCGGTATCGCCCAGCTGCTGCTCGCGGCAGGTGGGGTGAAGTTCTACAACGACTGGGCCCCAGCGTTTTCGGCATCATTCACCGAGGAGGCCCTCAAAGCGGCGGGCGTGCTGGTGGCATTGGCGGTGAGCGCGCGCCGACCCAAGACCGCATTGTTCGTGTTCTTCATCGGTGCAACGGTCGGACTCGGATTCCAGGTCCTGGAGAACGTCAACACGACGTTCGGCTACGCACTCGGCACTGACAGCACCAACATCAAGGCCCTTGGATTCATCTTCGGGTTCCGAGCAGTCATGCTGGGACTGTTCTCCCACATCATGTACACGGGAGTCTTCGCGTTGGGTCTGGGCTACTTTCTCACCCGCAAGGACCGCGGATTCGGCAAGCGTTTCGGGGTGCTACTCAGCGGTATCGTGTTTGCGATGGGGGCGCACTTCTTCAACAACTCGCCGTTCCTTAAGGCCACGTTCCCTGACTCACCAGTGGGTAACCTGATCAAGGCGATAGTGCCGTTCATGATTTTCGTGATCGCGTTGGTGGTGGCTCGTCGTCACGCGAAAGCCGTTCTGGACCCTAAAACTGAATCGAGCCCGCCCGCCCGTTGAGTGTGGTTGTTGAGGTGGTTTCTTGATCGAATGCCTCAACAAGTCAACACTCAACGGACAGGGGTGCGGTTGGTTGGTCAGCCTTGGATCAGGCGACCGGCACCGGCGTAACGCGGTGTCCAGTACGAGGAATACATGCTTTCGATGACAACACCGCGACGTGGATTGTTAGCGCCAATCATCCTGCCGTGACCGATGTACATCGACACATGCTGTGATCCGCCGGGACCCCAGAACAGGAGGTCACCTGGCAGCAGGTGACGCTTGGAGACCTTCTTGGTGCGGTTCCACTGCGACACCGAGTAGTGCGGCAGGTTGATGTGGGCAACCCGCTTGTAGATGAGCTTGGTGAAGCCCGAGCAATCGAACGCGTTATCCGAGTAGCCGCCGTACACGTAGTGGGCTGTGTAACGCTTCTTTTTGGCGAATGCGACGAGCTTGGATCGCATCGACACGGCCTTGAGGTGACGGACCTGCGCTTTGGTCAGTGCTGGCTTGGCAGGTCTCGCCGGCTTCGCGGCTGCCACGCGCGCAGCAGGTACGGCAGTTTCATTTGTTACCGACGTGGAGGCAGCTTGAGCCTGCGTTGGCATAGCGATTACGACAACAGGAATAGCGATTGCAATAGCAGTAGCGGCGGCAAGACATGCGCCATCACCGCGTGAGTAGGCACGCATTCGTAGAACCAGCTCCTCGTTAGGTCGCTTCCCGGGTTAGCTGACGGGCTCGGGCACAAGGTTGGCCCTACTGGCACTAGGCCAGATTCGCCCCATTAATTGCTAGTGGGTCCCCGGTACACCTGCGACCGACCGGCCAGGGGAAGTGGCCGCGCCAGCAGGCGATTCAGCGAGCCGCCCGCACCCCGTCAGGTGACGGTGCTTCAACAAGCGACGCTTCAACGTAGCAAACGAAATCGGACATCCGCTTAAGTCGGTACACCCTGTGGATTACTCTGAGTGATCAAATCGCTGTGGATTGTCGGTAAAGCCTGACTCTTCGCTCTCACTCTCAGTTGAAGCTGTCCGCATCTTGCGTGACACTCTTCACACAAGTTTTCCTTTATCCACAAGACTTTTACGGTAACTCCAGCAGGATTTGCTCAATCAGAGCAGCGACTCCGTCGTCGTCATTTGCCCCTGTCACCCGTTGGGGACCGACCGAATTCAGTACCGCAGAGTGAGCATTGGCAACCGCCCAGCCATGACCCGCCCACTGCAGCATCGGGAGATCGTTTGGCATATCGCCTACCGCTGTCACGTTCGCGGAATCGACTCCGTGGGCGCTTGCCAGCCACGCCAGGCCGCTTGCCTTTGACGTGTCATGGGCCGACATCTCCAGCAGCAGGTCACCCTTGGTCGAGTGGGTGACTGTCACAACACCGCTGAGCTGATCTTGAAGGTGGGTCAGCATCTGGTCAGGGTCGAGCGCATGACCCTCGGGGCCGCGGGCGAGCAGCTTGACGATGTCTCCACGACTGATCAACTCCTCCACTGGCACGGTGGGCAGGTTGCCCGGCGGGATCAGTTTTGGGCGGTAGGCAGCGTCATGGCCGTATTGCGGAAGCTCACCCGCACGCTCTTGGTGGGCCGCAATCGGCGACTCTGGGATCCGAGCGCCAACGGGTATTCGCTCGACGCCGAAGCCAGCGCCGGGGATCGCCTCTCGAATACGCGCGACGGTCTCTAGCGCAGCTTGGGCGTCGATGGGGCTGGTGTGTTCGACGATGCGATTGGTCAGGTCGACCAGTACGGCGCCGTTGGCGCTCACGGCTAAGCCCTGCCAGCCGAGCTGATCGATAACCGGCGCGAGCCATCTGGGTGGGCGACCGGTCACCACAGTGACTATCAGCCCTGCTTCGCGAGCCTTACCCAAAGCGGCTAAAGCACGCGGCGAGACGGTGAGGTCCGAACGCAGCAAAGTCCCGTCAAGGTCAGTGGCCAGCATCCTGGTGGTGGTTCTGTGTCCAGCAGCCGACCGATTGGCTGCTGACCTATTGGCCGCCACCGGACCGGCCGACGAACCGTTGGAGGCCGATTCGCTGCGGGCTGCGTCTGACACCCACCTAGCCTCCCACGTGCCCGGGTTCAGGCTGACGCCAAGCGGACTCTCTGCTCCCACGCGCCCGGGCTACCGTCCATGCCATAGCGGACTCTCTGCTACCGCTCCCACGTGCCCGGGTTCAGGCTGACG
>Ga0105047_10020598_pt1 | contig 10123 bp, 6 predicted proteins | sample MAT04_FD_78384 | JGI IMG/M metagenome (GOLD analysis project Ga0105047, IMG submission 78384) | Freshwater microbial communities from Lake Fryxell liftoff mats and glacier meltwater in Antarctica - MAT-04 (megahit assembly) | ecosystem: Environmental > Aquatic > Freshwater > Ice > Liftoff... | reverse complement strand
CGCGAACATCCCGCCGGTTTCCACCTCGTGCACCGGTGCCGGCCGACGCTCGAGGAAAAGAAACAGGATCACGAAGGACGCAATGAACGACACCGCGTTCACCACGAGCGCGCCGCGCACTCCGAGTACGGCGACGGCCAGTCCACCGAGCGCAAGGCCGGCCACCTGCTGCAGCAAGTGCAGGGTGCGCAGCAGGCCCGAACCCACCAGGTAGTCGCGGCCGGCCGGCAGCACTTCGGGCAGTGTGGCGGCCCACGCGGCATCGAACACGGGTGTGAAGAGTTCGGCCACAAACAGCAGCAGGAGCAGCAGCAGGATCGACACCGATCCGTCTGCCAGGACGGCAAGCAGACTGATGATCACGACGCGAAGGCCATCGGAGCTCAGGAGCACCTTGTGACGCGCGTAGCGGTCGGCCAACGGACCCAGCAGGGTGCCACCGAAGACCAGTGGCAGGTACGACACTGCGAACGTGGCAGCCGAGAGCGAAGCGCTGCCGGATCGATCAAGCACAAGCAGGGCAAGGGCGACGCGCGCCACCTGGTCGCCCAGGCCGCTCACCACCTGCGCGAACACCAGCGCCGTAAACTCGCGGTGCTTGAGCAGGGCACGGTAAGACACAGCAGGTGTTGCCGCCCCGCCCCTCGCGCCGCTCATCCGTAGAACACCCTTTCGACCACAACTCGAGCCCGCCGCGTCACGCGGAGATAGTCCTCAACGAGGTCGGCGGAGCGGCCGCTCGCGGCCCGCGGATCCTCGTAGCCCATCAACCGCGACAACCGGGCGCGGTCAAGCGCCTGGGTCGGGATGCTGTCAGAGGCCCGACCCTTAGACAGCATGACTGCGTTACGGATCCCGGTGGCGGTCCGCCACGCGGTCAGCAGCACCTCGGCGTCCTGCGCCGTGATCAGGCCCGCCTCATGAGCAGCCGCCAGTCCCTCAGTGGTCGAGGTGGTGCGCAGGCCAGGAAGCCGGTGCCCGTGCTGCAGTTGCAGCAGCTGGAGCGTCCACTCGACGTCGGCGAGCCCCCCCGGTCCGAGCTTGGTGTGCATCTTCGGGTCGGCGCCCCGCGGCAGCCGTTCGTTCTCAACGCGCGCCTTGACGCGGCGCACCTCGCGTAGATCCTCGGCGCTCAGGCCACCCTCGGGGTAGCGGAGCGGATCGATGAGCTCGATGAAGGCCCGGCCGAGCTCGGAGTCGCCGGCCACCGGTTCGGCGCGCAGCAGCGCCTGGCTCTCCCACACCAACGACCAGCGCGCGTAGTAGGCGGCATACGAAGCGATGGAACGGACCAACGGGCCTTGACGCCCTTCAGGGCGGAGGTCGGCGTCGATGAGTAAGGGCGGATCGGGAGCCGGAATGGCCAGCAATCGTGTCAGCTCGTTGGCCACGGCCAGCGCGGCATCAGCTGCATCGGTCTCGTCTGCGCCATCGAGCGGCTCGTGCACGAACAGCACGTCGGCATCACTGCCGTAACTCAGTTCACGCCCTCCGAAGCGACCCATGGCGATCACCGCGATGCGGGTGGGGATCTCTTCACCTCGGTGACGTTCGACTTCGCGAATGGCCGCTTCAAGCCCAGACTCCACCACCGCAGTCGCCACACCGCTGATTGCCTGGCACACCTCGTCGACCTCGATGGTGCCGAGCACGTCGGCGATCGAGGTGCGCAACAGTTCGCGACGACGGATCGCCCGCACCAATGCGATCGCAGCATCCGAGTCGATCTGCCGGTGAACCGTCTGACAAGCCTCGCTCACCAACGCCTCGATCGGTCGTGGCACGAGCTCATCGTCGTCGCCGAACATCACGGTGGCCTCGGGTGCACGCAGCAAAAGGTCGGCGGCATACCCGCTTGAGCCCAGCACCCGCGCCATCCGCTCAGCGGTCGCGCCCTCGTCGCGCAGCAGGCGCAGGTACCACGGCGTGCTGCCCAGAGCATCACTCACCTGACGAAAGGCGAGCAGCCCAGCATCGGGATCAGGTGAATCGGCGAACCACGCCAGCATCACCGGGAGCAGGGTCTTCTGCACCGTCGCGCGACGCGAGATGCCACTGGTCAAGGCCTCGATGTGTCGTAGCGCACCGGCGGGATCAGCGAAGCCCAACGCCTCAAGCCTCGCCTGCGCAGCCTTGAGTGTGAGCCGCGCCTCGCCCGGCTCCAACCGTGCCACCGCATCAAGGAGCGGACGGTAGAAGAGCTTCTCGTGCAGGCGGCGCACCTCGCGCTGGTGGCCTCGCCACGTCTTGAGCAGCTCCTCGACCGGATCGACCCGGAAGCCCATCGAGCGTCCCAGCCGCCGAAGGTCGGCCTCGCCGTCGGGAACGATGTGCGTCCGCCGCAGGCGCACCAGTTGGATGCGGTGCTCCATTGTGCGCAGGAACTGATACGCGCGGTCGAGTTCGGCGGCATCATCGCGCCCCACGAACCCATGGGTCGAAAGCGCTTCAAGCGCATTCAACGTGGTCGCGCTGCGCAGCCTGAAGTCATCGCGACCGTGCACCAGCTGAAGCAGCTGAACCGAGAACTCCACGTCGCGCAGGCCACCAGGCCCGAGCTTGAGCTGGCGTCCGGCCTCTTTCGCCGGGATGTTCTGCTCGACGCGACGCCTCATGGCTTGCAGGTCGGAGACGAAGTCCTTTCGCGAAGCCGCGGCCCACACCATCGGAGCCATGGCCTCCACGTAGGCCTCGCCCAACGCGCGATCGCCAGCCACCGGGCGCGCTTTAAGCAGCGCCTGGAACTCCCACGTGCTGGCCCACTTCTCGTAATAGGCCACATGGCTTCGCAGCGTGCGCACGAGTGCACCCGACTTGCCCTCGGGACGCAGCGCGGCGTCCACCTCCCACAGCGATCCTTCGGCCGTCGGGTCGCCACACGCATGGATGAGCGCACCGGCCAGCTTGGCGCCGATCGTCATGGCCTGCTGCTCATCAACACCGTCGGCGGGCTCGGCGACGAAGATCACATCGACGTCGCTGATGTAGTTGAGTTCGCGTCCCCCGCACTTGCCCATGCCGATCACCGCGAGCCGGCAGCGCTCGGAGCCTTCAACCTCGGCACGGGCGATGGACAGAGCACCTTCGAGCGCGGCGGACGCAAGATCTGCGAGCTGCTCGGCCACCCAAGGCAGTGAGGCGCCTTCGTGCAGATCCGCGGCAGCGATCTGCACGAGCTGGCGTCGGTACTCCACGCGCAGCGCATCACGTGCGAGGTGAACCTCTGTGCCCGCCACGGGATCCACGCCCGTCGCGTCGCCGCCGACCGCCGCCACCACAAGATCGCGGCGTTGATCAGCGCTGAGCAAAGGCAGCGGATCGACCAGATCGCCGATCTGATCGGGGTGGCGGGCCAGGTGCTCACCCAGGGCCTGACTGGCCCCCAGGATCGAGGTCAACCGGGCACGTACCACCTCGTCGGTCCACCATGCCGGTCGTGACTCACGGGCGCGGGGGGCCAAGGCCACCAACCCGTCCAAGGCCAGATCGGGATCTGCCGAGTCACACACAGCATCAACCCAGAGCAGCTCGTCCTCGTCCTGCGCCGCCTCATCCGATCCGACGAAGAACTCGCGGTTCCACAACGCGGTCAGAGAGTCGATGGCCTTCTGCGGATCCACGAATCCCCGGCGCACAAGTCGCCCGCGCTCGGTACTGCCGCGGTTCGTCTGCGAGGTCACTGACGCACGCTACTGCGGTGCAGCCCCGCAGGTCATCGGGTCACCGGCGGTCCACCGGGTCGGACGACCGGCTCGCTGGACCGGCGCAGGGGATCGGCGCAGGGGATCGCCTCAGAGAACCGGCAGGTCGTTCTCGAGCTCCCATGGCGTCACCTGCGAGCGGTACTCCTCAAACTCGGCCCGCTTGTTGCGCAGGAACACGTCGAAGACGTGCTCGCCCAGGGTTTGGGCCACGAGCTCGGACTTCTCCATCACCTTGATGGCGTCATCGAGCGACCACGGCAGCGGCTCGATGCCCATGACGCGGCGCTCGGCGTCGGTGAGCGACCACACGTCGTCGTCGGCGCCAGGAGGCAGCTCGTACCCCTCTTCGATGCCCTTGAGACCGGCTTCGAGCAGGAGTGCAAAGGCCAGGTACGGATTACAGGCCGAATCCAACGCGCGGTACTCCACGCGGGTCGACTGCCCCTTCTGCGGCTTGTACATCGGAACGCGCACCAGTGCCGATCGGTTGTTGTGACCCCAGCAGATGTAGGACGGTGCTTCTCCGCCGCCGGCCAACCGCTTGTAGGAGTTGACCCACTGGTTGGTGACGGCGGTGATCTCGGGCGCATGAGTGAGCAGGCCCGCGATGAACGAGCGGCCGGTCTTCGAGAGCTGGTAGTCCGAGCCGGCCTCGTAGAACGCGTTGCGGTCGCCCTCGAAGAGCGAGAGGTGGGTGTGCATACCCGATCCGGGGTACTGCGCAAACGGCTTCGGCATGAACGTGGCGTAGACGCCCTGCTCAAGCGCAACCTCCTTGACGACCAGACGGAAGGTCATGATGTTGTCGGCCGTGGTGAGCGCGTCCGCGTACCGCAGGTCGATCTCGTTCTGCCCCGGTGCCGCCTCGTGGTGGCTGAACTCGACCGAGATGCCCATGGCTTCCAACATGGTGATGGCCTCACGACGGAAGTCGTGGCCGATGCCGTGCGGAGTGTGATCGAAGTAGCCGCCCGCATCGACGGGTTGCGGTCGCTCGCCCTGGGCAGGCGCCTTGTCGAGCAAGAAGAACTCGATCTCGGGGTGGGTATAGAAGGTGAAACCTCGGTCGGCCGCCTTGGCCAGCGATCGCTGCAGCACGTAGCGCGGATCGGCGTAACTCGGCGTGCCGTCGGGCATGAGGATGTCGCAGAACATGCGGGCCACCCCGTTGGATTCGCCCCTCCAAGGAAGCACCTGGAAGGTGGACGCATCGGGGCGGGCAAGCATGTCCGATTCGGAGACGCGGGCGAACCCCTGGATCGCAGAACCGTCAAAGCCGATGCCCTCGGAGAAGGCGGCTTCGAGTTCGGCGGGTGCCACAGCGACCGACTTCAAGAAGCCCAGGACGTCGGTGAACCACAAACGCACGAAGCGGATGTCGCGCTCTTCAAGCGTGCGCAGGACGAATTCAGTCTGCTTATCCATGATCGGCAGTCTGCCGACGCTGTGTTTCACGGACGTTACGCCGCGGACCTCAGGACCTCAGGCCCGCGCGCAGGCCGCATAGGCCTGCCTAGGCTGAGGCCGTGAAGCAGCTGCGAGTAGCCCTTGCCCAGAAGAACGCCGTCGTCGGAGATCTCCAAGGCAACACCGCGCAGGTGGTGTCGGCCGCCTTCGACGCCCGGCGCCGAGGCGCGCACGTGCTCGTGCTGCCCGAGATGTTCCTCACCGGATACCCCATCGAGGATCTGGCACTCCGAGACTCGTTTGCCCAGGCCGCCGATTACCGGTTGCAGACTCTGGCCCGCACGCTCAAGCGACGCGACCTCGACGACATGGTGATCGTGGTGGGCAACCTCGGGCGGCAGGCCGGCACCGACGCCCCCCAGAACGTGGCGGGGGTGCTGCACGGAGGCAAGGTGGCGGCGCGATACGCCAAGCAGCACCTGCCCAATTACGGCGTCTTCGATGAATACCGGTACTTCGCTCCCGGCCAGCGCGATCTGATCGTGCGCATCCACGGCGTCGACGTGGCCATCGCGATCTGCGAAGACCTCTGGAACGACGACGGGCCCGCCTCGCGCGCGGCCGGCCATGGCGCCGACCTGCTGCTGGTCATCAACGGGAGTCCTTACGAGATCAACAAGGACGACGTCCGGCTCGACCTCTGCGCGCGTCGAGCGGCTGAGGCCGACTGCCCCTTGGCCTACGTCAACCTGGTCGGCGGTCAGGACGAACTCGTCTTTGACGGCGATTCGATCGTGGTGTCGCCGATCGGCCAGGTACTGGCCCGCGCCGGGCAGTTCACTGACGAGGTGGTCGTCGTCGACCTCGCCTTCGACCAGCGAAAGTCAGTCGACTCCAACCCATACGCGGACCGTCTCGACCGCGTCGTCATCAGCGACGAGCCCTTGGAGCTGTACACCCCGATCGGATCGGCCGTGTCCGCTCGGCTCAGCGATGAGGAAGAGGTGTACACCGCCGTCGTCACCGGGTTGCGTGACTACATCGAGAAGAACGGGTTCGAGACGGTCATCCTTGGGCTGTCAGGCGGGATCGACTCGGCACTCACGGCTGTCATGGCGGCCGACGCGATCGGCCCGGATCGGGTGTACGGCGTCAGCATGCCGAGCGTTCACAGCAGTGATCATTCGATGACCGATGCCGAAGACCTCTCGCAGCAGCTCGGCATCTACTACATGTCGGTACCCATCGCCCCCATGGTCGATGCCTTCCATGAGGCGATCGTCATCAACGGCGTCGCTGCCGAGAACCTTCAGGCGCGGATGCGCGGTATGACGTTGATATCGCTCTCGAACCAGGAGGGCCACCTCGTGCTGGCCACTGGGAACAAGAGCGAGCTCGCCGTTGGCTACTCGACGATTTACGGCGACGCCGTCGGCGGCTTCGCACCGCTGAAGGATCTGCCCAAGACATGGGTCTGGAGGCTCGCGAAGTGGCGCAACGATGTGGCCGCGCAGATGGGTGAAGTGGTGCCCATCCCCGAGAGCAGCATCACCAAGCCACCGTCGGCCGAACTGCGCCCCGACCAGTTGGACACCGACAGCCTGCCCGACTACCACCTGCTCGACGACGTTCTCGATGACTACGTCGAGAACGATCGGAGCGCCGCCGAACTGGTACGCGATGGCTTCGACCTTGACACCGTCGAACGCGTCCTGGCGATGGTCGACCACGCCGAGTACAAGCGTCGGCAGTACCCGCCCGGTCCGAAGGTCTCGCTGAAGGCCTTCGGTCGCGACCGCCGACTGCCCATCACCAACCACTGGCGTGAGAAGGCTCCCCGCGCGGCCACACCCGCGGCATCGGAGGACTCGGACGCGCCGGAGGCCGCCTCGGAGGCTGGTTCGGGCAGCGGCGCTGCGGAGCCTGGCGGCGGTCCGCTCGTCACCGAGTAGAGATGCGTGGTTCCATGGGGTCATCGATCCGGGGACGCCATGGCGCCTCGAGAACGGAGTCACCATGAACGAGCGCGACGACGCTGCGCCCGAAACCCTCTACGGGGGCCTGCCGGCCACCCATCGGCGGGTCACTGCGCGCGACCTCATCCTGGCCAAGGAGCGCGGGGATCGCTGGCCGATGATCACGTCCTACGACGCAATCACGGCACGGCTGTTCGATGACGCGGGCATCCCTGTTCTCCTCGTCGGCGACAGCGCCGCGATGGTCGTGCATGGCCACGACTCCACGTTGCCGATCACGGTCGAGGATCTGCTCCCGATGGTGGCCGCAGTCGTGCGGGGAACCTCACGCTCGCTCGTGGTCGCCGATCTACCCTTCGGTTCGTATCAATCCTCGCCCGAGCAGGCACTGGCCACGGCGTCGCGCTTCGTGAAAGAAGCAGGCGCCCACGCAGTCAAGCTTGAGGGCGGCAATCGAGTGCTGCCGCAGGTAGAGGCCCTCGTGGCCTCGGGCATCCCCGTGATGGGTCATCTGGGTCTGACCCCACAATCGGTCAACGTGTTCGGGGGCTACCGGGTCCAGGGGCGCGGTGAATCAGGTGAGACGCTCGTGGCCGATGCCAAAGCGTTGCAGGAGGCAGGAGCGTTCGCCGTCGTGCTCGAAGTCGTGCCGGCCGAACTGGCCGAACGCATCACCGCATCGTTGAACATTCCAACGGTCGGCATCGGGGCGGGTCACGCCACCGATGCCCAGGTGCTGGTCTGGCAGGACCTCGTGGGGCTGACGCCGCCGCCACATCCGCGCTTCGTTCAGCCGTACGCCGACCTTCGAAGCATCATCACCGACGCGGTGACCACGTGGGCCGATGACGTCGTCGCAGGCACGTATCCGGCCGCCGAGCAGGAATACCACTGAACCGTGCGCCCCTGAAGCGGGTCTGCGTACGCACAGCCAGCCGGGATGCGATCAGATGTCAGTGACGCGAACGCCCGCATGCGCCTTGTAGCGGCGGTTCACCGAGATCAGGTTGGCGGTGAGCGCCTCCACCTGATGAGCATTGCGAAGGCGCCCGGCGAAGATTCCTCGCATACCGGGGATCTTCGCGACGACAGCCTGGACGATGTCGGTGGCCTCTCGCTCTTCGCCCAGCACCAAGACGTCGGTATCGATGGTGGCGACTCCTTCGTCGAGCAGGAGCACCGCAGAGACATTGTTGAACGCGGCCACCACCCGCGAATTTGGCAGGATCGCAGCAGCCTGCTGAGCGGCACTGCCTTCCTCGACCGGCAACGCAAAGGCACCCTGCTTGTCGAAACCCAACGGATTGACGCAGTCGACCACGATGCGGCCTTCGAGCTCGGCGACCAGCGACTCCAACGTGGCCCGGTGCCCCTCCCATGGAACCGCGACAATCACGACATCGCTGTTGGACGCGCAGACGGCGTTGTCGGCGCCGAGAACACCCTGGCCGATCTCGTCGGCAGCGGTCTGCGCCCGCGCTGCGTCGCGTGAACCGATCGTCACGGTGAGCCCGGCCATCGAGAGCCGACGAGCCAGACCACGTCCTTGATCACCGGTGCCCCCCAGGACACCGATGCGCAATGCGCTCACATCGGGCAGCACGTGCGGGTCGACAACGGGCTTGGCGGCAGCGGACTGATCGGTCGACGTCATGGCGCGCATCCTTCCAGTCCTGGTAGGTGTGGGGCACGATGGGCCCGTGGATGCCGCCGCCGTTCAACTGCTGCGTGAACTCCTTGCTGGCGATCCCCTGATGGGTCGCACCGAGGAGTTCGCGGACAGTCTCAACCGTTCCGTAAGCACGCCGGGCGGCCTGCTCCTCGTTGGCACGCCGACAGAGGAACCCTGGCACTTGGCGGCCCACCTCGACGACGAGAGCCGCTTTGCCGACCTTCCCGAGCTCTCCCCCACGTTGGTGCGCTGGCAGCCACCGGCCGGTGCGCCGGCCCACCTTTCGATCGGCCTCGAACGCATCGAACACGCATCACGTGGCGAGACCCTCTTCGTCGTTGCACCGGATGCCGCACCTGATGAACTGCTCGAGCGCGTGGCAGACGCCAAGCGGATCGGCGCGACGATCCTGACCATGGGCACCGATGAGGACGAACTCACCGGATTGGCACACGATGCTCTGATCGTGCCGACCCCCTTCGATCCGAACGCCACGACATTGGGAGTGATGAGCCCCTCAGCCGATGGTCAGGCGTCTACCGGCGTTGATGCGCACGCGGCCACCCTCGGACTCAGCTTTGACGCGGCTCAGCACCTGGTCTCAATGACAGCTGGCCAGATGTCGCGTGGTCGTGGACGCCGCGATGTGCGCTCGCGATTGGCACGGCTCATTGACGGAATCACGGGCCCTCCCACCAAGTGGTGACAACTCGGTAACGGCGTCTCATAGCCGCGCTTCACGCACAAAAGAGTGACCTGTGTGACACATGAATCGATGTGTTCACACCCGTAGAACACCCACCGTTGCTGTCTGAACTTCACCGACGAACAACGTTGACGTGAGCGATCGACGACGTCTCCACATCGTCGTGAGAGACATGTATGAGTGTTCTCGCGAGAAACGTCGAAGAAAGTTTCTCGCGACACGCTGCTATTAACTTGTGCACTTGTACTGGCACAAGTGCGCAAGCGGTGGGATGGTAATTGCGAAACGTTCAGCAACGGGCTGGACGCGACATCTCTGGGAGGAACTTGTGGCGGCCAAGAAGACCGCGGCAAAGCGCCCCGCCAAGAAGACGGCGAAGAAGACGGCGAAGCGCACCGCCAAGAAGTCCACAAAGAAGACCGCTGCAAAGCGGACCGCCAAGAAGTCCGCAGCAAAGCGGACGGCCAAGAAGTCCGCTGCGAAGCGCACCGCCAAGAAGTCCGCAGCAAAGCGGACCGCCAAGAAGTCCGCAGCAAAGCGGACCGCCAAGAAGTCCGCTGCGAAGCGCACGGCCAAGAAGTCCGCTGCGAAGCGGACGGCCAAGAAGTCCGCTGCGAAGCGCACCGCCAAGAAGGCGGCCAAGAAGGCTGTTAAGCGT
>Ga0105047_10020596_pt1 | contig 10123 bp, 7 predicted proteins | sample MAT04_FD_78384 | JGI IMG/M metagenome (GOLD analysis project Ga0105047, IMG submission 78384) | Freshwater microbial communities from Lake Fryxell liftoff mats and glacier meltwater in Antarctica - MAT-04 (megahit assembly) | ecosystem: Environmental > Aquatic > Freshwater > Ice > Liftoff... | reverse complement strand
GGTGCAGGTTATTTGTTGTAAATGGTTGCGTGTTTTAGTTTGCGTATGGCACTACTACGCTCTTTTTTTTACTATCATTTTCATATAAACTAGTTGGTGGCAATTTTAAAAATCCGCGATTGTAACAAACTATTTTTTCAAAGACCAATTCACAAAAAGAAAATATGGAAACGAACAGAAGACTTTGGCTGAAAAAAATTGGAATTGGAGTTGCTGGAATTGGACTTACAAATTTCAATTCATTTGCCTCTCCACTTGTATCAGAAAATTTAATTAATAGTTTTGATAATGATACTAACTTAATTTTTTTACGCTCAAATGAAAATCCATATGGTCCATCTCCATTAGCAAGGAAATCATTTGCAGACAATGCGAATATTAGTAATAGATATAATTGGGATATTGCTAACCAACTAATTGCTGACCTTGCAAAAAGAAATAGTGTAAAAGACGAAAACATACTATTAGGAGCGGGTTCAACTGAAATTTTAGATTTGGTCGCAAAATTGGTAACACAAGAAAAAGGAAATTATGTAATCGCAGATCCAAGTTATGATTATTGGACAGTTACATTAGATAATTTAGGTTTAACGAAAAATAAAGTACCACTTACAACAGACAAGAAAATTAATTTGCAAGCTATGTTGGAAGCCGTAGACCAAGATACAAAACTTGTTTATATCTGTAATCCAAACAATCCAACAGGAACAATTTGTGAAAGAGAAGCATTGTTAGAATTTGTAACCAAGATTTCACAAAAAACAATTATACTAATTGATGAGGCATATTTGGAATTTACTAAACAGCAATCCATTAGCAATATCGTAAATGAGAATAAAAATATTATTATTACCAAAACATTTTCCAAAATATATGGTTTAGCTGGAGCACGTATTGGTTATGCAATTGCGCACAAAACAATAATTGATAATTTAGGAAATTTGCAATCCAACACAAATAACAGTGTTAGTGTATTATCAAAACTTGCTGCTATAGCTTCTTTGAAAGATGATAAATTTGTTTCAAATTGCTATTTACTAAATGAAAATGCAAGACAATATACTATTAGCGAACTCAAAAAATTAAATTGTGAGTGCATTTCTTCAAATACAAATTTTATATATTTTTCACTTTCCAAATACAAAAAGGATTATTTCAAGCAATTAGAAAATAATAATATTGAAGGAGGAAGAATATATGAAGAACAAGGTAAATGGACAAGAATTACAGTTGGCAAAATGGACGAAATGAATAAATTTATTAAAGCAATTGAATAAAAAACTGCCACCAACAGCGGTTTTGCGAGATTGCGAAATATGTAGTTACTTCACGTTTATCTTTCGCAAGAAATTTTATCTTTCCGAAAAGTTCTCAGTTCGCTTTCATTGGCAACGGACGCCTAGCGCGATGACGATAGTATTAAACTTTGTTTAATTATTTGTTAATATTATTAAACAGATTGTAAATTCGTCTAAATTTGTGGCACTTAATTAATATAAATATAAACAATGATGAATTTAGTAAAAAAAATTAGCCTTTTCGCAGTTGTTGCAGCGATAACGGTTGCTTGTGGAGACGGAAAAAACAAAGATGCTGCCGTGGACGGTACAGCAGTTGATTCGACAGAAGTTGCAGCGGATACAATTACGGTAGAAAAAACTACAACAATTGTAGATGTGGCAGCTGGGAATGAAGATTTCTCAACTTTAGTAGCGGCTGTGAAAGCAGCTGATTTAGTTGAAACCTTGAGTAGTGAGGGACCATTTACTGTGTTTGCTCCAACAAATGAAGCGTTTGCAAAATTGCCAGCAGGAACTGTTGACAATTTGTTGAAACCAGAAAATGTTGAAAAACTTAAAGGTCTTTTAACCTACCACGTGGTTGCAGGAAAGTTTGATGCTGCAACAGTTACAGATGCAATTACTAAAGGTAAAGGCAAATATACTGTAACTACAGTTCAAGGTGGAAAAATTGATTTGTCTGTAAAAGATGGAAAAGTAATTCTAACCGATGCTAATGGTAAAAGTGCAGTAGTTGTAATGGCTGATGTTGCTGCGTCAAACGGTGTGATTCATGCGATTGACTCGGTAGTTATGCCAAAATAAGTATTCTTCCAATCCAGTCAATGGATAAAAAGAATTAGAAAAAAATAAAGAAACTAAACAGTTGCAGGAACAATCTTGTAACTGTTTTTTAGTTTATAGCTTTTCAGTGTAGCTATTTGCTGTGGCTTGTAGTAACTTTTTATCCTGCTACTCAAAGTTGTCCTGTTTTATAAAAAAGTGTTCGACTTTTGCCGCTTTAGTGCTTCTTTATATATTAAATCACAGTGAGTATACCGTGTTTAAATTCTCAAATTTTTCTAATTTAAAAAGAGTAGTTATAGCTTTATGACCGCACTTTATCAGAGTTTCTTTTGGACTTTTACTATCGATAACTTTAAATATATTTATTGGCCCTGCTAGAATTAGTTATATCAAAAATCCCGCATTGTTTTTCAACTTTGCGGGATTTTTTCATCAAAACCTAACCAATTCATGTTACTTTAACCTAACCTTATTTCTTATCGTCAATTATTGCTTTTGTACCGTCCGCTTTATAATAGTAGTAGTCGTTAGTATTGTTGTTTGACGCTGTGTAGTTATAATTGTTGTTGTAGTTACTGTTGTAAACGTATCCGTAGTTACCACGGCCTTTTACATTCCCAATTAAATCTACGATATCGCCACGTCGGTTGTAAATAAGCTGCATTCCGCCAATTTGTACAAGTGCAGTTCTGTTGTATCTCATGTAAACCGTTCCTATTCGGTTCACTCTGTCTCTGCTATCATAATTGATAAACGTGTTGCCAATTCGTCTGACTCTGCCAAAACTATCATGGTCAATACGAACACCATAATTTATCAAGCTACTATTTGTTGACGGACTGATTCTTCTTCCAGCTGTTTTATAAAAGTATTCTCCGTCACTGTCTTCTGGACGTGTATTGAAATCAAATTCTCCATTTGGGAAAACGAAAAACTCAATGTCTCTTTCTGTAAAAGAGATTGGCTCATCAAAGCTAAATCTCATTCTTTTTTCTTCACCAGAATGATTGAATACAACTGATGCTTCTGCTACATTTCCAACTAGTAAAATGATAGCTACTAAAAGTGTAATTTTTTTCATGATATTTTAATTTGAGTTTTTTGCTTACTCTATCGATTTTCAGCTGCCTCGAACAAAACTATTTTGTTACTATGCCTATTTCAAATGGTGTGCCACAATGGCAAATGTTTTTCTTAAGGTTTGGTTAATATAAAGTCATCGGTAGCATTTTTATACACTATTGATGCTTTTGGTGCTATTAAACGGTCGTTAAAAAGTTTTGCTTACCATCGTTGTTATCTTTTTTTCAGTACATTTGGTACTTAATTTTGAATAAATATTTTATGATGAAAAACCTACTGTTTTCATTTTTTTTCTTTGTGATAACACTAAACAGTTACAGTCAAGATTTCGTTCCCTATTACGACTCGGTAGCCAGCCAGTGTTCACAGGCCAATATCACTTCCAATTTAACAGCTTATGAAGCACTAGGATTAAAGCGAAGAGGAACTGCTTCTTTGCAAAACACCTTGAATTGGTTAAAAAATAAATACTTGGCTTTTGGTTATACTGCAAGTCAAATTCAAGAAGACTCTTATACGTATCCAGGTTCACCAGCAGTTTGTAAAAATCTTATTGTAACCAAAGTAGGAACTGTTTATCCAAACACGTTTATAATAGTTTGTGGTCATTACGATTCTATTGGCGGCACAGGAACCAACGACAACGGAAGTGGTTTAGTTTCTATTTTGGAAACAGCCCGTTTGTTAAAAGATATTCCAACAGAATACTCGATTAAATTTATCAATTTTAGTGGTGAAGAAGACGGATTGTTCGGCAGCAAGCACTATGTAACTACTATTGTAAACGGCACAACTCCTAAAATGGATATTCGTTTAGTACTCAATATTGATGAAGTTGGAGGTGTGGCAGGTTTAGATAACGATACAATAACATGCGAGAGAGATACAAATAACTCGCCTTCAAGTAATAATGCGCAATCAAGTATAATGACAAATCAATTAATAAATTGCGTTGGATTATACTCTCCGTTAAACACGCTTTTGTCCTATGCTTACGCTTCTGATTATATGTCTTTTCAAAGTAATAACGAAATCATAACTGGCTTTTTTGAAACTAATGAAACTACACACAGACATACCAACTCTGATTTGTTACTTAATATGGATCCGGTGTATAATTATAATGTTGCCAAAGCGCTTATTGGAGCGACGATGCACTTTTCAATTGCTGCAACATCAACTTTGGATACTCCAGATTTTGGCAAAAGCGAACAAGTAAGTTTTTATCCAAGTCCAGCAAAAAGCATTTTGAACATTAATTTGGGATCGTTAACTGAAACAAATTATATCTTTTCGTTGATCAATTTGCAAGGAAAAGTAGTGCTGACCAAAAATTTTGAAAATGCAAGTCTAATCGAACCAACTTCATTACAAGGATTGGCGAAAGGAATGTATTTAGCGGTTTTGCAAACAGCAACCAAAAGAATTACTAAAAAAATCGTTATTGAATAAAATGAAAGCACAGCTATTTTTAATTGCCTTTTTGTCCTGCACTTCTATTGGTTTTTCTCAGGAATTTATTCAGAGTTATGCCAATGTTGTAAATCAATGCACACAGACTAATATCACGGATAACCTAACTCAATTTCAATCATTGGGTATAAAACGTCGCGGAACACCTGCGCTGCAAAATACGTTGAATTGGCTTAAAGCAGAATATCTTAGTTATGGATATACCGCTTCGCAAATGGTAGAGGACTCGTATACGTATCAAGGTTCTACAGCGGTTTGTAAAAATTTAATTCTAACCAAAATTGGAACTTTATATCCAAACACGTTTGTAATTGTTTGCGGACACTATGACACTATTTCTGGTACGGGAACAAATGATAATGGAAGCGGCACCGCAATTATCCTTGAAATTGCCCGCTTGTTGCAGAACATACCGACAGAATATTCGATAAAATTCATCAATTTTAGTGGCGAGGAAGACGGACTGCGCGGAAGCCAGCATTATGTAAATAATGTTGTAAATGCGACATCACCAAAAATGGACATCCGTGTGGTATTTAATATTGATCAAGTAGGAGGAGTGGCCGGAGAAATTAATGATACCATTACGTGCGATGTTGATCAATCAAATCCAACATCAAACAACGCTGCATCTGCTGTAATTACAGATGAATTGGCAAACTGTGTGGCATTATATTCACCTCTAAACACATTTATAAATTTTGCGGCTGCAACAGATTATATTCCGTTTGAAAATAACGGCGAAATTATTACTGGTTTTTATGAAACTAATATTTCTACTCGTCCGCATACACCATCGGATAATTTGGCAAATATGGATCCAATTTTTAATTTTAATGTAGCGAAAGCCGCTATTGGTGCAACGATGCATTTTGCGATTGCTAGTACATCAAGTTTGGGTAGTAATCAGTTTGACAATGAAGATCAAGTGAGTTTCTTTCCAAATCCGACCACGAATGTTTTGAATATTAATTTGGGTTCGTTACAAGAAACAGCGTACCAATTTTCGTTAGTTGATTTGCACGGAAAAGTCGTACTGACCAAAACATTTGAAAATGCTAGTTTAATAGAAACAGTTTCGTTGAATAGTTTATCAAAAGGAATGTATTTAGCTATTTTGCAGACCGCAACTAAGCGAATTACTAAAAAGATTCTTCTTTAGAATTAATACTCCGTTACCGTTGTTCCAAACGCAACTAGAGTTTCGTAAGTGTCTAAATTTAATTTATGTATTTATTCACAGAAATTCGTGTACTAAAAAAGCGGTTGTCATTGTACTTGGCAGCCGCTTTTTTAATAATGAGGGAGAAAATTATTCTTATATTTTTATTATCTTTTTAGTAATAGTCTCATTGCCAGATATAATTTTAAGTAGATAAATGCCAGCAGTAACAGACTTAGTATCTATTCGATCTGTTGCTAAATTATTTTCACTGCTATGAACTAATTTTCCGCTTACATCAAAAATCGAATAGTTATAGGATTCTTTTAGTCCTTCGACAGCAACAAAATCTGTAAAAGGGTTTGGATATGTTGAAACATTTAATTTAGTAACGTCTGTAGTATTCAAATTTGCTGGTGCAAAACGAAAAATTCTATTAGAATCTGGAGTTCCTGTTACATTGACAGCGGTATTTATTATAGATAGATTTGGATTAGTAGCAGCACCTGTTAATAAATGAGTATTAGTTAGATTAAAGTCCATATCTTCATTTGCAATTCCTATTACCGCGCCAGTTGCAGTATCATAAAATACGTCAGTGTCATTCACTAAACTTGAACCATAGCGATATTCAATGATATTTGAACCTTCATAAAACCACATTTGAAAATTGACAAACATAGTTTTATTGGTATCTGTCCAAGAGCCGCAGTTTTTACATTCGATTTTTACAATTCTGCTTCCTGTTACGCCGTCTATTTTATAACTAATGGGCGAAAGCGAAGTGCTTCCATTACTGCCACGGTCTTCTAAATCTGCGCCAAAAGGAACAGCATAATAGCTAATGTCATTGGTTGATAACAACTTTACCGCACTGCCATTAACAACAGTAAGTGCTGCGCTTGTATTACCATTTATAGTTAAAGCAAATGGCAATATTAAATCGTATTCCTCCTCATCCCAAATTTCGCCATTGTTGAGAGATGTTGTACCAGTTAAATCAGCATAAGTTCCGGTAAGGTTGCTAAAAGTGTAGTTCTGAGCATGAAGAGAGAAGCTTAGTGCCAAAAGAAGAATGAAGGTAGTGTTTTTCATTTTTTATAAATTTATTATTACTGACACAAATTTATAATTTATCTTTCAAATAAAGTCCAGTGACTGATTTTTTGTTTTTCACAACTTCTTCTGGAGTTCCGATAGCTAAAATTTGTCCACCATTTTCTCCGCCTTCTGGTCCTAAATCAATGAGCCAATCCGCACATTTTATCAAATCTAAGTTGTGTTCAATTACGATAATGGAATGTCCTTTTTCTATCAACGCATCAAAAGAAGCTAGTAATTTTTTAATATCGTGAAAATGCAATCCTGTTGTTGGTTCGTCAAAAACAAACAACGCTTTTTCTTTAGTTACTCCTTTTACTAAAAAAGAAGCTAACTTAATTCGCTGCGCTTCACCGCCAGAAAGAGTAGATGACGACTGTCCCAGTTGAACATACCCTAAACCAACATCCTGCAAAGGCTGTAGTTTTTGAGTGATTTTTGTTTGTTTATGTTCGGCAAAAAAAGCAATGGCGTCATCAATCGTCATCGTCAGAATGTCATCAATATTTTTACCTTCGAATTGCACTTCTAAAATTTCTTTTTTGAAACGTTTTCCACCACAAGTTTCGCAAGGTAAAGAAACATCGGCCATAAAAACCATTTCTACATTTATAACACCTTCACCTTTACACGTTTCGCATCTTCCGCCATCAACATTAAAAGAGAAATGTTTGGCCTGATATCCACGAACTTTAGATAGCTTTTCTTTAGAATATAAATCGCGAATATCATCGTACGCCTTAATGTATGTCACAGGATTCGAACGCGAACTTCTTCCAATCGGATTTTGGTCAACATATTCAATATGTCTGATATGTGAAAAACTTCCCGAAATATCAGAGAATTGTCCAGCTTTATCACCAATACCCTCGAGTTTTTTCTGCATTGCGGGAAATAAAATTTTCTTAACCAGCGTACTTTTTCCACTTCCGGAAACTCCAGTAATTACGGTTAAACATTCTAATGGAAAAATTACATCAACATTTTGAAGATTGTTTTCTCTCGCGCCTTTAATTTCGATAAAGTTTTTTGATGTTCTGCGTTTTTTGGGAACCGTAATTTCCAGTTGTCCATTCAGATATTTTGCTGTTAGCGAATCTGCCTTCAATATTTCATCGAACGTTCCTTCGGCAACCAATTCGCCACCAAAAGTTCCAGCTTCGGGACCGATATCGATGATTCTATCTGCTGCTTTCATAATATCTTCATCATGTTCGACCACAATTACAGTATTTCCTAAATCACGTAAGTTTTTCAGAACATGTATTAAACGTTCGGTATCTTTTGGGTGTAAACCAATGCTTGGTTCATCCAAAATATACATTGAACCAACCAAACTACTTCCGAGAGAAGTTGCCAAATTAATACGTTGTGATTCGCCGCCTGAAAGGGTAGAAGAGTTTCTGTTCAATGTCAAATAATCGAGACCTACATCGCTCAAAAAAACCAATCGGTTGTTAATTTCAATCAAAAGACGTTTTGCAACTTTTTGGTCGTATTCAGAAAGTTCTAATTTGTTAAAAAACGGAATTAATTTTTTTATAGAAAGGTCTACCAACTCTGAAACGGTTTTTTCGCCTACAAGTATAAAGTTAGCTTCCTTTCTTAATCTTCGACCTTTGCACGTCGGACATTTAGTCTTTCCGCGATACCGTGACAACATCACACGATTTTGAATTTTGTAATTCTTGGCTTCCAATTCAGTAAAAAAATCATTCAGACCAGTGAAATGACTATTACCCTTCCAAACCAGCTCTTTTTGAGCATCCGTTAATTCAAAATAAGGTTTATGAATAGGAAAATCAAATTTGTATGCATGGTTTACCAGTTGATCTCTGTACCAACTCATACTTTCGCCGCGCCAAGGAAAAATAGCATTTTCAAATACAGAAAGTGCGGTATTTGGGATAACCAGTTCGTCGTCAATTCCGATAATATTTCCGTATCCTTCACAAGTTGGACAGGCTCCATAAGGATTATTAAAACTAAATAGATGTACGTTCGGCTCGAGGAATGTAATCCCATCCAATTCAAAATTAGCACTAAATTCCAACCGATTAGTACTTGTCAAATCTTGTAGATAACAAACGCCCTTGCCTTCAAAGAAAGCGGTTTGGACTGCATCTGCCAAACGGTTAAAGAATTCTTCTTCTTCTTTTACGATTATTCGGTCAATGATTAAAAGGATGTCCTTGTTGTCTAATGAATGCTGATCTAGTTCATCCAATCGAACCATTTCATTGTTAACTAAAATTCGAGCAAAACCTTGTTGAAGCAATACTTTTAGCTTGTCTTCCAACGGTCGTGCTTCTTCAAGATGAATAGGAGATAAGAGAAGCCATTTGCTTTCTAGTGGAAATGTTTTAACGGTGTTCATTACATCTGAAACGGTATCTTTTTTGACTTCATTTCCAGAAACAGGTGAAAAGGTTTTACCAATTCGGGCAAAAAGCAATTTCAGATAATCATAAATTTCGGTCGAAGTTCCAACGGTTGAACGGGCGTTGGTAGTATTTACTTTTTGTTCGATAGCAATCGCTGGAGCAATTCCTTTGATGTATTCTACTTTTGGTTTGTCCAATCGTCCTAGAAACTGACGTGCATAACTGGATAAACTTTCTACATAGCGTCGTTGACCTTCAGCATACAAGGTGTCAAATGCCAAACTCGATTTTCCAGAGCCCGAAAGCCCGGTGATGACAACCAATTGATTACGTGGAATAACGACATCGAGGTTTTTTAAATTATGGATTTGTGCGCCTTTAATTAAGATATTTTTCTTGGGCTCTAGTGTAGCAATTTCTGAACTCTTCATAGCAAAAAAGTAAATGTTGGCAAAGGTAATCATTTCTAAAATGGGAAATGAAAGGAAGAGATTTACATTTTTTAAAATTTTTGTTATGAATTACAAATGATAAAAAAGTTGTGTGCATAATTTAACCTATGAATACTAATTGCCAGTCAAATTTTAAAATCTACTTGTATGTTTTGTTAAAAATAAATACTCATTGTATTATAATGAATAGTACTGGCTTCTATATTTAACGCGATAGAAAACGATTATTTGTTTCCGCTTAGTTTATATAAAACAAGGTTTGGAGCGGTTTATGTGATATTTACCGCAAAGTATACTTAGTATCGTAGCGGTACTGCTGTCATTTTATAAAAGGCAGCAACCAAAAACATTATAAACGGTCATTTCGTATGTGGTATAGAT
>Ga0105047_10020595_pt1 | contig 10125 bp, 7 predicted proteins | sample MAT04_FD_78384 | JGI IMG/M metagenome (GOLD analysis project Ga0105047, IMG submission 78384) | Freshwater microbial communities from Lake Fryxell liftoff mats and glacier meltwater in Antarctica - MAT-04 (megahit assembly) | ecosystem: Environmental > Aquatic > Freshwater > Ice > Liftoff... | reverse complement strand
GCGCCGTAGGGCTTCGAGGGCGCGGCGTACCCCGGCCGGGCCGTCGATCACTGCGCCGTCAGCTTGGGCGATACCCACGATCGCCGGAATCGCTAGCTGCATACCGTCCCACTCGACACCGTGGGCGAGGGCGCGCTGCAACGCAAGGGCCGTCTCGCGACCGCGGGCCGAGCCGGTCGAGTGGACGAAACATGCCACCTGGTCGTGGGCCAGCCTGGCGAACACCGCGTCGTTGCTCACCTCTGCGCGCAGGCGGCGAGCAACAGTTCCCATGATGAACTCGACTACCTCGTGGCCGTGCGCGTCGCGTAGGTCGTGCAGCCCGGCCACCTCGACGATGAGCACCGTGCCGCTGCGATCGCGTACGCCGCCATCCGACAGCTCGTGAAGGAATGCCGTGCGGTAGAACATGTCCGTCGTGGGGTCGTGCGACGCCAACCACAGCGATTGCTGATGTGAACGTTCCTGCTCCTTGACCCCAGCCATCTGCCTCGCGACGCCGGCACCAATGGCAACGAGCACCCAGGCTGCGACCGGGCCGACAGCAATCTCGCGGTCGGTGAACAACACGATGAAAAGGAGCACGAGCGGAGGGACGACCGACGAGACCGCAGCGAGGTACGCCAACCGACGCGACGACGCGGCCCCGCTGGGCACCGGTGGCGGCGCTGGTAGCAAGCTCCACACTGCGGCCAACGCGAACCCACTCAAGCCCGCCAGGTAGAGGAGGTCGGTGATCGGATACTGCGCGTTCGGGTCATCGAGGTACAGCGCGAGCAACGCGACATCTGCAGCGGCGGCCAACAGTGCTCCGGTCAGCAGTAGTGCACCGACACAGCGGCGTGCCACGCGGCTGCACACCAGTCGCACAGCCAGCATCACCGCCACCAGGTCGCCCGCTGGGTACAGCGCGCTGAACGCTCGATCGACCCTCGACAACGAACCATCGTCGGACACCTGCTCGACAACAATCAGCCACAGCACGGCGTACAGCGCAAGGAACAGCAACACGGCATCGATCGATGTGGTCGCCCGCCGCACCCTCAGGTGGGGGTCGCACAGCTCAGCCAGCCCGAGCAACAGCGGCAGATACCCCAGCGTGTAGCACAGCGACACCATCAGGGTGGAGATCGCGTGCACACCAACGTCGTCGCGCAAAGCCAGCAGGAACCCACCGAGCGCCCAAATGGCCACTCCGCTGCCAATGAGCGTCCACGGGCGGCCCTGAGATGGGTGCTCCTTGGCAACGAGCAGTATCGCCAGCGCGGCGACGCACAGCGCCACTACATAGGCAACGATCCCGCCCGGGGCCGAGGCGAACGACCCGACGAGACACAAAATGCCCATCACCAGCGACACGCCGACGACCCTGGCGCGCACCCGCGCTTGACCGATGATGGCCGCTGGCGTCTCCAAAGCGTCAACCGCTCTCACGCTGCGTGACTGTACCACTACTGCGTAAGCAATAGTGGTGAGGACGCGGTTGGAAGTTGCCGTGCCAGCGCTATTTCACCGGGTCGCGCATGACGATGGCAGCGGCAGCCGCTGCGTTGGTGATGGTCTGCGACTTCGCCGCATTGACCTTCACCTCACCACTGATGACCGTGCCCAGCACCACCATTTCGCGAGCGAGCCCCGCCACCACTACATCGCGTACGGTGCAGGCCTCGGTGATGCCCAATCGCGCCAACGGGACGACGGACAGGTCGACTTGCTCGGCATCGAACAGCGCGTCGAAGACGTTCATCAGCTCGTGGTTCTCCGACAGCTGCGACATCAGCAATGCCACCAGACGGTCGCTGACGATGAAGCTGTCGGTGGCCGTGCCCCCGGCAATCTCGACATCGGCCGAGTCTCGCAACTCGGTGACGATCAGCGCATCTTTGGAGGGGCAATCGTCAGCACCGACAATCTGACGAAGGCTCAGCAGTGTCAGAAGGTTGCGACTGTCGTCGTCGGCAACACTCCGCATGCGACCACACAGGATCGCGATGTTGTTGTATGCACGCTCATGCGTGAGACGCGCAAGGAGGTCGTAGTCCTGCACGTCGCCCTCCATCACCGTCAGCTGGCAACGCTGTAGTTGCAGCGAACTGGCCGGGGGCGTGGGGGCGCACACCACGATCTGCGAGCCGGCCGGCAGGCGGCGATCGAGCTGGGCCAGCAATGGCAGCGCAAGTGGGTTCCAGCCGAGTAAGAGGATCGAGGTCGGTTCGGTGACCTCGACCCACGGCACGCTCGTGATCGGTACCGGCTGGCAACCGGCGGCGATGACGACGGTGTCATCGTCTTCGCTGACCGCGATCAGCATGTCGCCAGCGGCCAAGATCGTGTCGATCGGCGGGGCCAGATGGATGAGGCCGTCGGCACGACGAAGACCGAGAATCGATGACGTCTCGAACGACTGCACGACATCACCGAACGAAGCGCCGACGAGCGTGGGAGCCTCATGGAAGTAGATTTCGTCGCCGTCGAAATCGAACAGCTCCTGATACACGGCGCTCATGCCGTGATAGCGGCACACCTCAGCGGTGACCTGGGCGATGATCTCGGGCCCGGTGACCGCCAAGGCTCTGCCGTTCGACACCGTGCGCAAACTGTCGGACAGCGTGCGTCGCTTCAGCTCGACCACCACGTTGCCGGCGTACTCGGTGGCGTTGAGAACGGCGAGTGTGGTGCGCACCGCGTCCGGGTCCGCATCAGCCGACTGCGAGCTGGACACCACGACCACCGACTTCGCCCGCTCGACCCCCACGGTGCGCAAGTTTTCAGCACTCGCCGTGTCACCGGTACGCGTGATGGTGATCATTCGCTTGTTGATCTTGGCAACGGTCTCCAGTGCCGCGTCCATCTCCTCCTTGGGGACGTCGGCCAAGATCACCACTGCGGATCGCTTCTGGTTGCTGTTGGCCTCGGCAAGTTCGGACACGATCGCCGAGACGCCCGACGACCAACCGAGAATCAGTGTGTGGCCGGACAGTTCCACCGCACCGCGACCACGACGCAGCGACTCCAGACGACCATCGAGGCCGGTCGTGATGACACCGATCAGCGCACTGACGATGAACAGGCCGCCGAGGGTCGCCATCAGACTGACGCCACGAAGGCCCCAACCCGTGTCACCACCCATCGTTCCCGGGTCGAGTGTGCGCATCAGCGACGACCATCCAGCCTCGATGAAGCTGAGGTTCTGATCTTCGGGGCTGTTGCCATTCTTGATGCCGCCGACGACCACGATGATCACGCAGAACAGAATGAGGCCGATCGTGACCACCGCAAGGAGCGCAATCAGTGGGCCGGCACCGCGCGACATGAGGCGGTCGAACCAAAATCGCAACCGACGACGGGCGGACGGGTGAGCGGCAGCGCTGCTCATTCGATGCCAACTCGCGACAGCACGACACCAGATTCGAACGACATATTGCTCCCATCACCGACTTGAGGGGTGGAACCGTAACAGTCGCCACGACTCGTTGGAACGATGACGCACTACGGTGACGGCGTGGACATCACGACCGTCGCCGACGACCTCATCGTGCTGCACGACGGGGTCACCGTCGCTCGCTACGAACACCTCGACCCGGCCACCACCTACACGTTCATGGGTCAACAGATCACCACCCTCGATCGGCCGGATGGCGAACTGCTGTGCCGGTTCGCCACTGTCAACGACGTGCACTTCGGCGAAACAGAAGCCGGCCGCATCGATGACCACGCCCACGGACCCATCCAGCGCGCTGCACCCGGCGAACCCCCGTACCCGGAGACGATGAACCACGCAGCCGCGAACGAGATCGCTGCGCTCGGCGCGACGGCCATCATCGTGAAGGGCGACCTGTCACAGGATGGCCGGCCCGCTGAGTGGGCCGCATTCGAGGCGTGCTACCGGGACCGGTTCGGCCAACGCCTCCACGTCGTGCGCGGCAACCACGACGCGTACAAGGGCCAGACCGGCTATGCGGGCGACCAGTGGATTGCGCTGCCCGGCGTCGCGATCGCGCTGCTCGACACCGTCATCCCGCTACAGACCACGGGCAACCTGTTGGCACCGCAGCTGGAGTGGCTCGAGACACACGCTGCGGCCGCCCAGACGCCAGTCATCGTGATGGGTCACCATCAGCAGTGGTTGGCCGGGGCAGGGCAATCGGCCGGCGGCACCGACCATCGCAGTGAGGGCTACTTCGGGCTGCACCCAGACGCCAGTGATGCCCTCGCTGAGGTCATCGCCCGTCAGCCGCGCATCGTTGCCTACACCGCCGGCCACACCCACCGCCATCGCGTGCGGCACATGCCGTGCGGCGCTCCCAGCATCGAGATCGGCTGTGTGAAGGACTTCCCCGGTACGTGGGCCGAGTACCGCGTCTACGAGGGCGGTATCACGCAGGTGGTGCATCGCATTTCGACTCGCGAGGCGCTCAGCTGGAGCGAGCGTTGCCGGCATCTCTATCGCGATTTCGGCGTGGACTACGAGGCATACGCGCTGGGCGCGTTGGAGGACAGATGTTGCAACATCCCGCTGCGGTGAGGGCGGCGTTCGAGGAGGGCGCAGCCACGTTGCTGCGTACTCTGCGCGCCATCACCCCCGAATACTGGGAGAGGCCCGGCGCACTGGGTGAGTGGACCACACGCGAACTGACGGCGCACGCACTGCGCGCATTCATCACCGTCGAGGGCTACCTCTCGACGGCACCGGCCAACGACCGTGTGCTGGCCGACGCAGCCGAGTACTACAGCACCGTGCTCAGTGACCCGACCGCGCACCAGGGCGTTGCTGCACGCGGCCGGCAAGCCGGACGACAGCTCATCGACCCGGTCGGCGAGGCGGAAGCCACCATCGAGCGAGTGCTGGCGCAGATTGCCGCGACTGCCGACGACGAGCCGGTCAACACGTTCGCCGGGCAGATCACCCTCATCGAATACCTGGCCACGCGCGTGGTCGAACTCGGCGTGCACACGTTGGACATTCAGCGCGCAACCGGCCAGTTCGCAGAGCTGCACCACGACACCTCGTCGGTGTTGCTGGCGGTACTGATGCAGCTCACTGCGCCGGTGCCGGTCATCCTCGCGCTCACCGGTCGCGCTTCGCTGCCCGAGGGCTTCAACACCCTTGGCTGAGCTGCCAGCCAGCGAGGGCCCGCTGTCCGACCTCCGCGTCATCGACCTGTCCACCGTCATCGCGGGCCCCAACTGTGCGCGTTACCTGGCCGACTTCGGAGCCGACGTCATCAAGGTCGAGCGACCCGACGGTGGCGACTCGTTGCGCAACATGGCGTGGCGTGACCCACGCGACGGCGAAGGCCTGTGGTGGAAGCTGGTCAACCGCAACAAGCGGACGATCGCGCTCGATCTGAAGGACCATGACGACCTTGCTCTGCTGCGTTCGCTGGTCGTAGGTGCAAACGTGCTGGTCGAAAACTTCCGCCCCGGCACGCTCGAACGGCTGGGTCTTGGCCCCGACGAGCTGCTGGCGCTGAACCCTTCGCTCGTCATCACTCGTGTCACCGGCTTCGGGCAGACCGGCCCGTACGCAAGCCGGCCCGGCTTCGCGACCATTGCCGAAGTGATGAGCGGGCTGTCCGCGATCAGTGGGCTGCCCGGCGGCCAGCCGCTGCTGCCACCGATCGCCTTGACCGACGAAGTCACCGGGTTGGCGGCCGCCTTCGCGACGATGGTGGCACTGCACAGCGGTGTCGGCCAGGTGGTGGATGTGTCGCTGTTGGAGAGCCTGTTCCAGCTGATGGGTCCGCTGATCAGCCTCTATCGCCTCACCGGGCAGGAGCAGGAACGACTCGGGGCCGGCCTTCCGTACAGCGTGCCGCGCGGCACCTACCGGTGCAGCGACGGCAAGTGGGTGGGGCTCAGTACGTCCAGCGACTCCGTTGCTGCTCGGGTGCTGCGCGTCCTGGGCGTGGAGGGCGACGATCGCTTCACCACCTTCGCTGCACGCATGGAAAACCGGCTCGCGCTGGAAGCGGTGATGAGCGAGTGGTGCGCGCTGCATCCGCAGGCGGAAGTGCTCCGCGCGTTCACCGATGCCGAGGCAGCCATCGGCCCGGTGATGACGATGGCCGACATCAGCACCGACCCGCACTACGCCGCGCGCGACGCCATCGTCGAGGTCGAGGGCACGCCGATGCAAGGGCTGCTGGCCAAGCTGAGCGCGACGCCTGGCGCGTTGCGCTGGCAGGGTCGCGCGATGAACGACGACGACCAAGAGATACGAGAGCGGGGCTGGCAATGAAGGCGTACATCGCGGGGCCGTTGTTCGACGAGGGCGAACGCTGGTGGATCGAGAAGGTGGAACAGTTGGTGGCCGGCGCCGGCTTCGAGACGTTCCTGCCGCACCGCGACAATCCGCCGAAGGACAAGTTCAACGTGCGCGAGATATTCGAGAACGACAAGCGCGGCATCGACCTGTGCGACGTCGTGGTGGCCAATCTCAACGGCATCACCACCGACGACGGCACCGCGTGGGAACTGGGCTATGCGTATGCCACTGGTAAACACCTCATCGGCATGCACACGGACTGGCGGATGCGCTTCCCCGACGAAGTCGTCAACCTGATGATCGAGTGCTCACTCCACGAGATGGTGCACTCGCTCGACGAACTACAGCAAGCCCTCAGGCGCGTAGGCCGATCGGGCAACTGACGCCAGTGCCCCCGATGCCGCAGTAGCCATTGGGGTTCTTGGCCAGGTACTGCTGGTGGTAGGGCTCGGCGTAATAGAAGGTGGTCAACGGAGCGATCTCGGTGGTGATCTCACCGAAGCCTGCCGTGGCCAGCTGCTGCTGATAGACGGCAGCGCTGGTCTCGACGGCAGCCGACTGGGCAGCGTCGGTGGTGTACACCGCGCTGCGGTACTGGGTGCCGGTGTCGTTGCCCTGACGCATGCCCTGGGTGGGGTTGTGGCTCTCCCAGAACACCTTCAGCAGCTGCTCGAAGCTGACCTTGGCAGGGTCGAAGGCGACCAGCACGACTTCGGCGTGACCGGTACGGCCGCTGCACGCTTCCTCGTAGGTGGCGTTGGGGGTGAAGCCGCCGGCGTAGCCAACGGCTGTGGAGTACACGCCGTCCGTCTGCCAGAACTTGCGCTCCGCACCCCAGAAGCAGCCCATGCCGAAGACAGCGGTCTGCGTGCCCTGGGGCCACGGGCCCGACAGTGGGGTACCGAGCACGAAGTGTGCCTCAGGAATGGGCATGGTCTGGTCGGTGCGCCCGGGGAGGGCGGAGTCGGCGTTGACCATCTCGGACTTGTGTCGAAAGATCATGTCGCCAGGCTACGAGCACCCGGCGGAACGTGCCAGAGCCAGACCATGAACGATCGCAAAACCCGGCGAACGGCTCGCCGACTCAACTGTCTACATACCGCCGGCAACAGGGTGTTTACGTCGCAATGCCGCCATCGTCACACGTGGTGTGGAGTGGCATCAGCCGTTGGGGTTGAGAACGAGGGGTGGCGTCGTTTGCAGGATGTGTGCTGCGATGGCCTCCAACGCAACAGCTGCGAGCCGTACTTGAACGCCGTTACGGCCGACGCGCTGGGACATCAGCTCGGGATGCAGTCGCGACAGTCGCGCAGAACTGATGGCAGCGGTGGTGAAGATCGTCGCCAAATCGAAATAGGTGCATCCCGGCCTCCGCACGATTGGTTTGGCATCAGCAGTTGAGACCATTCCCAACCCGATCTCTACTTGGGTTGCGATTGTGTCGGCAAGATTCTCGAACGCCTCGGTGATCTCGTGTTCAACCTCCGGGCTGCTCGAATGTATGGTGAAGGCGAGATGAGCGAGCATCGTGGTACTTGCGATTTCTTCAACCCATCCGAGGGAATCGTCCAACGCCAACAGCGATGGCCGGGGCGGATCGAGGGCGGCAGCCACCATCCCGCGTACGAACGCCTCGCTCAAGAGGCCGAATTTCTTGCGTTGTAAGTGATTGAGCAGATCAGCACTGAAGCGGCGTTGGTCGCCCCAAACAGTCTGTAACGCTTGACGAGTGACGCCTGCCTTGCGGGCGACCAATTGAAGTGTCAAGGACGGGACGAACGTCTCAGACTGGGACCAGTTGACGCGGCCATGGAGACTTTCATGGAACATCTCGTCGATGACCAGCAATGTTCTGAGCTTCGCAGGACTCAACGCCCTTGCAATGGGGGTGTGGATCGGACCGTCGTCTCGGGCTACGGATCGCTGAGCGCTGTCGGTGGGCGCACCCAAGATGCTCATCATTGCGTCGACGGTGAAGGCGAGCCGACCGTGCGGTTCACCGTTGACCTGCACGTCCATCTGGGCAACCCTGCTTCCAGTGCCGCCGGCGTGAGCGAGTCCCTGTCCTACCCAAAGGGTTACTACTGCGAGCTGCTTGAGCGAGAGCGGTAGCGGTCGTCGGCCCTGCTCACAAAACGCCTTCCCAATCAATTCCGTGAGGCAACGAACTGACCGCTCTAGACGCCACCGCAGCAGCTCGTTGATACGTTCAGACCTGTGGTAGGCCAGCAGTGTGAGAGCGAGTACTTGAGTTCGGTCATGCCGCAGTCCAATCTCGGCCCGATCGAGCATCTCTGGCCACGACGTCCACTCACCGAGTTCCTCCAATGGTTCAGGGGCGGTGATCAGGATGAACTCGATGGCATCCGACCACATCGACGCCACACTGTCCCACAGCTTGTACAACGCCGTTCGCCCGACTCCTGATCGACTGGCGATCTCCGACGCGCGAAGGTGAGCAAGCGCGTAGGGAAACAGCGGCTCGCTGTTCCGGGCCAGCGAAGCTGCAGCAATGTCGAGATAGCGGGCTCGTGACCTGGCCAACCCGGACCCAGTCGCAGAAGCGATCTTCCTGTCTTGAGGAAAACACTGCCGCTCGACATCCGAATTGCGCGACGAATCGACCACCTGAACGACCATACAAGGTCGCTCGACAAGAGCTACACCTCAATCCACCTACCGGGCGCTCTGACTCGCCAAACGCCCCATTGGATGGGTGCTGAGTCATATGTTGGCACATCGTTACCTCAATCTTCTTCATCTCCTTGCCAAGGATCTGGTACTTCGGCATCGTTCACACGGCAACCCGAAGCGGCGGGGCATGAGGACGGAGCGGATCATGAGTGTTCAGGGGCAGAGTTCAAGTCATGCGGCCAACGGGGCGCCCTCGGGTGGCCCGAGGAGGTCCCGGCGTCGGTGGGGTGTGGCCGGGGTGATAGCCGCTCTTGCGGGGTCATTGACATTCGCGCCGTCGGCATATTCCGTAGGCGAATCGTTGACTGCAGCATTGAGCCAGACGACGGGAACAGCCCCGTTCGACGGCGACAACTTGGCAGGTAACGATTCGAGTCAGACGAACGGGATAGTGCGGACGAACGACACCGTCACCTACAACATCGAGATCCTTGTCGCTGACGCCGCGGCGACCAGCACGACATTCACGTTGTTGCTGCCAAAAGGCGCTGAGATGGCAGCTGTCCCTGCTTATTGCCTGGCGGGTTCGTCGCTCTCCCCGGCCACACTGCCGGCACCCACGGTTCCGGTCACCCCGACCTCATGGCAGGCGTTGCCCTCGCAAGTGCTGACATGCAATGTCGGAAACCGCGTCGCGAACTCGACGGTGACGTACCCCGTCGTCGCTCGCGTTCGGGCCGAGGTCCCGAACGGCACGCCGTTGACTCCTGATGGTACCGCTGCGACGCAAGTGACGGCGTCCGTCGTGACCACAGACGTGACCACGCCAGCCGTCTCGAACTCGGTCGCGGCAACAGTATCGGCGCGAGCGAAGTTCGACCTTTCGAAGAACGGTTTCGGCACGGTTGCGAACTCGCATTACTCCGGGCGGGAAAGCACGACATGTTCATTCGATCCATCGCGGGCGTGTTACCGCTACTACATGCCGCTGACCATCCAGGTCGCGGACAACGGCAAAGGTGTATCGCCTTTGGCGTCTCCGTTCACGTTCACCGACGACCTATCGCCGGCATCACTGTTTCCGGCAAGCTACGCAACCGATCCTGACTGGCTCGCCGCCGCGGATCCGCTCGCGAGCTACGGAGCGCGACTCATGTCCTGCAACGAACAGGAACTGTACGACGAGCCAGGATCCGGAATCGGCCGCCCCGCCCGGTACGGCT
>Ga0105047_10020594_pt1 | contig 10125 bp, 10 predicted proteins | sample MAT04_FD_78384 | JGI IMG/M metagenome (GOLD analysis project Ga0105047, IMG submission 78384) | Freshwater microbial communities from Lake Fryxell liftoff mats and glacier meltwater in Antarctica - MAT-04 (megahit assembly) | ecosystem: Environmental > Aquatic > Freshwater > Ice > Liftoff... | reverse complement strand
CGGCGCCTGAAGGCTCAGCGCCTGGCGACGCGCCGATGAATCCAGCACCTTGGCGTTTGCTGCCGCACAGACGCCAGGTTCGCAGCTGGCTATAAGGATAGTTGGGGTGGCAAAGCGCACCGCCCCACGGCCGCAGGGTCACCCCACTTCACCTTTCATTGAAAGCATCACCATGAATACGACCCGTGCCGAATACACCGCCAAGATGAAGCGCCAGCTCGATGAGCTCAATACCAGGATCGATACCCTCCAGGCCAAGGCGCTCGAGACCAGGGAAGACATTCGCGCGGCCTACCAGGCCGACTTGGTCAAGGCCCGACACGAATCCAAACTGGCGATGGCCAAGTTTGAAGAAATGAAGGTGGCTGGCGAGGAATCGTGGGACAAGATGGTCGCCGAGATGGACAGGATCCGCGACGCCTTTGTTCACTCGTTCAAGTACTTCAAGTCGCAGATTTGACTCCGGTCAAGGCCGAAGTCTGAGGCGCGGTTCAAGCTTTCACGGACTGAGGTCGACCCGGCATGGAGTTCAAGGACTACTACCAGGCCCTCGACGTGGCCAAGTCGGCCAGCGCCGAGGACATCAAGAAGGCCTTCCGCAAGCTGGCGCGCAAGTACCACCCTGACGTCAGCAAGGCCGCTGACGCCAATGAGCGCATGGCCGAGGTCAACGAGGCCAACGATGTCTTGTCCGACCCAGAACGTCGGCTGGCCTACGACACCCTGGCGGCGCAGCCAACCAGGCCGGGCGAAAACGGCTACGAACCGCCGCCGAACTGGGACGCCGGCTTCGAGTTCACCGACCGGCCGCGCCCTGGCCAGGGCAGTCGCCACAGCGACTTCTTCGAGCAGCTTTTCGGTCGACAGGGCCGGCGCGCTGCGGCTGGCGGAACCAGTGGCAGCGGCAACCTCGACCCCAGCGACTTTGAATCGATGTTCGGCGGTCGCAGCCCGCCGCAGCGCGGCGCCGACCACCATGCCCGCATTGAGCTGGACATCACCGACAGCTACACCGGCGCCGAGCGCGAGATCGTGCTGCGCGCTGCCGACAGCGGGCAGGGCGGCGTTGCCGGCGGCACTCTCGCCGACAAGGTCACCGAGCGCCACTTGCAAATCAAAGTGCCCAAAGGTGTTTTTGCCGGCCAGCACATTCGCTTGGCTGGCCGTGGCAGCCCGGGCCTGGGCGATGCCGCTGCGGGCGACTTGTTGCTGGAAGTGATGTTTCGCGCTGACCCGCGCTGGCGCGCGGAGGGCCGCGATATTTTTCAGCGCCTGCCGCTGGCGCCCTGGGAAGCAGCACTCGGCACTACCGCCCAGATCGACACCCCCAGCGGCCCAGCTGAGGTGAACATTCCAGCCGGTTGGAAAGCCGGCCGCAAGCTGCGTTTAAAAGGTCGTGGTCTGCCTGGCAGTGGCGGTGCAGACAGCGGCAACCTGTATCTCGAATTGGAGTTGGCCCTGCCCAGCGCCGACGACGAATCCGCACGCTCAGCCTACGCTGCGCTGGCGCAGGCCTTTCCTGGTTTCAGGCCCCGGGTGGGCCAAGGAGCATGAGCATGTCTTTTGAGTTGATCAGCGTGCTGCACGAAGTCGAACCCCTGTACGAGGCAGCTTTCAGCATCGACGAGCTTGCCAACGCCTGCGGTGTGCCCACGCTGTGGGTGCGCGAGCATGTCCAGGCGGGCGTGCTGCAAGCCCACGCCAGCAGCGGGCAAGAGGCCGAGTTGTGGCGTTTCGATAGCCCCGCGCTGCTGCGCGCGCGCCGACTGGTTCAGCTCGAACACTGGTTTGAAGCCGACCCGCAACTGGCCGCGCTCACCGCTGACCTGATGGAAGAACTGGCGCAGTTGCGCGTGCGCTTGGCGGCCTTGGGTTTTGCAGCGCATTGAAAGCTGGCAACAGTTGCAGCCGGGACATCGCGCCCTTCAGCCCTTGGCGGCCCGCTTGAAAGAGGCCTTGAGCCTGCGCAGCGATGGTGTTGCGGGCGCACTCTCTAGAACTTGACTTCGATGGTGGTGACACAGCCGCGAACGTTCACGCCCGGTGACGTCTGGTACTTCGCCGCGTGCTGCATGGCAGCCTGGTCGTACAAGCCAGCCGGGTTGCTGCCAACGACGGCCAGATTCTGGGCGCTGCCGGCCACGACGTCGTAGCGAATCGCCACCCACCCGCTTTGCTTGTTCGCCAACGCCGCCTGCGGGATGGCCGATGCTGGAAATGCTTCTCCCTGTGCCAGTTTTGCAGCCAGGCACTGCGCGGAACTGAAGGGCACCGCAGATTTCGAGTCCGATACTGGCGCAGGGCTCTGCGGCGTTTGCGGTGTTTGCGGTGCTTGAGTAGCACACGATGCAATGGCCATGCACACGCCGCAAGCCAATAACCGGCTGCCGATACTCATTCTGGCAGGCACCGTCTTGGGACTTGGCCTTTTTGGTCGGCGCCTTTGGCCACCTCGACTGCTGTGAGCGTTAGCAATTTAAGTGTCTTCAAAGTCATGAGGATCTTTCTGGGGTATGGGGATCAGTCGGTAACGATGCGAAGCTAGAGGCCCAGCCGGGTACTGTCTGTACGCTGGCCCACAAGACGCAAACGCGTTGTTGCTTGGCCAAACGCTGGTGCAAAGACTTGGGGTTGTTTTCTGCGCTGAGTCTGTACGTTTGCGCACAGATTTCCGGGCCCTGGCGTTCCCATACTTGGTCTCCCTACATTGCGTGCCCCCAGCACACCCTCCACCATGAAGGCAGACGGCAGACGGTTCAGCGCAGCAGCGGCGGGCCGTGGCTTGTCGGCAGGACCGGCATAAGAGAAAAGTGTGAACGTCGCCGACGCCGCCACCCTATCCCAGGTCGAAAGACGAGTCTTCGCAGACCCGCTGGGTGGCGCCAGCGATGGCCGCGGCGAAACCAGGCCATTGACAGCGGCTGCGCTGCACGCTGCCGTTCTCAAAAGCAGCAGTTTCTACAAGATCGCTACCGACGCCCAAGGCTTGATCTGCGTCTTCAACGTCGGCGCTGAGCGTCTGTTGGGCTACCCGGCAGCGGACATGTTGCACCGCGCCCAATTGGCCGAATTGGTCGACCTGGCCGAGTTGACCCGGCGGGCTCATGCGTTGAGCGAAGAGTCTGGCCTGACGATTGCCGCCAGTTTCGAAGCCCTGGCCCACCGCGCGCGCAATGACGTGGAAGACAACTTCGAGCTGAGCTACCGCTGCAAGAGTGGCGAACTGGTGGCTACCCGGGTCTCGGTCACGGTGCTGCGCAACAGCCAGCACGACATAGAGGGCTACCTCTTCATCGGCACTGACAACACCACGGGCAAGCTGGCCCTGGTAGAGCAGAAGCGCCTGGAGCAAGAACTGCGCGACCAGCAGTTCTATACACGCTCGCTGATTGAATCCATCATTGATGCGCTGGTGACCATCGATGCAGCGGGCACCATCACCGATATCAACGAGCAGACCATCACGCTGATGGGCCGCAGCCGCACACAGCTCATCGGCTCGCCCTTCAATGACCATTTCACCGAGCCACTGCAGGCCCAGGAATGCATTGCCCGAGCGCGGGCCGGCATTCAGGTAGCCAACCATGAATTGACGGCCATTGGCAGCGACGGCCGCCTGACGGCGGTGTCATGCAACGCCACACCTTTTCACGACCGGGAAGGCCAACTGCGCGGCGTGATCGTGGCCGCGCGCGACATCACCGAACGCCAGCACCAGGACCGCGCCTTGAGCCAGACCCACCGCGAACTGCAGCACGCCAAGGTGGTGGCCGAAAGTGCGAATCTGGCCAAGTCTGAATTCCTGTCCAACATGAGCCATGAGTTGCGTTCACCGTTGAACGCCATCCTGGGTTTTGCGCAGTTGATCGACACCGGCGAGCCAGCGCCCACGCCGGCTCAGAAGGACAGCACCTCACAGATCCTGCAGGCCGGCTGGTACCTGTTGGAACTGATCAACGAGATCCTGGACCTGGCGCTGATCGAATCGGGCAAGCTGTCTTTGTCGCCCGAGCCCCTGGCGCTGGCCGAAGTGTTGGCCGACTGCCTGGCGATGGTTGAACCCCATGCCACCAGCAACGGCATCCGCGTTGCCATTGCGCCGCCGCCTCAGGCGCTCTACGTGCGCGCCGACCGCACCCGAGCCAAGCAGGTTTTTGTCAACCTGATGTCCAACGCCATCAAATACAACCGCAGCGAAGGCGAGATGGTGGTCAGCTGGGCGCCGCACGGAGCCAGCCAGGTGCGTGTAAGCGTTCGCGACACCGGTTTCGGCCTGACGGCTGACAAACTGGCGCAATTGTTCGAGTCCTTCAACCGCCTTGGCCGCGAGGGCGGCGCCGAAGAGGGCACCGGCATTGGGCTGGTGGTGAGCAAACGGCTGGTGGAGATGATGGGTGGCGAGATTGGCGTCAGCAGCACGGTCGGCGTCGGCAGCACCTTTTGGGTTGACATGAACACCTGCGACGCTGGCCAGGTCATGACAGCGGCGCACCCGTCAGCACCTGCGCCAACAGCGGAGCCGAACAACCCGGCCTTGCGCAACGTGCTGTGCGTCGAAGACAACCCAGCCAACCTGGCCCTGCTGCAACAATTGCTGGCACGCCGTGGCGATGTCCGGCTGGTCACCGCCAAGGACGGCCGCAGCGGCATTGAGCTGGCGCGCGCGCTGCAGCCTGCTGTCATCCTGATGGACATCAACTTGCCTGGCATGAGTGGCATCACGGCGCGCCGCATCCTGGCGGCCGACGCCAAGACTGCGCACATCCCCGTCATTGCCATCAGCGCCAACGCCATGCCGCGCGACATCGAGAAGGGCATGGCTGCCGGCTTTTTTCAGTACCTCACCAAGCCCATCAGGATCGGCGAATTCAACCGAACGCTTGACCTGGCTCTTGAACAAGCCGCTGCGCAGCTCGCAGTTCCGACAGGGTCCCCACCATGAGCATTGAAGAAGACATCCTCGCCGCCAAGGTATTGGTCGTTGACGACCAACTGGTCAACGTGAAACTCTTGACCCGCATGCTCGAAGAGGCTGGCTACAGCCATGTCACTTCCACTCAGGACCCTTTGCAGGTCTGCGCGCTGCACCGCAGCAACGCTTACGACCTGATCCTGCTGGACCTGCAAATGCCCGGCATGGACGGTTTTGCGGTGATGGACGGGCTCAAGACCAACCCGAACGAGAGCTACTTGCCGGTGATCGTGCTGACCGCGCAACCCGGCCACAAGCTGCGCGCGCTGAATGCCGGCGCCAAAGACTTCATCAGCAAGCCGTTTGACTTGGTGGAGGTAAAAACTCGTATCCGCAACATGCTGGAAGTGCGGGTGCTGTACCGCCGCCTGCAGGGCTACAACGAGGCGCTGGAAGCGGCCGTGCGCGAACGCACGGCCGAGTTGCGTGAGAGTGAAGCCCGCTACCGCAGCCTGACCGAGCTGGCCTCTGACTGGTACTGGGAACAAGACGAGACCGGCGCTTTCACCAAAGTGTCGGGCCCGGTGATCGAGATGCTGGGCATCCGCGTGGACACGCTGGACGGTGAATCAGCAGCCATGCCCTTCGACGGTGCCGCTGTCGACCCTGCGACTGTCGAGGTGACAGCGGACGGCTGGGACCGCTCCGAGCGTCAGGCCCTGCGTGCGTGTATCCGGGAACGCCAGCCTTTTCTCGACTTTGCCCTGCACCGCACGCAAGCCGATGGCTCCACCCAGCACTACCGGGTCAGCGGCCAGCCGATGTTCGACCAGGCTTCGCGCTTCCTGGGCTACCGCGGTGTCGGCGTGGCCATGTCGGCACCCTCATGAACGCAGCCGCTCCCGCTGCGGTCATGCAGCCTGGCCACGCGCCGCGGCCTCAGGCGCATTACGGCAGCCCGTGTGACAACGACCTGCTGGCGTCCCTGCCAGCCGACGAATTGGCGCCGCTGCTGGGCGCACTGGAACACACTCGCCTGCGCTTGGGCGACATGCTGTACGAGCCGGGCGAACAAATGCGCCACGCCTATTTTCCCAGCACCGCCGTGGTCTCGCTGCACTACGTGACGGCCAACGGCGCCACTGTGCAGACCACTGGCGTCGGCCACGAAGGCATGGTCGGTATTGCGCTGTTCATGGGCGGCGACAGCACCTGCAGTTCGGCGGTGGTCCACACCGGCGGGCACGGTTGGCGGCTGGACCGGCAACTGCTGCTGAAGGAGTTCAACCGCGGTGGCGCCCTGCAGCAGGCCTTGCTGCGCTACACCCAGGCCTTGATCACACAGGTGGTGCAGACCGCTGCCTGCTACCGCCACCACAGTGTGGAGCAACAGCTCAGCGGCTGGCTGCTCGGCACGCTCGACCGTACCGCCCCGGCTGAACTGGTGATGACCCAAGAACTGCTGGGCAGCCTGCTGGGCGTGCGCCGCGAGAGCATCACTCAGGCAGCCGGGCGCTTGCAGGCGCTGGGGCACATCAGCTACCGGCGCGGCCACATCACGGTGTTGAACCCGGCCGGGCTGCGCTGTGTGGCCTGCGAGTGCTACGGTGTGGTGCGACGTGAAATGTTGCGCTTGGCGCCGCGTCGGCAGGAGCCAGCTTGAGCGCCGCTGCGAACCCGCTATCCGGCCCAGACCCCAGCCAAGCGCACAGGGCCGTGGCCGACCCGCTGGCCAACGCCTTGTTGGCCGCGTTGCCACGGGCCGAATGGCTGCGCTGGCAGCCCCACCTTGAGGCCGTTGATCTGCCGTTGGGCCGCGTACTGCACGAGTCTGGCGCTCGCCTGAGTCATGTCTACTTTCCCACCACGGCCATTGTCTCGCTGCTGTATGTGATGGAGGACGGCGCCTCGGCCGAGATCGCCGTGGTTGGCAAGGAAGGCATCGTCGGTGTGGCGCTGTTCATGGGCGGGGACACCACGCCCAGTCGTGCCGTGGTGCAAAGCGGGGGTCAGGGTTTCCGCTTGCGTTCGGCCATGCTCAAAGAAGAGTTCGGCCGCTCAGGCCCGGCGATGCGGCTGCTGTTGCTCTACACCCAGGCACTGATCACGCAGATGGCACAAACAGCAGTGTGCAACCGCCACCACACCCTGGACCAGCAGTTGTGCCGCTGGTTGCTGCTCAGTCTTGACCGACTGGAGGGGCCAGAGTTGGTGATGACACAAGAGTTGATTGCCAACATGCTGGGCGTGCGCCGCGAGGGTGTCACCGAGGCCGCGCTGCGGCTGCAGGCGGATGGGCTGATTCGCTATTCCCGCGGGCGTATCAACGTGCTCAGCCGCGCCGGCTTGGAGGCCCGCAGTTGTGAGTGTTATGCGGTCGTCAAGCAGGAATACGAGCGGCTGTTGCCGCCCAGCTTGGGCGACTAGACCGGCGCTGGAGTCAGGTGGATGTCTGCGCGCGGTGCGCCAGGCCCCATCACGCACAAAACCGCGTCGATTTTGCCCACGCCCAGTCTTCGCGCCCACCGTCGATGCTTTCGCCAAGCTGCCTGCCGGCACCGTGGACAAGCTGCTCCAAGACGTCCCCAAGCTCAAGTCCATCCTCACCGACCACCTGGTCAGCGGCAAGGTCATGGCCGCCGATGTGATGGAAACTCGACGCCAGGACGGCCACGACGTCCAACGTGCGGCTGCAACCGTCTGTGCGCCACCAGACCGACATGATTGCCTCAAGTTGGCCCAATGGATGTTGTCAACAGGTGTCAAGCAGAAGGAAGCGCCGATGCAAGCTTCGGGAAGTGCGCTGCTGGTTCAGCAGGCAATTCAGTTGTCGGTGGCGCCGGTGTTCTTGTTGACCGGCATCGCCGCCTTGTTAGGCGTGATGGCCAACCGGCTGGCCCGCATCATCGACCGTGCCCGCGCAGTCGGCAGGGAATGGGTTGCACTGGATGCTGTCTCGGTGGCAGCGGCGCGCCTGGAAGTTGCCAGCCTGGAACGCAGGCGCCACCTGGCGAGCTGGTCGATCAATTGCTGTACTGGCGCCGCCTTGCTGGTCTGCACCGTGATCGTCACCCTGTTCATCGAAGAGTTCTTGGGAGCGGACCTGACGTGGCTGGCAGGCGCGCAGTTCATAACGACCATGCTCGCATTGATCGCGGGCCTGTCGTGTTTCCTGGTCGAGGTCTACATCGCGACCCATGCCTCCCGAATCGATGCCCAGGTATTCGAGAGCCGACGTGCAGCTGCCGACCGAGCGGCACTGTTGCCGCCGCTGCCGTGATTGCAGGCACGGCGCTGTTCGCCAGCGTACCGAATGGGCTGACAAGCCCGGCCGATAATTTCAGAGTGGTGGCGGGCGTCGAACGATGCGCCCGACGGCATGGACACAGGTGTGCCAGCCCCATCCAGGCAAACAGATTACGGAATTCGGTGATGCCAACGGCCGGGTGGTCCTAGATGAATAACGAAGCGCAGCATCAGGTCGACCTGCTCAAGACCGGTGCTTTGCAGACGGCAATCCTGAACAGCGCGAATTTCTCGAGCATCGCCACCGACGAACACGGCGTCATCCAGATCTTCAACATCGGCGCCGAACGGATGTTGGGCTACGAGGCGGCCGATGTCCTGAACAAGGTGACGCCGGCCGACATCTCCGATGCCAGCGAAATCCTGCTGCGTGCCCAGGCCCTGAGCGCCGAATTCGGCACGGCCATCGCACCGGGTTTCGAGGCCCTGGTGTTCAAGGCATCGCGCGGCATCGAAGACATTTACGAGTTGACCTACGTGTGCAAGGACGGCAGCCGGCTGCCCGCTTGCGTGTCGGTCACAGCGCTTCGTGACGCGCACAACACGATCATTGGTTATCTCCTGATCGGCACCGACAACACCGCACGCAAACGCGCTGAAGAGGCACTGATCAGGGCTGGCGCCTTGCAGAGCGCGATCTTCAACAGTGCCAATTTCTCCAGCATCGCCACCGACGCCAAAGGCGTCATCCAGATCTTCAACGTCGGCGCAGAACGCATGCTCGGCTATGCAGCCGCTGACGTGCTGAACAAGATCACACCGGCCGACATTTCCGACCCGCAGGAAGTGATTGCCCGCGCCGCAGCACTCAGCGTCGAACTCGGCACCGCCATCGCTCCCGGCTTTGACGCCTTGGTCTTCAAGGCCTCACGCGGCATTGAAGATATTTACGAGTTGACCTACATCCGCAAGGACGGAACCCGCTTCCCCGCCGTGCTGTCCGTCACCGCGCTGCGCGACGAACAAGGCGACGTCATCGGCTACCTGTTGATCGCCACTGACAACACGGCACGCTTGCAGGCCTCGCAGTACGCCCGCAGTCTGCTTGAAGCGAGTCTCGACCCCTTGGTCACCATCAGCCCCGACGGCAAGATCACGGACGTCAACGAGGGCTGGATCAAGGTCACCGGCGTGGCCAGGCCAGAGCTGATCGGCACCGACTTCTCGGACTATTTCACCGAACCCGCCAAGGCGCGCGAGGGTTACCAGCAGGTCTTCGCCTTGGGATCGGTCATCGACTATCCGCTGACCATCCGACACCGCGACGGCCGCCTCACCGACGTGCTCTACAACGCCAGTCTCTACAAGGACTCTGGCGGCACCGTCCTGGGGGTGGTTGCGGCCGCTCGCGACATCACCGAGCGCAAGCGCGCGGAAGCCGCATTGCACCAGGCCAGCGCTTTGCAGAACGCCATCTTCAACAGCGCCAATTTCTCGAGCATCGCGACCGACGCCAAGGGCGTGATCCAGATCTTCAACGTCGGCGCCGAGCGCATGCTGGGCTATTCAGCCGCCGAAGTGATGGACAAGATCACGCCGGCCGAAATCTCCGATCCTCAGGAAGTGATCGCACGCGCCAACTCTCTGAGCAGCGAGTTGGGCACAGCCATCACGCCGGGCTTCGAAGCCTTGGTCTTCAAGGCCTCGCGCGGCATCGAAGACATTTACGAGTTGACCTACATCCGCAAGGACGGCAGCCGCTTCCCCGCCGTGGTGTCGGTCACGGCGCTGCGCGACGACCAGGGCGAAGTCATCGGCTACCTGCTGATCGGTACGGACAACACGGCCCGCAAGCAAGCGGAAGACGCACTGCTCAGGGCCGGCGCCTTGCAGAGCGCGATCTTCAACAGTGCCAACTTCTCGAGCATCGCTACCGACGCCAAGGGTGTGATCCAGATCTTCAACGT